>OCVP010000061.1_pt1 | contig 51719 bp, 48 predicted proteins | sample 1539171 | NCBI WGS metagenome assembly OCVP01 (sample SAMEA51879418, study PRJEB22527) | metagenome
CTAATGCGGGCTGGTTTTTCTTTTTGGGAGTGATGACTTCACCCTTCAGTAGGATGACGGGATTCTGTTTACAGTAATGATTCCGGTTTGCAAACCTGAAGATCCGATCAAGTTTTTGGAGAACTTTCTTTGCGGCAACAAATTTTCTCTGTTCCTCCATTCTGCTTAAAACGGATTTGATCTCCGCATGTTCAATTTCAGAAATAGGGATGTCTTTTAAATACGGGAGGACGTGTAACTCAAACGCCCTCTTACTGTCATGGAAGTAGTCTTCAGACCATTCATGCTGCATCCTTTCAAACCATTCTTCACTGATAGAACCAAATGTGTTCCCTTGGTCCAGGACTGCATTTGATTTCAGTTTCTTTTTCTCTAAGTTAGGGTCCTTTCCTGACTTAAGGAGCATTTTTGCTTCATCTCTTTTATGCCGTGCTTCAACCAAACTGGTTTGAGGCCATACTCCCAAAGCAAGGGTCTTCTCTTTTTTCTGGAACTGATAATTCATCCTCCAGTACTTCCCTCCATTTGGGTGTAATTCCAGATACATGCTTCCTCCGTCAGAGAGTTTTTTCCTCTTTGAACCGCACTTGGCATTCCTTATAGCAAGTTCGGTAAGTCTATTTGTAGGCATCCTTGGCTCCAAAAACAGGGTATATGAAATCAGGCATATAAATATACCCTGGTATATACCCTGGTTAATGACCAGGAATTAATTAAATTGTCTTGGAAGTTGTTGGACTATGAAAATCCATTGAAGCCTGAACCTATCAGGGAAAATACAGGAAATAAAGATTTATTTGGATATTCTAGGAAGTAAGGGTGGCGGAGGGAGAGGGATTCGAACCCCCGATGACCGCGAGGCCATAACGGATTTCAAGTCCGCCGGTTTCAACCACTCACCCATCCCTCCGGAAGGAAGATCATTTTGGATTGGTTTTCGGCAAGGTCTCAAGCCATTTCGCTGTTCTCATGTTCAGGATGCAAGGTTTGCCGGAAGACATGGATGGTTTTTTTTAACATCGTTTCCGGATCGAAGCGTGTTTCGGCATCTTCTCTGGCACCCTCTGAGAGTTGAGGAAGGTTATCAAGCATCCTGGCCATTGCCTTTTTGAGTGACAAGGCGGTGGGTTCATCGGCGAGCGAACCGTTGACCCCTTCGAGAATGATTTCCGGAAGGCATCCGGTAGGCATCGCAGCAACCGGGGTTCCCACCGAGAAAAACTCGACCGCGACACGGCATATCACTTCCGAATCGATGGAACTGACGACTCCTCCGTCGGCAAAGGCCATCAATTGGCGAATATCTTCCCGTTCCGAATCAAAACGCACCTTATCCTCTATTCCAAGTTCCCTGATTCGGTTTTGGAGTTCCAGCATTTCCGGGAGATCATCGGGGGTGTCCCGATAGAGGATCAAGAGGATTGTCTGAGGGAAATCTTCGAGCAGGAGTTGAAAACTCTCTGCCAGCAACAGATGCCCCTTTTCCTGACGGATTCTTCCGACCACGGCAAGCACCTGGTGATTTTCAGGAATGTTGAACTGCTTCCTGTAATTATCCTGTGTTTCCAAAAGGGAAGTTTCCGGGATATCGATGGGGTAATGGATGAGATGTGGAGAATTTTCCGGTAAGTCGATACCTTGGAGATCCCTTTCCGCAACAACTTTGCCCGGGATGATGAGGGCGTCGGTCCATTTTCCATGAAGGATCTGGTTCGGCCAGTGCGGCTTAACTTTCCTGGACGCCCCACGGGTTCGGATCAAACGGAACGATGCCAGTGAACGTTTTGCAAAGGCATAAAGCGGATAGCCCTCGGAGCGGTGGGCGTTGACGATCTGGATGTTTTCTGTTGCCAGAAGATTTTTGAGTTGGAAATAGGATTGAATGAGTTTGAAAGGATTCTGGGTATTCAGATCTGGTTCTGTGATCACCTCCAAACCGAGGTTTCTCAATTTTTTTTCATTGTCGCTACCGGGGCGGGTGAGGACGATGACACGGTGCCCGTCGTCCTTGAGCAGCTTTGCAATCACTGCCGCATAGGCGGCTTCGGCGTTCCACCAATGAACGTTGCTGCCAATCAGGATATTCACTTCGAATTGAAGTAAGTTTCAGGAGAGCAAAGGCCTGGTGCCTGGATCTGACTCAGAAACGGGCATTTCCCGGAACCCGTGGGAAGGGGATCACGTCCCGGATGTTTTTCATGCCTGTTACGAACTGGACCAATCGTTCCAGTCCCAACCCGAAGCCCGAATGCGGGGCGGTTCCAAAACGCCTGAGTTCCAGGTACCACTGGTAGGTTTCTTCTGGAAGTCCTTTTTCACGCATCAAATGCAGCAGGGACTCACCATCATCCTCACGTTGTGAACCCCCGACGATTTCTCCCAGGCGTGGAAAGAGGACATCCATGGCTGCAACCGTTTTTCCATCCGGGTTCTGCTTCATGTAAAAAGCTTTGATGTCCTTTGGGTAGTCGATGAGGTTGAGGGGTCCTCCCACATGCACTTCGCTCAGATAACGTTCATGCTCGGACTGGAGGTCGCATCCCCATTCCACTGGAAATTCAAAACTTTTCCCGGAGTTCTCGAGGATCTTTACCGCTTCCGTATAGGTCAGGATTTCAAAAGGAGTATCACAAATGTGTTTCAGTCCGGAAATGAGTTCTTGATCATACATCTTCTGCAGGAAGGCCAGATCCTCTTCATGCCGGTCAAGGCATTCTTTCAGCAGTTCACGCAGGAATTCTTCGGTCAGGACCAACATGCCCTGAAGGTCCATGAAAGCCATTTCCGGTTCGATCATCCAGAATTCTGCCAGGTGGCGGGCTGTGTTGGAGTTCTCGGCACGGAAGGTCGGCCCGAAGGTATAAACATTGGTGAAGGCCAAGGCGAATACCTCAGCACCCAATTGCCCGGAAACGGTCAGACTGACATCGGTTCCGAAAAAATCCTGGTCATAATCGACCTTTCCAGCCTTGGTTTTTGGAAGCTGTTCCAGATCAAGGGAGGTAACGTGGAACATTTCACCTGCCCCTTCGGCATCATTCGCGGTGATGATCGGGGTGTGGACGTAAAGGAAACCCCTGTCCTGGAAAAATCGATGAATCGCCTGGCTGAGCGTATTGCGGATACGGAACACCGCTCCTAAGGTGTTGGTCCGTGGACGAAGGTGTGCGATATCCCTGAGAAATTCGAGGGTGTGTCCTTTTTTCTGCAGAGGGTATTCTTCTCCGGGAGCCGTTCCCCGAATCAGGATCTGTTCGGATTGCAGCTCGAAATCCTGTCCACGTCCCTGGGACTCGACCAGAGTTCCCCAGACTTCCAATGCAGCACCAGTACTGAGTTTGGAAATTTCCTCATAATTTTCCAGCTTCTCATCGGCAATGACCTGGAGACCAGAGAGATTACTGCCGTCATTAAGCTGGATGAAACTGAATCCCTTGGATCCCCGGCGGGTCCGTACCCAACCCCTGAGGTGGATTTTTTGGTTGAGAAGACTTTGTCCGAGATCTGCGATTCGATAGGTTTCCGATTGACTGACTGTCATTTTGAGTCCGTGTCAGATGGGGGAGTGAAGAATGGAAAAAAGTGGATTACTTCCTCTCATCCAAACGAAAAGAAGGCTTAAAGTTTTTTTATTATGACGGAAGTGGAGAGTGCTGAAAAGACCCGGCTTTATGTTTCTTTTCAGTTGAATGCCGGATCTGCTGTCGCTGTTCTAGTTTTTAATTGGGCTGAAGTGAGACGTGACTCTTTGGAAATGCGTCCAATAAAGATCAGACCTGTCCGCGGACGGCTTTGGCGATTTCGATTTCGGCGTTCTCCACCAGTTCCGAAAGTTCATCCATCGTGATCACCATGTTCTTACGGTCAGGCATGATGGCAAAAAGGTATTTGACGTATTCCGGAATCATCGACAGATAATTCCTGTTACGGTCGAGTTTGATCTGACGAACCAGGAAGTGTTCCATCTGTTCCATCGACATGTTCCGGAAGACGTTGATGAACTGGGTCGAATACTGCTCCAGCTCCTTACTCACATCAATCGGGTAAAACGATTTGAAACGGCTCCGTCCTCCGGCAAGCCGGGTGAAAAGAATCATGGTCAGGCAGACGAAAGTGCCGTCGATCCAATCCATCCCCCAGAGGTCCATATAGCCGACCAGAAAATATACCGCTCCTACTATTGAACCAAGTAACTGGAGGGTCATACGGATCTTTTCGACCGCCAGGAATTTGTAGTTATACCGTTTTTCATGGATGAAAAGCGCGAGTCCCTCAACATAAGGTTCCTGGGCAAGGATCAGTTCTTCGGCGGAGGCAAGCTGGTTCTCAAGTTCCAGTTCCAGCTGTTTCTTCTTTTCCAGGGCACGTTGGTTCATCACATCCTGAACCACATACCTTCTGCTCTGCCCCAAACGTTCTTTGAGTTGAGCTACGTGCTCGTAAGGATTCTCCTCACCCAGAGACTTTGCTTTGAATTCGGATCGAACGCTCAGATAATCGATGACATCGTCATAAAGCTTCGCCATGTTCGGCAGGGTGATGCCACCTTCGTCCTCATCCTTCTGGGCCTGCGCATCAAGTTCCATCTCCTTACGCACCACATGGGAATAGATTTCCGCAGCGGTATCGGTAAGTTTGGTATTGAGTTCGATCATCTTGATGAAGGTTTTCGCCATGATCGTCGTGAAGGCCGAAAATTTTCGGTCTTTCAACTCGGCATCGGGCTTTTCCATGCCGTAATAACCCTGGATCATCTTATCCAGCATGGCGTGCATGAAAGTGTCGTAATCCTTGTTGTGGGCTGCGGCAGAGATCATGCCGGACCAGGTCAGGGCGGCATACTTGTCCGTGGTGTGGCTTTCGTGAAGCATTTCCATGGCATCAATGAAATAATTCACTTTGTTCGGATATGTTGTCTCGTAGATGTACTTGGTGACTTCGGTCGCACCAACCGTCGGGTCCATCTCGCGCTGGAGGATGATCCCGATACGTGACGCCATCTGGTCTACGAAATTATCCGGAACCTCTTCTGTTTCGTCTTCAAGTTCTATGGCTTCAGCTAATTCTTCTTCTGCCATGACAGGTCATTGATTGAGGTTTTGTCGTGGACCCACTGTGGTTTCGGATCCTGAAGCAGGTCAAAAAACGATCGGAATGGAACCTGAAGTGCTTGCTGAGGTTCAGTTGGCTGTGATGCGCCAGTCGCTGCGGTTGCGGATTTCTTCCTCGAACTGCGTCAAAAAGGTATCGAAACCGAGCTTGATCCGTTCCTTGGTTCCGTAACGCTGCCAGGTCACGGAGCCCTCCGAAGTTTCCTGCTCTCCGAGGATGAGCAAGTTCGGGACCTTTGAGACCGCACCGTTGCGGATCTTTTTTCCAAAAGAATCCGTCGATAGGTCGACTTGACTGCGGATGAATCTTGATTTCAACTCCTTTTCCAATTTTTCGGCATAATCAAAAAATGCGGAAGCCACCGGAATGATGCGCACCTGAACCGGTGCCAGCCAGCTTGGAAAGACTCCGCCGTAATGCTCGATGAGGAAAGCACAAAAACGTTCATGGGTCCCCAGTGGTGCACGGTGAATGATCATCGGTGCACGCTCCACGGATTCCTGGTCACGGTAGGTCAGCCCAAAACGCTCCGCCATCACCAGATCGAGCTGGTTCGTCGATGCCGTTTCTTCACGTCCAATCACGTTGCTCACCTGAAAATCAATTTTCGGACCATAAAAGGCTGCTTCGCCACGAACCGACTCATACGGGATGCCGACTTCGTCCATGGCTTCGATGACAAGTGCCTCGGCACGGGCCCAGACTTCAGGTTCGTTGACGTATTTGGCGCCGTCGGATTCTGCAAGGGAAAGCCGCATCCAGAAATTTTCCAGCCCGAATAATTCGTAATACCGCAGGTGAAGCTGCATCACACGGATGAATTCTTCTTTCACCTGTTCGGCAGTGCAGTAGATGTGGGCGTCGTTCATTGTCAGTCCCCTGACCCGCAACAAACCCGCCAGTTCTCCGGACTGTTCATAACGATAGCAGGTCCCATATTCAGCTAGTCTCAGGGGTAGCTCACGGTAACTTCTTGGCTGGGAGCGGTAGATCAGGTGGTGATGAGGGCAGTTCATCGGTTTGAGGAACATTTTTTCCCCATCGACCTCCATCGGAGGGAACATACTGTCGGCATAATAGGGCAGGTGTCCCGAGGTATGGTAAAGGTTTTCGCGGGTGATGTGAGGGGTTGAAACCCGCTCATAACCGTCCAGAAATTCCTGCTCCTTGGCCAGTTTTTCCAGTTCTTCACGAATCACGGTGCCGTTCGGCATCCACAACGGAAGACCCTTGCCGACTTCTTCATCGATCACGAAATAATGCTGGTCGATGTTCAGTTTGCGATGGTCACGTTCCATCGCCATTTTCCTCTTTTCCTTGAAATCCTTGAGGGCCTCCTGGGATTCGAAGGCGAGTCCGTAGACTCTTTGGAGCATTTTGTTTTTTTCCGAACCTTTCCAGTAAGCCCCGGCGAGACTGTCCAGGGAGAAGCAGTTTTTCGGGATTTCCGCAGTGGATTCCACATGCGGACCCTCGCAAAGGTCCCAAAAAGGTCCGTTGCGGTAAAGTGTCAGGATTTCTCCCTCGGCATCAAGGTCATTCACCTGCTCGATTTTGTAATCCTGCCCGATTTCAGCGAGTCGAGTTCGCATTTCCTCACCATTCAACTCCTCACATTCAAAGGTCTGACGGGATTTGATGATTTTTTTCATCCGCTTTTCGATCTCCGGCAGGTCTTCAGGAGAGAGAGGATCTTCAAGATCGAAATCGTAGTAGAATCCGTTTTCAACCGGGGGACCGAATCCCAGTTTGGCTTCGGGTCTGATCTCCAGAACAGCCTGAGCCAGAACATGCGCCAGGGAATGCCGGATCCGATAGAGTTGGGTATCTTCTGCTTTATTCATGGTCATTCATGGATTTCAGAAGGGAGCGTAGAAAAACAGACAATCTCTTCTTTTAAAACCCGTCAGGCCACGGGCGTTTGAGGGTTCGTTTCGGGAGACAGATTTTCACTGATCACCAGGGGTTGTTCTGGCAGGGCTTTTTCAATCAGAGGGAAGTTCTCCAAGGCATGTTCCAAGGCATCTTGGATCTTGTTCAATGGAATTACTTTTAAGCCTTCCATGATTTCTTTGGGTATCTCATCGAGGTCTTTTTTGTTGTCTTCAGGAATGAGAACCTTGGTCAGAAGGCCTCTCCGGGCAGCAAGCAGCTTTTCCTTGAGTCCTCCGATTTCGGTGATTTGGCCGCGCAGGGTGATTTCTCCAGTCATGGCCACTTCGTTTTTCACCGGATTCTTGGTGAAAGCACTGATGATCGCGATCATCAGCGGCAGTCCTGCAGAAGGTCCGTCTTTAGGGATCGCCCCATCAGGAATATGAATGTGAAGGTCGGACTTGGCAAAATCATCCTCATCGATGCCGAGCAACTGGGTGTTGCTGCGCACGAATGAAAAAGCCGCCTTGGCCGATTCCTGCATGACTTCCCCGAGTTTACCGGTGAGGACCGTTTTACCGCTTCCGGGCATCAGTACGGCTTCGATCAGCATCAACTCACCGCCCATTTGAGTGACTCCCAATCCCATCGCTATCCCGACTTCGTTTTGATCGGCTTTGTAATCACGCTGATGAACAGGCACCCCGAGGAGTTCTTTGACCAATTTGGAAGTGACAGTGATTTTCCGGTCTTTCCCGGTGCGTACCAATTTGGTCACCACCTTGCGGCAGACTTTGCCAATTTCTCTTTCCAGGTTTCTCACCCCGGCTTCACGGGTATATCCGATGATGACTTCCTGAAGTGCATCTTTCTTGAAACGAATCCAGTTTTCCTTGAGACCGTGATCTTTAGCCTGCCTTGGAATCAGGAAGCGGTTTGCGATTTCCTGCTTTTCCAGTTCGGTGTATCCCGAAAGCGGAATCTGTTCCATACGGTCAAGCAGGGGGCTGGAAATGCTTTGGGTGGTATTGGCAGTACAGATAAACAGCACACTTGAGAGATCCCACTCGACCTCAAGATAGTGATCCATAAAGGTGTTGTTTTGCTCCGGATCCAGTACCTCGAGCATTGCCGCCGAGGGGTCGCTGAGGGCACTTTGGTAGAGTTTGTCGATTTCGTCGATCAGCAATACAGGATTCCGGCTCTTGGCTTTTCGGATGGACTGGATGATTTTTCCGGGAAGTGCGCCGATGTAAGTCCGGCGGTGTCCGCGGATTTCCGCTTCATCTCGAACTCCACCCAGGCTGATTCGGACAAACTTCCGGTCCAGTGCGCCTGCGATGGACTGGGCAAGGGAGGTTTTTCCGACCCCGGGAGGACCGGTGAGGCAGAGAATCGGGCCTTTCAAGGATTTTTTCAGTGAGGCCACCGCCAGGTATTCGATAATTCGTTCTTTCACTTTTTCCAGGCCGTAGTGATCTTCATCCAAAATCTTCTGGGCCCGTTTCAGGTCGAAGTTATCTTCAGTAGTGACATCCCAGGGCATTGCGACCAGCCATTCAAGGTAGTTTCGGATCACATTTGCCTCGGCGGAAAGAGGAGACATCATTTTCAGTTTTTTGACTTCCTTCTCTGCCGATTCACGGACCTCATTCGGCATCTTGGCTTCTTTTACCTTGCGGGCCAGTTCATCCATCTCTCCCTTTGGATCATCCATCTGACCCAGCTCTTTCTGGATCGATTTGAGTTGATCCTCAAGGTAGTCTTCCTTCTGGCTGCTGCTCATCTGCTCTTTGACCTGCTTTTTCAATTGGGACTCGAGTTTCGAGATCTTCTTTTCTTCTTCCATGATCCCGATCAATGTTTCGAGCCTCACGATCGGTTTGATTTCTTCGAGCAGTTTTTGTTTTAACTCACGCTCGATTTCCATCATTGAGGCCAAGCGGTCCGCAAGTGAATGGGGTTCAGTATCTTCGATGTTTTTCAACACCTCCTCGCGGGTTTTTGATTTTTTCTTTTTAAAGTATTCACGGGCCAGAACACGGGCCTTGGTAGAGAGATCAGTCAGTTTTTCAAGGTCTTTTTCAGATTCTTTTGCATCCATTACCTCAATCCGGGCCGAGTAGTCTTTGTCTCGGAGCATCGATTCAAGAACCCTGGCTCGGTGTTGTCCTTCGAAGAGCGCCTTCACTGTTCCATTGGGAAGTCTCATCACCTGGAGGATACGCCCCAAAACACCCACCTCATAAAGATCTTCATCTTTGGGCTCTTCTACCGAAGAGACACGTTGGGCGACAACAATGATCTGGCGGTCTCCTGAAAGAGCCTTGTCAAGGGCTTCCATGGAACTCTTGCGGCCGACAAAAAAAGGCGTGGTGGAACCCGGATAAATGATTTCTTCCCGCATTGGAAGCAGCGGGACGATGAGGTTTTTTGCTGATAAACGCATGATGATTCTTTTTCTGGAAACTATTGGGTACTTCCCGCTTTCAGGTCGGAGAGAGTTCCCTTCTCGTTAATGCTTGGTAAAGCAGTATTTTCGTCTGTTTTTGAGGGGCTTGTTTTGCCGGGATTTTGAAAATTCAGAGTAACATAGAAGAACAGCATTTCCAATACGAGGAGAACCCCGACCAGCCATTCAAAATGCTGTTCATAGAAGAGCCCGGCCAACAGGGCTCCCATAAAATGACCACCGAACTGAAAAAGATTGTACACCCCTGTGGCTGTTCCTTTGGTCTCGGGAGTGGTGAGACGGGAAACCAGTGAGGGCAGGATCGGTTCAAAAACATTGAAACCCATGAAAAAAAGAAAAACTCCTGCAAGGAACCAGTTTAAAGAATCCTTTTGCCAGCCTATTCCGAGCAGGATTGCGGATCCGAGCAGGAGCAGGATGCCCACCAGCATCACCTCCCGGAAACGATTCCGTGATTCCGCGATGATGGCTGCTGGCACCATCGCCAAACCACCAAGCAATAACATTGGCAGATAAACTTTCCAAAGTTCTGACTGAGTGAATTCATGTTGGAACATCATCAACGGTACCAGAAAAAAAACCATGGAAAGTCCGGTGCCGCAGATGAGTCCTCCAAGGTTAATCGCTCTCAACGACTTCAGTTTTAGGACGGTTAAAAGCATCCTGGCGGCCGATTCAGGCTCTACCAGTTTGGAACTGGGTTCAACTTCGGGAACTCCCTTCAGAAGGATTCCCATGCTCACCATCGTGATGGCCGAGATGAGCCAGAACAATCCATCCAACCCGAATGCCTGGGAAAGGAAGGGTGCGGACAGTATGGCAATTCCAAAGGAAATCCCGATGCTTCCCCCGAGGAAGGCATTGGCACGGGTCCGTACTTCAGGCCGGGTCAAATCCGCAATCAGGGCGAAGATCGCAGAACTCACCGCACCGGCTCCCTGAAGAAAACGTGCGGCAATCATCCAGTAGACCGAATCGGTGACTGCCGCCATCACACTTCCCAGGACAAAAATCAGTAAACCGCCCATGATCACCGGTTTCCGCCCGATCCGGTCGCTGAGCATGCCGAAGGGGACCTGCAAGATTCCTTGGGTCACGCCATAAGCCCCGAAAGCCAGTCCCACCAGCAACGGTGTTGCCTGATCGAGTCCCATTGCCAGTGCACTGAAAACCGGAAGTACCAGAAAGAGTCCGTACATCCGGAAAAATAGGATGGAGCTCAACCCGATGATGCATTTCTTTTCAACCGAAGTGAATAAGCTCGGGGAGCCTTTTCCAGCTTTCATTAAGTTTTAGAGAGTAAAAGGATGCGGTTTCAGAAATCGGTTCCGCCAGTCTTGAGGCAGGAAAGAAAATAAATCGAGTCAGGGGCTGTAAAATTGGTGAAGCAGGAGATAGACCAGCACTCCTGTGACGGAAACATAAAGCCAAAGAGGCAAGGTGTATCTCGCGACTTTTGGATGCAGATTCAGTTTCCCGGTTAAAGCAAAATATAGGGTAATCAGAATCAGAGGCAGCATCACGGCTGAAAGAACCACATGGCTGATCAGGATGAAAAAATACACTGGACGGATCCATCCTTCACCAAGAAACGGCGTATCTCCATGAAAAGTATGATAAATAAGATAACTGACCAGAAAAGCGGCGGAGAGTCCCAGGGCACTGAGCATCAGTTTCTGGTGAAGTTTACGATTCTTGTTTCGAATTGCGACGTATCCGGCCGCAAGACAAAGCGCACTAAGAGCGTTAAGAAAAGCATTGAGAGGGGGGAGAAAACCCACATTCAACCCGGACTCGGTGCTGACAGGTTCCCGAAGGTAGAGAAGCCAAAGAAGGAAAACGAAGATTACGGCGCTGACCAGGATCATGGTTCCGACCGCTGTCCGGTTTGAAATTGCAGGAGTCATGCTGGGATTTTTTCCAGGTGGGGCTCGTTTTTTCCGGCTTTTTGGGGAAGCCGGATCAGGCGGCTTTGATCGATTTGCGTCTGCATCGGATGCATTGCCCGCACAAGAGCGTAGCTTAAGATTCCCACCATGGTCGCGAAAAGCGCGGTGTGGAGGGAAGATAGTGGTATTGGAATTCTCAGCAGGGCATTGGCTATACCGAGAAGTACCTCAAGTGGAATCAGAATCAGGATCCACCATCCGGATTTTTTCAATGCTGGTAGTGGATTCCGAACGAGCCAGGCCCAAGCCATGAACATCAGCGCGGTTCCTCCAACGATTGCAATTAAACGATGGAGCATATGCACCCATTCATTGGCATAAACCGGAAGAAAACGTCCTTGTAGTTCTGCGGGTGCTTCAGGAAGCCTTGTTTCTCCCAGTTCCATTCCGCTTAAGCCGAATGACAAAGCCGCGCCCTCATGGCATCCAGGGAATGCTTCACAGGCATATCCTGAGTATGTGGAGCTGTTATAGCCGCCGGATGCCGCGATGATAAAAAGGATCGTCAGCATCCAGACCATTTTCTTCGCAAGAGGAGGAATCTGGAGGGATCCAATGCGTTCCATTTGTCCCGAGTCGATGGTGTCTTGATTCCAACTGATCCAACTGAGATAAACCAGCATGGCAAACAGGAGATTCCCCCCGATCAGGTGAAAGGTAACGACTGGAGGCCAGAGTACCATGGTTACCGTCAGTGCACCCAGAATACCCTGAAGAATGACCAAGATCAGGCATGCGGTTGTCAGCCTGCGAAAGGATCGGTAGGCTGGAATGCGAAAACTGAGTAGGGTCATCATCACAATCAGCAACCCCAGAAGCGTGGCCCAAAAACGGTGGCCCACCTCCATGGCGATTTCAAAACCTGGAGGGGGAATCAGCTGCCCATAACATAGAGGCCAATCCGGACAGGAAAGTCCTGCTCCATGAAGACGGACCAGTGCTCCAAAAGATATCAGCGGCCAAGTCAGCAATGCTGAGGCCAGGGCATACCATTTCATTTCGAAATCAATCTGAATTCAGTAAAAATAAACACCAAATCATGGCATTTTTCATTGCAAACTCAAGTGTTGAGTCTTATGGAAAAAGCAGCGTTTTTCACTGTTTTCCAAGTGTTTGCCTGATGAAATGAGTTTTTCAAAGGAAAATGTTGTTCTTTTAGACGGATCTGCTTAAAACTTGGTTTGCTGATAAATGACTCCCCCTCGGTTGAATGGAGCAAAAAGGCTTATGTTTTTAATCCTCATGCTAGAGGTCTGGTTTTGAGTGAAGAATCTGAAGAAAACATTCTTGTCAATCTTCACGGATTGTTGGGAGAACCAGACGCGGTCCAGATCGAGATTGCCTCTGAAAATCTTGAGGAAGGAAGCCAATTCGTTTATGACAACGTTGCCTATCAGGTTACCCGTACCATTATGGAGGATGTGGAGCATCCCCTGGTATACGTAATGGTTCTGGATATTTTTGCGGATTCTTGAATCCCGTCATCTCCAAAGCTGTCCTATTCCTTCCGAAGCCGTTAAGTTATAAGTTTCATTTTTTCAATCCAGTCTTCCTGGTGTTTTCGTAGTTTTGATTTTTTTATAGCTCATCTTGAATTTCACCCATTCGATTTCAGACTTTAGTTCGTCATCATGAACGTTTCTTTTTCGAAAATCCTTGAGCAGATCCCGGAAAATCCGCCGCCGCTTTATCTCCATGGCCTGCGGGGATCGAGCAAATCTCTGCTTTTAAAGGAAATCCAAACCAGCCTGGACCGTCCTCTGGTCGTCATAACCGATACTTATGAAAATGCCGAAAGGCTGCTCAGGGACCTCAGCTATTATCTTGGAGAAGAGGGGCTTTGTTTGTTTCCACCCTGGGACGTCATGCCCTATGATCTTTTTTCTCCCCATCGCTCGCTGGTCGGGCAACGTCTTCAGTGTTTACACCTCTTGCTCGAGAACGCATGCCGTGTCGTCATCACTACCCCCCATTCTGTGATGCAGAAACTTCTTCCCGTGGAGGCATTCAGGGAAAGCATTCTTCATTTCAAAACCGGCGAACCAACAGAGATCTCGGAGATCAAACTCCGACTTCAGGAAACAGGCTACCAAGCGGTGGATATGGTAGAAGATCAGGGGGATTTCAGCTCGCATGGGAACATCCTGGATGTCTTTCCGCTTCTTGCCGAATCGCCGGTCCGCTTCGAGTTCAGTTTGGATGCTCCCTCCAAGCTTCTAAGCATCCGTCCCTTTGATGTTCAAAGCCAGAGGACGGGAGAGGAATTTCTGGATTCCCTCATTCTGCTTCCAGGCAGTGAGGTGATTTTCAACGAAAAGTCCCTGAGTCAGGCACAGCGAAAACTTCACCAGATCCGCAGTGAATTCAAGGGACCACAGCTTCAGCAGTTGGAAAAGAAACTTCATTCGGCCGAACGTTTTCCAGGCTTGGAACATCTTGCTCCGCTTTTTTATGAAACGCTGGAAAGCATTTTTGATTACCTCCCCGAAAACCATCTGCTGTTGGTCGATGAGAATCAGAAGATTCGTGAACGCTCGAGCCATTTTTTCAATGAAATTTTCATGGAGTATGAGCAGAGCCATCAGCAAAAAAGGATCACCCTGCCCACCGGTGAGCTCTATCTCAGTCACCGGCAGATGCAGTCGAGGATCGTCGAATCCTGCTCCATGATGATCAGTGAGGAAAAGGAGGAAACTGCTTCGGATGCAAAAAAGTCTTCTGAAAACATCATCGATTTTGATTTGAAAACCACAATGGATGTTGGGAATGCAAAGACCATCCGTCTGCCTTTTGCTTCCAACAAGAAACTGCGTGAAGGTTTCCGGGAAAGCAATGCACCTTCCGCAGTAGGGCACGTGATCAACCTGATTTCAGATTGGAATGAAGCAGGAGTTCCTGTTTACCTGAATGCCCGTAACCGGACCCAGGCGGATCAATGCCGGGAGCTTCTGGATGATCTGATGATTGAGACCGAGGTCGAGGAGAACGAAAGTCCTCCGGATACCTCCAGTTGGCTGGAAGCCCTGCAGACGGCCTCATCAACGGAGTCTTCCAAAAAGCACATAGGGCCCTTGCCCCCGATTCCGATCCTGGTCGGTCATCTTTCCTCAGGATTCAGGATGATCGATGGCCAGGGAAGTGTGCGTTTTGCCCTGCTCACGGAAGAAGAAATCTTTGGGGAGAAGAAAAAAAGCCGGAGGCTGCAACGTGCCAAAGTTCAGCGAAGTGCAGGAAGCCTCGAAGACTTGAGTGAAGGAGATGCGGTCGTTCACCTGGATTATGGAATCGGCCGCTACATGGGTTTGCAAAAACTTTCTGCTGCTGATTCAGAGAATGAATTCATGGTGCTCAAATACGCCAGGGACGAAAAGGTATACGTTCCGGTGCATAAGTTCCATCTGGTGCAAAAATACGTGAATACCGATGGAGCCCCCCCCAAGCTCAGTAAACTCGGAGAAAAAACCTGGAAAAAGACCCGGAGCAAGGTCGCCAAAGCGGTGGAGGATATCGCGGAAGAACTTGCGGAAATCTATGCTGCACGCAAGGCACGAAAAGGGATCCGTTATTCCCAGGACGATCATGAGATCATGGAATTCGAAAGGCGCTTTCCTTACCGCGAAACAGAAGATCAGCTCGAAGCGATCCAGGCTGTAAAAGATGACATGGAGTCAGAAATGCCGATGGACCGTTTGATCTGCGGCGATGTCGGTTTCGGCAAAACGGAAGTTGCGATGAGGGCGGCTTTCAAAGCTGTTACGGAGGAAAAACAGGTTGCAGTCTTGGTTCCGACCACCATTCTCGCCCAACAGCATTTTTCCACTTTTCTTGAACGGTTCCAGGACACGCCCTTCAACATCGAGGTATTGAGCCGTTTCCGAACCCCCAGTGAACAGAAGGATATCCTGAAAAAACTGGCTTCCGGGCAGCTCGACATTATCATCGGAACCCACCGGATGCTTTCGAAGGATGTGGGTTTCAAAGATCTCGGTTTGCTGATTGTTGACGAAGAACAGCGTTTTGGAGTGAAGCACAAAGAGAAGATCAAACAATTCCGTTCAGAAGTCGATGTGGTCACGCTTTCAGCAACTCCAATTCCCAGGACCCTTTACATGTCTCTGATGGGAATCCGGGATCTGAGCCTGATCAACACTCCTCCTGCGGACCGCCTTTCTGTGCGAACCCGCATTGTCCAAACCAGTGATTACATTATCCAGGAGGCGGTCAGCCGTGAATTGAGGCGAGGAGGTCAGGTCTTTATCGTTCATAACCGGGTGGAAACGATTTACGAATACGGAAATTACCTCAAAGACATCCTCCCGGATGTGAAAATTTCCATCGGCCATGGCCAACTCGGCGAACACCAGCTGGAACAGGTGATGTTCGATTTCATCGAGGGGGAAACCCAGGTTCTGCTTTCCACCACCATCATCGAATCAGGTCTCGACATTCCCAGGGCAAACACGATCCTTATCAACAATGCGGATAAATTCGGGCTTTCCCAGCTTTATCAACTGCGTGGACGGGTGGGTAGAAGCAACCTCCAGGCGTTTGCCTACCTGCTGGTTCCTCCGCAAAAAATTCTCAATGGCATGGCCCAGGAAAGACTCCAGGTGCTCCAGGAACTGAATGACCTTGGTGCAGGTTTTAAAGTTGCCTCCCGGGATCTTGAAATCCGAGGTGCAGGAAACCTGCTTGGATCAGAACAGTCCGGACAGATTGCAAGTGTCGGGCTGGAACTCTATACCCAGATGGTGGAACATGCGGTGCGGAAGATCCGGCAGAAGGATGAGGCGGTGCTGCCTCTGGATGAGGTACAGGTGCGACTTGATACGGTGGATGTTACCATTCCAGAAGATTACATCGGAAGTACCAGTCAAAGGCTTTCACTTTACAAAGCTTTTGGAACCATCGAATCGGACGAGGCTCTCTGGGATTTCCGCAGTGGAATCGAAGACCGTTTCGGGCCGATGCCGGAATCCCTGGTGAATCTGTTCATGACCGCACAAATCCGGCTTTGGGCACAACGCTTCGGGGTGGAATCGGTCCACCACAGCAAACAGTGCCTGCGGCTCCAGATACGGGATTCCAGTAGACTTCAGCCCGACCGCCTGATTGAATGGCTTTCGGAACCGATGACTCCTTTAAGGTATGTTCCGGAAAATACCCTCGATCTGCAACCGGTGCCTCCCATGATCCAGGCGATTCAGAAAAGCCTGAAAGATGTTGAACGTGTTTTCCACTGATGGCTGAAAAATCCCCGGAAACCTGGCTCCAGTCCGAATTGTCCGAACTGCTCGTGAACATTCACGATGCGTTGGATGCATGGTCACGGTTGCCTTTCGACTGCTCCTGGACCAGAAATCCTCCTGCGAGTCATTACCTGATGATGCTCAAGGGGATGGAAGAACAGCTTTTGCGGATGTGGGTCCGTATGCAGCGAAATCAATGGGGAATTCTGGAAGTCGAAGTCTTGGCATGGAACGGAACACAAAAACGAAAGGAGGACGGCGTTCTCAGAAATTTCTATGATTTACTGCAAACAGTCGCTTCGGATGTTTCGACTGACAAGAAAATCTTCAAGGATCTCCCAAGAAACTGGAGTGGATTCTTAATACGGACCCTATTGAAGGAACAGTATCTGGTTTCTCGATGTGCGGAACTGAAAAATGATGATTTTCCCGAGGAATTACAGAATCTATGCAGAAATTACCTGAAATGCATGCAGATTCTGAGTCGGGTGGAGCCAAGGGAACTTTGTTCGAGTTTTTTCACTCTTCTTTCTCCATTCACCCGTGAAAGCGTTTTTCTTGCTGACTACCCTTCTCTTCCTCAGCGAAAACATGTTTCAAGTGTCATTAACCGGTTTGCAGAAAATCTTCTTGCTTCGAAAGATTGGCAAACCCGGTCCGAGGATTACCTCAAACTGCTCAGGAAACAAAAATAAATTCCCCTGAACGAGGGTTTTAGAAGTCGAATAGGAATAGAAGAGGTCTGAGGGAAATGGAAGGCAGGAACCCAAAAAGAGCACAGGGCACTCGAGGTGTGGGTGCCGACCATCCTTGGTGTTCCCGTCCATCCTTGGAGAACCCCGGGACACCCTGTGCTGCAAACTTTGCCTCTAATTAATCCTGCAAAATATAAACCAATTTCAAATAGTTGCGATTGAACACTGCAATTTTTGCCTCTTTTTTCTGGAAAAATCCTTGTTTTTGGAGCAGATTTGGTGAAAACCAGGCAGATTTGAACACCTCCCTAAAATTGGTTGGAAGAAGTACTCATCCAGCCCGTTTGTCCAAAAAAGCTTTGAAGATGCTCATGAACTGCTCCATCTCGGGCATTCTGCGAAGGCTCATGCGGAATGAATTTTCCAGGGGGGGATGCATCAGTCTGACGAGAATACCTTTGGATTTCAGATAATCCACCGCCTCCTTTGCATCTTTCACCTCCACCAGCATGAAGTTTGCTGAACTTGGATGAAAGCGCACCTGATTTTCCCTGAAAAAAGTTTCCACTGCCGGTTTCACTTCATCCATCAGGTGACGAGTCAGGGATTCCCACTCTTGAGGGTTTTCCAGTTGGACTTTGGCTGCCACCACAGCAGCGGCATTGACGTCAAAAGGCCCACGGATTTTTGCAAACTGCTGGATCAGTTCCGGATGTGCCATCACATAACCGAGACGCAGTGAAGGCAGGGCCAAAGCCTTGGAAAAGGTTCTCAAGATAATCAGGTTGGGAAATGCGTCAAGTAAACCCGCTGCGGTTTGTCTGCTGAATTCGAAATAGGCTTCATCGACCAGTACAGGGAGGTTCGGGAAATTTTCCAGGACATCCCGGATGACATCCTGAGAGATGGTTGTTCCGGTGGGGTTATTAGGATTGATCAGAACCAAAAGACGGGTTGCCGGACTAACAGACCGTTTGAAGGCTTCTGCTGGAAACTCCATTGATTCAGGGAAACTTGGACCGGCAACTTTGGCTCCGAGACTGGACGCCACTTGCTGAAACATGGCGAAACCCGGTTGGGCCATCACGAGTTCATCACCGCGTTCCAGAAAACAGCGTAAGATGAATTCAATTCCCTGATCCGAGCCGTTAGAAAGGATGAGCTGATTTTCTGCTACACCGGTGTAATCTGAGAGAGTCTTTAAGAAACCATGGTATGCGGGATAGACATGGGCACGTCGGCTGAGGAAATCTGAAACGGCTTGGATGACTTTTTCTTGGGGGGGAACCGGAGACTCATTGAAATCCATCAATAGATGTTTTTCCGGGTCCCGGCTTTCCAGGGGAGGCAGGTAAGCATCCATGTCAAGGATGGCCTGCCTGATTTTCAGATCTCCCAATTTTGAGTTCATCGAATCGGTTTTACTCACCGATGGAGAACATATGTTCGAGATCGTGCCTGGAAAAGGTGTGAAAAGCGATCAGGGTCTCGGTTGCCGTGATGCCTTCAAGAGCAGAAAACTTCACGGTGATCGTGTCCGCGATCTGCTCATTGCTTTGGACACGAACGATTGCCACCAAATCGTACCTTCCGGCGACTGAGTAGACTTCCGAGACCTCTTTCATGTCTACAAGGCTCTGTGAGACATTACGGATGTGTTTACGATCGACATTCAGCATAACCAGTGCAGTCACCATGTTTCCTCAAATGCTTAAGATTTTTGATAGATTTTCTATAAGGTCAGATAAAAATCACTATAACAGACCCTTGCATGATGGAAAAGAGTTGAGCATTCAAGTCCCAAAAAACATTCTCGGTTCCCACTCTTTTCAATAACAAATGATTCATCCCGCCTGTGCCTGGAGCAACTCAAGCAGTTCACAATCGGCACAACCCTGAAAGAAATTCCGGCAAAAATCAGCATGGACCTGGAGCATCCCCTGCCGGTATCCAAAGCTGTTCAGTTTGAGATGACGATACGATGAGGTCCACAAACGTCGCTCCATGAAACGCGTTTTTTGGTTGGATGCTTCCGGTGGAAGAACCATGAAGATCCGGAAAAGCAGTTGTTCCAATTGCATGTCCTGCTCTTTCCTGGCGTATGCGAGAAAAAAAGGAAGGATTGCATTGGCCCAGATGATCACTTTTCTGTCCAGACCGATCAACTCCGATTTCCGGTTTGATTTAACGTGGTGCATGGCCCAAGCGTCCCAATCGGGGGTCTCGAAGAACTCCTGGCTCAGTTCCAGAACGATATGCCGCAGGGGTTCATCATTCTCTCTTTGACTCACTTGGCTGAGCAGTGTCAACCAGCTTTTAATCAGACCCTGTTCAGCGGTTCGAGCCAGATGATAATACATTCCGACCAGCCTTCTTTCAGGTGCATTTCCGGGACGGGTGGAGCCGGATAAGGGTTGGATCAACCGGGCTTTTGAATCCAGATTCTTCCATTCGGCGGACCACTGGAGCAGATCCCGCCGCAGCTCAGGGTTTCTTGGAAGAGACTTTGAAGACAGTATCCCTGCAGCTCCAAACCAGCGGCTCAGTACTTTTGTTTTTGATTCCCGTGGAGTGGTCCTGAGTAGTTTTCGCAGATTTGAATAGGGATACAAACGTGCCAGTTCTTCGAAGGCTGCAGCATTGACTGAATACCCCAGTGATTTGAAGATCAATTGAAACAGCAATTCTTCGGATTCCTGATCCTGCCATTTCTGATGAAGTTGTCTCATCTTGTTCTGCATCCTTTGTTCGACGGCATGTCCAAGCAAATTCTTAAGCAGTAAGGGATCATTTTCCCGGATCCAGACTCCGCAGGGTCCCGGCAATTGCTCAATCCGTTTCAGTCTCTCCTTGCTTTGCTTTTGGCTCTGAGGTTTCAAGGCTTTGAGGTGTGGTGCCAGTTCCAATTCCGGAATCTGGTTTTCCAGTGTGTTGAAAACTCCATGACGTGGCTGATGATAAAGCACCACATGCAGGATCACCTGGTCGTAGGCCGGATTCCTGTTATGTCCATGGGCCTTCCATCCCGAACTCTGAAGATGGACTTCAACGGAACCGTAGAAAAAATCATCACCAATCGAGAGCCTGGCAGCCTCGAAATCGGGACCCTGGCCTTGGTTCCACCAGCCTGGAGAAAAAACCTCGATTTTTTTCCCATCAACGGTTTTTAAACCAATCGAATCAAAATCCTGTTCGGCCCAGATTCGCTGGATTTCATGTTCGTAAATGGGTGCTCCAGATCGACTCATTCGAAAAGCTCGGGTTTGCAGGGTCTCACACAGAGGTTGATCACTTGAGAGTCGCTGACTATTTCCCCGGACTCTCCCTGGAGAGACATGCTGAGTTGGATGGCCCTGGGAAGGCATGGAGGTTCTCCGGTTTTGAAACATTCTCTCTCTTCAGTATTAAACTCGGCGGTCCATTCTTCTTTTGAACCTCCAGCTGCCTGTTCTATTTCGCGAAAAAGAAATTCTACCTGGAAATCCGTTACTGATTCGGAAAGAACCTGAATCCTGCCTCCTTCAGTTAAATCATTATCGATATAAAAATCCTCACGACGCTTGAACTCAAGAATTCCTTCTGCCTGATCGAATTCAAGAAAGTATCCTATTTCGTGAAGTTGAGGATCCATTCCGCTCCTGACGGATTCAATATCCTTGAAAAACCGACTTGGTACTGATGCATGGAAACTTAGATTGCTGACCTCGCTAGGAGAAGAATTGTTTTCAATGCTTTGAACCCATTCAAGCGTTGAAATAATTCCAGTTTGAGAATTACTTTCTTCATCTTCAACAAAATGTTCCAGGTATTGAACCGCCTGGAGATCATCCAGCACCATCTTCATCAACAGTCTCAGTTCCTGAGACTGAGACAAGGATTCCTTTACTTTCAGGGAGGAGTTGGAAACCTGAAAAAAAGCCCCATAGATCAAAGCACTGACAAGTGCCAGCAGGGTTATCGAAACCAGCAGTTCAAGCAGCGAAAAGGCTTTTCTACCGATTGAAAATTCGGACTTCATTCAGCTTTGACGTAAAGGTCAGAACTGTAACGGTATTCACGTTCTCCTTCCATCCAGGTGATTTCATAATTGACCCGGCGGACTTTGATGCCAGGCAAAGGAAGATTGTCTTCTATATCAAGCTTCCAACGACCATCCAGAAATCCCAAATCCTCCTCAACACTGCCCTGAGATACTGACACGGGTGGAGGTGTTTTTGAACGTTCCCAGCGAAGCAATTCCTTCTGCGTCTCGGCCATGGCTTTCCAAAGGGTTTTGGTGGACTGCAAAACAAAGAGGGAAGAGGCAAAGGACTGGTAAACCGCCATCAGGGTGATGCTGAGGATGGAAAGGGCAATGAGGACCTCGAGGACACTGAATGCGGATTTAGTTTTCATTTGGATTCGCGCAATTCAAGTTTACCGAGAATCCCCACACTCTCCATTTCCCAGAAACGTTGACCGTCGGCTTCAAGAAAGGTGAGCAGGAAGGGTGTGACAAAACCGGAATTGTCGATCAGGACTTCAAAGTTGGAGCTTGGATTTTGACTTTGGGTATTGCTGGAATAACGGGCGTCCTGAAGTGCAAATTCTTCCGGAAATTCATGTTCCTTCAGCCATCTTGGCCAGTCTTCCTCCTGGTTTTCTCCATCGCCGCAACCTTCGGGTCCTATCAGTCCTGGCATCAGCTTCTGTTCCTTTAGGTCAAAGGAGAGGCAATAGGCTTGGCTACGAAGGAGGGCGTCAGTCCGCAACATCCGCAGAACCTTGGTCAGGTGCTGGTATTCCTTTTCCTGAGGAGAAGTAAAGAGGGCGGTGAAATTCGGAACGGCATACCCTGCCAGCAATGCTGCCAGGGCAATGACCACCATCAGTTCAAGAAAGGAAAACCCTTTCCTGGATTTCAAGATTTCAGAGGTCGCTGGAACTGATATCCTCGTCGAGGTCGGTTCCGCCTTCCACTCCATCGGCGCCCATCGAAATGATTTCGTATTCCTTACCGTTTTGGGTTGTATAACGGAAGTCATTATCCCATCCATCCTTAGGAAGGTTCTTTCCACGCAGGTAGGGACCGTTCCAACTGTCCGGAATCACACCGACTTCGGGTTTGCTCAAAAGAGCTTTCAAGCCTTGTTCACTGGATGGATATCGTGAATTGTGGAGGCGGTAGAGGTCGAGTGCTGTTTCAAGGCCCTTGATCTGCGTTTTGGTTGCGTCCGCTTTGGCCTGTTCTGCGGAATCGAAGAGATAGACTCCAACAATTCCGGAAAGCAGTCCGAGGATAATGATCACCACCAAAACCTCGATGAAGCTGAAACCGCGTTTAGGCTGTCTTGAATGAGAACTTCTTTTCTGATTCATGGGAAACTTCAAGATCGTTGATAGATTCTTTGGAAATCTTTTCGGAATGTGGATGCATTCCTCAATCATTTAAAACTATGGTATCTTGGCGAGGCTTGCAACTCCAAGACAAACTGTTAGCGTGCAAAGATCAGAGCCGGATACGCGGCCGCCGGTGAATCTCGTTACAGGCGGGTTCTTGCCGGAGGAAAGTCCGGGCAGCAAAGGGCAGGGTGCTGGCTAACGGCCAGACGGTGTGAACCGATGGAAAGTGCAACAGAAAACATACCGCCGATGGACCTCCTGTTGGGAGGTCACAGGCAAGGGTGAAATGGCAGGGTAAGAGCCTACCGCGGTCCTGGTGACAGGTCCGGCAGTGCAAACCCCACCTGCTGCAAGTCCAAATAGGATCGCTTTCGGGTGGCCCGCCCGGCGGTCGGGTAGGATGCTAGAGGCTGATGGCAACATCAGTCCCAGATAAATGGTCGCGGCCCCTCTTTTCAGCCAAGATAATGGTTGGATGGTTCGTGAATTCGAACCCTGGTGATGCTGGAGGGGAACAGAACCCGGCTTATTTCCGGCTCTGACCTCATCAAAGATTGAGCTAAAAACTAAATGGAATTTTTTCTTGTTCCACCCTCATTCCATTCATCAAACAGCGTCATGTACTGTTCGCTGACTTCTTCCAGGGGCAGTTCCAGGGCTTTGAGGTAACAGTGGAGGTAACCCTTCAGGTAAACGGAGGAAGGAAAGGTTTCGAAATTTTCTTTTTCGATGCTTTCCAGATAAGTACCCCGCACACAGGTCACCGTCGCCAGTTCCATGATCGTGATCCCTTTCAGTTCACGGATTTGATGGAGCACCGAACCTGAGTAGCGTATCACGCCCTCGTTTGCTTCCAGAAACTGATAATATTCCTGGAGTTTTGCGTCCGTCATCCGGTTTTTTTCAGCAAGCTTTTGAAAAGCATCCTGACGGACTTTGGCTGACTGAAGGGTGATTTCCTCGAGGGAGGCCCCGACATTCGGTCGGGAAAGCTTGGTGATTGGATTTGGTTTCTGGATATCTCCGACTATGGTCTGGAACGCTTCTCCGGTTGATGTTGAAAAACCACCTGTTTTCAGTTGAGGACGGAGGAAAACGACTTTTCCTTCCCTGGAGGCATCTCCATGTTCCTGGTTCACCTCTGCAACCTTAGCAGAGGGAAGAATGTCCTGTTCGGGAGTTTCTTTTGGTTTTGCTCCCAGCTTTAAATCGTGGGATCTGCGGACTTCAGGATTAGCCAACTGCATGAAGGCTTCACTGAGTTTTTTCAGCAACTCTTCATTTTCATCAACCGGGCATAAAGAGTAACTGGCCAATGATTCTTCATGTACTTCCTCCAGCTTCTTTTCATAGGCTTGCTGGACTTCCTCAAAGCTTGCAGTGGATTCGACTTCCAGGAGCTCGTAAAAGTTTTCCGCGGGTTCCATTTTCTGAGGCCTTTTCAGTGTTTCAGGGAATCAGGCGAGAGTATTTCGGAGTTAGTGGAGTAGAAATGTTTGAAGATTTCAGCAGGTGTTCCGAGATGGTTTTCAGTTGCTGGGACATCAGGCTTTCAGGTTTGTCGAGGGTCACCGGTTTGCGCCTTAATACCGATTCCCGGACTCCCTCATGCTGTTCCACATATCCACTGAAGTTAAGGGTCAAGCCGAAGTATTTCCTGCAGGCTTTTTCCATCGCTTTGCCGATTCGAATGTCACTTTCTGAGCGGGTTTGATTGATGATCAGGTTGGGTTGAAAGTGTTCCAGTTGATCATCAATGTAGGATGCTGCATTACCTCCCATCTGCTTCAGATATTCTATCAGATCACGGGGAGAACGGATGCCAAAAGAATTATTGTTTTTCAGCATTTGATCGACCACATTCCTCAAACCAAATGAAGAGCTTGTGTGTCTTAATTTTCGGTAAAAAGAATTTTTCAGGAAGCGATAAGCGTTTTCAATTGAAGTCGGTTCTGGAATGACGACCATCAGTTGTTTTTCCGCAAGCAGGAAAAAATCGATGGTGTTGTAGGCGGTTCCTGCACCGAGGTCCATGATAATGAAATCCGTATCCAACCTTTTGAGAGCCATCAGGAAACGCATTTTCTGGGTATGCTTGAGGTTGGCGATTTCAACTCCGTCCCGCGCTCCGCTGATCAACCGTAACTGAGGAATGGAAGTGGGGATGAGAAGTTCATGAATTTGCTCAACCTGTCGGTCCACAAACTCTGAAACGCCTTGTTCGGGTGTATTCACACCCAGCCAGGTATGGAGGTTTGCACCACCGAGGTCGAGATCGGCAAGGATGACTCGAAATCCTCTTTGTGCCAGCAGAATCCCGAGGTTTCCAGCTACAAAGCTTTTTCCGACTCCGCCTTTACCTCCACCAATGGCCCAGATCTCTTTTGTCGAGCTTGAATTGGCTATATCATTCACGTGTAGAAGTCCTCAAAGCATAAATCATTACATTAGAATTCTGCAATTATCTAGCCAGGAATCAAGAATCCTCTATTGAGGAGGGTGGTAGATGCTCTGTGCTGGGAACTGATATAGAATCCGATCAGGCCATGAAAGCGCCGTCAAGCTTCCACCATAAACACAACCGCTGTCCAGCCCAATGGCATTTGGACGCATCACCACTCCCCCTGCGGCCCAATGTCCAAAAATGATTGTTCTAGATTTCTGGTAAAAAGTATACCAGGCGGGATGGTTTTCATCTCCGAGTTTTTGATCTACTGGGTCCCAGGTTCTGAGATTGGTCAGAATGTGGGGGTCGGTGTCTTGAGGGGAAATTCCTGGAGCCAAGCCCGCATGGACGACCAGGAAAGAGTCTGGTTCTGTTTCTTCTCCTTCAGAAATGAAAAGCGGTAATGATTGGAGCCATTCCTCCCAGAAAGGCATTTGATCGCCCATTTCCTCTTTCAATTTTGAAAAAGAATCAGAAGATTGAGAACCTTTTTTTAGGTGCTGGAGGAAACTCCTTTCATGATTACCAAGAACACAAGATGCTCCCAGGCGATGGGCTAGTTTCAATACCTCAAGGGGTTTCGGCCCACGGTTGATCAAGTCTCCGACAAAAAAAAGTCTTTCACTGTCAGGCTTGAAGTTTGCCATTTCTAGCAGACCTTTTAGTTCCGTGTAGCATCCATGAACATCTCCAACGAAAAGAGTTCTTTTGGACATCCTTTTTCTTTCCTGTTTTTAAAAACCTATCAATTTCAGGGTCTGGAGGGGTTTTGCAACTTTGATCTGCATCAAGGATTCAAGTTATCAGCCCACCTGCCGATATTGGTTTTAGAATGAAACGAGGGCTTTTTCTATCTACAACCAAACAGGGCCGTCTTCCTGATAAAATGAAACAAGATCGTATTTTTCAAAAACCACTTTTAGTCCTTACCTTTTTTTCTTTGATTCTTGTGCTTGGATCATGCAGTCAAGGCGATGTTGAATTCCAATCAAAATCCTTTAAAAGCAGGCTTCAACAAGGAGATTACCATTTGGGTTGGAGTTTGAACTATTTTGACAGTTGGAGGAATGCAAGGCAGCCGAGATATCTCAGGCTGGCGGAATCTCATTCGATCAATGCTATCAATTCATTTGCCAGTCTCGAATCTGACACGTCACCTAGGATTAGCGAATTTTATGTGGTCCGTGAACGTCGGACCAGAGGCTGTAGGCTTCTTGCGGAACTTCAGTTTGAAGCCATGAATCACGGGCATCAACTTTCAGGAATGACCCCACAGGGGTGTATCTACTGATTCAGCGTTTCGATTGCTGAATCTTCCAACCCTTTTTTTTCACCCAGAGAAACAAGTTTCAGCCGTTCCGCGTGAAATTCCCGTGAACGTTCGGAATTTCCGATTTTGGAATGAAGGGTTCCCAATGCATCAAGGATCCTGATCAGACCGTTCCGGTCATCCAGGGATCTTTTGCATTGGAGGTGACTTTCATAGGTTTCGAGCAGGCCTTCGTTATCCTCCAGTGCGTTCTGTGCTTTTTCAATCCTTTCATAAATCAGGTCCATCTCGGTTTGGTTTTCTTGCTGCTGATTATAGGCCAGTAAATCCTGGAGTAGAGGAAGTGCTTCCTGGTAGGCTTCTTTTTTCTCAAGGGCATCCACCAATTCATCCATGATGGATGCATAATCGGTTTGCTCGTCATTATCCCAGGGATTGATGCGTTCCTTTGGTTGTTCATCAATCGAGGAATCGGTTTCCAGGTTCAGAGGCGTATCGGTTTCCTGCATAGTTTCTTGAGCTTCCGAGATCAACTGGTCTGGTTCTGCCTTATGTTCCAATTGTCCTTGGAGTTCGACTGCTTCAGGCGCAGGTGATTTTCCGATTTCATCAAGCATGGAGAAGTAGCTATCCAATCCGTTGCGGGCTTCATCCTCACGACCTGAATCTGCTGCGGCCATTGCAATTTTAAGCAGTCCCCGGGCTTCATCCCTGGTTTCATCAAGGGGTCCGGGTTTTTGAAAAAGGCTGGAAAGCTGATCTTCCTGCCAAAAACCAGAATCCTCATTTTGCTGTTGTTCCACCGGTCTGGATTTTGGAGAGTCTTCACGGACAACAGGTGGGTTTTGGTTTTCCATGGAAAGGGGGATATGAACATCCGCAAACAGATCCTCCATGGCCTCTTCAAGCTGTTCTTCCTGAGCAAGGGGTTGAACCGACGGAAAAGGCGTAGCTGGGATTTGTGTCTCTTTTGGAAATCGTGATTCCGCAGGCCAGGTTTCGGAAAGCATCCTTGAAGGGACTGGATCATCTTCCATGTTCTCTTTGATTGATGGAAGGTTGCTTTGCGGCATTGCGGAATTCCTGGATGATTCCTCTTCTTCCAAATTCATTAAACTTTGCTCAACAGGAGGTGCTTCCTGTTCTGCTAATCCGGAATTTTTTGTTTGTCCACTAAGAGTGACACGGACCTGTTCCGTGTCTTCCAGTTCATTCAGGAAGGAAGCCTGTTCCATGGATTCGGTCTTAGTCCGGACTGGATTTGTGCGAGGTGGATTGGGGGATTGATAAGGCCCAGGCAAGCCGATGTTTGAACTTCCGCCCACTTTATGCTTTTCCCGAAAACGCTCAAAAAGATTGCTGTCAATACCCCCGGGCATAACTGGAAGAGGGGGAGAAGTTTGTTTTATCACCTCTTCATCGGTTATTCCTGCTGAGGATTGATCCTTTTGCGGGGGTTTATTGACCATCACCGTGGTAGATGCTTTTCGAATCAGAGAAGCAATGCTTAACAGGCTGAGAAGCAGCACCAGGGTTCCAAGCCCGTATTGCCATGAAATGCTGTACATCCAGAATGAAGCTGATAAGGCTCCAGCCCCTAAAAAAATTTTGATCAGCATTTGCTCCTTTTTCTCTTCATGGATTTCTTAGAAATGTCTTTGATTCAAATCAATGGTAGCCGAGTGCCTGGAGATGATGTGTTTTTCGAGTCCATTGTTTTACTACCTTCACATGCAATGCCAAAAAGACGCGCTGACCGAGCAGTTTTTCAATTTTTTCCCTGGCGGCAGTACCGATCTGTTTTAACATGCTCCCTCCTTTGCCGATGAGGATTCCTTTTTGTGATTCCCGTTCAACACAGACCAAACAATCGATACGAAGGCAATTAGGGTCTTCCTCAAAGCGTTCCACCTGAACCGCAGTCGAATAGGGGAGTTCCTGTTGAAGTTTGCGGAAAATCTGTTCTCGCACCAGTTCAGCCACAAGAAAACGTTCCGATGCGTCCGTGAGTTGATCGCTTTCAAAGAAAAAGGGATGTTCCGGTAAGTATTGCTCCAATTGTTCCAGCAAACTTTCAAGATTGGTCGATTTGAGTGCAGAGAGGGGGATGATTTCAGCAAAAGATCCATTTTGACTGAAAACGTCGATGGTTCTTAAAACCCTCGCCCGGTCTGCAAGATCCATTTTATTGATCACCAATATAGTCTTGTTGTTGCTGTTCCTGATGAGATCGAGGATTTTTTTATCATCGGGATGAGGTTCTTTGAGATGCGGTTTAAGCGGTTCTACAAGCCACAGGTTAAGATCGGTTTCCTCAAGGGTCTTTACCGCATAATCAATCATTTTCCGGTTTAACGGCAGGTTCGATTCATGAATCCCCGGGGTATCAATGAACACCATCTGAGAAGCCCCCTGTGTTCTTATCCCGATCAAACGGTTTCTTGTGGTTTGGGGTTTCGGAGTGGTGATGGATAAATCCTGCCCGATCAATTTGTTCAACAGTGTGGATTTACCAACGTTGGGTCTGCCGATCAAACCTATGAATCCACAATGTTCCTGAGAGCTCATTTCTATGGTGTTCGATTCAGAAAAAATAAATCCTGATTGGGAAGTAAAAGGAAAAGGTGGGGCAAGTATTTGTTCGAAATCATGACTTGAATGCATTGGCTTCGGCGAAAATCGAGAATCGTAAAATGAAGCATCAATGCTTCACTGTCAGATTCCACAAGATTCTTATGCGCGGAAAAGCTGAAAACAATGAGAGTAAAGACTGTGGATGTATTGTTCAAGAACAACCTTGTCTTTTTACGTTCTGCTGCAAGGGTTCCATTTGGGATTTAAGTTTTTTTTAATACTTTTCCACAAGAGGCAATGTTTTTGCTACAGGTTATGTAGGAGGTTTAATCAAGCCTTCAATCATTGAGTATGGTCTGTACTTTTTATCTTGGACTGGAAGGGATTCCAACAAGAGGTTTGCCAAGGCCGAAATTCAATAAAGATGTTATGAATAAAGTATTTTATCCTGAACTTTCCGATCAAGAAGATGAGGTATACACAGAACGGGAACGGGAGATTGAAAAAGAAGAAAATTTTATGAATCTTTGGGGGTATTTAAGACGCCGTTATCCTAACGAAACCCTTGAAGAAAAAAAATTTAGCGATTTGATCAATCTCAAGATTCATCTGGAAGGACCTCGGCGTCTCAGGGAATGGACCGAAGACATCGCATCAGTCCGCAAACACTGAATCCGGTTTATCAATCGTAACTATTCTGTTTTGTGGCTTGATCACTCAGGAACTGTCTTCAAAGGCTTTTCCGCGTTTCTAGATCCCAACAAGCGCATCTGGTTTCAATCTTCCCGGCACTATGAGCCCAACTGGTTTCAACGACGATTTTTTTGAAGAACGTTTCAAACCTGCGAAACCTGTTTTTGATGAAAAAACCCTGCGTGAGCTTAATCAGGGGAAGGTTTTCACTTCCAAAAATGCAGAACTCCGGAATTTAAGGTTCTCAAAAGGACTGGATTCCCAAGTCGTTCATGAACTCAAACGTCTGGTTCAGGCTCTCCTGGAATATGCTGACCTGCGGGGTTTCCGTTTACGTGACGCGAATCATCCTGTATTCATAACCGATCGTGCGGGTTATGAAAAAGAAAGCGGCAGCAGGCTTCCGGATCATATCCCCCTTCCCGCATCAAGGCTTGATTTTCATAAGGTAGCCAACGTCTACACGGTCACCGTGATTTTACCGGAGAATCTAGAGTCCTCCGAAGTTCGGATCAATTTAACCCGATCTCTGTTTTCCAAACTTTTTGGCGAAATTCATTTTCTGGAAAAGATTCAGTCTTTGGAATTCTATCGGAATCAATTTCAGGATGATTTGGATAGCAGCGCAGGGATTCCCGAAATCCTGGACCTGCTGTCAACCCTTGAATTCCCATCCGAACTTCTTGAAGCTCGTCTGGAAACAGAAGCATCGCGGTTTGGTTTCTCCCTTCCCAAAGATACCAGAGCCTTGATTCTCGAATTGGCTAAAGAATGGAATCAACGATGGGAAAACAAGGGACTTGGTGAAGATGAGGACTTTTTGAAGTTGGTCTACCGAGATTTCTGTCTGCATTTAAAAGAAAACCCTCAAGCCATTCAGCAGCAGATGATTGAACAGTTAAAACAACTGGATCATCAATTTCATCTGATTCTGCCCCATGATGCCCGCGGATACAGTATTTTCGAAAAAGAGCAGCCTCTTCAGTTTCTTAGGTCTTATGCCTTTCGTCTGGAAGAACTGCAATCCCTGATGGGTTTCATCGAAGAACTTGAGCAGCAATTGGAAAATGGTGACGAGACTGAAAGTTTGGCTGGGATGCGTGCTGCGCTGATGTTGAGGATGCGAGAATTACGACGGGCAGGTAAAGTCAGGCCGTTCCTGATGCCTGAAATCGAGCAGGACCAACTGATGAAAATACGGGCCTCGAGATTTCCCTTAAAAATGGTCAAATGGCTTCCTGCTGGAAGTCCATTGGAAACGTGGAATGATCATTTTGAAAAAATGAAGAAGCAGTATACACAATCCTTTTATGCCAAAATTTACCTGGCCCTCAATGTCCTGGATCAGAAGATTGCCAGAAAAATGGAGGCTGAGGGGCAATCCTTTGACGCCGATGAGGATCAGAAGCTCAACTCCCTTTTGGCAGTATTTCGGTTTAGAACTCCTATCATTCGTCAATGGAGAAACACCCTTGGTGTTTTTGAGGATTCCGTGGAAGTCTTTCCTGGACAGGACCCGAGGCAGTTTGTTTCTCTGGACGATATTCGAAAGGCCTGGGCTTATTTTTTTTCTGCCCAGATCACCCTTGAATTCTATCAGTATCCTGCCCATCGAGAATTTGTTCCGGAAGGCTTTCAAGCGAGTCAGTATCTGCGTTCGATTGAATATTTCATCTCGAAGAAAACACGGGAAGCAGTCAATCATTATCATTTGATTCTACTTCTTTATCTGGTTCACAAAGCAAAGGGGGAGGATGGACTGGAATTCCTCCATCATTGTCTGGCAAATCCTTTGGGAACATGGCATTACCTTCTTCAAAAAACCCTGGAACCTCTGAAGGAGAACGAAAATCTGCAAAAACGACTTGATCAGATGCCCCGGCACCAAGATACCCTGTTAAATGCCTATCAAAAATCTTGGCAGGAATCTACTCAGCAAACTCATGAAACCGGGACCAGTTCCTAAAATTTTTGATCATCTTGATATGAATGCTGCTATCAAAGGGATTTTAGTTCTCGGAGTGGTCCTCCTGTTTATTTCAGGCTGCAGTCAACCTGTTCCGGATCCTCAAATCAGTTTATATAAAAGACTGGGTGGAGAGAAAACTTTGGTGGCGGTGTCCCTGCAAGTGAGCCGAAAACCGGCCATGCGGAAGGTCATCGCTCCGGACCAGGCAAGAATCTTCCGACAACGCCTCAGCGAATGGTTATGTAAGGCTTCTTCGGGACCTTGCGATTTTCCGGGGCGGAAGGAGTTTTTCCAGGAAATCGAATTGAATCCTGAACAACAACAGCAACTGCTGCAGGCCCTTGAAGAGGTTCTTCGCGAAACAGGAATCCCTGAAACCAATCAGCAGGAACTCCTGTCCAAACTCTTAAAATCCTGAAAAGTTTCTAAAATATATTTCAGTTGCTGTTGGAGGATGTGCCGGTTGCGGTGGCAGGTTCCAGCTTTTTGTCAGGGTTGCCTGTTTTCCAAAAACCTTGGTTGAGGAAGTGTTTTGTCTTCCCGGAGAGCAATGGGCGAAGTTGGTCCGCAATCACCATTCCCAAAATCATACTGCCTGCAAAGAGCAAAACATTCGGTTTTCCTGTGAAAATCGAAGCCACAGCAGGGCCCGGGCAGAAACCTCCGAGTCCCCATCCAATCCCAAACAACACTGCTCCTCCAAGAAGGGGAAGATCAATGTCTTTTCGTTCAGGGATAGAAAACTGCAGAGCAAAAAGCGGGGCGCTTCGTTTATGGATCAGTCTGAAAAGAATGAAATAGGTGATCACCGCTCCTCCCATCACAAAGACCAGGCTGGGGTCCCAAGAGCGGGTTATGTTGAGAAAGCCAATGACTTTTCCAGGTTCGGTCATCCCTGAAACAGAAAGCCCAAGCGCGAACAGCAACCCCGAAAGAAAACTGAAAAAGCTGTATCGGATCATTGAAGTCCTCCCGAAAAAAATACCGTGAGCATTCCTGACCCCACAAAGACTAGGGTCGCAACCAATGATCTGATAGAGAGCCTGCCAATGCCGCAGACTCCATGTCCGCTGGTGCAACCACTGCCGATGCGGGTTCCCAGTCCGACCAGCAGTCCTGCAGCCAGGACCTGCATTGTTCCGTTTTCGGTTATGTCGATAAAGGCTTCAGGTGCCCAATAATAGGCTGCGCCTCCTCCGAGAACCAATCCGAGGAGAAAAGTCAGCCTCCACCATTGATCCGGGCTCCATCTTGAAAGAAGCCCTCCAAGGATGCCTGAGATGCCCGCAACGCGTCCATTGAAGGCCATCAACAGTGCCGATGCGGTACCGATCATGATTCCTCCGGCAAGTGCCGGAAGCCATGAAAATTCTAAAATTTCCATTAAATGCCTCCTTTTTATGAAGTTCCGGAGAATGGACGCTCCGGAACGGCTTTAGTGTCCGACGGCCAGCAATCCGCTTGCCGCAAGTAATAGAATCAGAGCCTCTGCGAAGGCAATGCCTGCCATCCAGTGGTCCTTGCGTTGAAACATCCCCGGTACAATGGCGAGGTAACAGAGAATCGTTATCCCTGAAAGCAGGGCAACGGGAAGGAAATTCAGAAAATCTCCGAATCCCAGTAACTTGATCCAGGACCATCCAAGCGGAGGTTCATCCCATCCCAGAAATTCCTTGTTGATCTGGATCAGGTAGTCCTGCACTGGCTGATTCCAAAAGGAATCGATGTGCTCCAATGGAATCAGAGGATCAATAATCCCGAATAAGTAGATAAAAAAAGTAACAAACATCAGAATCAGCCCGGCATACATCCCTCTTTCCAGCACGCGGGCATAGAGGATCATTTCTTCAGAGGCCCCCTGTTGGTTATTCTTCATCTTTCCTCCTTCCTTAAAAAAAAGTGACACCGTAGCTTTCCAAACCCTTGCTGATGGCTTTGAGCCCTGCAAAGAACAAGATTCCGATCACCATCCAGCGGATGAATGTCGGTTTCGCCACCTTGAGAATCCGCACTCCCACGAAAGAGCCAAGCATGATTCCAATCAATGATGGAAGCACCATCATTGGGATCACCGCACCTTTATTGAGGTAAATCCACGCTGCCGAGGTGTCTGTGATCGAAAGCAGAAATTTCGAGGTAGCAACGCTGATTTTCAGGGGTGCTCCCATCAGCAGATTGAGGACTGGGACATTTGCCCATCCCGCTCCTAACCCGAACATTCCTGCCATGAAGCCGATGATGATAAAACTGAAGAGTCCAGGCCAGGTTCGGTGAATCTTCCAGGGTATATCACGGTTCATGCTGGGTTCATGATAAATCCCGGTGATTCTTAGTGCGGTCGAGAGAGAGTCCGCCTGTTCCACATGAGGCAGTTCCGATTTACTCGCAGAAAGCATGATTACGACGATGGCGAGAATCGTTCCGCCCAGACTGAGTTGGATGATGTGTGTGGGTAAAGCGAGCCCGACCATGGCTCCGACGATGGCCATGGTTGAAGCGATCAAGGCAACCGGCATCGCCAGGCGCAAGCTGGCCAGGTTGGATTTGAGCAATCCGGGACCTGCTGCCAAGGCTCCTGAAAGCGCCACCAGCAAGCCGGTTCCCCTCACAAAATCCAGGTGGAAGGGGAAGAAACCGCTGATGATCGGAACAAAAAGAACTCCGCCGCCGACTCCTCCAAGCACTGCGACGATCCCCATCAGAAAGGTCACCAGCAATAAAATCAACGGCCAGATCCACCAGGGGGAAGGGCTTTCCTGAGCCTGTCCTTCGGCTGCCACCAGGGTAAAGGGTTGGAAAAACAACACGATCAGCAGAAACCGGTAGCGTAAACCGTGGAATTGCTGACGGATGAAACAATCCATCATGACCTCTATTGTTAAAGGTTTGCTGCCCCATAGTTTGCTGATTGTTGTTTCTGACCCGATGTGGGGGGAGATTCAAGCCCCTGCTCCGGGTGTAAAAGGTTATATCAGAAGCCTGCTTCTCCGCGGTTCACTGGAAAACCGGATGCGATCCAGTCTGCCATCCCCGAACTGCAGATGCAGACGAGATTATCCAGTCCTTGCCTGGAAAGAATGGTGTATACCGTTTGGGCTCTTCGTCCCGAATGACAATAAAGGTAAACTTTGTCGTAATTTCGGAGCTCTTCGATAAACTCCTGCTCTCCGCCCATTGGAACATTGAGGCTTTTCGGTACATGAGCCATGGCATATTCGCCAGGTGTACGGACATCGACCACACGTTCTTCCGGCTTTAGCATGCCCAGTATGCGGTGCAGGTCTACCATTGAAAAATTTTCCTCGGTTCCATGTCCCATGGCTGGTGACATTCCGCAACTTAGATTGGCCGGAACCGCTTCATCGATCTTTGCCGGACGTTTGAGGTTCAGGGAATTCATGATTCTGACAAACTCTTCCTGAGTTTGTTCTGAATGAATTCTCGGATTAAAACGCTTTTCTTCCCCGATGGTTGAAGAAGATCTTCCTTGGTAATCGTGCCCAGGAAATACCCTGGTTTCGTCAGGAAAGCAGTAGAGTTTCTGGGAAATGCTTTCAAAAAGTTGTTTGGGATCGCCTTGCTGAAAATCGGTCCTTCCACAACCCCGGATGAAGAGGGTGTCCCCGGTAAAGAGCATTCCATTGACTTTGAATGTGGTGCAGGCATCGGTGTGTCCCGGGGTTGAAATTGCCTGGATGCGGTGTTGGCCGATTTCCAGCTCATCCCCGTCCTGCAGAAGCAGGTCCGCGCAGGGAACCCCGGAGGGCTCACCCACCGAGGTTTTCGCACCGGTCATCTCACGAAAGAGCCCGGCTGCAGTAACATGGTCGGCATGGACATGGGTATCCATGACATATTTCAACTCAATCCCCAGTTCTTCCAAAAGCTGGAGGTCCCGCTCGAACTTTTCTTTTACGGGATCAATGATGACTCCTTCCAAAGTTTCCGGATCAAACAGCATATAGGTGTAGGTCCAGGTGTCCCGGTCAAAGAGTTGCCGAAAACCGATTTCGTTGCCTGAATTCATGATCCTTTTGGCATGTGGCAGAAAATGTCCTGAACCAGATTGAACAGTTCGACCATCCGCATGTTGGCAATTCGATAAAAGGAAAAATTCGCTTCCCTTCGTGATGCCAAGACATCCCGGTTTTTCAGAAGCGAAAGATGCTGTGAAAGCGTGGTCTGGCGCAGGCCGGTTAGAAATTCCAGATCCTGAACGGTTTGCTCCCCATTTCTCAAAGCGCACATGATCTGTAAACGTGCTGGATGGGCCAATACTTTGAGACAGCCAGCGGCTTTTTCAATATTTTCTTTCTGGTCCCCAAAAAGCTTGGTCAATTCAGCTTTCAAGGTTGAGTTTTTCGTCATGTTTTAAAGTGAAAGAGATTTTTAAATATTCAAATATATTAATAATTGTCCGAGTGGTCAAGCCAGAATTGAACATTACCATAGTCTTGAAAATACCCTACTGGCATACAATTCGCAGGATAATTATACCTTATGAATGAAAAAACTTTTGGGAAAAATGCCGGAAGGAGTTCAGGATGAAATGGTTTAAATTTGAAACGGAAGATCAACGCTACAAAGAGCACGAACCCGAAGGAATGCTGGTTTATCTGGGCCCCGAGGCATTGAAACACGCGATTGTTGTGAATGATTTCGAGGTATTTCAGAGTAGTCCAGAATGTGTACCCGGTGGAAGATTACTCGAAGTCAGCAGGCAGTTCAGTTACCGTTTGCGACAGGTTGCGGATCTGGTTGAAGAACCACTGGAGCAGCATGCAGAAACAGAGACAGAACCGGTAACGGTATCCAAAAAAGAGGACACCTCTGAATCCCTGCAGGAGCATCAAACTACAGAAGACCCCATCGGCCAGGAATTTGTTGATCCTTCTGAATTCGCATCACGCAGGGCAGAAAGAAATGCTGATTCGGCTTCAAAAAGCCGCACCGTCTTGAAAGCCATTTAAGGACTTTTGGCGAAGTCTCAGTAGAAAAATACTGTTGTGCATCTTCAGTAAGTGGAAATCAGGTATTACTCGACCGCCGCAATATGCCGCCTCTTAGGGTGAGTAACTGCATGTCCCGCTGAATCTCTCCTTCCTCATTAAAACTTAGCATTCCCGTCACCCCTGGAAATTCGCTGACTTTCAGCATTGCCTCTTTTAAGTCTCCGTGGCTGTGATTTGCTTCTTCAGTAAGCAGAGATTTCAGCATCGAAATCGTGTCGTAGGCATAGGCTGCATAGGAAGAAGGACGGCTATAGTTCTGCTGGCGGAATAATTCTTTTTCGTGGAGTTTATCAAAATATTCCCTCTCGGATCCCTTTCGTAATCGGGTGTAACCATCGGTAAACACCAGTTTCCGGAAAGCCTGATATCTTGGAACAAAGGGCAGGGCAGGGTTGTTCCAACCACTGTCTCCTAGGAACACCGTTTTCTGCATTTGATAAACCGATGCATAGGGAAAGATGACTTGCAGATCCTTCATTCCGTCACTGCCGATGGCGACGAAGACCGCATCAAAATTGAGCACAGGATCCTCTTTTTCACCCAGTTCTTCGAGGTCTGATGCTTCGTCGGCACTCATCTTTCTCAATTTCCCTGTGAATGCGTCAAAAGGCTGGACAAAGCTCTGCTGTTTGCGCTGAAAGCCTTCGGTCCATACTACTTCACCTCCCGAATCCGAAACGGATTTCTGGAACAGTCGTGCTTTTTCCCGGCCTTCCCGGTTTTGGTTGTAGAGGATCACAAATCGTTTTGCCTGATAATAATCCCTGGCGTAACGGACAAGAGATTCCACTTCCAGCTTCCAGTTTTGGTTATTACGGAAGACGAACGGGCCGATTTCCGGAATACTGGATGTGAGAGTCAGGGAAATCATTGGTACTTTCCAGAATTCAGCTTCTTCCGCAGCAGCTTCCGAAGTTTTACGGGCAAGGGGGCCGATCACGGCAATCACCCTCTCTTCCTCGACAAGTTCTCTGAAAACCTTGCGGGTGGTTTGCGGGTTCAGCTTGGAATCACGGAGCACCAACTCCAATTCCGGGAGAACTCCCCTGGTTTTAACTGTGTTTTCAGTTTTTTCTGAAGCTGGTTTTGGATAAAGACCCAGCCTGAGGCCCTCAAGGGTTTGCTGGACCAGTTGTGAAATCCGGGGGTGATTGCTCGAAATCGGCAGGATCACCCCGATCCTTAACGGGTTGACATTGAGGGTAACCGACAACCGTCGACGGAGGTTTCTCAGGTTTTCCGTTTTTTCAGCTTCATTAAGGCTTCTCGCGTCTTCCAGCATCATGTCGAGTTGTCCGGAAGCCTCACGAAATCGCTGTTCCGTGACCAGCATTTCCAGCAATCTGGAAGAGAACCACTCCTGAACTTGGTCCATATCCTCGTAGCTTTTGGAAAGGGTTCGCAGTTCCTCCACGCTCTCCATTTGTCCAATCAGTTCGAGGATTTGCTCTTCATCGACCTTGCCGGCAGTTTGAGGATGTTTCATTTCCTCAAGGCGGTAACGCAATGCGGCACTGACGTTTCCCTGCTCCAGGGCGTTTTCACTGAAGAGTTGAAGCAGTCGGCTCAAAAGTTCCGGATTCAGACTTGAAATACTCAGTTGTTCCAGTTCGGGGTTCGGTTCAAGCAGCTTTTGTTGACCATGGAGTGAAAGCTGAAGGTAGTAAAAGATTTCAGGTACCCACGGGCTGAAGGAAAGTTCTTTAAGAAACGCGCGACACATTTCTTCTGCAGCCTGAAGACGGTCAAGGTGGTAAAGCAGTTTGATCTTGAGGCGGGCACGGTCTTCCAACAGCAATTGATGTTCAATTTGCTCAAAATCGATTTTTGCCTGAAGCGGGTCCTCGAGCAGATTGCTTTGAACCGATTCAATGCTGGCAGTGGTTTGATTTTCTCTGGCTGTCTCTGAATTTGGAAATGTGGAGGAATTGTCATTCCAGACCGAACTGATCTCAGGTTTTAAAACCCCCTGTGCATCTTCAAAATAGTCATTTCCAATTGGAAAACTCAGTTCTACCTTGGGAATGGTTTCGGCAGATGGATTTTCCGGCAGGAAGGGTTCCAGCAGCATTCTAGGTTTCGCCTCGTCAGCAGAGAGTTTTGGTGCCCGAATCCCCGGCTTCGTTTTGATTTCGGTCACCATTTCCTCTGTAACTGGTTTCAAGCCCATCAGTTCTTCGATCACCTGCCGGTCGTATCCGCTGATATTATCAGTATCGATTTCATCGGTTTCTGGAGGGGGTGTATCATGACGTGCCAGCCATTCCGGGTCACTCAACAGGCTTTGGGACGTCAGTTCAAACGGAATGATGACCATCCACGCCAAAGAAGTGATCAAAACCAGGAAACGGTTTGGCAAAACCGCAAAAGCTCTGGCCCGTCTACTTCTGGTGGAAGGGTTCAAGTTGGTTCGAATGGATCCGGAAAGTTTCAAAAAAATATGCCGAGCAGGGTGTAGAGCAGGACAACGTCGGTGGCGAGCATGATCCAGTTGATCAGTTTCTGTGCACCGGAATTGAGGTAATCATAATTCCGTTTGAAAAAGGTTTTCAGTACAAAACGGGATTGGGGTGCGAGCCAGTTCATAATTCTCTTAAATTAAAAAGAAAAGAAATAAACAATACCTTTCAGGCTTCCATGATGCGTGCCGGAACACGCTGGTTTTCCTGGCGAATGGTCAGGTGTTGAGAATCAAAATATTCCAACAATTCCACCGCATGTTTACGGGAAATGTCGAGCAGTTCCTTGAAATCGATGACCGTGACAACAGGTTGATTCTTGAAATGCTTCCTGAGCAAAGCAACGGCTTGATCAATCTGCTCCGGAGTATAATACAAATCTTCTGAAACCTGGACCAGTCGGTTCTGATGGGCGCATGCTTTCAACAGTGCAATTCCCTCCTTTTCATTCAATTCGAGTTGCTCAAGCAACAGGGTCCTGCGCAGCGGCTGAAAACCTCCTTCCAGAATCAGTTCGGTGCAACGTTTCATCAGGGATTCAGTCTGTTCGGAGATCCCTCCTTCATGTTCTTCCAGGGCATAAAATGCTCCCCGGGAGACGAACATCCCGTTTTTGACAAGGTATTTGAGCAGCAGTTCCATCTCCCGGTCCTGGAACAACAGAGAGAGCTTACCGCCAAGTTCAACCCGGTTCATCCCCTCACGTTCCGGAAACCTCTGGTGATGGTGTCTAAGCACTTTCTGGAGAAAGTTTCCGATTCGCTCGAGATGTGCAGCATGGAGATATCTTTTCTCCGTTGGATCCACGCAGAGGATCTGTTGTCGACTTTGAAGAGCCTGGAGAATTTTAGCCGACTGGCGTCCGGAGAGTCCGGCAAGCAGACTTACTTCTCGTTCCAGGACACCTCGGACAGATTGAAGAAAAATCACTTCCTCGACTCTGGCTTCCTGGTCATCCGATGCCAGGCGTTTCAAGCGCTGGGCAAGTTCGCGTTTGATCCTCCGGGATTTTCCGGGTGCAGGATCGATGATCCTTCCACCTCCCAGGGTCATCAGTGGGGAGTAACTGCGAAGGATGAAACGGTCTCCGTAACGGCTGCTGACTTCCTCTTCAAGCCTAAGCTGGGCCAGGGCCGTGGTGCCGCGGGGAAGATGATCGTTTTCCAGCAGGATCACACGGCCCATCACTTCCTGGCTTCCAAGGTGAAACCGAACCCTGCTCCGCTGTCTTATGTCTGCTGGAGCATCTTCCAGCAAGCTAAGTTCCACGTTGAGCATGAAGCTGTTGATCAGGGAATCCCGACCTGCCAACTGTTCTCCACGCTGGACCGATAGTTGAGAAATCCCGGCAAGGTTCAAGGCTGCCCGGTTTCCTGCATGCACTTCGTTGCGATTTTTTCCGTGGACCTGAATACCCCGAATCCGGATCTTCTCACTTCCAGGATAATGCTGCAGTTCCTCCTCAGCCTTCACACTTCCGGAAAGGACGGTGCCTGTGACGACGGTTCCGAATCCCTTGACGGAAAAAGAACGGTCAACAAACATCCGGAAGGGTTGGTCCAGTTGCGGTGGCGCCAGTTGAGTACGCAGATTCTGGAGCGCGTTTTTAAGTTCCGGAATGCCTTTCCCTGTCAGAGAGGAGACGGGAATGATCGGCTTGCCTTCAAGAAAAGTTCCTTCAACCAGTTCCTCGATCTCGTCCCGGCAAAGCTCGATCATTTCCGCATCTTCCACCAGGTCAATCCGAGTCAGTGCAACAAGACCGTTCGGGATTTGAAGAAGGTTGCAGATGTTCAGATGTTCGCGAGTTTGGGGCATGACTCCCTCGTCAGCGGCAATCACCAGTAAAACCGCATCAAATCCTGCGACTCCCGCGAGCATATTGTGGACGAATTTTTCATGTCCCGGAACGTCTACAAATCCAAGTCGTGTTCCCGATTCATCTTCATAGGGAGCAAAGCCCAGGTCGATGGTGATTCCGCGCTGCTTTTCTTCTTCGAAACGGTCTGCATCAACTCCGGTCAAGGCTTTGACCAATGCAGTTTTCCCATGGTCAATATGACCGCTGGTACCGACCACAAATTCACGGGATTCCGAACTGGATGGATCCATTTGGGAAAAAATGAAGGAAAGTTGACCCTGAAAGAGTGCCTCTAAGACGAGGCAGAATCAAGAACGTCATCTTCTGACTCAAGTCAGAATCAAGGCTTTCTAACAATGCTCAGAGGTATGGAAACAGTCTCTCTGAAAACCGGAATATTCACTTGGGACGCCTGTGAGGAGTGAAAACGTTTCTGAAGAACAGAACTATTTTCAATAAGGCAGGAGGGACAAAAAACCAGACTCGATCAAAATTTCAGATTGAGCCTGGATTTTTTTTAATTCAGAAAATGTGCGCTAAAAGAGTCACCTGAAAAAACATCAGCAGAAAGAAAAAAGTCAAACCCGCCACCGCGGAATAAAATGGAGCAAGCAACGGATGAGGCTTGGAGTCGTGGGAAAATAAACCCGGGCGACTGCTTCCGCTCAATATTTTTTTGGAAGTCTTGGGTAGAATTCTGGTTTGGGACAGCATAGATCCTCCATGATCATAAGAAACATCATGTTCTTTTTCGTTTCCATACGAAACAGATATTAATTACTGCTGCAAAAAATATTCCCAAGATACAGAAAGGGGGTCCAGGAATTCAGTGGAGCTGGCTGGATTGTTGGCGCAGGTAATGGTCAGCCAATACAAGGTTGATCATGGCTTCGACCATGGGAACAGCCCTTGGAAGCACGCAGGGGTCATGCCTGCCTTTGGCGCTGAGGGTGGTCGATTCTCCGTCTCGGGTGACCGTTTTCTGTTCATGGTTGATGGTCGCGGTGGGTTTGAAGGCAATTCGAAGGTCGATCTCTTCTCCATTGGAGATCCCTCCCTGGATTCCAGCCGATCGGTTGGAACGGGTCTTTACATTTCCATCTTCGATCACATATTCGTCATTGTGCTCTGAACCCATCAGGGCAATCGATTGAAAGCCTAGACCGAACTCAACGCCTCTTGTAGCAGGCAGGGACATCAGCGCTTTTGCTAAGTCAGCAGTCAGTTTGTCAAAAACGGGCTCACCCAGCCCGACGGGAACATTTTTGCTGACCGCACGAATGATCCCGCCCACACTGTCCCCTTTTTTGCGAACTTCAAGAATCCGTTGTTCCATCTCATTTGAGGCTTCAGTATCAGGACAGCGCACGATGCTTTGCTCGATCTGTTGTTCCGTGACCTGTGAGTGATCGACATTTGCTTTGAGGTCATGGATCTGTTCAACCCATGCGAGGGTTTGGGTTCCATTCCATTGTTTCAGCAGTTTCTTGGCGAGGGCTCCGGCAGCAACCCGGCCGATGGTTTCACGGGCACTGGCTCTTCCTCCACCCATCCAATTACGGAATCCATATTTGGCTTCGTAGGTATAATCCGCGTGGCTTGGCCGATAGAGGTCTTTCAGGTGTTCATAGGCCTGTGGGCGGGCGTCCTGATTTTCGACCATGATCGAAATCGCGGTTCCGGTAGTTTTTCCCTCGAAGATCCCGGAAAGAATCCGTGCAGAATCGCTTTCCTTGCGCTGTGTGGTGATTTTACTCTGGCCTGGACGACGACGGTCCAGTTCATATTGAATTTCCGATTCACTGATTTCCAATCCGGCAGGGCAGCCATCAATCACCACTCCAACTCCGCCGCCATGGGATTCTCCCCAAGTTGTGATGCGGAAAAGGTGTCCGAAACTGTCGCCCATCAGGAATGTTTTATGAGATCAGGCCACAAGGGGTATGGCCTGTTTTGGAGAAGAACCGAGGTGCGAGAGATCGGCGATTTTTAAATCAAACCTGTCCGCCAGAAGCCGGGTTTCATCCAGGCAGGCCAATGCGTCCTGGGGACGATGGGCATCTGAATTACAAACCACCTCAATTTTGTACTCCGAGGCCAGTTCCCAAAAAGGAGGCCATGGATATTGTGCCCTCGGGCCTTTGGAAGTTTGAACAGGCTCTTTACGCATCCCATAACCGTTGATCTCCAGCGGGGTCTTGGTAGCCTGGGCGGAGCTCAGAATATCATGGGAACAGGAAGTCAGGTCATCATTCCAGAATTCGTTTGAACAGCCGAATAGGTCAGGATGAGCGATGAAAGCAAAGAGTCCGGATTCCATGATTTCAGCAAGATGGCGGCTGTAGGCATTGAGCATTTTCGGCTGGTCCATGTTGGCAAATGAATTTTGCCAGGAGCCCTCCAGAGGTGTGTAATGACCTGCACCGATCAGATAATCGTAACCTCTCCGTCCAAGCAGTTCGTCCTCATAGAAGTGATGAAATTCCGGGAAATACTCGCATTCCATTCCCAGTAACACTTTCACTTCGGGAAACTCGGATTGGGCTTTACGAACAGCATTTTCATAAGAATCGAGCTCTTCCATTGCCATTCTCACCTCGGGATACCTCCCATCAGGAATAGGAGAATGGTCAGAAATTCCGTAAACCGAGGCTCCACCCTGAAATGCATGACGGACATAGTCCACTGCATCTCCCTGGGCATGTTTGCAGCGGAATGTGTGAGAGTGATGATTGGTGATTTTCATTGTTGTTGCGGGCAAAGATTCATCATCCTGAAAAAACACCATTTTTTGGAGATGATGACTCGAAGTTAGAAAAAGATAACATTCCTGCCAGTTCAGAAGCAAGGAGCTCAGTATTTTGGATAGGTGCTCGATTTGACATTCCGTTTGGTTCCCATCATTTTTTCAATCCTACTTGAAAGCTTGATGAACCATGTCTGAAGAACCGAATTTTAACCTTATCCCGCTTCTGGAAGAAAGGATTCCATTGGTGGGTGATGGAGGAGCGGAAACTTTGTTGAGAAATTTTGGTTTGGAAGAAAATTGCCCTCCCATTCTGGCGAACCTGGAACAGCCAGATCTGGTAAAACGGATGCATCATGCCTTTATTCGCCGGGGTTCACGATTGATCAGAACCAACAGCAGTTTCTCCCAAGCAGATGAAGTTCTTGTGAACCGTTTGGAAGCATGCATCAATTCTGCGTCCGCTCTTGCAAGAGAAGTCTCCAACAAACGTGCAGTGATCGCAGGAAGGATCACATGTGCTCCTGCAGATTGGGGAAGGGACGCCAGGTTCCAGTTTTATGGTGAACAGGCCGTTTATCTGAGTGATACCTGGGTCGATCTGATCTGGCTGGAACAATTTTCAGAGTATGAAGAACTGAAGCTTGCTTTGAGGGCGGTGAGGCAGGTCAGTGTGATTCAAACGGTGGCGCATCTCTCACTCAAAAAAGATAGGCAGTCCCTGGAAATTTTAGATCAGTTGAAAGAATTGATGTCATTAGGTGCAACGTTTGTGGGTTTGATGATCGATTCCGAGAAATCGATAAGTAGGGATCAGCTTCAGGATCTCATTGATGAGTTGGGAATTTTGAGTCTCATCCTGGATTTTGATTTGGAAAAGGAAGCCTTTTCAAGGATCTCCGATTCGATCCATCAAATCGTTCCTCCAGAAACAGCACTGATTTGCGGAGGAAAGAGTTTTCTTCCTGAACACATCCCCCATTTTGCGAAAATCAATGTTGATCAAAACCAATAAATCAGATTCTGGATTATGAAAATTGCGATTCTTGACGATTACCTCGACGTAGCGCTTGGGTTGACGGATTGGCAACAATTGGGAAGTGATGCGGATATTCAAGTTTTCCAAAAGCCTTTTTCTGATGCGCAGGAAACGGTTTCTGCACTCCGGGAATTTGGAGTGATTGTGGCGATGCGGGAACGCACAGGGTTTCCAGCGGAAATTCTGGAGCAGCTGCCTGAACTCCAACTACTTGTTACCACCGGTATGAGGAACCTCAGTATTGATATGGACGCTGCTAAAGCTCAGGGCATTACTGTATGCGGGACTGGAATGCTGGGATATCCCACGGCAGAACTGACCTGGGCTTTGATTCTGGCTCTGGCCAGAAACCTGACCCACGAAAGTCAATCCATGCAGGAGGGTGGTTGGCATAGAAGCCTTGGTTTGGGTTTGAAGGGAAAAACCCTTGGACTCTATGGACTTGGTAAACTGGGAAGTCAGGTGGCGAAGGTCGGTCAAGCATTTGGGATGCATGTGATTGCCTGGAGCACAAACCTCACCCAAGATCGTTGTAATGAGTTGGATGTCGAATATGTTTCGAAAGAAGAACTTTTCCGTCAGTCAGATTTTCTTTCCATTCACATGGTTCTCAGTGACAGAACCCGGGGTTCAGTGTCTGAGAAAGAATTGAACTGGATGAAGCGTGATGCTTTTCTGATCAATACTTCGCGGGGGCCGATTGTGAATGAGTCTGACTTGCTGGAAGCCCTCCGTTCAGATCGTATTGCAGGAGCGGCGGTCGATGTTTTTGAAATCGAACCACTGCCTGCGGATCATCCATTTCGAAATCAGAAGAATTTGCTTCTGACAGGGCACATTGGTTACGTGACTCGGGAAAATTTCACTAAGGCCTATCAGGAAGCCTTGGAAAACATCATCGCCTGGAAGGAAGGAAAACCCCTCAGGGTTTTGAACGCATCATAACTGGGTTTACAGAAAAAGCGATTTCATCTCAGAGGGTTAGAATGTAAGTCCGATTCCCAGGCCATACTGAGAAGTGGTCCAGCTCAGTTTGTCGCTTTTACCTGGGGGGGTGAGATCGTAACTTCGATTTCGGTAATCATAAAATAGGTAATAGTCCATATTGCCATTGGTGATCCCAGCGTTGGCGTAAATCCCCCATCCTCCGAAATCTCCTGAAGATTTGCTTTGGCTGTCACTTTTCCGGGTAACTTCAGCCTGTCCGGCCAAAGGAAGATCAAACGTTGCCCCGGTCAGTAAACGATAGCTGTCGGTGACTTGAATTCCGAAATATGAAATTCCTGCTTTCAGGAAATGTGAAGTGTAACTGCCTTTGTAATTTTCTTCCGTGTCACTGAAACGGACATTGCTGTATTCGTAGCCTGTTTCAATGTCCATGTCCTGGTCATAGGGAATCAGAACCCCCAGTCCTATCCCGAATCCTCCCTGTGTCTCGAAACTGTCCAGGCCTTGGATCGAATAGCTTCCTCCAAAAGGAAGATCCAACCGGAGTTTAACTTTGATCGCTGATGCACTTGTTGGTAAAACAGCAAGAATCAATACAAGCATCATCAATCGTTTTTGGATTTTATTTTTCATTGTTTTTTTCGTGTGGAGTTTGAATTGAATTTTTGCGGATTATCTCATCCTGCTTTCAGATCTTCCAGAATTTTCAACATAAGGGTTAAAAGTTCAGACTTTCCTCAGGTCGAAAACTTCCAGCATGTGATATTCGGCACCTTCAGGGTGAAGAATGCTTTCGTAGAGAACCACCTCTTTGAATGTGATTTGAGTTTCAAAAAAAAGCGGTGGAAGTCCTGAGGTGTTACGCTTCCGACCATTCATTCGGGCCAGGGTCACGTGGGGAACAAAACGTCTTCGGTCCAGTTCGATACCGGATTTTCTAGCTGCCTTAACACAACTGCTTTGAAGATTTTTCAACCAATCCGTAGCTTCCGCCAGAGCAGCGATGACTCTTGGGCGGGCATTGAATGGAAAGGGGGAAATTTCGCTGAAACGAAGATTTCCCCAGGGTTTATCGGCTAGGCTTTGACTTAGGTTTCGTGCTAGGCGTTCCAGCCGCATTTCCTCGACATCTCCCAAAAAAGCAAGGGTCAGGTGACAATTTTCCGGAGGCAGCCATCGGATTTGTTGAAAATGCTCGATATTGCAAAACGTTTCCGCCACTTCAAAGAATTTGATCGCAGTTTCCTCGGGAAGAGGAAGAGCGATAAAAGAGCGGATTTGCACAAGGTCATCCTGAGATGGAGAACCCTTCTACCAGTAAAGCAGGAATGAAACGGCTGCTCAGATTCGGTTGGTATTGATTCCCGTATTCCCTGATATTGTGCAGCAGATCAAAAAAATTACCGGCAATGGTGATACTGTCTACGGGTTGAACGCGTCGGCCGTTTTTATAGTGAAAACCTTGGACTCCTATTGAAATGTCTCCGCTGATCGGGTTACATCCTGCCGCCCCTTCCAATTGGGTTACCAATAGGCATTCCTCCGGAATGGAACACAAATCCTGAAGGTTTTTCTCGCCTGTTTTGACGACCAGATTGTGGGTGGTGGTTGAAATCCCGGAATCATAATTCCTTGCAGCATGCCCGGTTGACGACACTCCATCCTTGGATGCCGGTTCAACATGATAGAGAAATTGGGAAAATCGACCGCTGTCGATCAATTTGAGAGGTTCAGTCGGAACACCCTCATCATCCACGATACGACTTGCCCCGCCTCCCGGCAGATGGGGATCGTCCAGGAGAGTAAGGGAGTCCACGGCGATGGTTTCATTGAGTTTTCCTTTAAGCCTTGAGCTCCCTTTCTGTGCTGCTTCGCCATAAAAGGCACGGAAGTACATGCCTAATAGCCTGGGAGCACAATATTCATCCAGAATAACAGGCAATTTTTTGCTTTCAATACTGCTTGCACCGAGAAGTTCCGCGGCTTTTTCCACCGCCCGGACACCAAGTTTTCTTCCTGCTTCAGGATCCCATTTCCGTTGTGACCAGAATTCAAATCCTGATTTTCTGAGATCTCCATCTTCAAGCAGAGTTCCACAATAGGCACCGACTTGGTTCGAACGCTCAGAATGTTCCACTCCGTGTGTTGAAACCAGTACCCTTTCCGTCTGACTTCTTGAAACACCCAGGTAGGGAATGGAAGTCAATCTCGGGTCGGTTTCACGGGCTGCTGCTTCTGCTTCCAAACCGAGCCTGCTCAAATCCTCGACATTCAGTTGGTTGAGTTCTTCCTGATAAAGTTGAAGTTGATTTTCATCCAAACCGGCCGATGTCTTGTCAGGCATAAACACGTCGGTGGGGTCTTGAAACTCAGAGTTACTTCGTGCCTTAAGGAGGGTTTTTTGAATGGTCTGTGGGTCGAGTTTTTCTGTGGAAGCAAACCCGCTCCGACCTTGATTCAGGATCCTGATTCCCAGCCCCAGGCTGGTGGATTGTTCGACTTTTTCTACTTTGTTGTCACGGATCTGCACTTCAAGTTCTTCGGTCCGTTCAATCAGTGCATCAACATGATCAAGGCCTTCTTTTTTGGCAGCATGAATCACTTCGAGGCCTGCTTGCTTGAAATCCATCAGCGACCTCCGACCAGGATGGAGTCGATCTTCAGGGAGGGTTGTCCTACTGTGGTTGGTACCCAACCACTTGATGCGCCGCACATGCCTGCGGCCAGTTCCAGGTCATTGCCGATCATTGAAATTCGGGGAAGCACCTCAAATCCCTTACCGATCAAAGTCGCACCTCGAACCGGTTCAGCGATTTTTCCGTTACGGATGGCATAGCCTTCCTGGACAGCAAAATTGAATTCTCCGGTGGCAGGATTCACGGATCCTCCGCCCATTTTTTTGGCATAAAGCCCAAAGTCAATCGAAGTAATCATGTCATCGAAAGTATCATTACCATTATCAATAAACGTGTTTCGCATCCTTGAAACCGGAGCGAATTTATAGGACTCCCTTCGAGCGGAACCGGTTCTTTCCATTTCCACCTGTCTGGCTCCGATCCGGTCGCTGAGGTAACTCTTGAGTACGCCGTTTTCGATGAGCACTGTTCTCTTGGAGGGCATTCCTTCATCATCGATGTTGAGTGACCCCCAACGTTGGGCAATGGTCCCGTCGTCAATGGCGGTTAATACCGGTTGTGCGACTTTCTCTCCCAGCTTTCCGCAGAAGGGAGAGGCATTTTTTCGGATTGCTTCTGTTTCCAAAGGATGACCGCAGGCTTCATGAAAAATGCCCCCGCCAAAACCGTTGCCGAGAACCACAGGCATTACCCCTCCCTCGATGTAACCAGCATCTGCCATGCGCAGTGCGGATTGGGCAGCATCCTTAGATATTTTTTCAACATCAATCTCTCGGAAGAATTCGTAACCTCCCAGTACTCCTGGGCTTTCTGCAGCGGTTTGTGGTCCATCTCCCTTTTCTGCTATCGCGGACAGCCTCATCCTTGCGTAATCCCTGGAATCTTCCACCAGTAATCCCTCGCTGTTTGCAATCAGGACACTCCTCTGCTTTTCCAGCATATTGGCATTCACCTGTTGAATGTCGCCACCGTGGCTTCGTGTGGATTCATCAAATTTTCGCAACAATTCAACCCTTTCCTGATCCGACACGGTTTCAGGATTGACCGCAACATGGTGAATGTCTTGAACGGATTGTTTTTCTAAAGTTTCGGGGTCAGTGGATGGTCCGGAATTTCCGGATTCTGCCAGGTTGCCGGTGAGCTTGATCAGATTTGCCTCATCGGGGTCACTGCTGTAGCCATAATAGGCCTCATCTCCAAAAAGAAGCCGGATTCCTATACCAAATGAGTTGGAGGACTGAATCTGGTCGATTTTCCGGTCAAGCAGATTGAAGGAAGAACTTTTTGAATCCTCAACAAAAACTTCCGTGAAATCAGCACCTTTGGAAAGTCCATGTTCGAGAATTTTTGTGATTGTTTCGTGTTTTATCATGACAAATCTTGGGTTGAGATTGTTTTCCAATATCCTACAAACCGGGACATCAAAACGCCAATTGCATTAAGCATATATTGTTTCTAATTTCTATCTGGTAATCCAATATGAGTTTGGAACGCCAAATCAATATTTTCAGGTGAGAATTAAACTTTTTCCTGAGGCTTGGTCTTATGTCTCGAAACTTGAAAAAGGATCATCAATGGTAGATTGTTAATCTTTAATAATCCGATAGCATTATAGGATGCCGGAAAATCAAAATAATCCTTTCCAGGGTAAGCGTATTGCTCTGGTGCATGACTGGCTGAATGGAATGCGGGGCGGTGAAAAATGCTTGGAAGTCCTTTGTGAAATTTTTCCGGATGCAACTCTTTTCACCTTGATTCACGAGCAGGGAAGGCTGTCGGAAAAGATTGAAAAGATGAAGATCTCTACCTCCTTCATCCAAAATCTTCCCTTAGGTGTGAGTCATTATCGACACTACCTACCGATCATGCCAAAAGCTATTGAATCATTTGATTTGAGCGATTTTGATCTCATCGTCAGCACCAGCCACTGTGTTGCAAAAGGTGTTATACCCGGACCGGATGCCTTTCACATTTCCTACGTTCATGCTCCCATGCGTTATGTTTGGGATGCATTTGACACCTACTTTCGTAGAGCCCAGACACGGTTTTGGATTCGTTGGGCAGCTTTGATGACGAGACCCTATTTGCAACGATGGGATCGCATGAGTTCTAGCAGGGTTCATCAGTTTCTCTGCAACAGCGTCAATATTCAAAAAAAAATAAAACAATATTACGGCCGGGAATCGAAGGTGATTCATCCGCCAGTGGACCTTGAACGATTTACTCCTGGCGAAATGAAAAAAGACTTCTACTTGATGATCGGGGCTTTTGCTCCGAACAAACGGGTCGATCTTGCGATTCGGGTATTCAACCGTCTTAAACTTCCGTTAAACATTGTTGGTAAAGGTCAGGATGAAGCCTTCTGCCGTTCAATTGCAGGAGAGAGTATTTCCTTCCTGGGAGAATGCGATGATGAGCAGTTGCTTGAACTTTATCAGCAGGCAAGGGCATTTGTCTTTCCAGGAGAGGATGATTTCGGTATCACTCCTCTTGAGGCGCAGGCCTGCGGCACCCCGGTGATTGCCTATGCTGCGGGAGGTGCATTGGAAACAGTGACCGAAACAACCGGGATTTTCTTCGAGGAGCAAACCGAAGAGGCATTGAGTCATGCGGTTGAAGAAATGGAACAACGCCATCAAGACTTCAAACCTGAAGACTTCAAAAAGAATACGTCGCAGTTCAGTCGAGAACGTTACAAAAATGAGATGTTCAATATCATCAATAATGCCTATTCATCCTGGAATCTTAAAAGCCCTTGATATGTTTTCTTGTTCATCCAGTTGGGATAGTGAACCATAATCGGTTGAAAAAGTTTGGATGATTTTTTGCTTTGACCACTGTTTCAAATGACTGATTAGCTGAATTGACAGTCCACGACCCATTGCTTTTGAAATCTTTTTCTGGAGTTTTGATTTTCTAGTGAAAGTGATTTTTACCAAAAAGGTACAAGTTAGAAGAGATGATTTGCTATTCATTGCATCATAATTATGGATAAAGATTTTAAGATGCATAGTCATTATTTAAAAATATTCATTTAAGTTAAATGAAATTTAATTCTCCAAATGCTAAAAAAAATTTAATTTTGTTTTCAACATTTATTTTCATTTTTTGGATCAATCAAAAAGTTAATGCTGAAGAAATAAAACTTAATGAACTTGATAAAAGATTAGAAAAAATATCAGAAATATCTGATAAAACTTTTGACTTTGTAAGTTCAAAAGGGTTTTTTACAACAGATAAAGAAGTGAAGAAAGAAGAGAAACCGATTGACGATCTTGTAATCTATATTACTTCACCAAGAAGTATTCAGTCTAACGAAGGTTTTTTTCAA
>OCVP010000064.1_pt1 | contig 50089 bp, 44 predicted proteins | sample 1539171 | NCBI WGS metagenome assembly OCVP01 (sample SAMEA51879418, study PRJEB22527) | metagenome
AGAAGTGCCTGCACCTAACAACGCGTCATGAATGAGTTTTCTCGCGTTTTCAGGAGTCAAAAACAGGTTGCTGGGCATGATACTCTTGCCAGGGAACGATGCGGTTCTAAAATGATTTTGGCTAAGAAGATATGAAACTTTGGAAGGCCTGGATTTTAATGATGATTCAGTTGTTTCATTTTATCCAAGCTCCGGTATTCTGAGTTTAATTAAGAATGCTCCTAAAAACAGTTAAAAATCGCTCCTTCCGATTTTCTCCGTGCAACAAAGTCCGTCAGTGCTTCCAGCCTGTCTGAAGGTAGAGGAGGAGCTTCAAATCTTTCAAGAATTTCCTGATACAACTGGTTCGCACGCTTTGCGGTCCAGATGCTTCCAACCGCTTCCCAAGCCTCAAAATTTCTCCAGTCACTGACAAAGGGCTCATAAAACGCACTCATGTAGCGATCCTGTGTGTGCTGGATGCCAAAATAATGTCCTGAGGAACCGACCTCTTTGATCGCATCGAGCGCAATCGATTCGGGTGAGGCATCCCAGACTTCAGGTTCCATGTAACGCTGGATCATCTGCAGGATTTCACAATCCATGATGAATTTTTCGGGACAGGCGATCAACCCTCCCTCCAGCCAACCAGCCGCATGATACACCACATGGGTCCCGGACTGCACCGCGGACCAGAGGGAATTGGAGGTCTCCCAAATCGACTGCCCGTCCGGCACATTGGCTGTGCAGACCCCGGAAGCCCGCATCGGGATGCCATAAAAACGGGCCATCTGACCGGTGATCTGGGTCGCACGCATGTATTCCGGTGTGCCGAAAGCCGGTGCACCGGATTTCATGTCAACATTCGAGGTGAAGGTCCCGATCACACAGGCACAGCCTGGTTGAACATGCTGAAACAAGGCAATCGCTGAAAGGGCTTCGGCAATCGAAAGCGTCACGGCACCGGTTATGGTCACAGGCGCCATCGCACCCGCCAGAGTGAAGGGGGTGACAAATACCGCCTGACCTCTTCGGATCATACGCAGGGACCCATCGATCATCGGATGATCATGCTTCAGGGGAGACGTAGAATTGATGTTGGTGTAAAGATGGGGTTTTGACTGGAATTCTTCTTCCGACAATCCTCCCGCGATCTTGACCATTTCCATCACGTCTTCAACCCTTTCTTTGCCAAGGGCATATGCATGGCAGACTTTGTCCGACAGGGTCAGTTTGTCAAAGAGAACATCCAGGTGACGGATGGAGGGATGAAGGTCCACCGGTTCCACCGGATAACCGCCGATCATATGGATGCAATTGAAATAGTGCGAAAGTTTGATCAGATTCGCACATTGTTCCCGGGTACCGGGAACCTTCTTGCCAAGATCAAGATCGTAATAATTGGGCGGTGAGGAAACATTCCCAAAAAGAATGTGACGGTCTCCAATGATGATTTCTCGTTCCTCATTTCTGGGAGTGATGGTAAATCGGGAAGGAGCTTTTCGCACCATCTCCATCACCCATTCCCGGTCCATTCTGACATTGCTGCCTTCAACTCGGCATCCTGCTTTGGCAAAAAGGTCCTGGGCTTCCTCGTTCAGGAACTCGATCCCGATGTTTTCAAGAATCTTCATTGCCCCGTCATGAATCGCCTCGACCCCTTCCTCAGGGAGCGGTTCGATGGGAGGATCCTGGTTTACAGGAATCCGCCATGGGCTTTGTTTGAAAAGTTCTCCTCCGCGTCTGGCGGTGTTTGCGGCCCGTCCTCCTGAACGGGTCCTTCGTTTTGCAGACGTTGTTTTTGGTTTGGTTTCGCTGTCGTTCATGGAGAATTTTTGATCAATTGTTTACTCATTTTTCAACAACTCATGGATCGATCCTGAATTCATAAAAATAAAATGAACTCTAAAGATTTCTGAAAATTAAGGCGAGAAAAATATGACTGCCTCAAAGATTTTTTGTGATTTGATCTGGAAGTGGGTTCGGGAAACTTGATTTGAGGCAATCAAGGTCCCAAAGTCGATGGAAGATAAGTTTTGCTGGAAGACGAATGCTTCCAGCAAAATGCTAGACCCTCAATTTCTCGTTTTGGGGATCACAGGGAGATTCTTCGATAACCCGGGCAGGATAACGTTTGTCCAGGATTTCGAGTTCCAGCTCGGTTCCAACGCTTCCGGTTCCGCTTTCGACATAGGCCAAAGCGAGACTCTTGCCGACGGAATGCCCGTAACATCCGGAGGTGGCCCTGCCGATCATTTCATTCCCGGAAAAAACAGGTTCATTCCCCATCGGATCTGCATCGTCCACATCTACTTCCAGGGTGATGAATTCCTGTGGGACACCTGATTCACGCTGCAAAAGCAAAGCTTCCCGCCCCGTAAACTGTCCCTTTTGGATTTTCACGAAACGGTCCAGACCTGCCTCGAGGATCGAATACTCTTTGGTCAAATCCATACCCCACATCCGGTAGGATTTTTCCAGCCTGAGGGACTCCATCGCGTACATTCCAAGATGAACAAGATCCATTCCCTTTCCTGCCTCGACGATGGCATCAAAGAGTTCCAACTGACGGTCAATCGGATGGTGCAGTTCCCAGCCCAACTCCCCGACAAAGTTGACACGCATCGCCAACAGGGGAACTCCTGCAACGCTGATCGCCTGGGAAGTGAGCCACGGAAAGGCCGAAGATGAAAGATCGGCATCAGTGAGTTTTGCCATGAGGTTTCTTGACTCCGGACCGCACACGACCAGGGTTCCGAGATCCATGGTTTTGTTGACCAGTTTGACGCTGTTATCCTTGGGAAGGTTTTTCAGCAGCAGATCATGGTCATGACGCTCCGCCGCTCCGGAACTGACCAGATAAAAGCGGTCTTCGTCTTCACGGGTGATGGTGAATTCCGATTCAACTCCGCCTGTAGGAGTCAAGGCATGGGCGAGTGTGATTCCCCCTTTTTTCTTCGGCAGCCGGTTGGCAACCATCGAATCGAGAAAAGCTTCTGCACCGGGACCGGAAACTTCATGCTTCGCAAATGGAGTCAGATCAAGCAAGGCGGCCCTCTCTCGGGTTCCAACAACTTCAAGTCCGACACGTTCGAACCAGTTGGTTCGGCGGGTGTGGAAACTGTATTGGTTGAGGGGCTCCTGCCCTTTTGCAGCAAACCAGTTGGGCCGTTCCCATCCATAACGCTGACCAAAAGCAGCATTCAGGTCTTTATGCCGATCATAAACCCTGCTGGTTTTGGTAGGCCTTGCCGCAGGTCTCTCTTCAAAATCGTAATGGATGATGAAGACATGCTCGTAGGCTTCTTCGTTTTTCGCCTTGATGAAATCCCGGGTTGATTGAGCGGCACTGTAACGTCTCGGGTCAACCCCAAGCATATCAATACTCGCATGGCCCTCGATGATCCATTCTGCAAGAAATTTCCCGGAACCTCCTGCTGCGGTGATGCCGAAACTGTGACCTTCTGAAAGATAGAAGTTACGTAATCCCGGAGCCGGTCCAACGATGGGGTTACCATCCGGAGTATAGGCAATCGGACCGTTGATACATTCCTTCATTCCGGCTGATTCAAAAAGCGGGACCCTTTTTCCTGCAGCAATCACGTGCGGTTCCAGGCGTTCCACATCCGGAGCCAGCAGCTCCTGCCCGAATCCTTCCGGAACCCCGTCCAGTGCCCAGCAGGGAGCTCCTTTTTCGTAAGGACCGAGAATCAGTCCATCGGCTTCCTGACGCATATAGTAGGAGGCATCGCTTTCACGAAGCACCGCCAATTCTGGATTTCCTCCCTGATTGTATTCCGCCAGTTCTGGGATCGCCCCGGTGACGATGTATTGATGTTCCACCGGAACTACAGGCAGTTCGAGACCCACCATCCGGCCTGTCTCACGGGCATAGTTCCCGGTACAGGAAATCACAACCTCACAGGTGATGTCTCCCTGGGCGGTACTGACCACCCATTCATCATTCGGTTTCTGACGGATGCCGGTGACTTCGGTTTGGGTATAAATCTCACCCCCATTCATCCTCGCCCCCTTGGCCAGAGCCATGGTGAGGTCCACCGGGGCCACATGACCGTCATCAGGATGGTAAAGCGCACCAACCAGGTCACCCACTTCTGCAAAGGGCCAAAGTTTCTTAATTTCTTCGGGACCAATCAGATGATAAGGGACTCCGATGGTGCTTGCGGTTCCAGAATACCTTCGGTATTCATCCATCCTTTCCTGGGATCTGGCAAGACGCAGGTTCCCGTTTTTATGAAAACTAACGGGCTGTCCTGTTTCTTCCTCAAGTTTTTGGTAGAGATCGACGCTGTATTTGTGGATCTTGCCCACGCTGTAGCTCATGTTGAACAAAGGAAGCAAACCCGCGGCATGCCAGGTCGAACCTGAAGTGAGCTCGAGTTTTTCCAGCAGAACGGAGTCTTCCCAACCCATTTTACAGAGATGGTAAAGCAGGCTGGTTCCCACCACACCGCCACCGACCACGACTGCACGGTATTGCGTTTTCATGTTATGTCTCCTGAGAATTGGAAAAGATTGGGGGCATGCGTTGAGTTTGCCCTAAGCTGAAAGCCTCCCGGAAGGAGGCTCGGGTCTCAGTTTTTGATTTTGGCTACTTCTTCCTGAAAAACAGGAACCGCCTTGAACAGATCTCCGACGATACCGTAATCGGCCACCTTGAAGATCGGTGCTTCCGCATCCTTGTTAATGGCAACAATCACTTTTGAACCGGACATGCCCGCAAGGTGCTGAATTGCTCCGGAGATGCCAAAGGCAAAGTAAAAATCAGGAGAAACCACCGTCCCGGTTTGACCGACCTGGTGTTTATGCGGCATCCAACCCGCGTCACACACGGCTCTTGAAGCACCGAATGCGGCACCCATTTCACCTGCCAGAGGTTTGACAAAATCACATCCCTCGGTTCCACCGGTTCCACGACCAACGGAGACGACGATGCTTGCTTCGTTCAGTTCGATCTCGTTGCTTTCTTCCACCTGTATGTCACGGACTTCGACCCTCGAGTCCCCTTCAGGAATGCTCAAGCGGATAGTATCCGCGGTTTGAGGAGGGGCTTCTTCGGCTTCATAGGCTCCTGCACGAATGCTGATCACACGAAGTCCATCCTTGGTGAATCGGCATTGCTGCACCAGTTTGGTCGCCATGCAGGGTCGGGTGGCGGTGATATTGTCACCATCGATTTCCAGTTCAGTAACATCGCTCAATGCACCTACCCCCATCCTCGCAGCAACCCTTGGGGTCAGGTCTCGTCCGGTTTCCGAAGATGTGAGCCAGACCTGGGTTGCTCCGGATTGTCCAACCGCATCCGCTACCAGGGTGGTGTACTTTGAGGTGTTGTAAATCTCCAAACCAGCATCATCCGCAACATAGACCTTTCCCGAACCGTAACCTGCAAGCAGATCTGCCTGGGATGAAACTTCCTTACCGATCAGCACCGATTCCGCCTGGAGATTCATTGATTTGGCCAGACTCAATAATTCCAAAGTCGGCTTTTTCAGTTCCCCATTCTTTGTTTCGGCAACAACTAAAACTTTAGGCATACTTCATTCTCTTATTTAGAATTTTATCCAATCCTCAAACCGCCAACTTGGCTTCGCTTACCAATTTTTGAATGGCCATCGGAACAGTTTCTGTTTCTTCTCCTTCAAACCGTTCACCTTCCTTACGGGATTCCGGTTTTTCAAACTTGAGAACTTCTGTCATCGAACCCTGCAGTCCCAATTCTTCTGCCCCCATACCAAGATCGGATGGTGAGAGAGTTTCCATCGGTTTCTTCTTTGCCATCATGATTCCCCGCATGGAAGCCAATCGTGGTTCATTCAGACTGTCATTGACGGTCACCACTGCAGGAAGTTTGATTCCAATCACTTCAGTTCCATGATCGCCCTTGCGGTAAAGGGTCATTCCATCGACTGCCAGATCACTGAAACGGATGATGTTTGTGACTTGCGGGAGATCAAGAAATTCGGCCAGCATCGACGCGGTCAAACCTGCATCGGTGTCCTGTGCCTGCTTTCCAGTGAGAATCAGGTCGTAATTTCTGCCTTCCATCACCTTGGCCATGATCTTGGCATATCCAAAGGAATCGGTTTGACCTTCCTCATAAAGCACATGGATCGCCTTATGTGCTCCCATTGCCAACCCTTTCCGAAGTGCCTCAGAAACACGTTCAGGTCCGATTCCGAGAAGGGTTACCTCTCCTCCCAATTCCTCGGTCATCTGGAGTGCTCCTTCGATGGCCGTTTCATCCCAACTGCTGATCACGAAACTGACTCCGTCTTCAACCACTTTGCCTTCGTTCACCCGGATATTTAAGGCAACATCCGGAACCTGTCTGATGGGTACAATGATTTCCACTTCTACTCCTTAAAATGATTTATTTTAATTCGAAAATTATAACCTGCGTAGAGGGTATTGTCGAACGTCGAGAAGGCTGATTGGATAACTAATTTTCAGTTGCCTACTGAAGCAGCGGCTTTCTCTCCCACCAGCCTGTTTTTGACATAGCGGTCATGCCTGAATGCAGCAATCATGTCCGGAGTTTTTCGTTCCGCAACCATCTGCGCCGTGTTCCAACCGCTTGCAGGAGATCCTTTGAAACCCCAGGTTCCCCAACCGCAATTGATGTAAAAACCATCCACATCATCCACCATCGAAATGATCGGGCTGTAATCAGGGGTCATATCACACAATCCGGCCCATTGACGCTGGACGGTGACATTATGAAGAATCGGGAAAAGCTCAAGCAGGTGAGCCGCATAGGATTCCAAAAACCCGAGGGTTGAACGCATGCCATAATGCGGATAATGGTCGATGCCGTTCCCGCAGACCAATTCACCCCGATCCGTCTGACTGAGGTAAATATGCAGGGTCGAACTGACCACCACATGATGCAGCCAGGGTTTGTAATCGGTGGTTACCAATGCCTGAAGCGGATGGGTTACCAGAGGAAGTTTGATGCCGACCATCTTGCAGATTTCAGAACTCCATCCTGCAACACAGGAAACCACTTGCTTGCAGTGAATGGTCCCGCGGTTGGTTTTGACCCCGCGGACTTCTCCATTTTCAACAAGGATGTCCTGAACTTCGGTCAATTGATGGATGTGTACCCCTCTCTGATCCGCCCCGCGGGCATAAGACCAGACCACTGCATCATGCCGGATGATCCCTCCCGGAGGATGGTAAAGCGCTCCCATGATCGGGTACCGGGGGTGATTGGAAATATCGATTTCCGGAAGCATCTTCTTGATTTCTGGAGGATCCAGAATCGTACTGTTGACCCCCAACGCCCGGTTGTAGGCTGCCCTGGTTGTCAAGGCCTGCATGGACGCCGTGCTGTGACCCAAGGTGAAATGTCCCTGCTGGCTGAACATCAGGTTGTAATCCAGTTCCTGGGCAAGGTCTTCATACAGTTTCAAACTCTGATCATAAAAGAGGATGCCTTCCTCCGTCCGGTAATTGGATCTCAGGATTGCGGTATTTCTTCCAGAACCCCCGTAACCGATGAACTTCTGCTCGATGACGGCGATGTTGGTGATTCCATGGTTTTTGGCAAGGTAGTAGGCGGTCGCCAGACCATGGGCACCTCCACCGATGATCACGACATCATAGCTGGAACGCATTTCATGGTTATTCCACATTCTCTCAGTCATGCGTCCTCTTTGTTGAATGAAACAGGAAGCACCGACAGTCCGGTCGGAATCATACCTACCCCGATACCGACATCCATCAGTGCGTCAAAAAGTGATTCTGAAAAAGTCCTGGAATGGACCAGTATATCCAAATCTTCAGTCCGATAGATCGTACAGGAAACCGTGTGAAGGGTAGACTGCAGAACCGAACCGGCAGTCACTCGATCCCTTCTTAAGTCCACCGCAGTGGAACGTTCCAAAACCTCATCTCTTCTCGGCCCCCCAAGAGCAAAACACCCCATCGCCCCGGTTTGATTGATCAGAGTGCTCTGAGGTTTTTTCAACTTGTCGAGGAGGCTTTCTTCGTTCCCGGAACCCGTTAACAGAAGGTAATCGTTCTGGGTAAGCCGGAACGCAACCGATGTCTGATCGGAAAGGGTATTCAGGACTTTGATCTTGGATGCGCCTTTGATCATTTTTTCTGCATCGCTGGATGCCTTTGCTCCCGAAAGTGAGATCTTACCAAGGTGAGACCAGTCAGCGATCACACACTGTTCCTGCAGATGTTTTTGTTCCTTTTCCGGATTACCGAAATCATCTGCCATCAGCCAACCTGAGACTTCGACGGTGTTCGCCGAATGCCTGCGGTAGATTCCGGAAAGAGGACTGTTTTTGATTAACATGATTAGTTTTTATTCAATCTTGTTTGCTTTAACTTTTTAGAATCTGTCCTTCCGGATCGTATGCCGCATGATCGAGCACCGTCGCGATCACATTGGTTCCATCCAATGAGCGGATATTGAAGTGATTTCCCGCCTCAGAGGATCCTGCAGGGACCCAGGCCATTCCGATGCCGTATCCCAGGGTTGGACTCATCCTCGAACTGGTCACCCTTCCCACCGGTTTTCCGTCTGCAATCACGGCCACTCCATCAATCGGAATTGCATCACCTTCCTGAAGCCGGTAAGGAACCAGTCGGTTCTCGATCTCACGCTGTTTAAATTCTGCGAGAAAGGCTTTTCCGATGAAGTCCTCCTTGTCGTCCTTGATTGCAAATCCCACCCCGGCTTCATAGGGATTGCTCAGCGCATCGGTATCGGCTCCGGGGATCAAGTGTCCTTTTTCAAGACGAAGGATACGTTGTGTCTCCACACCAAAGGGTTTCAAGCCAAAGGGCTCCCCTTTCTCCATGAAATAATTCCAGAGGGATTCCCCGAATTCACTGGGGAAATGAATCTCGTATCCCAACTCTCCGGTGAAGCCGATCCGGAAAAGATTCAGCGGAACCCCTTCCAGGGTTGCCTGACGATTGTGCATGTATGGAAATGCCTCATTCGAAAAATCCAGGTCGATGATACTGCTGAGGAATTCGCGGACCTTCGGACCGGTGATGTTAACTCCTGAAATTCCTGCACTCAGGTTTTTGACCTGGACATCATAGTCCCCTGTGGTCAGCCACCATTGAAAAAGGGTATAGATGGCATCCTGGTTTCCGGTGGTGGTGCTGATGTAATACTTCCCTTTTTCAATCTGGGAAATCGTACCGTCCTCAAAAAGAATCCCATCTTCACCGATCATGATCGCGTAACGGGTCCTGCCAACGTCCAGTTTTGCAAATTTCCCGGGAAGCATGAAATGCATGAATTCAATCACATCCGGGCCGCTCAGTTCGATTTTACCGAGGGTACTGACATCGATCATGGCAACTCCCTTACGCACATAAAGTGCTTCCTGTTGGGGATCCATGTAGGAATCCGGACGCTTCCAGGCCCCGGCATCGAGAAATTTCACTCCGAGATCGATATGACAATGGTGCATCGGCGTTCTTCGGATGGGTCCCAAATGATGTGCTCGACCCGAAAGCAACCCGAATGAAACCGGGAAGGCTGGAGGACGCATGGTGGTCGGTACGGCATCGGATTCGGTCAGACCTGTATCCAAAGCAGCCAGCCGGGCAACGGCTTCATGGCAGCTTTTGCCCTGACAAGGTCCCATCCCCAGGCTGGTGTAGCGCTTCAGACTTTCCACCTGGTCGAAACCCTCATCGATGGACATGCAGGCTTCCTTGCGGGTAACGTCCATGCACTTGCAGATGAAGTGATGATCTCCTCCGGACTCAATGTCTGCCGGAAGAGCTTCGATATTTTCTTCAGGTTTTCTATTGAACTTGGGGTGCTCGTTTCCTTTTGCGGCAGCAAGGCCCGTTTCCATGCCCTGCTGGAGAAGACTCGAAATATCTGCAGGCCCCTCCACTTCACCTACCGAATACATGTCTTCCGGCAAATTCATGATTCTCAGAACCTGCCTTTCTGCATCCCACTCGGGTCTTCCGCGCCCCATCGAGAGAAGATTCAGGCGGGGCATCAATCCCACCGCGGTGACCAGCAGGTCGCAGTCGAAGGATTGGAATGATTCACCTCCTTTGACAGGTCCTACGTCGACTCTCTGCAGTTTTTTTCTTCCATGGGCCCGATGGGCGGTCATTTCCCGGTAAATCGGGATGTTGAGTTCCTCTAATTGTTTTTCAAAAACCCCTTCGGTCCCGGAAGCCCGAGAATCCACAACCGCTTTCAGTTTCACTCCTGCGCCATGAAGCAATAAAGCCGTGTGGTAACCTCCATCATGAGTGGTAACCACGACGGCTTCCTCTGCAGGAGCAATCCCGTGAACCATGATCAAACGTTCGACCCCCCGTGCGGTCATGATCCCGGGTCGGTCATTGTTGTCGAAAACCAGATGCCGATCGGATGCACCGGTGGCAAGAATCACCTTGTCCGCACGGATTTTCATTAAATCATTGCCCCACTGTGCAGCAACCAGGTTGTCTTCATAGACCCCAAAAACCATCGCACCACTCATGATTTCCAGGTTTGGATTGTCCTGAAGTTCCGCTGCAAGTTTCCTGATCCCTTCATGCTCGGACAAACCCTCGAGTTCGGAAAAGGGAGATTCCTGAATCCGGGCGAGACTGTGAAGAGAGTGTCCTCCGAGTTCTGGATGGTCATCCAAAAGCAAGACCTGCTTCCCTTCTCCCAATGCAGCTTTGGCTGCTGCCAATCCTGAAGGTCCTCCACCAACGATACAAATATCCGGAAAGCGGTAACGCTTCTCATAGCGCCTTGAGTTATGACGTCCGGCAGTATCGATGCTCCCCAGACCGGCCACTTTACGGATCTGTTTTTCTGCAATCGGCCAAAGCCACTTCGGTTTGTGAAACATCTTGTAGTAAAAACCGTTGGGCAGAAAAGGAACAAAAACGTCATTGATCTCTGCAAGATCAAAATCCACTGAAGGCCAATTGTTCTGCGACCGGACATCCATTCCGTTGCGGGCCAGAACCCGGTCAGCAAGCAGGTTGGGTTCGTCATCAACGGTCACCAAAGATTCGGGACCATAACCGTCCGCATCATAGATGCCTCTGGGGCGGTGGTATTTAAAACTTCTGGAAACGATTTTTCTTCCGGATGCCACCAATGCTGAACTGATGGTGTCTCCTTCCCTGGCCCAAACAACACTGCCGTCAAAAAGGAAACTGATTTCCTTTCCAGATTTATCTACCTCGTAAAACTCATGAGAATCGATTCGTCTACTCATATCGAACTGGTGTGTTTGTGATCACTTTTTCTGTTTCAGATCCTTATACCAAAAACTTTTGTGATCGGTGTTGTTTGTGGTATCACGCTCCACCAGAAACCAGCTTTGGCATCCGCTCCGATGAAACCACCATTCTGTCTGTGTCCCTTTTTTGTTTTCCCGGAGAAAAATGTAATCTCCCCATTCTTTAAAATCTGCATCCGCTTCGGGACGTTCCATGTATTCGCACTTGAAGCTGAATTCGGAAACGGCTCTCTTGCCGCAATTTGGGCAATTTAATTGAAAACTCATGATTATCCGTTGACTGAGAAACTGCTGTTAGGATTAATCTCCCGATTCCTGGAATAAAAACCCATGTTGAGAGTCAAACCGGTGTAAACCGTTTTGACCTGAACCGGATCCTCATCATGGTTCTGACCTTTTTCACAGGCTTCAATCAATTCCGCCATGCAGTGTCCTGCAATGGGAGCATTTTTAAACTGATTTCCGCTGGAACCAATGGCCATGTAATATCCTTTAATACGGGTCGAGTCGTAGATCGGAAGCCAATCATCAGAGACATCATAAAGATCGACCACTCCTCTTTTCCTCGAAGGTTCTTCCAAGGTCGGAATTCTCCGCATGCACCTGTAAACCTGGGCTTTCCACTGGCTGTCGGTGATTTCACGGTTGAATTCATCCGGATTCGGGATCCACTCCTTGGGATCACACTCAGGGTCCTCACTTCCGATCAGGATGCTGTTTCCCGTTTCCGGACGGAAGTAGATGGCATTGTCCCCGTCCGAGGTGTGAACGCCGTCTTTTTCAAAATCAAATCCGGGAGGAGAGGACACATGGTGAACTTCATGTCTCAAGGCCTTGGTTTTGATGTTCATGTCATCTTCGACCCCGGCCATCTGATTGATGATGAAGGAGTGAGGACCGGCCACATTGACCAGCACTTTACAGTCAATCTGTTCCCCGGATTTCAGCGTCACCCCTTGGATTTGTCCGTTCGATTGACGAATCTCCGTGATTTCCGCATCAAAGAGGAATTCTCCCCCTTTGGCTTCAGTCGCGACCTGGAGGTTATGGGTTGCCAGTTGAGGATCACTGACATAACCCGAACCCGGAGTCCAAACGGCACCCTCAATCTGATCTCCTGATTTATCGAAGAAGCTATCATCTTCATCAGGACGGCTCGTCCCGTTGTAGCTGTCATGGCTGTAGATCGGCATTTTTTTCTTCAAAGTCTCCAAATCCCAAATCTCATGTTCAACTCCGATCTCCTTGAAGAGGTTGAGGGATTTCTTACTATGATCCGCGCCTTTGAGCATGAACATGATGCTTCCGGTTTTCATGTATTTCGCCATTCCACGCTCGTCTTCCACTTCCAGGTACTTATTCCAGTCGTCCCAGTAGAAGAATCCTTCGTAAGCCATTGCCACCCCATCCCAGGTGGAATAATGCGCCCTGACGATCGCACAGGAATTGCTCGTCGAGCCGTATCCTGAAGCAGGAAGCTTGTCGATGTTGAGGGTCTTATACCCCCGTTTTGCGAGTTCAAAGGCGGTTGCAGAACCAATCACACCCGCTCCAACGATGACTACATCTGCAGTCCGGTTCATGGGATTCTCCTAATTTGGTAGTTGGCAGGGCACCTGAACCAATTGAAATTCATGCCCTGTTTTGTTGATATAATTTTCTAGATCCTCTCTCTTTAGCGAGAGGGTCGAAGTATTGACCAGTGGATGACAGAGGATGTTTTCCTCTTCCCAAAGATCCTGATCAATCAGGACCTCCACCTGTCCATCCGAGTCGTTGATCAAAGCAAGCAGACTTACGGAGCCCGGCAAAATACCCAGATGCTTCATCAAACGTTCCGGTGAAGCAAAGCTCAAATTGCTTGACTCAACCAATGCCGGGACTTTTTTCAGATCCACCTGTTTTGACTGTTCAACACAGAATAAAAAGTGTCTTTTCCCTTTTTTATCCCTCAGAAAAAGGTTCTTTGTCGCTCCTCCCTCCAGTCCCAGATTGAGTTTCTTTGATTCTTCCACGGTGTAGACCGGGTCATGGTCCATACGCTGATAGGGAATCTTCTGCTCATTCAGAAAGTCGAACAAAGGTTCAGGGTTGGTTGAATTCTGCAAACTCATGTTCCTTCGAAGAAAACGGAGGTTCTATTTTTTAAGATATTTTTTCAAAGCCCTGAGAGAAAATGCCAAAATCCCGAGCATCACTCCATACTGGACCCAATGAAAGAACATGTGAGCAACAGGAATACTTTCCATCCACTCATGCGCGTAGGCCATATTTCCTTAAGATAAAAAATTAAAAATCAGCAGTTTTCCCGAAAACCGAAGTCCTCAGGAAACCGTTCATCAAGTTTTTCAAAACCAATGATTATCAAACAATCGCTTCATGAATACAAGGGCTGTCATCTTCAGGACAGTCCACTGATCCGGCCTTCGGAATCGATATCAATGCGGTTGAAAGCAGCTTCCTTCGGCATTCCCGGCATCAGCATCATTTTTCCGGTCAAGGCGACGATGAAACCCGCTCCATTGGAAACCTTCACATCCCTTACCTGAAGGCGCCATCCTCTGGGGGCATTCTTCTTTTTGGGATCATCGGAAAGGGACGACTGGGTTTTTGCCATACAGACCGGCCACTGGTCCAGTTGGTTTTCCTCGAGACGGGCAATGGATGCTTCTGCCTCTTCGGTATAATCCACACCATCAGCCCGATAAATCTCACGGGCTACGGCCTCAATCTTGGTTTTCAGGTTGTCCTCAAGATCATAAAGGTAGGAGGGTGCCCCAGGAGTTTCATCAACCAGCCGTTTGACGGTTTTCGCCAATTCGATTCCACCGTCTCCACCCCGTGCAACGACTTCACTGAGTTCACAATCGACGCCGATGGATTCACAGAAAAGCCTTACGGTTTCCAATTCCTCATCCGTATCCGTGGGGAAACGGTTGATGGCAACTACCACTGGAAGTCCGTATTTCCTGACATTTTCAGCATGGGTTTTCAGGTTTTGACAACCTTCTCTCAGGGCTTCTACATTTTCAACACCGAGATTTTCCTTTTCTACTCCCCCGTGGAATTTCAGGGCACGAATGGTGGCAACGAGCACTGCAGCATTGGGGTTCAAACCTGCCTGACGGCACTTGATATGGATGAATTTTTCGGCACCAAGATCTGCTGCAAATCCAGCTTCGGTGACCACATAGGGTGCCAGTTTTAAAGCCATCTTGGTCGCCCGGACACTGTTGCATCCGTGGGCGATGTTTCCAAAAGGGCCGCAATGGATCATCACCGGTGTATGTTCCGTGGTCTGAACCAGATTCGGCTTCAGGGCATCCTTGAGGATCACGCAAAGGGATCCGATGCAATTGAGTTCTCTTGCAAAAACCGGTTTCCCGGAACGGTTGTAACCGACCACAATCCTTCCAAGCCTCTCCCGAAGATCTTCCATATCCTTGGCCAAGGCCATGATCGTCATCACCTCGGAAGCCGCAACGATATCGAAACCGGTGGAATGAGGAAATCCATCAAATTTGGAACCCAAGCCTGCTTCACAATTTCTCAATTGACGGTCACAGACATCAAGGGTTCTGCGCCAGGTCACACGATCCGGGTCGAGGTCCAGCGGGTTATCGAAATGCATCGAATTGTCCACCACGGCCGCGAGCAGGTTGTGAGCAGCCGCAATGGCATGCAGGTCTCCGGTGAAGTGCATGTTGATGTCTTCCATTGGCAACACCTGAGAGTAACCCCCTCCTGCTGCACCTCCCTTGATGCCGAATGTCGGCCCCATGCTGGGTTCCCTGAGAGCCAGGGCGTGTTCAACACCAAGTTTCCCGAATGCCTGGGCCAGTCCGATGGAGGTGCATGTTTTCCCTTCTCCAGCAGGAGTCGGAGTCACGGCCGTGACCAGAATCAGTTTGCCGTCTGGGCGATCCTTGATTCTTTCCCAGGACTGGTCCTCAAGTTTTGCTTTGTATTTTCCGTAAACTTCCAAATCCTCTTCATTCAAGTTCAGCTTGGAAGCTATATCCTGGATCGGTTTCATCTCTGCCTTCTGGGAGATTTCAATATCCGCAGGAATGTTTGGCAAAGGTTGATAACTTTTGGTGTTATTTGTTTGGTTCATAATGATTTATGGGCTGAATCATTTCTCATTAAATCAGCACTCAATGGTGCTGACAGCAAGTCCTCCCAGTGATGTTTCCTTATAATGGTGCAGCATATCCGCACCGGTTCGTTGCATGGTTGAGATCACGTGGTCCAGAGAAATTTTATGCTCCCCATCACCACGCATGGCAAGCCTGGCAGCATTGATGGCTTTCACTGCTCCCATGGTATTGCGTTCAATGCAGGGAATCTGAACCAGTCCTCCCACCGGATCACAGGTCAGTCCCAGGTTATGTTCCATTCCTATTTCTGCGGCATTGGCCACCTGCTTCGGGGTCCCTCCCATCACGGAAGCAAGCCCTGCTGCGGCCATTGAACAGGCGACCCCGATTTCTCCCTGACAACCCACTTCGGCTGCGGAAATCGAGGCACCTTCCTTAAATAAAATTCCGATTCCAGTGGCAGTGAGTAAAAAATCCGCGACAGCTGATTCGTTAAAATCATTTCGGGTGTCGAGGCAATAATGCATCACCGCCGGAATCACTCCTGCAGCTCCATTGGTAGGAGCAGTGACCACTCTTCCTCCTGCTGCATTTTCCTCGTTCACTGCAATGGCATACAGACTGACCCAATCCATCATCTCTCGGTGTCCCTGATCGCGTTCCTGGTCCAATTCACGGAAGAGATTTCTCGCCCTTCGCCTTAGGTGGAGTCCACCGGGAAGAAATGATTGCTCCGATTCCAGTCCTCTTCGCACACACCCCTGCATCACATGCCAAATCCTGTTAATCCCTTCCTGAATTTTGTCTTCGTGATGCCATGTTTTTTCGTTAGTGAGAACCAGATCGGCGATACTCATCGACTGGTTTTCACAATGTTGCAACAATTCTGACGCACTCGAAAAAGGGTAGGGAACTCGAATCGAGTTTTCACTGGAACTGTTTTCCATCTCCGTTTCTTCCAGAACGAATCCTCCACCAACCGAATAAAAGATTTGGCTGAACAAAGTTTTTTGTGGATGACCCATTAAAGAAAAACGCATACCGTTAGAATGATGGGGAAGCTGTTCGTCTTTATGAAAGATGAGGTTGTTTGCCGTTGAGAAAGGGACCGTCCTATTCCCCAGCAAATTGATTTTTTCATCTCTGCAGATCTGATGAAATCGAAGGTCGACACTTTCAGGATCAACCTCTTCGGGTGTTTCGCCTTCAAGGCCCATGAGTATTGCTTTGTCGGTACCATGTCCAACACCCGTCAGGGCCAGCGACCCGTAAAGTTCCACCATCACCGCTGAAGCAGCATCGAAATGTTGTTTTTCAACAGCATTTTTTAAAAAAAGCCGGGCTGCTTTCATCGGACCCACCGTATGCGAACTGGAAGGTCCGATCCCGATTTTAAATAATTCAAAAATGCTGACTGTCATGATTTTCTATGCAACGCGAGATCTGGAACGACGCCGTTCCCGCCTGCCTGCTCCTGATGCGTTATTTTCAGGGGATGGCTCACGGTATTTCCTGATCCAGTTGGCACAGTTGCTGTCTTTGCCAAGCATCACATCCCCTCCCATCACTGCCTGCATGATGGAGTCATGAAGGGGGTTGGTGATGGCAGAAGTGAGTCCCGACGCCATCGCCATCGTCAGGAATGCTGCATTGACCCCATCCCGATTGGGAAGTCCAAAACTGACATTCGACGCTCCACAGGTGGTATTGACTTTCAATTCTTCACGAAGCCTCCGAACGAGTTGCATGACCTGGACTCCTGCGGTCCCCATGGCACCGATCGGCATCACCAGAGGATCGACAACCACATCGGCCCTCGGAATACCGTGATCCTCGGCACGTTCGACAATTTTTTTTGCCACTTCGAAACGGACATCCGGATCTTCGGAGATCCCGGTTTCATCATTGGAAATGGCAACCACGGCACAGTTGTATTTCTTGACCAGCGGAAGTACCGATTCCAGGCGTTCCTCTTCCCCGGTTACCGAGTTGAGCAAGGCCTTTCCCTGATAGACTTCTAAACCTGCTTCCAACGCAGCAACAATGGAGGAATCAATCGACAGTGGAACATCCGTCAGGGATTGGACCAGTTTGATCGTTTCTGCAAGGATTCCCGGTTCATCCGCGAGTGGAATGCCTGCGTTGACGTCAAGCATATGGGCACCGGCTGCAACCTGGGCCAAGGCATCCTTTTCCACCCTGGAAAAATCTCCCTCAGCCATTTCCTTGGCGAGCATTTTTCGACCGGTGGGATTGATCCGCTCACCGATGATCACAAAAGGCTGATCAAATCCAATCCGGATTTCTTTAGTAGCAGAGCTAATAATGGTTTCAGTCATATCTTCGTTAAAAATATTGATTTGATTTCATTGTTCCTGATCTATTCCCTTGGCCTTTGCCAACAGAGAAAGTCGTTCATCAGAATATTCGGCTTCGTATCTCTCAGCAGCCTCACCCGCCTCCTTTTCCAGGTCGTCTCCACATTCGGTATAATCTCTGCGCCAGTCATCCAGATACTCCGAACTCCCCTGCCTTCCCGCTCGCATTGCAGCTTTGTCGATGGCAACCTGAAACCGTTCGGAAAGTTGAATTTTCGCACTCTTGCGCCCTTTTTTGACAATCACCTGGGAAGGGATGTCACGCCAGTAGATGCTGATCAGCTTTGCCATAGGATTTAGATTGCTGCCAGGTGTTCATGACCGTTTCCAGGGTCCCATAACCCGTGAAGCGGTACTCAAACTGTAATTCAAGCTGATCTGCCGCTTTTTCTGCTTTTTCCCTCAGTTCGGAATCCTCGGTTTGCGCGAGATAGACCAGTCGATGGTAGTTTTTGAAATATTCGTTTTTCAATTCTGGATGAACATCCAACCCCAGTTCCCTGATTACCAACTTTTCAAAAGTCTTCACCAGAAAATCCGTTAGAAAAAAAGTACCAGGCTCTTCTTCCATCATTGTTTCAAAATTCTCGGTTCCACTGAAAAACTCGTAGCAGTGGGCTCCAGGAAGTCTCTCTACATCATAATCCTCAATCAGCCGGTCAATCCCGCCTCCGCTTCCGCAGTCCGCGTAGGCAACATAAATTCGGGAATACCGGTTTTTTGCCTTCTTCAGGTTTTCTTCCAAGCCCTGAGGTATCTTGTGAGGCAGATTATGCCAACTTGCAGGAAGATACCGGACCGTCCAGCAATCCATCTGGTTCTGCCTTTTCAAGGCTTCGATTTCCCGGGACAAGGCCCCACAGGCGAGCATCAACACTTGAGGAATTTGCTTCATTAAGCAGCCACTCCTTCAGCCTGTTTCTCTCTTTTTTCCTTGACCAGTGCTTTTGCTGTTTCAACTGCCACAGCCGCATCACGACAGTAAGCATCAGCGCCTATCGCCTTGCCAAATTCCTCGTTCAAGGGGGCACCTCCCACCAGGACAATATAGTCATCACGGATACCCCGGTTGACCAATTCATCAATTACAACTTTCATGTAAGGCATCGTGGTGGTCAACAAGGCTGACATTCCTAACATGTCCGGTTTATGTTCTTCAAGGGCATCCATGTAGTTTTCAACAGGATTGTTGATGCCGAGGTCGATCACTTCGAACCCTGCTCCTTCGAGCATCATTCCAACCAGGTTTTTACCAATGTCATGGATATCGCCCTTGACGGTACCAATCACCATTTTTCCGATCGGAGGCGCGCCGGTTTCCGCTAAAAGCGGACGGAGGATGGCCATTCCCCCTTTCATCGCGTTCGCTGCCAGAAGGACTTCCGGGACAAAAAGAATTCCGTCCCTAAAATCGATGCCAACGATCCGCATCCCTTCGACCAGGGCATCGTTCAGGATTTTGTCCGCACCCCATCCCCGTTCCAGAAGGATGTTCGTCCCTTCCTCAATCTCTTCCTTCAAACCATCATAAAGATCATCGTGCATCTGCTGGACGAGTTCATCATCAGGAAGGGTCGAGAGATCCAGTTCTTCATCTTCATTAAATTGTTCTTCTTCGCTCATGAATTATCCTTCATTAGATTAAAAGGTTTAGTAATTCTGATCCGGAAAAGAGTTTTTCCTTCGTTCCATATATTCTTGGAGTTCTTCATCCTTTGCAGGGTCCATCGGAGGCATTTCATAGGATTCCAGTTTGGATTTCCATTTCTTTTCGGCACGTTGCGCCATATCCAAGGCACCTTCTGCCTCCCATTGTTCGAAGCTGTTGTTATCAGACAATTCGGAACGGTAGAAGGCGGTTTCGAAATTGGCCTGGGTGTGGGCTGAACCGAGAAAGTGACTGCCCGGTCCTATTTCACGGATTGCGTCCAGGCCAAGCCCATTCTCGGTAAGATCGACCCCATTACAAAAAGCCTGGATCATCCCAGCCTGGTCGAGATCCATGATGAATTTTTCGTAGCCCATTGCCAGTCCTCCTTCGAGCCATCCTGCCGTATGGAGCATGAAGTTCACTCCTGCCAGCATTGCATGCTGCAGGGTATTGGCCGCTTCGTAAGCTGCCTGGGCATCTGGAATTTTAGAAGCGCATAGCCCCCCGCCGCTGCGGAAAGGCACCCCGAGGCGTCGGGCCAGGGCCCCCACGATGTAGAGCACCTGCTGGGGTTCGGGAGTGCCGAAAGTCGGCGCTCCGGACTGCATGGACATCGAACTGGAAAAGGTCCCAAAAATCACTGGCGCTCCGGGACGAACCAGCTGAGCAAACGCCATTCCGGAAAGAGCCTCAGCATAGAGTTGACTCGATGTGGCTGCCACCGTCACAGGAGACATCGCTCCTGAGATACAGAATGGTGAAACGACCACGGCTTGATTGTTCCGAGAATAGGCTTTCATCGCTCCCAACATCGTCGAATCCCAAACCATTGGAGAATTGGCATTGATGAGACTGGTGATCACGGTGTTGTTGTCGATGAAATCAGCGCCAAACAGAATTTTTGCCATCTCCACCGTGTCTTCGGCACGCTCGGGTGCAGTAACCGAACCCATAAAAGGCTTATCACTGTAACGCATGTGGGTATAAACCATGTCGAAATGCCGTTTATTTACCGGCAAATCAACCGGCTCACAAATGGTTCCTCCGGAATGGTGAAGCTCAGGACTGAGGTAGGCGAGTTTGACAAAATTACGGAAGTCCTCAATCGTCGCGTAGCGTCTTCCTTCCTCTACATTTCTGATGAAGGGAGAGCCGTAGGCAGGAACCAGAACCAGGTTCTCACCGCCGATGACTACATTTCTTTCAGGATTTCGGGCATGTTGAATGAATTCCTTGGGAGCAGTATCGCGAATCAGGCTTTGGCACATTCCTTTGGGGAATCGCACCCTTTCCTCCTTCACATCCGCACCTGCATCCTTGAGGATTTCCAGTGCTTCCGGATCCCCCCGGAAGTCGATACCGATTTCCTGCAAAATCGTGTCGGCATTGTTTTCAATGAGACTCAGGCCTTCCTCGTTGAGGAGATTATAAACCGGTATGTTCCGTTTAATGTAAGGCACCGTTTGGGATTTCGGCTTTTGCCTTTCGGCCTGCCTGGCGGATCTTCCTCCGCCGCGTCTTTTCCGTTCTGCCATTTTCTTTTTTAATTCAGGCCGCTTCCGTATGATTAAATGTTACCCGGAGGCTGAAAGTACCTTCACGTTTTTGTCTCCCGTCCTCGAGTTGTTTGTGGAGGAGATCCACCAATTCATTCAGACTTTGCAGGTTGAAAGTCGGTTTGACCATTCTGTAAGGTGCCGGAGTCGCACCAAAACCAGGTCGGTTGAAACGACGATGAATCCATGCCGAGGACCAACCCAACTTCGATACAGGAACAATGTCGTGAAATTGACTCTGTGCTACATGGAGAATTTCTTCCTGTTTAAAACCCTGGGACTTGAGCCGCTTCAAAACTTGAGTAAAAAGACGAGGATCAGGTTTATTCGCGCCCACCATATCGCTGCAGATCATTGTGTCAAAAGGATGCCCTACACTGGATGACATCCATTCCAGGTAGGAAGAATCACAATTTGATACTGCCACCAGCGTGAAATTCTTTTTCAGTTCTTTGAGTGCCTCAATGGTATCCGAAAAAGGCGGCCAGTCTTTAACCGATTCCTGAAAGTAGATCCCTTCATCCTCTCCAGGAGAAAATCCCCAGCTTCTCATCATGTCGCTGTAGATCACCGGCAAAAGCCCAGTAAATGAGCTCTTGGGAAGGATTTTGAGATAATGTGCTTCGGTCTTGGCGAATGCATTTAAAATTTCCTCCTCGTCAACTTCCAAATTCAACTGTTCCAGATGAGGTTGAAACCAGTTCAGGATGCCTGTCTCAAAATCGATCAGGGTCCCGGCAACATCGAAGGTCAGCACTTTGAAATCAGGAGAATTCATCTGAAAATTATGCAACACGGGGTTCGATGGTTTGACTGGGTCCTGTTTGAACCCGTACTGGAAATTCATTGCGGATTCTCATCTCTATTTCGGGATCGATGTGATCTGGGAAATGGCTTTCGATGATTTCCCTCGCTCTTTGAGAGGCTCGTTCTTCGATGTTGGAGGAACCCTGGTCTATCCAGTTGTTGATGTTTTCCCGATCTCCAAGCTCTGGATAAAGGTAATCGGACTGCATCCGGGACAGGGTTTGCTCATGCCCAAGGAAATGTCCGGGTCCTTCGGTACATACCTGCTGCATCGTTTCAAAAGCCATTGTGTCTTCATTGACCTCGATCCCCCTTACCGTCCGGTTGATCGCTCCAAGCATATCGTTGTCGATGACATAACTTTCAGGGCAGCATCCCAGCAGACTTGCCTGCATCCCCGCAGATTCATAAATCAGATTTGCTCCCGAATGAGCCGCAAGGGTGACGGTATACCCTTTTTCATAGCCCGATTGAGCATCGGGTAATTTGGAATCCGTCATTCCCGCTGCAATTCCCGTGGGAAGACCATAGTAACGTCCCATCTGAGCACAGGCAGCCATCAAAACTGCCTGCTCCCCGCTTCCTCCGCTCATTGCACCCGTCCGCAGGTCCGAGACAAAAGGCCAGGTACCGAAGATTGCAGGGGCTCCAGGCACCAGGGCATTCACGTAGACGAGACCCGCCAACACTTCCGCCACGGCCTGAACCACCGCACCAGCGATGGTTGCGGGAGCCGTTGCCCCGGCCTGCCCCGCGCTGAGCAATAGAATGGGCATCCCCCCATAAACCCCGACTTCAAGACATCGGCAGGCATCCTGGGCAAATTTCAGGGGAGGCACGACAAAACAGTTGGACATGCTGACAAAAGGACGGGCACGCCATGCTTCTTCACTTCCGGCAAGGATGTTCAACATCCTTAGGCTTTCTTCCACATGCCCGGGTTCGACAAAACTGGTTCCGACGTGTTTTTTGGTCCCGAAAACTGAAGCGAGGCAGGTATTGAAATCCATCTCACGGGGATCATCCAAATCACGGCAAACAATAGGCCTTTGGAAGAAATGGATGTGTTCCAGTTTATCGCAAAGCCTTGCCAGATCGTAAAGGTCCTTGACCGTGGAATCACGGTAAGTTCGGGTTTGAGGTTCCACGATATGAACTGCTGCTCCTGCTGTTCCAAAATAAGTTCGACTTCCGGAAAGCAGCATGTCGTGCTCCGGAGTCTGACCATAAAGCGTCATCTCCTTTGCTGCCTTTTCCAGAGTTTCTTCTATCACTTTCCGGGGAATCAGCAACCGTCCGGATTCGGTCATGGTGCACCCCTGGGCTGTCATCACTTCAATACAAGAAGGAATCGCATCAGCGAGTCCGATTTTTTCCAGAACCCGGATGACCTGTTCATGAATTAAATCCAGTTCATTTTCTTGAAGCGGCAGGTAACGTCCACTCTCCTGTCCGGCACGAACCGGTTTAAGGTTTTCCGGAAGCGCCATTGCCCTGACCTGACGTCTGGCCTGGCGGCCCCCCATTCTTCTTGATCCAGTCTGACTCATCATTCCTCCTTCAAAGAATCAGCCTTTTCTCAATCGTTCATTGTTAGGATCATAAACCGCCTCTTTCAAAACTGTTGCCTGCCTTCGGATGCCAAGCAGAGTAATGTCAAAAAGGGTCCCGGGCTCCGCATAACTGGGAGGCACATAAGCAAAGGCAAGGCTTTGGGACACAGTATGTCCATACGCTCCACCAGTAGTGACTCCAATCAGTTCTTCTCCATCCATCACCGGTTCGTTTCCGAGACAATCACAATCGGGTGCATCAACACTAAGGTAGACCAACTGAAGTGCATGGGTTTGGAGTTTTCTTGCCAGGGTTGCTTCTCTGCCAATGAATGATTTGCTGAAATCGACAAAACGCATCAGATCTGCCTCGACCGGGGTGATTTCGGTGGTCAGTTCTCCGCCCCAGGCTTTGTAGGCTTTTTCCATCCGGAGTGAATTCACGGCATAGGTGCCGAAATCCGTCAAACCATATGCTTTCCCAGCTTGATGCAGTTGTTCATAAAGGGTTTGCATCTGATTCATCGGATGATGAAGTTCCCATCCAAGTTCTCCCACATAAGAAACCCTGAGGGCACGGACTGGAATGCCAGATATTTGAATTTGACGATAACGAAGCCAGGGAAATGCTTCATTAGACAGATCCGCATCCGTAATCTGACTCAAGATTTCCCTGGATTTCGGGCCGGTCAGAACGAGCACACCGTAATCATCGGTGACATTTTTGATCTGGACCTGTTCCCCGGGAAGACATTGCTGCACCAGCCAATCCTCATCATGGATTTCGGCCACTGCAGCAGAAAGAAAGTAAAATTGATTTTCTGAAAGCTTGGCGATTGTACCTTCACACTCAATCCCTCCTAAATCCGTGAGCAGATGAACCAGACTGATTCCTCCTGTTTTTTTAGGAATTCGATTGGCACAAAGACGATTCAGGAACGTTTCGGCATCCGGCCCTTCAATATCAAATTTGGCAAAACTGGAGAGATCCAACAATCCTGCCTTTTCACGGACCGCACGGCATTCTTCCGCAACGGCCGAAAAGGAATTATTCCTTTTGAAACTGTATTGTTCGCCTTCGTTATTTGAATCGAACCATTTGGCTCTTTCCCAGCCGAAGACTTCACCGAAAACCGCACCTTTTGATTTCAGGGTTTCATAAATCGGTGTTGTTCTTTGGGTTCTGCCAGGCTCACGGAATTCTCCAGGATAATGGACCTGATACATGTGTTCATAATCGTCAATCGCCTTTTCCAGGGTGTATCGCCCAGCGGCCCAGTCTCCAAAACGCCGTGCATCCATTTCCCGGACATTGATCTCGGTCTGCCCGTATATCATCCATTGAGCGAGGTATTTCCCGGCGCCAGCTCCCTGGGTGATGCCGATGCTGGCCCCGCAGCACATCCAGAAATTTTTCAATCCCGGAGCCGGACCAAGCAGAAAGTTTCCATCCGGAGTATGGGTGATAGGTCCACTAACCACTCGTTTGATTCCTGCATCTCCAAAAACAGGTATCCGTTCCGCCACTTTTTCAAGGTGTGGTTCGAGCCTCTCGGTGTCTGGAGGAAGCAAGGCATTGTCAAAACTCCAATCGATTCCGTCGAGTCCCCAGGCCTCTGCGTTCATCTCATAGGGGCCGATCACCAACCCCTGCTGTTCCTGGCGGTAATAGCATGAAGACCAGGGATCACGGACCACAGGAATTTCTTTTTGCAGCGAACTCACCTCGGGAATGCTTTCGGTGACGAGATACTGATGCACCATGTTCACCATAGGGACTTTCAGACCGACCATCTCCCCGACCTGACCTGCAAAAGAACCTGCAGCATTGACCACGTGTTCACATGATACGGTTCCTTTTTCGGTCACCACTTCCCATTCCCCATTCTCCAGTTGGTTGATGTCGGTGACCCGGTTGTGACGGATGATTTCGGCGCCATGCATTTTGGCACCTGCAGCCATGGCATTGGTGATACCACTCGGATCGGTATGCCCGTCATTTGGCGTGTAGGCTCCCATCAAAACCCCATTGGTATCAAGCAAGGGATTGAGTTTTTTAATCTCATCAGGTCCAACCAAATGGCATTCCGAACCGGCAAGTTTCAACACGCCCTGAACATATTGAAACCAGTCGACCTCGTCCTGTTTAACAGCAAGACGGATCGCACCGCATCCGTGCCAGCCTGTCGCCTGACCGGTTTCTTCTTCGAGAACCTGATACAATTCAGAACCATAACGATGAACCTTGGCCATGTTCAGGCTTCCGATAAAATGTGGTACCAATCCTGCGGCATGCCACGTCGAGCCGGATGTCAACTCCCCTTTCTCAATCAGCATCACATCGTTCCAACCTTCTTTGGCCAGATGATAAAGCAGGCCGACGCCCATGGCGCCTCCACCGATGACCACCACTCTTGCGTGGGATTTCATAAGCTTCTCCTTGGTGTCAAGAAATTCACTCATGCCTCCTATTCATGCAACCACCCTTTTGCTGCGTCTTCGTCTTGAAGTAGAATCACCGTTTCCTTGAGCGTTGTTTTTGGCTTCAGGAAGGCTAACGGTTTTTTGCAGGTGTGTTGAGGGTGCATGCTTGTGGGGAATCGCCATCGCATCAACAAAATGCTGTTGAAATGCAGGTTCCACGGCGGTTTCCACTTTCTCGATTTTCCGGACGGTTTCCTCGATCTCTCGACGCGATCCATGATTCAGCAATGCCATCCTTGCACCCGTTCCTGCGGCATTTCCTGCAGAACTCACATGGTCGAGATCGCAGTCTGGAATTAAGCCGAGAATCATCGCGTATTTCACATCGATGTGACTGCCAAATGCTCCTGCAAGCCGGATTCGCTGCACCTCCTCAATCCCGAGATGATCCATCAGTAACCGTATTCCCGCATAAAGGGCCGCTTTAGCCAATTGAATTGCCCGGATATCGTTCTGGGTAATTCGCAGTTCAGGTTCTCCTGTATGAAGCAGGTAGGAACAGGTTCGCCCTTCCTTGATGATCCTGTTGCTGCGGCCCATCATGGATTCATCAAACAATCCGTCCTGTGAGATGATTCCGCATAGATAGAGTTCGGCAATGGCCTCGATGATCCCTGATCCACAGATACCGGTCACTCCGGTCTTTTTTGTTTCTTCTGCAAAAGAGACATCATCAGACCAGCATTCGGATCCGATGACACGGAAGCGCGGTTCGAGGGTCTTCGGATCAATACGAACACGTTCTACTGCTCCTGGGGCAGCACGCTGTCCGGAAGAAATCTGTGCTCCTTCAAAAGCAGGTCCGGTGGGACTGGAGGCAGCAAGCAGACGATCCCTGTTGCCAAGCACGATTTCCGCATTGGTCCCAACGTCCACCAGCAGAGTGATTGCTTCCTGATGATGCGGAGCTTCAGCCAGAACCATTGCGGCCGTATCTGCGCCGACATGACCAGCGATACATGGAAGAGTATAGGTTTGGGCAAGTTGATGAAGCTGAAGATCCAGTTCAGAAGCAGGAGTAATGATGGCTTCATCGGTTGCCAACGCGAATGGTGCCCCACCTAGTTCTACCGGGATGATTCCATGGTCAAGATGGTGCATGACCGGATTCCCGACCATCACCATTTCCATCACTTCCTCTTTTTGAATCCCTGCCTGTTCACAAACTTCCAGAGATAACTGGTTGAGTGCTTCACGGACCGATTTTGTGAGTTCTTTCTCACCCTCCTGATTCAGCATCACATAGGAAACACGGCTCATCAGGTCTTCTCCGAAGCGGATTTGCGGATTCATCATTCCTGCTGAAGAGAGGACCTCTCCGCTTCCCAATTCGCATAAATGAGCAGCTAGGGTGGTGGAACCGATATCAACGGCGATTCCATAAAGATGTTCCCGGAAATCAGCCCAGATCCCCCGCATGATGCCATCTTGATCGACCGCCACGGTTACCTTCCATTTCCCCTCTCTCAGAGTGGGTTGGAGCATTTCCAGGATTGAATGAGGGACCTTGATTTTTTGGAGTCCCCATTCAGCTTCAAGTGCTTTCAGCAGGCGCCGTAAATCCGAAGTCGGATCTTCCATCTTCGGAGGTTCCACTTCGACGAAATATAGCCTGACCACGGGATCAATCTTGATTTCCCGGATTTCTGCCTCCTTGCGAACCACCTGTCGGTGGATCTGACTCTCGGGAGGAACATCGATCACACAATCCCCAAGGATCTGAGCGGTACACCCCAACCTCCGTCCGGATTTCAGTCGTGTTGTTTTGCGAACGAGTTTTTCTTCCGTCGCATCAAATGGGGAAAGGTGGGTGGCTGCGGAAACGAGACCATGTTTCGGAAATTCACCGGTGGTATGGATGACTTGGCAGCGTGCGCAGATCCCTCTGCCGCCGCATACCGAATCCAAGTCCACCCCAAGCGAACGGGCTGCCTGAAGAACCGGGGTTCCGTGAGGGAAACTCCCGCGCTTCCCTGAAGGAGTGAAGACGACCGACGCCGAACTCATGGTCATGCAGCAGAAGCAAGATTTTGCTGTTGTTCCAGCCACTCAGAAGCCTTCCCTAACCCGCCAAACGGGAAGAGGTGAAGCTGTTGATGGCCCTGGATTTCTCGAACCATGCGGTCTGGTTTGTTGACAAACAGAAGCTTACCCAAATTGAAGCCTTGTTTTTTCAACACTTCCGTGGATGCCCTGACTCCACAAACCTGGGCATAGCGCATCAGCGTTTTCAAGGTTGCTGGACCGGGAATGCCGATGTGGATTGGGTTATTCACACCCTGATCCCTCAATCTGCCAATCCATTCGTTGACGACCTGGCTATCGAAACTCCATTGGGTGACAATGCGTGTGGGAATCCCCTGCTCCTCAGCCCATTTCGTTTTTCGAAGCAGGCTGTTTTCTGCATTTGGATCACTCGGATTGCCCTCAGGATGCCCTGCAATGCCGATTTCCTCAAAACCGACACGCTGCAACTCTCCTGTCTGCATCAGATCCATCACCTCAGTAAACGGACCTTGCTGGTCTTCCACGCCCCCGCCTATCAGGAGCAGATGACGCACGCCTTTCTGCTTCAGTGACTCCAGCATGGAGGAAAACTCTTCTGCGCTTTCAAGCCCTCTTGCCGCAATATGAGGAATCGGAGTCCGGCCCTGCTCAACCAGATCTGCGGAAGCCTGTATCACTTCTGAAACATCACTTCCCGGAATCATCGTGACATAAATCTCTTCTACCCATTGAGGTAGTTGATGTACCTCCTCAACATGTCGGGGCAATATTTCAAGAGACCACTTGGATGTGTTGTTGTTCATAGGTTTTCAGTATTTCAAGCCCTGGGTTCTAAATGTTTAATTTTGCAATCTTTTCATCCTGCATTTAAAATGCCACACATAAATTATTGATATAATTGAATTATTTTTGATTAATCAAAAAAAGAAGAAATTGGAATTCCTTTTTTTCAACCTGATATTTGATGAATGATGATTCGACCATCGATGTGGACCAATTATCATCTCCTTAATCATATTTTATCATTAGATATCAGTGAGATAAATAATGATTGACGTGTAAAGATGAATTGCAGAAAAGAAGAATTTTCAATTCCTGTATTGAAATACAAGAACTTGAAATTCCGATTTTTTTTGAGCGCAAAAAGGGAAAGAGAATGAATGAATTCTGAAATAGAGAAATGATGTTCAGTCATTCAGAAGCAGGACGCTTCAGCAATTGGAGAGCCTGATCTCTTAGGTCAGCATCGACCATCAAAGTCGATCCGCCCGTTTCGAGATAGGCAGGGATTTGGTGTTGATGGAGTTGTTTCAGCATGAATTCCGAACGTGCAGGGTCGAGTCCCGATTCGAGAACGCTCCAGGGTTGATAGTGACTTAAAATAATCAACGTCACCATACCCAGGAGAATGACCAGAAATGAGACCAATAGCATGATCCTCTTGGAACGGGTCAGAGGAGTAAGGAAGCTTTCAAAGTCATTTCGGATCTGGTTGAGGGCCATGGGAATCAGCCTTCAGTGATTCTCCTCAGGAGGAGATCTGATGTGGGGCGGGATTACTGCTTGGAGTTTTCTTCCAGTTCCAAAAGCCTGAAATGCAGACTCCTCAAGTCAGAATAGAGAGGGTCAAGGACATCCTTCAATTTAGCTTCCAGATGTTCCAGGGCATCCTCCATTCCTTCCTTGGAGTTAAAATCGGTATTCTTTTCGGGAGATGCATTCATGATTCAATCATCTGCTTTGATCTAAGATTAAAACCTCCTCTAACTGCATTTCAAAAAATCCAATGCAAGGATTAAGCAAGAGTTTCATGGAAAAATTGGTTTTTACATCCTTCGTCTGATCGTTGAGACTGTTGCCTTTGTTGGTCTAAAATAGACTGCTCATTACAATTCGTATGATACTGAATTATAATAATTTTTTAGGCATTTGAGAGAAATGTTTGGAAAAACGGTTTTCTCTCTGATGCTGGCCTTGGTCTCCGGTTCAGTTGGAGGAATGTTGTTTTATGGACTGGGGGTGCCGGCTCCATGGCTTTCAGGATCCATGGTCGGAGTAACCCTTGCGGTTCTGCTGCGGATTCCCTGCGAATTTCCAAAATCATGGCACCCGGGACTGTTTGTGATTCTAGGACTGTCGATGGGAAGTGGAGTCAAACCGGAAACACTTACTCGGATTCATCAATGGCCCATCAGCATTCTGATCATATTTTTTACCGTGATTTTCATCATTCTTGCCACGTATTTTTACCAGAGACACATTGCAGGATGGGACAAACCCACCTCCTATTTTGCTTCCATTCCCGGTGCACTTTCTTTTGTTATTGCCCTCGCAGGAGATTATCCCCGGGCTGACCTTTCACGGGTTGCCATTTCACAATCCCTCAGGGTCTTCATCCTGATTGCCATCCTTCCTTTGATTCTGGGAGGTCCCCTGAGCACGGATCAGGCTGCATCCTTTGATAACAATCCCGTCACCGATCCCACTATGCTGGTGTTACTTGTGGCCATTTCCACTTTGTGCGGATGGATTTCGATGAAGTTGAAAATACCTGCAGGCTGGCTCACCGGTCCCTTTTTCTTCAGTTCAATCATCAATGCTTCAGGATTGGTATCCTTGGTCATGCCGGACTGGATAATGATTCCGTCTTTTATCGGGTTGGGGGCATTGATCGGATGCAGGATCGGCCTGGTCAATTCGGCACAACTGTTCAGGCTGCTGAAGGCTTGTTTCGGTGCATTCCTATTAGGTTTCGGGATTTCCCTTGCCGCAGCTTATTCGGTTTCGTCCTGGATCGGCCTTCCTTTCGGCCAATTGCTGTTGGCCTATGCTCCCGGAGGATTGGAGGCGATGATCATGATGGCGTTTATCCTTGATCTAGATCCTGCTTTTGTTGCGGCTCATCAATTGGTCCGCTACATTGGAATGATCCTGATCCTGCCTTTTCTTACACAGAGGTTACTGGGATCTCCAGGAAACTGATTATCTCGAACTGACTTTCAAAATAAGAAGAAAATGCTTTTCTGGCTGGCACTGACAGGAATGCTGATTTGGCGCTTTGTCGTCTATGAACCACCGGGGCCGGTGATGAGTAAGGCAGGAGTCTTGACTCACCCAGCATGCGCCAAATATTCAACAGAAGTGGCTGTTGCCACCTGCGAACAGGTTCATCCCATAATCATTGTCGATCCTCCCAAAACGGACAACGCCACCCTTGATAAAAAATCTGATTCCGGCAGTTAAGCCTTCTTTTGCCGGTATCGATCCCGGAACCTTAAAAGGGGTGCTCTGTCTCTTGACCGCCTGTCTCTTTTTCCCATTGGGAGACGGCTGCGCGAAATACCTCTCTCAGACTTTACCGGTGACCGAGGTCACCTGGGTACGGTATTTGGGGAACTTGCTGCTTCTGGCTCCCTTCACCCTCTATCACCATGGAAGCAAAGGATTTCTTCCTCAACGTTTTTTGGCTCAACTTTTTCGCGGACTGGTCCTGGTCTTGACAACTTTTCTTTTCTTCTCGGCCATTCAGACGGTACCGATCACCGATGCCCAGATTGTCTTCTTCATCAATCCCCTGCTGGTAGTACTGATCGCGGCCATCATCCTCAGGGAGAAACTAACCCTCAGTCGGGTTTTGGCTGTGCTGGTTGGATTCGCCGGAGTATTTCTTGTGGTCCGTCCCGGCTTCAAGGAATTTCAGATTGAAACCGTTTACGCTTTTGGTGCTGCTGCTTGCTTTTCCGTCTTTCTGATCAGCACCCGCATCCTCTCTCAAACAGAATCAAGCCTGGTCACCATGTTTTTCAGCGCGCTGGTGGGAACCCTGGTACTTCCGTTGACCCTGGATGCAGGTTGGATCTTGCCGCCCTGGAGTGAGTTTCCTTTTTTAATCGGGGTTGGATTTTTCATGACCATCGGACACTTTTTCTTTTTCCTCGCACTGAGGCATTTGGACGCATCGCTGATTTCACCGTTGACTTATTTTTCAATCTTCGGATCGACCACGGTCGGATATTTCTGGTTTGGGGATGTCCCCACCCTGAATTCGTTGATGGGCTTTATCCTTGTTTTTGGGGCGGGAATCTATGTCTTGATCCAGGAAAGAAGAAAAGTTTCCTGACAAAAAATTTAATTATTCAAACGGCAGAGGGCGATAAAAAATTTCTCTCCCTGGTCCATGCCGTTGGCCATAAACCTGCGGCAAGTGTCGGTGTCCTGTTCCCAGATCTTGCGTAATCCTCTTTTCAAATCCTTGATGTCTTCCTGCATCAGAGAAAGCTTGGGTGCCGAACTCATTTCTGCAGTCCTGTTTTTTTTCACAGGAAGCAAAACCTTATTTTGCTTCCCCCCTTTTTTGGAAAAGGCCTCTTTGATGGAAATGATCGATTTACGGTCCTCTGCAGTGATCTTGATCGGTTTCGGCAAATGATTCCGCGGAACAACCTTCTGGAGTAGATCCCGTCCCACTGTCCTGCAAAGGATAAAGATCTGCTTTTTGCTAAAATCCATATCAAGGACCCGTTCACAATCCGCGGGATTGTTGTGAAGGATGTTGCGTCGAACCTGTTCTTCCAATTTTTGAGAAGCGGCAGACCAATTGGGGATGAATAACATCAAAATTGATGCTGAGGTGAGAATCTGCAGAAAGGATTTCACCATGCTTCCCTGGAGTCCAAAACATCTTCCTTTATTCATGCTCATTCAACCTCCGATGACACAGCATCTGGGAAAATCATCAAGATCCTTGAGTCTTTTCAGATCCTCCTTGCTGACCCGTGAATTATCTGACTCAGCAGGTGTTGTTGAGGATTCATCAAGAGAACACCAGGCCTGGATGTTCCATTCCTGTCGGGTGCGGAAAAGAGGTTTTTGGCGGTTGGCGAATTCCATCTGCCTGCTCCGTAGTTTCCTGTACTCACCGCTGGCTTCACAAATAACGTCCATGAAGGTGCTCGTTACATAACCATCACTCGAACACTCGATGCGCATCAGTTCTGCAACAAACCGGGGTTTGATCAATTGATTGATCCTTGCCCTGCAGACCAGTTCATCAAATATCTGGATCTGGATCGTTTCTCCAACATCCGGAACTTCCGTAAGCACACTGCCTTCATCGGTCCGTGATGGACTGGGCCAAATCCGGGATGATTCAATGTTCCAGTAAAAATAGGTCCCCTCCCCAAAAGCTTTCCCTAAGAAACCCATTCCCGTTGCGGTCAGATCCAAAGCCATTACCAGGAAGATCAAACCCATGAAATGTTTGGGAAGTTTCATCTTCAAAACAATTTCTAGACAATGAAAGCGTTTGTACAACGAATTTGACTCATGGTTCTACCGGAATGTTGTGGGAAGGACCGGAAACTGGAGCAATTACTTCGCCGGGTTCATCCGGTATCGAAGGCCCGGGAGGTGTGAGTGGAAATTCACTTTCGTCCGTGTTCATCAACCTCTGAAGCCGATAGAGCAGGACTTCGATTTCAAAACGCTGGGATGAGGGGGGACAATGCCTCAAAACATAGCGTGCCGTCTCAAGCACCTTGTCCCAATGCGGATGCTGCGGCAGAGTTTCGATTTCGGTATACCGATCCATCGTCCGGGCCCGGATGCTGTTACGCTCGACCTGGATCGCCCAAAGCCCGGAATTCTTAGCCAGTTCTCCCCGGTTTGAGCCCGTTGAATACTGCCAGTATTTGACGCTTTCATTCATCAGTTGAACCAGATCATGATGCCACTGGGGCCGCCATGTCTTGATCGCTGCATTCCTCCCGGCACGGGTATCAGTGTGCACATCTGCTGCCGGAAGCCCCTCGATCATTTTGCGGCATTTCAGGATCGCGTTCTGCAACTCCTTCATGCTCACCGGCTTCTCCAGGTAATCAGCAAAACCGAGTTTGATCGCGGTGATTGCAGAAGGTAAATCTGCTTCTCCGGTGACGATCAATGCAATCAGATTGGGATTTTTCTTGCGCATCCATTTGATCAGCGTAAATGCATCCCCATCCTGAAAATTGATTTCTGTGATCAGGACTTGGATCTTCATCGGATCCTGCTTGAAGAGCATCCTGGCACGATGAAGACTGTCCGAGGATTCAATATCCATCCCCAACCCGATCAGTTTCTGGGTTAGCGTGTTGAGCATCTCCAGATCATGATCCAGAAGCAGTGCCTTCAGATTCAAACCTACTTTTTCGGACTTTTTCATTTCAACTTCATGTTGGCATCATCAACCAGTGGTGATGCAAAGCCATTTCCAATCCTGATTCTTCGAATTTCTGAATGAGTACTGTTTCGGAATTATGAATTATCCAACTGTGTTTTATTATCTGGAACCCTAACATCACAAGTCAAATGGCAGAAATAGATTTTCTTTTTTTAGCATTGACTGCTGATGATATGTCTTTTTTTAGTTGAAAAAAATACTATTTATTTACCAAAAATAATTTGGTTTCCAATTCCATTTGACAGATACCGGGTTCGGTCTAGAATTTTGGAACACTTGAGAAGTTTGAGGAATGACGAATGAACGAAGAACTGGCATCACAACTACAGTCGAAACTCGATGGAAAAACCAAACCTCCAGGATCGTTAGGGGATTTGGAGCCATTGGCACTGAGGGTCGGAATGATCCAGGGGACTTTGGAACCACAACTGAAGAGTCCGACGATGCTGGTTTTTGCAGGAGATCATGGAATTACCAAAGAGGGGGTTAGTCCCTATCCTTCGGAGGTAACTGCCCAGATGGTAAAAAACTTCCTGTCCGGAGGGGCAGCAATCAATGTTTTCTGCAAGCAGCATGGTTTTGACCTGAAAGTGATCGACGCCGGAGTCGCTTCCGATTTTGAAAAACACCCTCTTCTGGTCGATGAGAAAATCGCTTACGGTACAGCAAATTTCCTTAAAGAAAAGGCCATGAGTGAGAATCAGGCCAAAGAATGCATTTCACGGGGAGAGAAACTTGCCGAAGAACTCCCGGATCCTTCGTGCAATGTGATTGGTTTTGGCGAGATGGGAATCGGCAACACCTCCTCTTCCGCGCTGATGATGCATCGACTCACCGGGATCAAGTTGGAATCCTGTGTCGGACGCGGGACCGGACTTGATGACCAGGGACTTTCCCATAAATTCAAGGTGCTTCAGGAAGCCTCAGAAATTCACAGCGGAGCCCGTGGAGCCATCGAGGTCATTGCGGCGTTTGGCGGATTCGAAATCGCCATGATGTGCGGAGCGATGATCGCATCCTCGAGAATGGGCCGTATCCTTTTGATCGACGGATTCATCGCATCGACGGCCCTGTTGCTGGCACGTGAAATGGATCCGAAAGTGATGGATCACGCGGTGTTCACCCATGTTTCCGGGGAACAGGGGCACCGTCCTTTACTGGAACATCTTCAGGTCAAACCCCTGCTGGATCTGAGCCTCAGGCTTGGAGAGGGGACCGGCGCAGCCCTGGCCTATCCGCTCCTGGTTTCAGCAGTTGCTTTTTTGAATGAGATGGCTTCTTTCGAATCGGCAGGCGTCAGTGATCGCAGCGATGCCTGACTGGAACCTGGAAAAAAAACGCTTTCTTTCCTCCATCCTGTTTTATACCCGAATTCCTGTTTCCGGATTCCTGACGACAGATTCACTGCAAAAAGAAGAGCCAATTGAGTCGAGCCGTTATTTCCCGCTGACTGGGATTTTGGTCGGGGCAGCGTGCAGTCTTGTTTTTCTTGCAGCCAATTATTTTCTTCCTAAAGACATTTCGATCCTCATTGGTTTGGCCGTTGGGGTCTGGATTACCGGTGCATTGCACGAGGATGGATTAGCCGACAGTGCCGACGGTTTCGGGGCAGGATGGAATCCCGAACAGATCCGCAAGATCATGAAAGATTCCAGCATCGGGGTTTATGGAATGCTCAGTCTCTTATTCGTGATGTTCATCAAATTCGAAACCCTGCATTCGATTTCGATTGAGCAAATTCCTCTGGTTTGGATTGCCGGTCATGCCGTCAGCAGGCTTGCGGCGATTGGGCTTCTGATCCCACTGGACTATCTCGGGGGTTCCGGGAACAAGTCATCGTCGATGGTCCAACTGAATCACCAGGACTGGCTGGTAGCAGGGATTTCCGGAATCCTTCCGGTCCTTTTATTGGGCTTCCAGGGATTTCTGGCCATGATCGCCATCCTGATCCTGAACCTCGGACTCTCTCATTATTTCAAAAAAAGAATCGGGGGGGTTACGGGCGACTGTCTTGGGGCTTCCCAACAACTCTCTGAAATCCTGTTTTACCTGATGTTGGTTGTTCAATTTAATTCCTGAAAAAGAACGACATAAAGATAATTGATCCTGAAAATATCATCTCATCCATGAAAATCAGGAAATTTGTGTTGTCAGAAAATCGAACTATAATAACTCACTCATCATCATTTAAGTATCATCATGACTTCTCCTGAACTCCTTAAAACTCCCCTCCATACCTGGCATGGTGAAAACGGGGGGAAGATGGTTCCTTTCGGCGGTTGGGACATGCCGGTTCAATATTCAGATGGAATCCTCTCGGAACATTTGGCAACCCGTCGGTGTGGAGGCCTGTTCGATGTCAGCCATATGGGGCGTTTCAGAGTGGAAGGTCGGGATACAATGGCATTTCTGCAGCGGGTGCTGACGAACGATGCCTCCCTGCTGGAACCATGGCAGGCCCAATACACCTTGATTGCCAACGAAAACGGAGGGGTGATCGATGATGCCTACCTTTATCACCCGGAAGGAGAATTCCTCATCGTCGTCAACGCGTCCAACCGCAAAAAGGACTGGGAACATTTTCAGGAGCAAGCACGGCAATTCGAAGATTTAAGGCTTGAGGATTTAAGCGAGGAAGTGGCAATGATCGCGGTCCAGGGACCACAGTCCGAAGAACTGATTTCGGAGTTCCTGGAATCCGGGAACCTCCCCGAACGAAGACACAACCGTCTCTCAAAAATCAGCATCATGGGCGAAGAAATGCTGATCTCCCGGACGGGTTACACCGGGGAACCTCTATGTTTTGAAATGTTCATGTCCGCCGATGCAGTAACGGGAATCTGGGAAAAACTCCACCAATCCGGAATTTCCAGGGGAATGACGGCGGCGGGGCTTGGCGCTCGGGATACCTTGAGGTTGGAGGCAAGGCTTCCGCTTTATGGACACGAACTTGGAGACGACCCGGAAGGAGCGGAAATCCCCGCTTATGCATTTCCACTCAGTGCCTATGCGGTCAGTTTTTCCGAAGCCAAGGGAGATTTCATCGGTAAAGAGGCTTTGTTACAACAACACCGGGATCTTGAAGAACTGCGTTCCGGAAATGCCCAAGAAACGCCTGCACTTCCTAAAAGGATCTTTGCCCTCCACCTTCAGGACCGTGGTGTCATGCGTCAGGGGGATGCGGTTTACCAGGGAGATATCCGGTTGGGAAGCGTTACCAGCGGAACCGTGGTCCCCTTTTGGAAATTCAGCGATAGTGGAGAATCTTCCAAAATCACCGAGCAGCACGACCGCCGCAGTATCGGCCTCGCCCTGCTCAATGCAAGAACGCAGATCGGTACTGAACTCGAAATTGAAGTCCGTGGGAGACGACTGAAAGCGATCGTTGTACGCCGCCATGGAAGTTCAAAAACCCCGCCTTACTTCAGGGCCTTGATTCCCTGAATGGTTTCATCTGCTGAGATCTCATTCCAGGGGCCACAAGGATTTTCATAGAATGGGAAAAAATACTCCCTGAAACCAATCTGATTGGTTTTTTTCACCTCCCCCCGTTGCTCCAGAAATCAAGAAGCCTTTTCAGTTTAGGCATGACTGAGAAACTGACCCACCCCACTTCATTTTCTCGGTTCTGAAATCCTTCAACCAAGTAGTTTTACGAATAGGATTTCGTAACTAAGTATCTACCATAAGTTCAAACAGGATCCGGCGTAAGGCTGCCGCCAGAATTCCTCTAACTCAATCAACAGAGGAGCTATGGAAGTCCGACTGGTGATTTGGTCCGTCAGCGTTTTGGGGCTGACGGCAATACTGATATTTCTGGATTCAACGATGTATTGAAGAAACCCTTAAAAAGGTTTCAAGAACTCCAGAATAGTCCAATGGCTGAAATATTTTTTTGAAGGCTCGTTTTACTGCAGAAAAACCTGAGAATTTTCATGCGGTTCCTTCAACGCGGATTTTTTTTTATAAAATCCCGAATCCTGCTTGATCCAACCTTTAGCGATTCACAAAATTTCAACTGAACAAAGGCCAAAGATGATGAAACATCTGACAAGCTTTAGCTTCTTGATTTTTCTTTTCGGGTTGATCCTGAGCCCGACTTTTGAAGTCAATGCAGCCGCACCCGGATCTGAAACCGGAGGCATTCAACAAGCGGAACCCACTGATCAGGACCGCGAGTATTGTGCGAGCATGATCCGTTTCGGCAAAGAAGCTTTTCAGCGGGGGCGCTACCTGGATGCCAAACAGTTTTTCCGCCAGGCGATCGAAGCCGACCGGACCAATTCCAAAGCCTGGCTTTATTATGACCGAACTGTGATCTTCGCCCTTGCAGAAAAAGTGGAGCAGGGTTCCAGCCTTCTGGCTCCCGGAAGATCCCTTTCTTCTTCAGAAAACACTTCCCCTGTCCAGACAGAACAGGCAGCGCTTCCTTTGGTGCCTCTTGCAGAAAGTGAAGAAGAGGAGGAGGAAGAGGAAGAAGAAGGCTGCTGATGCCGGACTCCAAGAGGCGATGAACGAAGTCACGGAAAACCGGGTAATCACCGACCTGTTGAAGCGGGGATACCGGCAGATTTTTGAGGAACAGTGGCCGATCATGACCGGTGGAATCATGATCGGGATCCTCAGCATTGTCACCTTTGCCTGGGGTCGTCCCTGGGGAGTTGTAGGTGGGCTCCGAAACTGGGCCCATTGGCTTTCCTTTCAGGTCGGCTGGTATGACCAGGCACCCCTTTCTCCCCTGCTTTCCACCAATTCGATCATGAGTCTCGGCTTGCTTTGGGGCGCGATTGGTGCGGCCTTGATGTCCAGGCAGTTCGGATTCCAGATGGCTCCTCCCCTGGAACTGTTCAAAGGCTGCATCGGTGGAACACTGATGGGACTTGGTGCAGCCATGGCCGGGGGCTGCAACGTCGGAGGTTTTTATTCCGCCGTCAGCGCGCTTTCCCTTGGCGGACTGTTGATGATGGTAGGTTTGATCCTCGGCGCTATGCTTGGGTTGAAATATCTCTACTGGGAACTCGAACACCTGCCCCAGGGCTCTTCCGGAGGATCTTCGGAACCTGACTCGGGACTTGGCTGGAAAAGATACTCTCCCTGGATCGGTGCGTTGGTGCTGATTTCCGCGTTCTACGTTTCCGGGATCTATCGTTCGATGGCGCTCACCCGCACCGGAGGCCTGCTGCTTTGTGGTTTGGCATTCGGTATCGTCATCCAGCGCAGCCGTTTCTGCTTCGTGCGTGCCTTCCGTGACCCGTTCATGACCGGAGAAGGGGAGGTCGGCCGTGCGGTTTCCGTAAGCCTGATTATCAGCATTCTCGGTTTTGCCGCTCTGAAATGGACCGGCCTCCGCGGAGAAGATGTGTTCGTCAGCAGTACCATTTGGATCGGAAGTCTGTTGGGTGGATTCATCTTCGGATTCGGCATGCTGCTCAGCGGCGGTTGTGGTAGCGGCTCGCTCTAGCGCGCGGGAGAAGGTCAGATAAAACTGATCCTTGCCATCATCTTTTTCTCCTTCTCCAATTTCCTCTTCAAAACCCTGATTGATCAATCGGAAGGATTGACCAGCTTGATGGGAGTGCCGGTCTTTCTCCCCGACTGGCTGACCTATCTCGGCAGCGTGGTCGTCCTGGCTCTTTTCTTCGGTGCTTATTACATCTTCGTCAGTTGGAACGAAGAAACCGACGCAGCCGTATTGGAAATGTAATTTTCCAAAAACCCTTTCCGCAAACTTTCCTAAGACATTTTACTGCTGTCTTTGAACCTTTATAAATCCCCAGTTTTTTTTGTTGTCTGAAAAATTCCCATCAGAGACTCCGCTTCAACGGACTCGATCAATGGATAAATAAATTTGTTCTGGGGCTCTGGAGGAAAAAAAGGATTCAGCTTGCCAGACAGGTTTCGGCCTGGAGCAACTGTTCTTCATGACCGACGATTTCAACCCGGTCTTCACCCTGGAGACGGGTGTTTCCTCGCGGGAGGATGACTTTCTCTCCACGCAGGATACGGACAAGGACGCAGTTTTCCGGAAGATTCAGGTCCTTGACCAACATTCCGGAAGCACCTTTTCCGGAAGGAATGACCACCTCACGGTGTTTGACGGAAGTCGCTTCCGCAAAATCATCGTCTCCGGAGGTATCGCCACTGAGACGTTCCCGAAGTTGGCTGCCGCGGGGGTGTTCCGAAAAGATCATCACTTCGTCCCCGGCCTGCAGAACGGTGTCCCCACGAACAACACGCAATTTGTTTCTGCGACGAATCGAGACCAGCAGCGAATCTTCTCCCAGTTCCAATTCCCTGACCCTCATTCCCACCAGGGGTGATTTCGAAGAAATCCGGACCTGCATCAGCCCGGCCTGGTTTAGATGCCTCAAAGTCAGCATTTCTTCCTGATGCTGTTGGGATGCCTTGCGGGTGACAACCTTGTTATAGGCGCGGATGATATCGATTCGCCTGAGAACCCCAAGCAGTTTGGGATCCTTCTCACTTTTGATGACAGGCACGCATCCTCCGCCATGTTCCTCGAGATGTCGAAGGACCAGCCAGAGCGGATCGGTGCTGTTGACCTTGGGCAGGTCCAGTGTCTCAGCAATATCACTCACCTTTTTGCCATCCAGCCCTTCCTGAAGCTGCAATTGGTCAATGGAGCGGATGTTGACGATTCCAGTGAGTCTTTTCTGCTCATCAACCACTGGAAGGGCCTGATAGTGGGTTCGGGCAAACTCCTCCATCAGTTGTTCAAGAGACATGTCCATTGTAACCATTTCAGGGTGCCGGTTCATGGCTTCCCCGGAAGTGATTCCCTGCATCAGGTCGACATCATGCTGATCCTGCTGCAATACGACACCTCTTCTTTTCAGCTTCAGGGTGTAGATTGAATCGCTGCTGATTCCCCTTGAAATGAGGGTGCTGATCACAGAAGAGATCATCAGCGGCATGATGATTTCGTATTGCCCCGTCATTTCGAAGAGGATGAAAACCGCAGTGATCGGAGCATGGGCCGCACCGCTGAAAAAGGCCGCCATGCCAACCAGCGCATAGGCACCGGCGGGCGCAGTGAACTCAGGAAAAAAGAGGTTCATCAAATGCCCGTAACCGCAGCCGAGCATCGCTCCCATGAAAAGGGAAGGCGCAAAAATTCCCCCTGATCCCCCGGAACCGAGGGTGAGGGTGGTGGAGAATAATTTCAAAACCAGCAGCGCCAGGGCCATTTCCAGCATCATGGTTCCGGCAAGGGCCTCCTCGATGGTATGGTAGCCGACCCCAAAAATGCGCGGTACCCCATCCAACTGGTAGGTGTAGATCCCCACCGTCCCGAGGATGATTCCACCCAAAACCGGTTTCAGGGGTTCCGGAAAACGGATCCGGGCCCATGCGTCTTCCGAAAAATACAACAGTCTGTAAAAGATGATTCCGCCCAGCGCCGAGATCAAACCAAGCAAGGTGTAGAGGATCAGTTCCCAGCCGCTGATGAGGCTGTAATCCGGAACTAAAAATGCTCTGTGGTCTCCCTCAAAATAATGTGCAATCACATCGGCCGTAACAGCAGAAATAACCACCGCACCGAAATAAAGGCTCCCAAACCTGCGAAGCAAGACCTCAAGGGCAAATATCGCACCGGCAATCGGAGCATTGAAGGTTGCGGCAACACCACCCGCGGCACCACAGGCCACCAGAGTTCGGATCCGCTCTTTAGGTAATTTGAGGACCTGACCAACCACTGAACCTATCGCGGAACCGATTTGAGCGATGGGTCCTTCTCGGCCCACCGATCCCCCGGTTCCAATACAGACCGAGGAGGCAAGAGCCTTGACCAGGACCACACGGGGACGGATGACACCTCCCCGGAGTTCGAGGGCTTCCATCACTTCCGGCACCCCGTGTCCTTTGGCTTCCCGGGCAAAATAATAAACCAGGGGACCAACAATCAGTCCTCCCAGGGCCGGCATTAAAATCAGATGAAGCGGGAAATCCAACCCGAACCAGGATGGAACACTGCTGAATGAAAAATCGTGAATACTCTCGATCAGCCTGCGGAAAATCACTGCCCCAAACCCTGCTCCAACCCCGACCAGCAAAGCCGTCCCCAGGGTCAATGCGGCATCGGTATCAAGCATCCGGTGATAAAGCCGTTTCCTCAGTTTCCAAGTCCGTTGGATTTTGGGAATGATGCCCGGGTTATTCGTCATCCCTGGAAAGTTTGGAAGGAATTATTTCTGATCATGATTGAGGATGTTTCAAAAGGACCATTTCGAAAGGATGACTGTTGTTACTAATCCTGAACTTTTTCGCGCTCCCGGTCAAGCCAGTCTCCGATAAAAAGCTGATGGGTCGGAGCCAGTTTATAACGCGGTTCGAGAATAAAATTTTCAAGAAAAGGAGAAACTTCGAGGATGAGATGTTCTCGCCAGTTTGATTCAGCATTCATCCTGGCCTGATAACGCAGTTCCCCAATACCCATCTGGCGCTGGAAACGGAAACGTTCCATACGGTATTGAGGTGCAATGAAAACCGTCTCGATCGCCGAGGCACGTAAATCAAACTGGATCCGGAATCGTCCTCCATCCTGGAGACGGACCAGCCTGGCCCTTGGGATGTAAATCGGCTGTTCATCGGAGAACTGAACAAATCGGGAAAAATACTCGAGTACGATGATGAATGCCTCCCCACCCAATTCTCCACCTGCGGAATCGAGCATCGTTCCTTCGATATGACGTGTCGCCCAGCCAGTTTCAAAATCGACCGACGAGGAAAAGCACCCTGTGAGCGCAGCAACGAACAGCCCAACACAAAATAAGCTTTTCAAATTTTTCAGTAGAAAATACGGCTTCAAAAATTCCTTCAATCTTTATAACTCCAACAATCCCCGCATGGCAGAGGTGGTATGCAAAATCATACAACACTTCATCCCAATTCGTCAGACTGGGATTTACGCTGACCTTGACTCAAGCTTCAGCTTTGTTAAGATTTTATCTTAATCAAGGTGCCTGATTCAGCCTTTGCTGAAAAGGCTTTTCCTGCCGAAAAAGCGCCCACAACCTCATCACTATACGTCTTACTACCTCATGCTGAAAGCGGTCACTAAACTGTTTGGCAACGAAAACGAAAAGATCCTTAAGCGATATCGTAAAAAGGTTGTGCAGATCAATGCCCTCGAGAGTGAAATGGAAACGCTCAAGGATGAGGATTTTCCAGGCCGCACGGAACAGTTCCGGGAAAGAATCAAGGAAGGCGCCGTCGAAGATGACTTGCTTCCAGAAGCCTTTGCCCTGGTCCGCGAAGCCGCCAGAAGAGAGATCGGGGAACGTCACTATGATGTCCAGTTGATGGGAGGGATGGCGCTTAATGAGGGAAACATTGCGGAAATGGCAACCGGGGAAGGAAAAACCCTGTCCTCAACCTGTCCGGTCTACCTTAACGCCCTTAGCGGTAAGGGAGTTCACATCGTCACTCCCAATGACTACCTAGCCAAACGTGATAGCCGCTGGATGGGGCAGATCTATGAATTCCTGGGACTCCATGTCGGATTGATCCAACACGGCTTCGACGACCGCCAACGGCGCGAAGCCTATCTCAAGGACATCACCTACGGCACCAATAACGAATTCGGATTCGACTACCTTCGAGACAACATGAAATTCGCGCTCGAGGATTATGTACAGCGTGAATTCCATTTTGCCGTTGTGGATGAAGTCGACAGCATCCTCATCGACGAAGCTCGGACCCCGCTGATCATCAGCGGCCCCACCGAAGACAACATCGAAAAATACTACCAGATCAACAAGTTCGTCTACGGACTCAAACGTGAAATCCGTAAAGAGGAAGTTGGGAAACTGCAGAAGGACGAGCAATACGGAATCGCTGAAAACCTGGAAGAACTTGAGGACCACGACGTGGTCCGTGAAGGAGACTATGCCCTCGACGAAAAGGCCCGCAGCATCAACCTGACTGACAACGGTTCAGTGAAGATGGAAGAACGCCTCGGGGATATGCTGGTGGAAAACACCAGTCTCTTCGATTATGAAAACATCGAGGCCCTCCATCACATCAACCAGGCCCTCAAAGCCCACTACCTATTCCGTCGTGATGTGGATTATGTGGTCCAGGACAACCAGGTGGTGATCGTCGACGAATTCACCGGAAGGCTGATGCCGGGACGGCGCTTCAGCGACGGACTGCACCAGGCTCTGGAAGCCAAGGAAAATGTCACCATCGAACGGGAAAACCAGACCCTGGCAACGATCACCTTCCAGAACTACTTCCGGCTCTACAGTAAACTTTCCGGGATGACCGGAACCGCCGAAACGGAAAAGGAAGAATTCAAAAAAATCTACAATCTTGGCGTCGTAGTTGTCCCGACCAACCGTCAGGTGATCCGTAAGGACCAGTCCGATGTGATCTACAAGACGGTCAATGCAAAATACAAGGCGGTGGTCAACCATATTGAAAATCTGCATCAGGAAGGCCAGCCGGTTTTAGTCGGAACGGTTTCCATCGAGGTGTCCGAAGCAATCAGCCGTATGCTGAGCAGCAAGAACATCCCCCATGAAGTTCTCAACGCAAAGCATCACGAACGCGAAGCGGAAATCATCGCCAGTGCCGGAGAATACGGTTCGGTAACCATCGCCACCAACATGGCGGGCCGGGGAACGGACATCAAACCGGTTGCTGAATCCATCAAGTCCGGAGGACTTTTCGTTATCGGCACCGGGCGTCATGACAGCCGCAGGATTGACAACCAGCTTCGCGGACGATCAGGCCGCCAGGGAGATCCCGGGGGATCCCAGTTCTATCTCTCGCTGGAAGATGACCTTTTGCGAATTTTCGGCGGTGAACGCATTTCCAGGCTGATGGAACGGATGAACATCGAGGAAGATGAACCGATCGAACATGTCTTCATTACCAAGGCCATCAGTAATGCCCAGAAAAAAGTCGAGGGCTACCACTTTGACATGCGGAAACACGTCCTCGAATACGACGACGTGATGGAGAAACAGCGTTCCATCATCTACCAGCGAAGACGGGAAATCCTCGGAGATGATGTTCGTAACCTGCTTCTGGAAATGTCTGAGGACGTTGTCGACCAACTGATGGATCAGTACTGCCAGGAAAAATACACCGACCAATGGGATCTCCAGGGTTTCAACCGGGCCTTTGAAGCGGTTTTCAGCGAACTGCCGGAAGCCCAGTGGGAACTGGAAGGACTTAAGCCGGAAGAACACCACGAGCAATTCTATCAATGGGTGAAAAAACTCTACCAGGACAAAGTCGATTACTTCCAGCGTGTCGCCGATTTGAATTTTGTCCCGGAAGGTGGGAATTCAGAAGAACGGAAGGAGATTCTGGACCGGATGCTGATGGACCTGGAACGTCAGGTGCTTCTGAAGGTCAATGACAACCTCTGGAAAGATCACCTGCTTTCCATGGACCATCTGAGGGAAGGAATTGGTCTGGTGGGGTATGCCCAGAAAAAGCCACTCGACGAATACCGTAAACAGGCCTTCGCATTGTTTTCCGACCTGATGGACCGCATCAGCAATGAGGCCGTCAGTACCTTCTACAAATTGACCCTGGCCAATCCTGTGGCGGAACCGATCCGCCCAGTTCAGGCAGAACAACAGATGGAATTCATCCACGGAGAAGTTCCGGAAACGGAAAAGAAACCCAGAAAAGCCCAACCCGTCCGAAGCCAGCCTACCGCCGGACGAAACGATCCCTGCCCCTGCGGAAGCGGGAAAAAATTCAAAAAATGCCACGGGCGCCAGCAGCAGATTGCCTGAGATCCCCGCCATCATTTTTTAGAAAAAACTTTTTTTATACACCTCCTTTTACAAAACCATTGACCTCTTTTCCTGAAACTGGGAAAAGGTAAACTTCTTTTAACACCTCATATAACTATTTTAAAATGATCTCTGAGAATATCCGAGTATTCTGGCAACCACACTGAACCAGTTGTATAAGGGTAAAGGATTACCTGAAGCAAAGAGGTATCGAGTATGAATCCGTCAACATTGTTGAAGATGGAATGGAGGACCTCCAAAAACTTGGGGCAAAGAGTGTCCCTGTAGTTTCAAGAGGTGATAAATTTGTTTTTGCCCAGGTCATTCGTGATGTTGTTGAATTCCTGGAACTTGATGAAGATTCCAGTCCAGAACTGAATCCTGAAGAACTGGCAGAAAGGTTCCAAGGGATACTCAGGATTTCTGTAAATCTTGTTGGATTGTTTCCCAACAACACTTTGACAAATCAACTCCCCAATAGACCAAGATCATGGAAGGTTCTACTGCACCATGTCTTTCAAATACCGAAAGCATTCTTAGATCATGAAGAGAATGATCTTGAATTCACCTATGAAATGCTCACCGAAACTCCTCCTGAACATCTGAAAACAGCTTCAGACATTGCTGATTTTGGAGAAGATGTCAGAGGCAGGTTCGATTTATGGTGGGAGGAAGCAAAAGATACTGATTTCTCAAAACAAGTTCCTACTTATTTTGGGATGACGTCTAGGCATGAATTGTTGGAAAGAACCGTCTGGCATTCAACACAGCATGCAAGACAGATAGAATCTCTTTTGGAAAGTATTGATGTAAAACCAAAAATATCTTTTCATCAAGATCACTTTAGGGGTTTGCCCCTTTCAGACATTTTATGGGACCTTTAAAATAATACTGTTAAAAATGAATGAAGAATTAAAATGATTGTGAATACAGTTTGGAATGGAAAAAGATATTTTTTATCCAAATGTCCTTCAGGATTTAATGTTGAAATGGACGCAACAGAAAATTATGGGGGAGATGGTAAAGGATTAACACCCATGGAATTGATCTTAGTCGGAGTTGCAGGGTGTATAGGTATTGATGTCACAATGCTTTTGGGGAAGAATCTTGAGAAGATAAAAAAGATGGAGATCAAAACAGAAGGCTTTAGGCGTGATGAGATGCCGACTTCATTTACAAAAATCGAAACAACTTTTACTATTGAAGGAAATATTAGCCAAGAACGATTATGGAAAGCCATCCGTTTAGGTCATAAAAAATATTGTGCAGTTTCACACTCATTAAATGCAGAAATAGATTATAAATTAAACTTAAACGGAAATTTAGTGGTTGAAAATTTAAATTAGGACAAACTTGCTGGTAAGAATAAAACTATTGAAGGAAATATGGTTAGAATAATTATTCCAGCTAATAAAATGACCCAATAAGGAGAAGTGGCAATAGCAGTTTCTCCAAGTCCCACTTTATTATCAGTTACTGCCACAAGAACAGATAGATTTAATCCAACAGGAGGAGTAATTTGTCCAATTTCTATCATCACGGTGATTACAACTCCTAACCAAATTGGATCAAATCCAAGATTTATCATCAAAGGAAAAACAATCGGGAGTGTCATCACCATTAAAGACAAACCATCAAAAAGACAACCTAAGACCAAATAAGTTAAGATGATTAAGGCAAAAACAAAGTATTTATTGATTCCAAAATTTTGAATCGTTTCAATAATTTGCTGGGGGATACCTAAAATACTTATTGATTGAGCTAAAATGACAGCACCAACCACGACAAAGCCAATTGATCCATAGGTTATTGCTGATTTGTAAAAACAACTTATAACTCCTTCCTTGGTTAAATCCCCCCAAAGATAACCAAGAATCAGTGAGCTGATAACGCCCACTCCTGCAGCTTCTGTTGGTGTTGCTATACCAAACACGATGGATCCCATGACTGCAATCACGAGAAATGCTACAGGCCATATCTTTAAAAATTGGACAAAAGATTTGAAAAACGTTTCATCCCCTTCATTTTCTAAATTCCATAATGCAGGATTTTTTGTACAACGAAGTAAGATATAAGCCATAAAAAGGATCGCCATTAAAATACCTGGAACAATCCCTCCAATAAATAATTTACCAATGGATGTTTCTGTTAAAGCACCGTATATCAAAAGAGATAGGCTAGGGGGGATTAATAACCCTAATGTGCCTCCTCCTGCTAAACTACCTACTACCATTGAGTCATCATACTTCCTTTTTGACAATTCTGGATATGCAACTGAACCAACCGCAGCTGCAGTCGATAAAGAGGAACCACTTATCGCACCGAAAACAGTACAAACTGCAATGTTTGTATGGAGCAATCCCCCAGGTATTCTTTTAAAAATTCCAGAAAGAGAGTTGTAGATTTTTTTACTTACTCCTGATTCCAATAGGATTTCACCCATAATGATAAATAATGGTATCGCACTAAGAGTGAATTCATTCAGGATATTCCAAACAGCATTGATCGCTAATGAAGTAGCTCCATCAGCAAAATAATGTAGGATGATTAAACCGGTAAGCCCTAATGCAGCGCCTAAAGCTGTGCCTGTAGATGCCGTGAGTATTAATGACGATAAAAGAGTTGTCCAGAACATGCTCATTCAATAATCAATTTAAATATTTTCTTGATTGATATGATAATGTTTACTGAAAAAGACAACGGAACCACAGCCATCCATGGTGATAGCAGTAATCTCGAATTTTCTGTTTTTAAATTTAATTTTATTGCAAACTCCATCCATTCAATGGTTTCGATTAACATCCATACTGAAAATATCAAATTTATCAAATAGGCAATTATTGTTAACCAAATTTTATATTTAATTTGAAGTAAGTTTGAGATTAAGGTTATTTTTACATGCTTTTCCGTATTTGAAATATACGGAAGAGACATAAACAGCATTGAAGATAATAAAAGACCTACCAGTTCTTCTGAAAAAGAAAGAGGAGATTTAAGCACATATCTTTGGAAAACACTGAGTAGCACGACTGCTACGATTCCAAAGCCTGCAAATGAGGATAAAAACAATAATCCCTTCAATAAACCATCAAGGACTTTTGAGATTATCATTTATGTAATGGGATCAAGGGAGTATCAGGAGTGATACCCCCTGAGATGGACTATCTACCAATAGCTTTCAAAATTCTAGCGCGATTATTAAGCGCATCACCACCAGCATCATTTGCTGCTTCTTTCCAGGTTTCGGCTGCAGCATCCAGAAAAGCCCTTTGATCTGAAGCAGAAAAATCCACTAACCAATCCACACCTTGGCTTTCAAGTTTTCTTCTAGCTTCAATTTCATTCGCTTCATCGTCCGTATAGTCAGTTGATCGTTTAAAAAGTTCTTCTGCCGCAGATTTCACTGCATTTTTGTAAGACTCAGGAAGTTTTTCCCATTTTTTTTCAGAAGCTCCTAATACATATGGCAATCCCGCGATGGGATAAAGGTATGAAGCAGAATTAGTTACCTCATGCAATGAAACTGTATGGGCGTAAAGTGCTGGATATACTGCACAATCAACAACTCCTGTTTTCAAGGCCACATACATCTCTGTTTGACCTATTATTTGTGCAGAAACCCCCAATCGTTTGAAGGTGTCAACCATGTCTTTACTCCAGACCCTCAGTTTTTTTGTACGAAGTTTCTCTATGGAGTTAACAGGTTCACCCTTACAGAATATTGAGGCGTATAATATTGGAAGCCCCATAAAACCGGACGGGACAATTCCCCATTTTTTTAATTCTGCTGAATAAATATCTTTCAGTACTGGAATTGCTTTGATGTGCTCGTCTGAGGAACCAACCGATCCTTGGATGTATACTGCATTGAGCGCAGGTGCATCCCTACCAAGATAATTTGCCCACACAAGCCCCATTTCAGCAGCGCCTGTAGGAAGCCATCTCAGTACATCATTATTCTTTAATCCTAAAGAACCTCCATGATAAATTTTAATGTTTAATCCACCATTGGTTGCATTTTTGACATCATCCGCAAATCGATCTAATTCTTTTGATTCATTTCTAGTTTCTGGGAGCCCATTATTAAACTTCCAAGAAAATTCAGCAGCATAAATTAAATTAGTAACAAATATAAAAATGAAAGAAATACTAATGTAAATTACAGGTTTAAGTTTAATCATAGCCAATTTATAACAAGAGATTAATGAAAATTAAAACAATCAGGGAAGATTCAAAACTATATAAAGATATCTAAAATTGTCAAGAAACTTAAACATACGTTATTTTTCCAATATGTTTACGATATTTGA
>OCVP010000076.1_pt1 | contig 45921 bp, 44 predicted proteins | sample 1539171 | NCBI WGS metagenome assembly OCVP01 (sample SAMEA51879418, study PRJEB22527) | metagenome
CATTTGACAACAATTCTAGTAGTCAGCAAGGTGGTAGCCAGCAGCAAAATGAGAGTCAGTATGTTTACATCCCCTATGGTTTTTCAACGATATGTTTGGAATTAGTAGGTGAAGATGGTACACAATTGTCTGATTGTATCACAGTTGAAAGGATAGTACCTCCACATTCCGTTTCGATAACTTACCCTACTACAGGAGCCGGCATTATCGGACACGTTCTGGATTTGAGTTATGTTCTAGAAAACTCCTCCAATCACCATTTCACTGTTGACGGAGCACAAACTAACCCTGTTGTAAATACATCAAACCCTGCTCAGTTGAATCTTGGATTTGGAACAAAAGTTGTTTGCGTGGTTTCTTCTGATTACGCAGGTACAGAATTCAGTGCATGTGTAACCGTGAGCATGATTGATCCAAATGCTGATTCTGATTCAGATAGCGTACCTGACCATTCAGATAATTGCGCCAATACTTCAGCTGGCTGGAGTGTTGATTCAGATGGCTGTGCAGCAAATCAATTGGATACAGATTCTGATGGAGTCACAGATGATTTGGATATCTGTCCTACCACCCAACAATTCAGCAATGTCGATGCAGATGGGTGTGCCGCTTACCAAAGAGATAGTGATGGAGATGGAGTAATGGATAATCTAGATGCTTGCCCTGCTACACCTGCCAATTCTGTAGTTGATGCATATGGATGTTCGATTTCGCAAATCGATTCAGATAATGATGGAGTTATGGATGATGTAGACCTTTGTCCAGGAACCTTCGTTGGGTCGCAAGTGGATGGAGATGGTTGTGCTCCAAGTCAGCTAGATTCAGATAGTGACGGGATAGTCGATAGTTTCGATCAATGTCCAAATACACCAGTGGGTACTGTCGTAGACCAAACTGGTTGTTCATACACTAGTTCAGGGAACAATTCTGGAAATGGTACAGGTTCTGGAAGTGAGTCTGGAAGCATACCTGGATTCGAAGCCACCTACTTGCTAATGTCAGTTGCAATCGCATTATTTGTGCTATCTCGAAAGCGAACCTACTGAACGGCGCTTTCACATTTTTTAAGGCAAAGACAGGTGTGCTTATGCCGTGTTTTGGTCAAAAATTGAAAATTTGAATTATTGCCGGGCATTAGTTTAAGGTGACATGGAATTACTAAGAGTCATGAAATCTGTTGGTTTCCGACTTTGCGTGATTTTCATTGTTGTCGCATTTTTACCAATTTCGCAAGCTGGAATTGACGCTCAATCCGAAAATTGGGAGATAAGAATAGATTACTCAGGCGAATGGAGAGCTCTCGTAGAGAGTGATAATTCTGACAGAAGAGGATATGGTTCTGAAACCATAACAACTTACGCAGCCTCTGAATCTGCTACAGTAAGGAAACTCGATGACAATTCCAAGGAAATGTGTGTTGAACTCTGGAAAAATGGTGAATTGGTTGACAGTACCTGCACTAGTTCAGCATATGGTGAGGTCGAAGTAGGAAAGTGTAAATCAAATTGTGGCGATCCTAGTGTTCCATTCAGTGAGGTACCAGGATTTGGATTTGTAAGTTCAATATTTGCATTAGCATGTTCTGCGATTTACTTTCGCAAAAATAAATCGTGAAGGATAGTATAACCTGAGAAAATTCAGAATCAATAAGGGAGCAAATCATGAAAAACGACGAAGAGGATTCATCTGACTCAAATTTCGAATCACCTAAGAACGAGGTAAAAGCGAATAAAAAACCAGAACCGATCTTGATTAATACGAGCGGCAGCAAATCAAAACCTGAACAAAGGGTTCCAAAAAACACTGTAAAACAGCCTCTTACTCGCTCACAGAAGGCTCTCAAAGGATTTTTGCTTATTGCAATTTCAATTCTATCTGGATTTATTGCGGATGATGCAGATGAGAGCTTTTGGATTTTCTGCTCTCTCTCTATTTTCTTGTTTGTATATGGTTGGTCTACAATTCTTCAGGCAATGACTACCACTAAAGATATGAGTAATACAGAGGCAATTGGAACTACTGTAGTCGTATTTGGTTTAATCATATTTGCCTTTATTGCATGGATTTTACATGCCTTGTCTCAAGGATTTTGATAACGAACCTATGAACTAACCAATGGCGTAACTCACAGTCACTTGAGTTTCATCTTTCCTAAGCAACTGCGCAGGCAGGATTCAAGCTCAGAATGTGTGAATTCGTAACCGGATTCAAGTAATCTGTTTGGACGCACGTCTTGGCCTTCGAGAACCAATTTCTTACCCATTTGACCGAATAATATCTTGATGACAAATCCTGGCAATGGTGCGAATGCAGGTCTTCGCAGAACCTTACCTAGTGTCTTAGCGAACTGCTTCTGTGAAACTGGATTAGGCGCTGTTAGGTTGTATGCACCTTCACTATCTTCTTTCATCATCAAGTGGTGAATCGCGTAAATCTCGTCATCTAAGGAAATCCAAGACTGCATCTGTTTTCCACCGCCAACAGGGCCACCTGCACCCATCTTTGCCGGCAGTAACAACTTGGCAAGCGCACCGCCCAATGGAGACATAACAATTCCAGTTCTCAGGTGAACTACGTTAATCCCTGCATCCTTTGCTGCATTAGATGAATTCTCCCAGTCCTTACACAGTTCTGACAGCATGTCATTACCCGCACTCGAATTTTCATCCAGAACTTCCGTTCCTCTGTTTCCATAGAACCCTATAGCAGATGAGCAGAGCATTTTCTTCGGCGGATTTTCAAGTCCGGCAACAATCTTTGCAAGATTTTGTGTAGGAATGATTCTGCTATCTCTAATCAACTTCAGACGCTTCTTTGACCAGCGCTTGTCGCCGATTCCTGCACCTGCAAGATGGATGATGCTGTCGAATCCATTCATGTCGCCTTCCAAAATTTCTCCTGACAAATCGTCCCATCTAACGACTTTGGCAGAATCAACATCACTTGGCAACTTGGTACTTGGGCGCAGTAAGCGATGAACATCGTGTCCTGCAGCCTCTAAGAAAGCACACAATTGTAATCCAATCATACCGGTGGAACCTGAAACCAATATTCTCTGCCTTGGCAATTTGGCAGTAGCTTGTATCTGCTTCAAGTCATTGGCAACTCTTACACTGCGGAATTCAAACATCTGTTTCATTCTTGGCAACACAGTAAATCCTGCCGTCCAACCTGTGAAAATGTGTAGAGGAAGTTTGTACTCGACATTGTCGATAACCGAGGTCATCTGTGCAGATTTCGATTCGAACTCATGGTGATGATTCCATGCACCAAATGGACCTTTAATCATCCTGTCAGCAAACGATTCCCCTGGAACTACACTGTGGTGCCTTGCGATCCATTTTTGTCGAAGTGGCCCCATTTTCACCTTGAAAATAGTCTCATCGCCATCGACTAAACGACCTGCATTGATTGGCTGAATGCCTTCCCATTCAGGCATAATTCTCCTGAATGCTCCATCGCTGTTGTACCAATCCCAAATCTGTTTTTTGTTTGCATCGAACTTGGCCTTATGTACAAAAAGTGGCAACTTAATCCCTCCTTTCATATGAGATGTTGCTAGAGCTTGCAGTCACATTGGGAAACAATGTTTGTTGCTTCGAAGGCGACACTGAGTACGTCTCGATGTATTTCTTAGTGCTGAACTTTCTCTTGGTTGAAGCTGTGGTCATGCAACGGATTTTTCCGTACACTGGGCGCTCAGTCCAACCTCTGTCGAACTTGCCAAGAACCCAACCAATTCCGGTGTAGGTATTTGGGTCTCTACCATCTAGCGCCCATTTGTCATTCAAAGCAACCATGTATTCCATCGCAATCTCAGGAGTAGGAGTCCACTCCAGAATCTTCTTCCCCCATAGCATGCGGAGATAATTGTGAATCATTCCTTCCGTACGAAGTTGCCTTTGAGCAGCATTCCACAACTCATCATGTGTTTGTGCATTCTCAAACTCGTCAAACGTGTAGATGTAAGGGCGTGGGTCATCTTCATGCTCTTTCAAAGTCTTTTGAGCCCACTCTGGAATTGATGCGAATTCGTGATGATTCTGAACTCTAACACAGTGAATGAATCCAAGATCTCTCCACACGATTACTTGGTCCAAGAAAGACTCGACGTCCTTTGGTAACCCCCACCAACCTGACCTTCGTCCGTTGTCTGGTGGAACAATACACGAAATGTCCCAGTTGTATTTTGCAAAAATCTCGGACAGGATTTGATGTGGACTGATGTGTCCGAAGTGGAGGTAAGGAGAAAGTCCGCTTGAACCGTTTAATTCGGGCTGATTTCGGTTTTCGGAATACTCACCAAGCCTTTCTTCCATGAATTCATTCCATCGAGACAATGCCGCTATCGAGCCACCCTTAGTGTGCTGAACTGGAGGTACAGAATGGTCGATGGAAAGCACAGAGAGCGCATTGAGTCCAACATCTTCAATCTCGCAAATTCTCCAGATAAACTCGTAAGGAGTAACCGGAGTATCACTTTCTGTAAAGATACTCTCAACTTTCGATGAATTAAATCTTGGAAGGTTTGTGGCATTCGCAACTGGATTCGCTAGAGGGAACTCCGACATGTGTTGAATTATGGTCTTGTGAAGGTGTCTGCGAAGAGAGTATGCGGTGTTGAAATCCCTGTCTTGACGCATAGAAATGAATCCATTAGAATCGACGCAATGGACTTCACACTTTCCGAGGGAAATCGCAATCTCTGAAATTCTTCGAGGCATGTACACGGGGAAATCGTCGATGACCAGTACGTCTGCATGTTCCATCCACTTTTCTAGTAATCCGCCAGCTTCGTACGGCTTTGTCTCAACATAAGGAATGTAAGTTATTGGCGAATCTTCCAACGCTCTTTTGTTATCCATCATACCTTGAATTACGAAAGTATGTGACCTGTCATTAGCCCATTGATGAGCGATAGCAAGAGCTTCGACAACTACTAGCGGAAGATTGCGCTCATTAGCCAAGTCAATGGCATGCTGAAGACCGTGATTCCATCTTGTTCTTCTTGCTGAAATCATCCAGTACACAACGCACTCACCAGAGCCTTTGCCCTGATTGAATACTCGTAAGCGGTTTTCTGGAATCATCTATTCTCACTGACCTATATTTTTTGACTGTCGGTTCACACTGTAGACATGATACGTATCTGCCTTAGTTATCGGCCTGGAAGATTTCAATGACATCCGCTCCCCGCTCAAACCATCCAAGGCAAGGTTGTGCATGGTTTGGGAAACCCAATCCAAGTCTTTCAACTCAGAAAGGTCAGCCCATCTGATTTCGTCGATTTCTTCAGTAGATACGCTCGTCTTGTCTGATTCAATATTTACATCATAGCACAAGAACACGGCTGGCTTTTCTTTGTAGAGAGTGGATCTAACTGCAGAAAGCCCAACAATAGTACCACTAACTCCGGTTTCTTCTACGAGCTCTCTCAAGACTGCCGATTCAGGAGATTCACCTTCATCGACGCTTCCTTTGGGCAAGCCCCAGCGATTTTGGTAACTACCTCGGGCCTCTTTTACTAGCAATATCTTGCCGTTGTGAATTGCTCTGGCTGCTACTCCCAAGTCACAAACTACGCCAGCCATGAACACATTGCGCATTGCGTGGTATATATACCACCGTTTTCGGCCTTCAGGCTTATGAACAGGCTATTATAAACTGAAGTTGTGAAAACATATCATGCTCAGCAAAAAGCGAGAGACTAGCATTGTAGAAGCCGATGCGATATTGCCAACAAAGTTCGGAACGTTCAGAATTAGGGCGTTCCATGATCACAACAACAACAAGGAACATGCCTTGCTGTACCTCGAAAACCCAGACATTATTCCACTGGTGCGAGTACACTCTGAATGTCTAACAGGAGATGCGTTCGGTAGCCTAAGATGCGATTGTGGGCCACAACTTGAGAAATCAATGAGAGAAATCCAAGCACACGGAAGCGGCGCTATTGTCTACCTCAAGCAAGAAGGAAGAGGTATTGGATTGTATGCTAAAATGCAAGCTTATGCCCTACAAGACAGGGGATTAGACACACTAGATGCTAATCTACAACTAGGACTGCCTGCAGATGCAAGAACCTACGAAATTGCTGCAGAAATGCTGAAAAGTATTGGCTATGATGAACTGTATTTGCTCACAAACAATCCGGAAAAGCGCCTCCAATTAGTAGAAAATGGTATCAAAATCAAGGATAGAGTACCCATTATTGTAGTACCTAGCGAACACAACCTTTCTTATCTCAGAACGAAGGCATCGCGGATGGGACACATCCTAGAAGTTTGAGTGATTGAAATGGGAAATAGTATAATTGGTCAAACTGCTCCAGATTTTGTTCTACAAGCAGACGACGGAAGCATGTTTGACAGTACCTCTCTTCATGGACAATGGAGGGTTTTGTTCTTCTACTCAAGGAACAATTCTCCCACATGCAAGCGTGGTTGTCTGACGTTCAAAGAACAGTATGAATTGTTCAAGTCTTCAGGATGTACCATTGTTGGCATTGGACCTGGTTCTTATGAAAAATTGAAAGATTTCAAATCAACAATTGGAGACCTACCTTTCCCGCTTCTTGCAGACGTTGACAGATCAGTTGGTGAATCGTACAACATACCTCTTCACCTCGGCCAGTTCCCATCAAAATCATCATTTGTGATTGGGCCTGACAATAAAGTCCACTATGTGTACGATTGGTTGTTTAGACCAAGAAGGCACGTGGCAAAAATTCTAGCAGACATCTCGAAAGTTTCTGGAGGAGATTGAATGTGGGAAGAACTCCTCATAGATTCAGGGTTGAATGAGCGTGAAGTACGCTCAATCCTCGTTTTAGGCTCTAATCCTAAAATGAAAGCTTCAGAATTAGCAAAGGAACTGGGAACCACCAGATTAGATGCCTACAACAGTTTGTCTAGGCTCCAGGAAATGGGAATCGTTACAGTAACTGCAGACAGACCGATGCGTTTCTCTAGCATGAATGTTCATCAAGCAATTGAGCACATTATCGGGATGAGAAAACAGCAACTGAACAGATTAGTAGAAGGCTACGAGGAAATTTCCAAAGATGTAACTAAGGAACCTAAACCATCTCAAACTGGCGCAAGAAACTCCGACGACCCACGTTTCGCTGTGTTGAAAGAGCGAGGCAACATTTACAGTCGCCTCAAGAAAATGGCTGAAGATTCTGAAGAAAGGTTGATTCTGCTACTGGGACAATATGGAATCCTCCATCTTTGCCGAAACCCTGAGGCCCTTGAGGCAGTTAACAACGCAGCAATTAGCGGAGTTGTGTGCCAAATCATCACCCATTTAGACAAGAGGACGATTCGATTCTTCAACGATTTGCATGACTCCATTGAAGTAAGGCACTCTGATGAGTTAGAATCTCTAGGTTTTGTACGTGACGGAGTAGAAGTAATCCAATATCTAAATATCGAAGACAACCCTGTTGGAAGAGGTAAAGACGATGCTGCACTGATTATCGAATCTTCAGCATTTGCTGAATCTCATGTTAACTTGATTGATACAATTTGGGAAAATGCAGTACTGTTTGAGACAGCTGTTGCAAGATATACTGATAATCAAATCAACGACCCTCTACGCTTGACTATTGGAGAAGGTTCGTTCTTGAAAAACATCTCATCTGTCCTAGGAATTGCTGATGAACTGCCTGAAGAAGATACTCCGTTTGACCCGGAAGCATTTTTCGCTGCAGGAAAAGAAGTTAATCTTGCCAGGAACAAATTGACTGAAGGTAAATTGTCAAATCTGAAAGTCTTAGGAATCGACCTACATTTGATGCTGAGACAAATCGGAAACAGAATCGGTAGAGAAATCGCATTCTCCCTAAGAGGGATCGAACATGACATCGAGTTCCTAGATGAAATGATGGACTGGTGGGAACATGCCGGCCTAGGTAGGCTAGAGTATGATGTAGACCCTACCTTCCACGTAAGAGTTGGATTACATCACCCACCTGTTGATGACCCTGATGCACTCCCAATGTGGGAGATGGACGATGGAATCATAGAGGGTGCATTATCCAGTAGATTCTCTAAGGACTCACAAATCGCCATTCAAAGAATTGAAGGCTCTGGAAAGCCTGAAGATTTGTGGCACTACATCATCCACAAGCACGCTGGCGGTTCATTGGAATTGACCGATTAGAGAACTAAACGGGTATTAATATACTGAACTGCGTAGATGTAATCATGCGCCTCGGAACTCTGCTTAGATTTGCAAGGCAGTTGAAAGGTAAGAAACCTGTTGACATCGACAAAATACAATCGATGGGATTACTGGCTGTAAAGCTAGGCCAAATCTGTGCATTACGCCCAGACCTTCTTGAACCAGACAGGTGCATTCAACTACAAGAGTTGTACAGTAGAGCTCCTTCGATACCGGCAGAAAACTTTGACAAGTTGCTAGACAACTATACCGACAGTAGTTTCCGTTCGCATTTCAAGCATATCGATTCGACACCATTTGCGGCTGCTAGCATTGGCCAGATTCACCGAGCCGAATTGAATGACGGGTCAAGAGTCGTCATCAAACTCATCAAAGGAGATTTCAAGAAATCATTCGAGAAGGATGTTCGCAGAATGAAGAGGTGGATGAAGATGGGGTTGTTCTTTAACCCTAAATTGAAGAAAGTAGGAAACCCAATCGGACTTCTAAATCACATCGAAGACTACACGCTTAGAGAACTAAACTTACTCAATGAAATTACAGGCAAAGAACGTCTGGAAAAACTCGCTGCAGATTACAGTGAAAAGTTCCCGATGCCAAAGCTACGATTCCCAAAAATTTGGAAAAACCTGTCCAATGAAAATATTCTAGTCATGGAAGAAATCACTGAGCCAACCCTCGAATCACATCTAAATGCAGGTTCAATGGAGTGGGACGACCTTCTGCAGTTATTCAGAATTCATGGAGCATACATGTTCGGAATGGGAGTATTCCACGGTGACTTGCACCCAGGAAATGCAATGATGGGTAATGATAAAAATTTCATTTTCATTGATACTGGTGCTATTTGTGAAGCTCCAGAACATGTCAGAAAGGCATTGTTCGGTTTCTTTTACTTCCTCGCCAAAGGGGAATTACAAAATGCGTTTGATGCAATGTTGACGATGGCTGAAGTGGCACCAACTGGAAAAACACTTGAGACATATTACGAATCGATGTATGAACTCTATGATGGATTCGTTGGGACCTCTGTCAGCGAGGTCTCACTAACTCAGCAGATGATGAAGACAGTCAAGGCTGCAGTATTAGCTGGCTGTTCTTTCGGCGATGAAGCGTTTCCAATTATCCGCTCACTGATGTACATGGACGGTATGGTTTTGAAAGGGCATCCAAATGTCGATTTGATCTCATCGATGGGCCCATATCTTGATGAATTTGCTACTTTGATTGACACATCTACTCTGCTTGACAGAGAGCATGTAACCAAATGGAAAACGGTGGGTAAAAACCGTCCTTTAATAACTAAAACAACGGCGTGAAATTTATGTCTGGCACAAAACAACCATCTGTAGCAATTATTGGAGCAGGTCCCGGCGGTCTAGCATCCGCACTACTGCTAGCCAAATCCGGAGTCAAAGTCACCGTGTTTGAAAGGTCCGAACGTGTCGGAGGCAGGAACAAAGTTTTCGAGAGAGACGGTTTCAAATTTGACTTGGGTCCAACCTTCTTCCACTACCCTGAGGTAATCGAGGACATATTCCAGGCAATTGGACTTGATGCACACAAAGAACTCAATCTCAAGAAACTCGACATCAACTACCGACTGATTTTCGGCCAAGGTGGCATGCTAGATTGTACCAGCGACGTTGACCAGATGTGCGAGCGCATTGCAGCACTCTCGGGTGAAAAGAACGCTGAAGGATTCAGGAAATACCTCAAAGATAACAACACCAAACTCGAGAAATCAAAGCAGTGCCTACAAGAACCATGGTTCGGTGCTAGTGACCTTCTTTCAAAGAGAGCAATGCGAGTTGCAAGTGTTCTAAGACCTCAGCGCTCAGTAGCTAAAGATCTGATGAAGATTTTTGACGACGAGCGTTTGATGCTAGCGATGTCATTCCAAACCAAGTATCTTGGAATGTCTCCGTTCAATTGCCCAAGCCTGTTCACAATGCTAGCATACCTAGAGTACGAATACGGAATCTTCCATCCAATGGGTGGCCTAGGCAGCGTTTCGGAAAGAATGGGTGAAATCGCTAGAGACTTAGGCGTAGAATTCCGTATGGGAGAAGCTGTTACTGAAGTTATTATGGACAAGAAAACCATCAAAGGTGTAGTCACAGAAAATGGTGAGTTCTATGCTGACAAAGTTGTCATGAATGCTGATTTCGCTCAAGGAATGACATCACTATTCCCAGACAATGTAAGAAAGAAGTGGTCCAACAAAAAGATTGACAGTAAGAAATATTCTTGTTCAACTTTCATGCTCTACCTTGGAGTAAAGGGCACCTACGACCACCTACCTCATCACCAAATCTATGCATCTAAGAACTACGTTTCAAATCTTGAGGATATCGAAAAGCATCACCGCCTGACTTGGGATGACCCATCTGTCTATGTTCAAAACGCATGTGTTACAGACCCACAAATGGCACCTGAAGGACACTCGACGGTATATGCACTTGTTCCTGTTTCACACATTCATGAAAACATCAACTGGGATGATGAAAAGGACCCATTCCGTAACAGAATTATTGATCAAATTGAAACCAAACTTGGATTTGAGAACCTCAGAGAAAACATCGTCTCTGAATTAGTTATCACTCCTGAAGATTGGGGAGAGCATTGCTACCGTGGAGCTGTATTCAACCTAGCCCACGGATTGGATCAAATGCTATGGCGTAGACCAAAGAATGAATTTGATGAAATCAAAAACCTGTACCTAGTAGGTGGAGGAACACATCCTGGAAGTGGCCTTCCTGTGATTTACGAATCCGCACGAATAAGTTCAAAATTAATTCTTGACAGCCTTGGAATAAGGCCTGACTGGAACGGGGTCGATACTTGGTTTGCTAGCAGAAAGAGAAGAAGCAAAGCAAACAAGTCAGCGGTCACATCAAAATCAGAAATTGCAACCGGTAATCCAACTCAATCATAAGGTGAGAGAATGCGCAAAGAGATTATTGAAGATGCATATTTGCAGTGCCAGCAAATTTGCAAAGATGCTTCAACCACATTCTACAGTTCGTTCTCTGCATTAGGTATTGACAAGCGACGTGCTGTTCATGCGGTATACGCACTATGCCGCTGGGTCGACGATATCGTCGATGGTGACGAGGAGCCTGTTGTTGAAATCAGTGAAGAGTTATTGGAGCAAACAAATCAGCGTGACCTCATCTTGCGAGAGTTGCACTCCGATAGTGAACCATCAAATCCCCAAGAAATACACTCCCAACGATTGATGGCTCTTGTTGCAATTAGAAACAAACTACAACTAGCAAATGAAGGAAAGATTACAGAAAAAGATGAGCCTGTATTCATTGCTTTGCAAGACGTCTTCAAGCGCTATACAATCAGACTTCAAGACTTTGAAACAATCATTGAGGGAATGGAAGATGACTTGTTTCCCGTGTTTTGCAACACGTGGGACGAACTACGTTCATACTGTTACAAGGTCGCATCAGCTGTCGGCTTGATTCTCATCGAAATATATGGTTACGAAGACAGAGCGGCGAGGCTTCATGCCATTGATTTGGGAATACAAATGCAACTGATCAATGTACTTCGTGATGTTTCAGAAGATTATGAACGCGGCAGAATCTACCTTCCAAAAGAAGTACTAGCAGCCCACAATATTACCGCTGAAGATTTGTCAAACCCAAATCTTCCTCAAAACCCTTCATGGAACTCTTTCATGCAAGAATACCTGGAAGTCGTTCGCAGGCACCAGACATCTGCTGTTCATCTGTTCGATTACCTAGATTCTCGCTCAAGGGTGCAGCCTAGAATAATGCTGGATGCATATTCCAAGATTTTCGATGAAATTGTAAGGCGTTCAGGGGATGTTTTCTCTGCACCATTGAAGTTGTCAACGACATCAAAGATGTCGTTGTGGATGAAGATCAATTACATGAAACTACGAGCAAGACTAACGATGGATTGAGGTGAAAATATGGAGTGTAACATTGGAGCAAAAGGCAAGGCAGCACGATTGCGATTAGGACTAATGGCGCTAGCTGGCGCACTGGCACTAGCACTTGTGATTCTAACTGGATTTATTGAAGGCACTATCTGGTGGTATGGAGTTGGCGCCGCGGGCTTCGGAGGCTTGTTTTCTATTTGGGAAGCAAGAGCCGGTTGGTGTGTTGTGCGTGCAATGGGATTCAAAACCCCGTTGTGATCATTCCCACTCAATTGTACCCGGTGGCTTGTGAGTAACATCATAGACAACACGGTTAACTGCACCCTTGACAGTATTCGTGATTCTAGTGCTGATTTTAGCAAGAATCTCATGAGGGATTGTAGAATATCTTGCAGACATCCCATCCATGGATTGAACCGCTCTTACAACTACAGTTTCACCATATGCGCGAACATCGCCATGAACGCCTACTGACCTAACGGGGAGTAAAGCAGCAAAGTATTGCCAAGGGATTTCCATTTTCCCTTCAGCTGCTGCAGCTTCGAGTTCTTCTTCGACGATTGCACATGCTTCTCTTACAACATGTACTCTTTCCTTAGTCAAAGGCCCGAGACAGCGCACTGCTAGACCAGGTCCAGGGAATGGTTGTCGGTCTGCGACTCGAATTTTGAGTTCTCTAGCCAAATCTCTAACTTCGTCTTTGTACAAATCACGTAGTGGTTCAACGACTTCCAAAGTCATGTCTTCTGGCAATCCGCCAACGTTGTGATGACTCTTGATAGTGTCACGAACACCGCCTCCAGATTCTATCCAATCAGGCGCAATAGTTCCTTGAACTAGGTACTTTGCTCCAACTTTTTCTTGTTCATCTTCGAAAATACGAATGAATAATTCTCCGATGATCTTGCGTTTCTGCTCAGGGTCGGTGACACCTTGGAGCGCTTCGAAGTACCTGTCCTCTGCAAACACTGTTGTCAAATTCAAACCGTGTGCAGCCAACATTTCTTGGATTTCTTCAGTCTCATTTTTTCTCATCAAACCGGTGTCGACATACACACAGTGTAATCGGTCGCCAACCGCTTGATTTGCGATAACTGCTGCAACAGTGGAATCGACTCCACCGCTGCAAGCGATAATTGCAATATCGTCAATTTCATCCTTCATTTTTTGAGCGGACTCTTCAATGAATGATGATGCATCGAACATCAAGCATCCCTACCGTTGACCTCAGCATCCATTTGCTTGACTCTTGCGACTTGGTCAAGCTTGTTTTGCTTCAAGGCAGCAGCATACTTTTCATTCCCTAGCGCTAAGATTTGTGTTGCTAGGTATCCAGCATTATCTCCACGGTCAACACCTACTGTTGCAGCAGGTACCCCCGGAGGTAATTGAGCGATTGAAAGCAGGCTGTCATAAGGCACTCTTCCGCCACATGGAACACCAATAACTGGCTTTGTAGTTAGTGCTGCAACTGCACCAGGTAGTGCAGCAGCGAGACCTGCCATTGCGATGAAAACAGTGCAGCCATCGGCTTCTGCATCGTGAACGATTTGCTCTACGAAGGCAGGTGACCTGTGTGCGCTTGCAACACGCAGTTGGTAAGATACATCGAATTGCTCGAGAATCTTTGTGCACTTTTCAGCAACAGGCATATCGGATTTAGAACCAAGTAGTATAGTTACGTCCATGCATGATGCGCCATCGACGGTGGTTCATCAACGTACCGCGTTAAATCGGTTTTCGTTTCCTTTGGATTTTAGCTTGTAGACGGTGTTTTGTGGGCATTTATTTGTGAAGGAATATGTGATTTACTTTCAAATTGCCATTCCCAATTTCCTTCTGCCAAAAGGTGACCACCCGATATCACAGATACTGCGCGGCTATTGACCAAGGTACGAAACCGTCGAATGAAAGATGGAATTATCCAAGCGGGAGTATCTTGGAGATTCCAGACATCTTGAGGCCACTCTCGATTTCTATTCAAGAGACGTCTGACCTTTCGTTTTTCATCGTTCAGCAGACTAAGGGCTCGTGCCTCTAATTCCGGCTCAGGATTGCGGCCATAGAGATGTGTCGTCATGAGCAAATTTGCGAGGACTATTCTTCCTTGCCTAGCCGCAATTCCGGCTGCTCTTGGAATTATTCTGCCATGCCCTAAACTATCAACTTCAATCAAAATTTCATATTTCCTAGCGAGGTTTTCACATGCTACATGACTTCGAATACCGAGTTCATCCTGCCAGAGAAAGGGGGCTACCCAACGGTATTCTGAATCAGGATAGATGTGACGAAGAATTAGGCCTCTGATGTCTAAGGGATAATCGCGCATATCCTTGCATATGCTAAGTCAAGTAACCAATTATTTTGCTCACTCTTCACTGAATGTGAAAGTAATCGGCGCATCGGCTTCCAGCATTATTTCATTGTTGACTCTAATGCCCCTAACCATGTTTGTCCCTATTCGAAAAAGAGGTCTTGCAGCCCATTTTTTGTGCATATAAGTCGCACCATCTATGTCTGGTAAAGGAACTCTCGGGTCCCATTTACAGCGGTAGCTCTTACCTGAAAGTGCTGACAAAAATGCTGCAGTACGGTAGTTGATTGTCCACACGATTAGTGCAATCGCAGCTTGAATCAAAACGGGAGGTTGGAAAAATAGAGAGAATGCTGCAAATGGAGATATCAACAATACCAGCATATCCACTCTACCCGGCATTGAGGTTGCACCAATCCATACAGCAAACAGAGAAAGCATAATCCCCGCTGCCAAAAATGACGTTGCTAGAAGACTGTTTGATTTGATGAAAAGCAGTAATCCTCCAACTAGTGGAAGAAGGGACCAAGCCATAGGGAAGAGCATCTTTGGCCCAGGGCCAACAGTATCTACTTCCGTCCACTCCATGCATTTGGCTGATAGCCATCCGCCTTGAAACATTTCATGGATTGAAGTCCTCACTCATCAAATGGGTATGATAGAGTTAGGTTACGAGCAGCATATACTTCGTCAACACGGCGCACCTTTGTTGTAACTGGAGCGTTGTGAAGTACATCTGGATCTTCCTGCAGCACTTCAACAAACTTCTTTGCAAACTCATCGAGAGTTTCCTTTGATTCGGTTTCAGTAGGTTCAACCATCATACACTCGGGAACGATAAGAGGGAAGTAGACTGTTGGAGCCATGTATCCCTTGTCGAGCAACCCCTTGGCAATATCCATTGCACCGATGCCACATTCTTCCTTCATAGGAGCCATCGAAATCGTAAATTCGTGCTTTACAACATCGACTGGAGCACCATCGGCAAACAAGTGACGAACACCTACTTTCTCTGCTTCCATGATTATTTTGTGACGTAGATAATTTGCATTTAGAACAGCGTGCTCAGACATGGTCTTCAGGCTTCTTCCATAGCGTCTGTAGTACGCCCAACAGCGAATCACCGCACCACTGTTACCATGCCACTGCTGAACTTTGCCGATACTGTTTGCAGGCTGGTGCCAATGGTACCACCATTCTTGATTAACAGAAGTCAACTGGTCTCCCGCCAAGATTGGCCTCTTCCTTACAACAGGCCCGGGCAGGAATTCTGCCAAGTGGGATTTCACACCAATCGGTCCAGAACCAGGACCTCCGCCTCCGTGAGGTTGACTGAATGTCTTGTGAAGATTGTAATGAACAGCGTCAAAGCCCATTAATCCCGGAGAAGTTCTACCCAAAATTGCATTGAAGTTAGCACCATCATAGTACATCTGACCTCCAGCTTCGTGGACAATTTCTGCAGCCTGTGCAATCTCTGGCTCGAATAAACCGAGCGTACTTGGGTTAGTTATCATCATTGCAGCGGTATCATCTCCGACAACAGCACGTAGTGCGTTCAAGTCGATTCTTCCATCTTCTTGGCTCGGGATTTCGATAATTTCGAAACCGGCCATCGCTGCACTAGCAGGATTGGTTCCGTGTGCAGAATCTGGAACGATTACCTTGGTTCTACCCAATTCGCCACGGCTTCTGAAATATTCCTGAATACATCTGATTGCAGTAAATTCGCCTTGAGCTCCTGCAACTGGTTGTAGTGTGACTGCATCCATGCCAGCACATATTCCAAGCATGTCTTGCATTTCATGGAAGATTGCTAGTGTACCTTGGATTTGATGCTCGGGTTGTAACGGATGTATGTCTGCGATCCCCGGAAGTTGTGCAATGACTTCGTTAACCCTTGGATTGTGCTTCATTGTGCAAGAACCAAGTGGGTAAAATCCTGTATCAATTCCGAAGTTCCTCGTTGACAACCATGTGTAATGGCGAACCATTTCGGGCTCAGAGAGTCTTGGCCATCTTGGTGGATTCGCCCTAACTAAGTTGGAAGGAATCTGGATATTGTCAACTGGTCCAACCGGATCTGGTTGTGAATAACCTCTTCCGTCCGCTCCATTGTGTTCAAACAAGTGGCTCATGCACTCACCCCCTGTAGCGATGCTGACCAAACTGCGAGATGTGCCGCCAACAATTCGATTTCAGTAGCCTTAGTCTGGTCACTAAACGACACCAATAACCAATTCTTCCTATCTGGATACCATGCAGACAAATCAAAACCACCAATCAGGCCTTGTGTATCCAAATATGCGATACACTCCGCTGCTGCACCAGGCAATTCGACTACGAATTCATTGAAATGTGAATTAGATTGGTGCGGAACTGCAATAGTAGGAATCTCTGATAATTTCTGCTTCGCAAGTTGGCACGCTGCCATATTTCTTTGAGCTAATTTTGCCAATCCTTCTGGACCAAGCAAAGACATGTGCATTGCACCCATCAGCGCGATTAGAGTTTCATTCGTACAGATGTTGGAAGTTGCTCTATGTCGCCTAATGTGTTGTTCCCTTGTTGAGAGTGTCAAACAGAATGCTTCTTTTCCATCAACATCAATTGAGCGACCGACAATCCTACCCGGCATTTGTCGCAAGTAAGTCTTGGTACAAGCAAAGATTCCATACAAAGGACCACCATATGTTATCGGAGAACCTAGTGCTTGTCCTTCGCCGACTACAATGTCTGCACCATAATTCCCAGGAGCCTCAACAACACCGAGACTGACTGGCGCTACACCGACGATGAAAGCAGTGTGCTCACCAATAATTTCCTTGACACGAGTGAGTCCACCATCCAGTATTCCTAACGGATTAGGTTGTTCGACATAAACACCGCATGAGCCAGCAGCCTGTGCAAGAGAATCCAAATCGAGAGTGCCATCCGAGTTGTGACGAAGAGTCTTGACTTCAATTCCCCCACCTTGGGTGTAATTGTATATTACAGACCTTCGAGATGGAGGGACCAATTCACTGACATAGACTGTATCTTTTTGCTCTGCTTTGCGGTTGTGTACACGAACTGCACATGTGAGCGCCTCAGCGGCAGCTGTAGAACCATCGTACACCGATAAGTTCGCAACTTCGAGGCCAACAAGTTCACTGATCAAAGTCTGAAATTCCCACATTGCTTGTAGCATTCCTTGACTTACTTCGGGCTGGTATGGAGTGTAGGAAGTTAGGAACTCACCTCTAGTAACCAATTGGAAAACACTAGCTGGCACATAGTTCCGATTTAGTCCCGCACCAAGGAAGTTCACGCGGTCTCCAAGTGCAACATTAGCCCCTAGTAATCTGCGTGCATCTGCGATGATTTCTTCTTCGGATTGAGGAGGCGGAAGAGGTAATTCTTCAGTCATTCTAACTGCTTCTGGGATATCTGCAAACAGGTCATCAATCGATGACATTCCCATGAACTCTAACATCTCTTTTTCGCGGCCCAGATTCGGCAATTGGTCAACCATAGAGTAGCCCCCGTGCGTGTCGTAACGCGTAAGCAACATGAATGTTGGTTTGGTAGCAAAGCACATTGAGTGGGACCACTTCGACTAATTATGGCGCGAATTGCAATGGTAGTCACCAATGCATGTGCACCAGACCCTCGTGTAGAAAGACACGCTCTTTGGCTTACAGAGGAGGGCCATGATGTAGAAATACATGCTTGGGATAGACAATGTGCGAATCCAATCCAAGAAGAAAAGAACGGCTACAAGATAGTACGTTACCGGATTGGAGTAGTAACTGGTTCGATGCCAATTCGAACTTGGTTCCAGAAAAAGAAATTCATCTCGAATCTAAAACTCAACCACGATTTACTTATCCTAAATGACACGGATACTGGCAATGTTAAATTCCAAGGTCCGATAGTTCTCGACATCCATGATCTCGCACACACTTGGCCTTTGATGCGAGGTGAAACTGCATTGCACAAGTTTGCCTCTAGAAGGATGTTATCACAAGCAAAAAAAGTTATTCAAAGGGCGGATGAAATTATTGTATCTGCACCTGGTTTTAGGAAATGGGTGACTGCAAATGGTCGTAATTCGACATGTGTGATGAATCGAAGAAACCCTGTACAAATACAAATAACGAGTAAGAAAGTGGTCGGATATTTTGGGAGAATAAGAGAACTTGAACCAATTACTTCCTTGATTGAATCTGCGAAAAAGGCAGATTTCAAGGTGATTCTCGCAGGGGATGGATTAGAAGTCGATAATGTTCTGAGCAGTAACCCAGACATAGAATACAGAGGACCATTTACCGAAGATGAATTACCTAGTTTGATGAAAGAAATCAGTGTAATGTACGCAATGTACAATGAAGACCGTGCGAACATAAAATCGGGAGCAATTCCAACGAAAATGTTTGATGCAGCAGCTTTCGGAATACCTAGCATTGTAAATCAAAATACTCCAATGGGAGATTTATGTGAAAGTGAGAGGTTGGGTAAGACTGCACCATATGGGAACACGGAGAAAATCTCTGAAGCCATGACTCAAGCACATGGCATGGAAATCGGTGAAGTCAAAGGTGAAGAAAAAATGGAATTCATCACAGTAGTTCGAAAACTATTGAATTAATCTTGCCACTTTGTCCAAGAACCATCGGCATTTTGGTACCAATTATCGCCATTGTTGGCTCTAAACCAAACTGTTCCTTCTTCATCAGGATCGAGATAATCTCCTCCTGGCAAATCTTCCCAAGAGCCGACTGTAATTTCGCCGTCTTGCTCTGAAGTTTCTTCTTGTGATTCATCTGGTTCTTCCGCGACTTCAGCCGTATCCATCATTGGAAGCGGAGCAGGGGGTCCAGGAGTAGGTAAATCTGTGAGCGATTTTGGACCAGAGCGCTTCTTTGGCTGAGGTTTCTTCTTGAGCATCATTACGATTGCCCCGACCAGTCCTAGAACTACAACTCCTCCGATTATTCCGACAAGCGCCACAGTGCTCATGCCTTCGTCATCTTCAGATGATGACGAATCATCGGTTGTAGTCTTGCCACCATCGCTAGGCTCAGTCAGTAAACATCCTGGGTAATTCACATCGTCATCGAATCTTCCATCTGGTGCTTCTAGCGGACACATGTCGCCATAAGTCGCATTCTCAACGAATACTCCTGGCCATTCTTCACCCCTAGATTCATTCCATTCAGGGTTACCCCAGTTGTCACCAAATCCATCATTGTCCGTATCAAACCACTGTGTTGGGTCAATAGGGAACATATCAGGGCCATAGCCAAGCGAATCCCATTTGTTGAAGCTCCAGAAAGCATCAGGGTCTGAATATCCATCGCCATCTAAATCTGGGCAGCCAAATCGATCTATTGTTGAAGTTCCTGCATCATCTGTACAGAAATCAACATTCACTCCTTCGAAATTGTCACCAAATCCATCTCCATCAGCATCTGCCCATTGGCTCGGTTCATCTACGAATGCATCAGCACCTTGAGCAATGCTCCAGGCTATTTCAGGGTCCGAGTAACCATCGCCATCAGAATCGATACAACCTGTTCTGTCCATGCTGGAGTTTCCGAAGAAGAATGGACAATCATCAGGGTCGTTTCCTGCTGGATTATCGCCAAAGCCATCGCCGTCACCATCGCTCCACTGAGTCTCATCTTGGAAGAATGCATCTGCTGCATCAGCCCAACCATCTTCATCGAAATCAGGGCATCCTTTCATTCCACCCTGTGTTGCAGTTCCTTCTTGCAACGGGCAGAAATCGATAATGTCTGAGAAGCCATCATTGTCATCGTCATTGTCTTCACGCTGATCGATGCAACCATCACCATCGTTATCGTTAGTTGAATTCTTTCTCCAGTTTGTGATTCCATTCTTACACAAGTCAACTTCGTTGATAACACTGTCATTGTCGTTGTCATTGTCTTCGTTATCATTTCGGCAGCCATCTCCATCACGATCATTGGATTGTGAAGAATTCCAACCTACCTCACCTCTTGGACAATTATCATTTTCGTCGAAAATGCCATCATTGTCATCGTCTGGGTCTTCATTGGAATTTTCATCTTCACATCCATCACCGTCTTTGTCTGTCTGCACCGCTGAAGTCCAATTTTTTGCTCCTTGCTGACAGTCATCGACTAGGTCATCGATTCCATCACCATCATCATCTCCATCACAGACATCTCCAACTCCATCACCTTCGTAGTCTTCTTGCAACGGATTAACCACATATTGGCAGTTATCGTCTACATCTAGAATCGAATCCCCATCATCATCTGTATCCTCGTCAATGTCTCTGCAACCATCTCCGTCTAGATCACTAGAATTGTCTACTACCCAGTCCAGAACTCCGGACGGACAGTTATCATTTTCGTCGAGAATTCCATCATTATCATCATCTGTATCCTCTTCAATATCCTTGCAACCATCTTCATCATGGTCAAGTGAGGTGTTTGATTGATTCCAATTCAAGAATCCATATTGACAATCATCAAGCACATCGTGGAGTCCGTCATTATCATCATCGGTATCACAAGCGTCTCCTTTGATGTCAGAGTCAAAATTGCTTTGATTTGAATTCGCAGTGTTAAGACAGTTGTCTGTATAATCAGTAATGCCGTCATCATCCTTGTCATGTTGGAATACCCAAACGAATATATCTTGGTCTGTAGCACTTCTTGGAGTATCTCCAAACCATACGGTTCCACTGAAATCTCCTCCTGAAACGATGGTTCCATCATCCATAGCAAGTAGAGCTCCAACAGTATCATTGCCAGCGCCACCAATACTCATCGACCATTGATAATCTGAATTGTTGTCTACTTGAGCCATGAATCCATCAAGATAGATGGTGGAACTATTCTTCTGAAGTGTGTTGGAACCAAATTTAATCTCGTTTTGGTGCCATCCTCCGAATTGGACTTGTCCTTTGGGGTTCACAGATAGCGACTGGATTCTATCATCTCCCGAGCCACCTGCGTGGTAATCCCAAATTTGTGTACCACTCGCATCATATCTCAACAAAAGAACGTCCCAACTGCCCTGTCCAGTAACTGCACCACCGCTCTGTTTCTTGTAAGTCATCAGGAAGTTTCCACCAACAACTACTCCGCCATCAGGGTGCATGACCACATTGTTGAAGTAAACTCCACAACTAGTACCAAAGCATTGTGTCCCACCTGTGTTTTGTCCCCAAATGAAATTACCTGAATCAGAATATTTTACTAAGAAACCAGCATATGTAGATTGAGGGTTGGACGAGAAAGAACCACCACCCCATTCTTCACTACCAGTATTGTAACCGACTATGTAAGCAGAATTTGTACTGCTCTCAACTACAACCTGATATGGAACTGAGACACCACTGCCATAGGAATTATCAGCCCAATCCCATAGATTGGCACTGACGTTGTAATACGCTATGAAAAATCTAGGTTCTTCCGACCCGTAATCATCATTCAATTGAGTTGCATCAAACTCTGTAAAGTTTTGATAATATCCTGTGACGTACAGGTTATCATAATTATCTGCTGCTAAATCCCAACCGACATCCACGTCAAAACCACCGAATTTCATTGCCCAGTCCCATTGACCAGTGGTGTTTACTCTTGCAATCCATCCATCGAAACCTGTTGTAGAAACAGTTGTATTTCCAAAGTTGACATCTCCCTGAAAGTATCCTGTACCGTACACATTGTCATTGGAGTCAATTGTTACTCCTCTACATTCGTCATAATACAATGCAGTACCTGCTGAAACAGCCCATTCCCATGTGCCATCTTTGGTTAGCTTTGCAATCAAAATATCTCCTTCGCCTTCTGTGTAAACTTGAACTGCTCCGAACTGTGAGGCTTGATAGATTGTACCGCATACAATGATATTACCTTGAGAATCGAATATCATTTCATAAATCTCGTCATTACTCTGAGAACCGCCTGCTGCAGACCAATTAGTGTTAGTTCCACGCGCCAATCCTGCTGCATTGAGAGCCTCTATTTGTCCGAGTGTTAATTCCGAATCTTCGATCAACCTTGGGTCAGAATTTCCCGCTTCATCTCTCTCAACGACTATTGGAGAGTCGGAAATTGCAGGGATGATTGACAGGAGAAAACAAGTCAGTATACCAACTGCTAGAGTTCTGCGCATGTGTATGCGTAGCAGCGACCCCTCATCAAGGCAACGCCCCTATGGGGCGTTATCAGACAAAGGGTGGGCGAACGATTACAGCACGTACTTTTTTTCGTGGAGATGCAACAATCATTACTTCATCGCCAGGTGAAACCCCTGCGATGTAGCCCATGCCGATTCCGGTTCTATCTAGCGAAGGAGCTGGAGCGCCGCTAGTCAAGGTTCCAATTTTGTTTCCTTCCAAGTCTTCTACCTCTTTACCGCCACGAGGCAGAGGCCCTCTCTCAAGTTGTTTAACTCCCCATAGTCTTGCATCTTCAGGTGCATGTGAAATGACACGATTTCGACCCACAAATTCGTGGTCTACATCTAAGCCGAACGGCACATTGGTTTCCCAAGAATCCCTATGCAGCAATGTATTGTCGTCTAAATCAGGAGATGCGAAATCAACACCTGATAGCAGATATCCCTTTTCTAAGCGAAGAGTATCTCTCGCACCTAGTCCCACAGGCGTTGCACCTGCCTCGACTAAACCACGCCAAAGTGCTGGAGCATCAGCGTTGGAAATGAAAATCTCGTAACCTGCTTCTCCTGTGTACCCAGTACCTTGAATCCAGCCACTAATTCCAAGAGGATTTTCTTGGATCTCAGCCCATCTGAATCTTCCAACATGATTCTGACCAAGAACTGATTCACAATAAGCTCTAGCCTTTGGCCCTTGTAGAGCAATAATGCTAGTTTGTGGCGATAAGTCCTCTAAAGTAATCGAGCCATCTTCTGGCAATAACGAATTGAACCATTTCCACATGACTGGCACCATACTAGCATTAGGAACACCTAGTATTTCTTCATCGGATACAACAGCGAAAATCATGTCATCGATTAGGAATCCATCATGGTCGAGGAAATGAGTATAAGCACACCTTCCAGGCTCAATCGAAGAGCATTTTTGAGTAGCGATTGATTCTAGCCAATCTCTCACGCCGGGTCCAGAAAATCTGAATGAACCCATGTGAGAGACATCGAACAAACCGGCATTTGAGCGGCATGCCAGATGTTCTTCGGAGATGTTTGAGTACCAGATGGGCAATTCAAAACCATGGAAGTCGACAATATTTGCATCTAGGGCAAGATGCTCTTCGTATAGAGCGGTGCGAACAGGAGCCTGTGCTGCCATGACTTTGTGTCAGTCGATAAGGCATTAAATCATCACGCATGATAGACTGAAGTTTCATTTGCGCAGAATTGACCAATTTTTGCGACCTAATCCTTCTAGTGCAACCCCAGTAAGTATGCCCCACGCAATCTCAGATTCAATCTTCAATAACAGTATAACTGCCATCGCAATTGCAGCGATGATCCAGTGATGTAGCCATATTGATTTGCTGCGAACGTGAAATTTGAAATTCTCAGTGACCCATCTTGTAAATGCGAATGCTGCGATAATTGCCAATGAGTAGTAGGCAAACTCCATGTTCAATATTGAACAGCCGGAGGTATTCAAGTTTCGCCTCAGTATGCCACTGGTACAGGGTCAAGCATGCGCCACAAGTACCAGCAGGCTGCAGTTCTGTATGGCGCCCATCGTTTTGCGACTTCGAGGACCTGTTCTTTTGTTTCAGCTTCTGGCACCAACATTCTGACCGCCTTTACCAGTCCAATGTCACCTATACTGAAAACATCGGGCCGCAACAAACTGAAGATCATCAACATCTCCGCAGTCCAAGGACCAATTCCCTTGAAGCGGACGAAGTGCTTGTGAACTTCAGCATCGGTCATTTCATCCCATTTGGGCGATAGAAAATCATCAGGATTTTGGGCGACTCCTAAGATGTAAGTCGCCTTGGATTTGGTAAGACCACAACCAGCGATTTCAGCGTGAGTAAATCTGCTAACCTGTGAAGGAGTGATTTCACCTATCTTTTCATTAAGCCTATTCCAAATCGATTCCGCAGCGATTACTGAAATTTGTTGACCCACAATTGAATTGACAAATGTTGCAAACAAGTCTCCTTTACCCTCTAATGAACCCCCTTGGTATTTCTTTACAATCGGACCCAAGTATTCGTCTTTGGATAGGAACTCTACAGCATCATCCCACCATTGTGGTTTACCTTTCTGCATGAGAGCACCTTTCGTTTTCAACTAGAAAAGGGGATGTTTCGAATTATGTCATTACCAATCGAGGTGATTTCATCAACAAATCGATCTAGAGTTTCTCTTGAAACTGATGGGTTAGCAACGACTGGGCGCAAGATGATATCATCTCCAATATTTGATTGAGATACCATGAAATTACCAGATTTTACTAGTCTCTCTCTCAACTGTTCGTTTACTGAGTTGTGATCGATACCTTGCTTGGTAAATCTGATACATACATTCGACCAAACTCTTGAAGACATCATTTCCAAATTCTCATTCTCCTCAACTAGTGACTGAAGGTAATCGGCTAGCTCGACATAATTATCTACTATCCTTGCCCAACCAGCATCACCTTTTTCTCTCCACGCAAGGAATAGTTTCAGCGCATCATTACGGCGCCCACACTGTAGACTTGTTCTACCTAGGTCTACATCTTCTGCGTCTCCTAAGAATAGATAATGAGCAACATTTCCATGTGAGCATATTTTCCGTAATATCTCTGGGCGCTTGATTAAGAAAGCCGAACAGACTAGAGGCACACCCATCATTTTGTGAGCATCCCAACAAACTGAATCAGCCAATTCGACTCCATCGATCAACTGCCTGTGCTTCGTACTGAATAAGCATGAACCACCCCAAGCAGCATCTACATGTAACCAAATTTTCTGGTCAGCACATATTTCTGCGATTTCTTTTACAGGGTCGAATGCACCTCTAACTGTAGTTCCAGATGTAGCTACAACGCAGAATGGCAACTGGTTGTTCAATTTTGAGCGCTCAATCTCTTCGACCAATTTGTCGCATCGCATTCTACCATCTGAGTCACATGCAACTTTGATTACATTATCAAATCCAATGCCTAGGACATTTGCCGCCATCAAAACAGAATAGTGCGACTCTTCTGAAACAAAACAGACAAGTTGTTTGCCATTGAAACCTCTCTGTTGTCCCAATGGGTCTACTTGATGGCGAGCACACATCATTCCGATCATGTTACCATTGGAGCCTCCTGTCGTTAGAGTACCATTGCCATCACTAAATCCAACAATCTCGCACATTCTTCGAATCAGGGCTTGCTCAATCAGAGTCGCAAGCGGAGATAACTCGTAGGTGTACATGGAATTGTTAGCTAATGTTGCAATTACCTCTCCTGCAAATGCCGATAAGTTGAACCCACCCCAAAGTGGATTCATGAATCCAGGAGCGTTTGTTTTCACACTATGCTTCAAGAATTGATCTATGTCATCCAGGGTGTTTTCCAACCCCATGCCTTCAATCGGAATATTGAGATCCGCAATTTTTCGTAGACTAGACTGAGGGATATGCTCGACTATTTTTTCAGTACCTTCCAGGTAAGTGCGGATTCTAACGAGAACTTCGTCCAAGTAATCACTGGTAATGGAATCCACAGTATTCACTAATTGTGTCCACTAATAGACGGGTTTAGAACCCTGCGCCATAAGGTTCAACAAAAATTAACTCGAAAAGAGCCAATATTTGGACTTAAAGAGTTTCAGTGGCATTTTTCTGCTCAACGCATATGCTCTTATGCAAAATGAATAAATGCTTATAAAATAATTCTGATTGCCAATTTTGAAGAGAAATATTCGAAGCTGGATGCCGTTATATTGCTGAATGTTATACAAAGGAAACATCCAGGTTTACGAGAAAATACACATAGTATGCAGTGTGCCGTTTGCGAAAATCATTCGCTATTGATTCGTGCTAGTTTCCTGATCTTGGTTGAGAAACTGTATGCATTCTGCATTTTTCCCTAGGAACATTGAATAGTAGCGGCCACTACGACAACCCATGTTAGGCGCCGATGGCTCTGCGTGGCTTGAAAGACTGCACATGCAACTTGCTAGAAATTTGAAATCATCAGGATGGTCGCAGGCTGAAATTGCCGATATTTTAGGCTCAACGCAGTCAACAATATCCCGTATGGCACATCGCGAATTGCCAGAAATGGCAGGAACTTCTGACGAATCAACAATCGATGGGTGGGCACACGAGATTTCTCTTGCTCTGAGACAACTTGGCCCCGAAGCAAAACCCAGCCGCACCCGATTCGTCATGGAAATCGCATTTTCCCCCGGCCAAGTCCTGCGATTTGACAAGTCACTAACAGGAACCGACTTAGATTCAGACCAAGAACAAACATCACTATTGAAGCGACTTGAATGGGCAGTATCCAGAGTCGATGTTAACCGGCTAAAATCTATGATGCCTGCTGTAGGAATGAATATCGCTTGCTGTCTCGAAACAGCTAGGTCGACGGCAGAGGTCGCAGCATTCCCGGGAAAGATAACTATTGTTGAGGATAAAATCCGACACCATGAAACCCCAAGGTTTGGAGCATCGAAGCATCTTGCAAGCATGTTGATGGATGCAAGAGTGTACGATAATGCAAAAACTGCAATTCTAAATGTTCACCCAGGAGATGACATTGACAAAATCGAAACCATCTGCGAAGATATGGACTTGAACTTAACTTTCGCACCTGAAGGTAAATTGGTCCCGCATCAAGGAATAGATGTCATTCTTGATGAAGGCGGATTCGGATGGGAACCAGCTCTCTACATTCTCGCTCACAACCCACTCGAGTTAGTGGATAGAATGCACAGAATAATCGGGAAATTATGAGGTGGAATTATGAAAAATAAAATTGTAATGATGAGTATATTTATGTCAACAATGATGATTGCAGGATGCATTAGTGAAGCTATCGAGGATAGTGTAAATGATGAGGTTTCAGAACCCGAAGAATATGTTTGGGAGGATGACGGAGAACTTGTAATCGTAACATATGACGTGTATGGTTTGACAGATGAGATGCTATCGGAATTCGAGAATCAAACTGGATATGAGATCAACCTGATGAAATTGGATGATGCTGGCTCAGTGTTAAGTCATCTAATGCAACACAAAGGTGCTCAGATTGCTGACTTGGCTATCGGCTTAGACAACACCTACTTGCAAACTGCAATAGACAATCAGCTGCTGTGGGAACATTTCGCCAACATTTCCAACATCAAATCGGATGCATTAGATCCATACAACGGCCCACTAGCTGCTCCATTCGACCATGGTTACATGTGCTTGAATTATGACACAGAAATGGTAGATGGAGAAAACTTGACTGTACCTACAAGCCTGTGGGACCTCACCAATGAAGAGTGGAATGGAAAGGTAGCAATTCCTTCACCTGAGACAAGCAGTCCTGGTCGTGCATTCATGACAGCTACTGTGGATTATTTTGCAAATGATGAAGACAATCAAACCGACTGGACTGACTGGTGGACTGCTATGTCAGCAAATGATGCAACCATAACAACAGGTTGGTCTGAAGCATATGAAACTCATTACACGGGAGGCTATGGAGAGTACACTGAAGGATATGTCGGCGATGCACACATGGTAGTATCTTACTGCCATTCCCCTGGAGTTGAATCATGGTACAACGGAAACTGGACTAAGTCAGCTGCACTTGACCTACCTAGAGCAGCATTCCACCAAGTCGAATACGCCAGTGCTATCGAAGGAGGTAATTTGGATGCCGCTTCGGCATTCATTGAGTATTTGCTAACAGAGGAAGTAAATACAAAAATGCCTACTGAGAATTTCATGTATTCTGTTTTGAATGATACAGACCTTCCGGAAGATGCAGGTTACCGTTATCATTCAACTGTTCCAACAATGGCTGCTAATGTTAGTTCTAACGATATTGCATTGAACATGGAATCTTGGCTAGAAGATTGGAATGATGCGATGGTTGCTGCTTGAAATGAATAGCAAGAACATAGGTTTGTTCGCAGTTTTCATTTACACAGCACTCATATTAGTACCACTATGGCTAGCAGTAGACAGGTTAATCTGGATTGCAGGTTATGATGTCATAGATTGGATTCAGTCTTTAGAAAGGAATTTTGTTTCACAAGGAACCTATCAATTTACTCTATTGCAAGCATCCATCTCCACTATTGCAACCTTAGCGATAGGAATCCCAATTGCATGGCAGTTAGGTAGATACAAATGGCCGCACGACTACCTAATTCGCTCCATTTTAACAATGCCATTCGTAATGCCATCAATTGTTGCTGCGATGGGATTCTTACATTTGGTGGGTGACAATGGGCTCGACATACGCTCTGAACAGAGCACCTGGTTTGCAACTCTTATCATCGCACATGCTTGGTTCAATCTTTCTCTTGTCATAAGATTCTGTGAGCCAGTACTTTCGACCTTGGACCCGCAAATGGAGGAGCAGATGTTGCTATTGCCCGCAGGAAAAACAAGATTCGGTAGATTCCGAAATTTGTGGTTTCCACTGTTAATGCCTTCAATCGCTGCTGCTGCATGTATGACATTCGTATTTTCATTCACATCTTTTGCATTAGTTCGATGGATTACACTTGGCGAAAATACATTGGAAAGTATGATGGCAAGCATCGGTTCTTCTGCGGGAATAAATGGTTACATGATTTCGCGCAATGAGATAATTTTGGGTTCATCATTAATTCAATTCACAATTCTATTGCTATCGTTATGGTTGATGTCGACTCTACAGCACAAGCGCCAGAGTAGACTTCCAAAAGCTTCTGAGTCAATTGTAAAGAAGGAAAACAGTGCTGGTTGGTTTATTGTGTTGCCCGCCATCATTTTCGCAATATCTCCACTAATCACTCTAGTAATTTCGTCGTTTAGAATCCGTGAATCTAGCGCAAGTGGTACAAGTTACAGTTGGAGCACTGCGGGTTGGGAATATGCATTCACTTCTACCAATTCATTGCCTTCTGCATGGGATGCATTGTTCAACTCCTTGGGATATGCTTTAGTCGCTCTTATGATTGCTTTACCATTGGGTTGGATGCTTGCTCAATATATCTGTGACTTGGAGAAAACTCGGCCCCGTTTAGCACGATTATTAGATGTATTCACCATGCTTCCTTTCGCTGTTTCAAGTGTAATGATCGGCCTTGGAGTGATGCTTGGAATGATTAGAATCGATGCTGAATTTTTCTATTCTCTATGGCTCACTCCAGCGCTAGCTCATGTAATGATAACAACACCATTTGTAGTCAGAATCATCCTGCCTGCTCTTAGGTCGATTGACCCAATGTATGACGAGTGTGCTAGGACTTTAGGAATCTCTAAGCTCAGACGATTTTTCACAATCAAAGTCCCAATGCTCCGAGGTTCAATCTTGATTGCGACAATATTCACTTTAGCGATGTCAATGGGAGAATTTGGGGCATCATGGGTTGTTACTAGGAACTCTGAATGGACTACATTGCCAATAATGATAGATTCATTGCGCTCGATTCCATACAACAATTCGCTTACTGCACCAGCTGCAAATGCGGTGGCATCAGTTCTAATGCTGATCGCATTATTGCTATTCATTTCAACTGAGAAATTTAGACCACGTAGAGATGGAGGGATGTTCTGATGTTATCATGCAAAGGATTAGTAAAATCATTCGACAAAATGCTATTTGAGGATTTTAATTTAGAACTGCAATCGGGAGAAATTGTAGCAATAACCGGACCAAGTGGTTGTGGTAAGACAACACTATTGCGATGCATATGTGGACTTGAGGATTTGGACGAGGGCCGGATTGAGTTAGATGGTAGAGACATAACTTGCACTCTAGCAGAAGAGAGAGGCATTGGCTTAATCTTCCAGAGACCTGTGCTCTTTCCTCACTTAGATGTGAAGGGAAATCTTAAGCTAGGCTCACAAGATTGCGATGTTTCTGCAACCTTAGCAGAGGTCGACCTAATCGGATTTGAAAACCGTAGAGTTGAGACGCTATCAGGTGGAGAAGGGCAAAGAATAGCACTAGCGAGAGCTCTATTGGCCAATCCATCAGTATTACTCTTGGATGAGCCTTTCAGTTCACTGGACGAAGAACTGTCTGACAAACTTCTATCTGATGTGAGGGGACTGTTGAAAGGAAGAAATTGCCCTGCGATTTTGGTTACTCATAACCATGATGTTGCAAAGAAATTTGCAGATTCGGTAATCTCGATGGAATGACCGTTACAATCATATGCTACCCGGTTGTAAATTAAATTGATAAGATGGTGGCAGGAGGGCTTGATGTTGTACCGTATATCCGAGGAGTGCAATTAGTTCTCATAGGATACAATGGATACACAAAGGGTTCTAGATTCGAAAACGACAAAATGGTACGTGATGAAATTGTACGTGCAGTTGGCCGAGTTCGAAGCCACATGCAGAATATTTTCGACAGTCAATTCAAAGCGGATAACCTTGATATTGCCCGAGCTGCTAAACAATGTATTGAAGAGTGTGATTATCTAATTGAAGACGTTCAAAAATCAGTATCGGGCATGGAACATGCATTCCTCTCAGGCCAAAGGTCTCCTTCTAATCGTGATTTGAAGAAACTGATTAAGCACGACCATGATGTTATTGAAATGGTAACTAAAGCAGTTAATATTGCAAATAGTGCAGAACTTTCAACGGCCACATCTGATGGCAACGCCCAGCAGCTAACAATGCAGACAACGCAATTGGTCACGAGTTGCAAAGGATTTTTTGGTGCAAGAGCAAATGTTCTTGCTGGACTGAAACAAAAGAAAGTGAAGAAGTGATATTATGAGCGATTACAAGTGGAGAGACAGTCCAGATGTTGTAGCCAGATTGGTTAACGCAGACAAGATACAAACATTAGCGACACAACAAGTTTTGCTAAAGCCAAACGAAGCGTGCGCACTCATTGTAGACGGGAGAATCGGAGATGTACTGACTGAAACATTGCTGAAGAGCATGGCAGGGGGTTTCACCAGATGGATAGGTGACAAAATCGGTGTCACCGCCAATGATAGGCGCTTGCTGTTTGCAATGACTGGACCTATGGATTATTGGATACCATTCGAAGGACAGATTGCTGATGGTGAAAAGGTGACTGGATTCGCAAATTTGAGAATGCGAATGGACCTAGAGGACGTCCCAAAATTACTGAATTATTTTGCAAATAATGCCCCAACACTGACACGGGATGGTGTAATCAACATTATCGCAGATGAAGTAAAAGCAAGAGTTGTCACGCCCTCTCTAGCATCTTGCGAAAATGCAGCTGGACTAAGAAGTGCTTCATTCCTTGAGAGATTTGAGATGTCTGCTGAAAGTGGAATGAGAAACCTATTGTCAAACCTAGGGTTCACTCTACTGAAGGCATTCCCAATAACAAACCCAACCGACATGGAACTAGTACAGAGACACCGTGCAGCCGTACAAGCGAAGATTTCAGGCGATGAGGCGAATGTCGAAGCCCAATTAGCTCACTATGCTCAAACTGAAGCATTGACTCTTGCAAGGATTGAATTGGAAAACAATGTTGCTAGGGCGCATGCTCGTGGCCAGGTAAATCTAGAACTGGAAAATGAGTTGAAAGATCTACGTGCTCAAGAAGCAAAATGGAACGCAGAACTAGATTTCAAGCGTGGTGAAATGGAAATTCGAGTTGACGAGGCCGATGCTAAAACCAAGAGAGCCATGGAGATGTTTGCCGAAGTCCAAGCACGTAAAGCAGAGAGAATTTCTAACCAACAGGAATTCCAAAAACAAAGAATGGATTCTCAAAACCAATTGCAAAAGGAAATTATGGAATTGGCTGCTCAACATGGTGCTCTAACTCCGGAAGTTGTACAAGAGATGCTGAGGCAACAAACCGCACAGAAAGCAATAGATGGTAAGGAAGAAGATACTGAGTGATTTTCAGTACTTTGTTGACGGAATCTACCGATTCCATGAATAGAGAGATGCTATCGCCGAAGCATGTTCATGCGCCCGTGGAAGCTTTGGCAACCACACTGGCGCGAAAAAGAAAATCGCCGGTTATTTTGGTACACAATTCTAACCTTAATTTTGGCAATGGCTCTGCCCTACTCTGTCATCAACCACATCATGGGATATTTTGACAGGTCGGTTATGGACCCAATAATGCCAATAGATTCTATGGTTCCGTTCATTGGCTGGTCATTTGTAATTTATCTCAGCCTGTATCTATACTATCCTGCAGCAGCATGGTTTGGGCGAGAGAATGATGCCAGGATTCGAGAAATGTTTGCATTTTATCAAGCATTATTTGTGATGACATGGGTCGTAAATCTGATCTTCATCCTGTTTCCAACGGAAGTCTACATTCGTGACCAAATTCCTGCAGATGTTAGAGCAGGAGAGGGTTTCTGGGGATTCTGGTTTGGTGACCTGATGCACAAAACCGACCATCCGTACAATGCATGGCCGAGTTTGCATGTGGTTCAATCCCTAATGATTGTGATGCTGCTGCGATATTGGAAAATTGCAGTTGGATGGAAGGAAGTCTTACTTTGGATTGCTTGGGTCGCTCTGTGTATTTCTGTGATGACCACAAAGCAGCATTTCTTCTTCGACCTAGTTACCGGTATCGTTACTGGTATTGCATGTTGGTATTGGATGTGTATTCCTGCGATGGAAGCATCAACAAATGAGGAATGGGTCGAATCTTTCGCTTCAAACGATTAGTTTAGGCGTAAATTATCGATACAGAATGGCTTACTGATATAGAGTCTTGACCTTCTTCATAATCTACACTCAAGTCATGCAACAGATAAGTGTTGAAGTGAATGGTATTCCAAGTAACCGATTCACCATCTTCGACTTGTTCACTATAGCTCTGACATGTATCGTCGAGTTCATCGGTGATCTTCCAAGTGAATTCAACTGATTGACCGCCGCCAAAATCTTCTAGAATACTTGGGTTTTCTACGGTAGAAATAACCTCGATGTAACTAGGATGCACTCCCTGATTACTTGGAATAGGATTGAATGGCATCTTTTCAGGACTATTTGTGTCTTCTTCAACCCAGTTCATCTGTAAGTCAATACGGATTGTTTCAGTGGAAGATACTCGGTTTTTATCATCATCAATTGCGTATGCTGTAAGATTGAATAGTCCGTGCTCACTAAATTCGACTGAAATTTTGGAGTCGCTTTTTGCATTAATCTCAATCGCCTCCCTATCTCCTTCAAATGCGATGCCAAACCGATTTAATGGGATTTCAGATTTTGTATCTGAGAAATTTACTACAACAGTCACAGACTCCAAACTAGTCAACTGGCCATCAACATATGATTCGACAACTGTGCCATTGAGAATACTATGGTTCACTTGCAAGTCTAAATCCACAACTTCATCTCCGAAGGAAATGCAGCCCGGGAGAATCATTCCACAAAGCAAGATTAAGACCAAAATCGACCTTAAACCCGCCATGGTTCTTCCACATTTTTCAAATTATAAAACTCCAATTCCCTTTTGTATGAATGGATAGATACAGATAGAAATGATGACATAGCCTCGATAGATTAAATTGCATCGGATTTGCTAAGGGTAATGAGCAAGATGCGTAGAGATATGAATTCGGATGATGCTAGCCAAGGCATCAGTGCGATGATCATATTCGTTTCAATCATCTTGATGACCTCAATTATCTCTGCTGTAGTCATTGGATTTGGCGAAAAGGTGTTCGCTGAAACAAAGACTGACGCTCAAGAAAACGTGCCAAGTGTCAAAGGTATTGTCAATATTGTAGTCTTTGAGATATTCACATTAGGAGCTAATGATGAATTACACATCGTATTCGAGTTACCCTACATCGAGAATGCAGTAGGCGATTCTGATGTTGCATGGGTCGTAATGTGTTTCCCGACAAACCAAGGTGGTGGACGGCAAACCATGCACTTCGACGAAGGTGACTTCACTCTTGCAACCGACTTAGATGGGGACGGCTTAACTGCAGCAGATATTGATGAATTTGAACCAGCAGTGACATACCGGATGATTATGCAATTGTCAGAATGTGACCTAGACGCTGTTGATGATGCTAGCCTAGTGATAATGGTAGAGAGAGGACGTACTCAGGAATGGCAGATGAACATAGGAAGTGCTCCCTACCAGGGCCAAGACCTGAACTGAGGTGACATGATGCGAAGATTACGAATAGATTCTGACATCAAGGGTGCTGTTGGTTTGGGGGCAATGATTATTTTTATTGGAATGATTTTACTCTCTGCAATTGTCTCATTCACGATTATTCATATCACAGAAGAACTCGCCCAAGACAGCCAAAATACTGCTGAAGATGTAAGGCGTGATTTCGCCAACTCGGTACTGATTACTGGCGCATGGGTGTATGATAACCAAGATGACATGTTATTCATGATGGAATTTGGTGCTACAGGGGACCCAATTTCTCGAGTCGATGTAATCTATGTATTGACATGTACAGAGCCTGATGGAACCTTCCATTACCGTTCTGCAGCCTTAGGTGACTCGAGAGGCGGTTCTCCAATTTATGTTTGGAGAGTTGGTGATGATGGACCTGTTAACAATCCTGGATTCACTAATGTCGATAACTTCGAACCCGGGGCTCGATATTTCTTCACCTTAGATGGAGGCACACAAGCTAGCCCTGGAGGTGCTGCTGGAGAATGTGGTCCACCCCACCTAGATACTCATGGAATTACTGCTAATTTGTGGTTACATATACCAGATGGTCCATCAACTCATCAAATTTTAGCACTGTCAAATGGACGTGAGATTGGCTCTCAAATTATCTGAGATTACATCCAACTCGCAATGAGTTCTGGTTGAGTCAAGTAGAATGTTAGCGCAATTCCTGCCATCATCATCATCCAGGCTCCTATCGCCTTGATCAGTCCAGTGGACCTGCGTAGAATATTGATGAATCTTTGTTGACCCAAGCCTACCACGGTAGTAACTGCAATCATCAGCAAACTGACTGAAAGCATCAGACCTGCTAGTCCTGTCCATGTTGCAGTTCCTCCGATTAATGCAAGATATGCTATGAAAGGAATGACTGCTGCCGCAGTACAGTCGATGGATGCTGCAGAATATCCAATACCCCACAGATACATATTGCGTCGAGGTGTAAACTTTTCATCCATCTCTGTTGTGGAATACTTGTCAACAAGTTTCTGTACGAAGCCAAGCAAATGAGCAGTCCCGCCGGTTAGCATGAACGCACCCAGAACGATTAGAAGAATCGCTACTGCAAGCGCAAAATAGTGTAGGACTCCTGACAAATTGATTATGCTTCCAAGTCCGAGAACAATAAATCCAATGATTGCAAAGAAGGTTAGTTGTCCTAATGCTGCCAATCCACCAAGAATCCAATGCGCTGGCATTTTACTCTCGAGTTTTCCTGCCTCCATCAGTTCATCTTCACGTTGACCTAAGCCGACATAGTATGAGATGTAGCCCGGCAAGATTGGGAATGCGCATGGTGAGAAATACACCAATACTCCGAGCAATAATCCCATTGTGAAAATCGCTCCAGCAGAACGGTCGACTTCCGCCAAAGAGAACCTCATGTCTTCGGCATTGCCATCTGCAGCTGCTAGAACTGCGGAATCAAATTCACCCCATCCTCCTGTTGGAGTTCCAGAACTCTCCTTGGCAACGATGTATCCTTCATGGTCGATTACAAGAGCGACAGGTATCGCTTGGGCCTGGTATTCTTCAACCATATCTCCTCGAGTGAACTCAATAATCTCCCAAGTTATGTTTCCTTCTAGTGTAGTCTCGATTGTAAAGTTCACAGATGAGCCTTCCTCAATCAGTATATCGATTCCTTCTGTATCGACATCTAAACCATCATTGTCAGTCAATCCTTGTCCGATATCGAAGCACGAGACCTCTTTTGCTGAGTTGTTTACTTGCGCTTCAATACAATATGTACCATCATCAAGATCTAATTCTGATGAGTTAACGCCAGAATGAATTACATCTGATTTTAGCACAGAGTCGGTTTGACCAGTGGCTACAACCCAAGGCATGTGTGCATCTGAATCAGGGTCGCCAAATGTATCGTTTAGCATGTCTAGAGATTCTACTGAATACCACATTCCAACTGAAACAACTATGATTTCATAATCTCCATCATATTCACGCCAGTCATCGACTTTTTTCTCTAAGTGAGCCTGTACAAGGTGACAATTGGCACAGTCAATCGCCATGAAATCAACGACCACAACCTTGCCACGATGGTCAGATAATTGGAACCAACCTGTCTCGTTCACATACCCGCTTTCTTCGACTGAACGGTTGACGGTTTCGACCTCAAAATCTGGTGCTAATCGAATGTTATCTCTATCGACGCCGTAGCCAGAAGAAGCGAAATCGAACATGGAAAGACCGGCATAACCGATTATCGAAAAGAGGACTATTCCAATTCCAAGTGCCTTCCAAGTGGTTGAATCTTTGAAAACTCCGAGGTCAATTCCGAACTTTTCCTTCAGACCCATACGATAATCCTAGCGAAGAAGAGTTATCAAACTCTCGCAGATTTTGCGCTAGCGATTATTGCAAAACTTTCTTTCCTTTTCCTGCCCAAAGTACAATTCTAAAGCAAATTCCACCCACAATAACGCCTACTGCGCCGGACAAATAGATCCACACAACCTCATCTGCTCCAGCTATTGCCGCATCGATTAGGACATAGAGCAGAAGAACGCCAGAAATAGCACCGATTGCTCCACTTATTCCAAGACCGGCGGCCATGACTCCGATTTTTTTGATGAAGTTCACGTCACTACGTGCACTAAGTCAGTGATAAGTCTTGAGGGAAATGCACTATCCTGCATGTTCCACATCTCTTGACATGGAATAAAGCCGATACAATGCATCGTTTTCTACCAACCAATCTACTACTTTTGGGGGAATTGAGACTGACATGACCTCCTTTTGAGCATCACTCTCGTGTACAGTAGAGAGCATTTTCAAAGTCGCCCTAACTCTCCAACCTTCGAGTGATTCACGATTTGAAAGTTCGACGCAATCGACGTCAAATCCACTTTCTTCGTACAATTGCTTAGTTGATTCATCACTCGTCACTAGAGTGCCTTCACCATGAAACTTGGTTGCATGCTCGACCCAATTTGGCGGGTCGTTAATGTCAGGAATGTGGACTATTTGCGCATCACGACCATCTAACCAGGCCCTAATCATGGCTTCACGTTCATTTACATCCCACGGGTTAGTCATACTCATTTCAGCTTGACTGGAGCCTATTGCAATAATTGTGGGACCTTTCTCAAGTGCGGCTGCGACCAGATGTTCGTGGCCTTTGTGAAAAGGTTGAAACCTACCCAGTACGATGAACATTCAAATCACTCAAAATAAGATTTAACATCAAGTTCTGGCAAATCCAAACCGAAGTCATTGAAGCAAGATATCATTCTCTTGCAGCCTTCAATCATCTCTGAGACTGGAGTTTCACCCATGCTACCAATTCTGAACATCTTGCCTTTGAGATGGTCTTGGGCGCCAATTACTTGAGTTGCGTATTCCTCTTTCAATCTCGTACGCCAATCATCGTTTATTCCCTCAGGATACATGATGGCGGTAACTGTTGTGGAGCGGAAAAATTCGTCAGCCAATAAATCAAAACCTAAGTCTGTGAATAAGGCTCTGACGCCCTTTGCCATCAGTGCACATCTAGCCCATCTCTCTTCCAATCCCTCATTCTTCAGTTCTTCAAGAGCGACAGCCCAACCCATTGCAGGATTAATCGCTGGTGTCCAAGGAGTTTGGTCATCATCTCCTTTCTTCAACGCTGAAAGAATATCTAGATAGTAGACAGGATTAGAATCATCCTGATTTCTAATCGCCGTACATCGGTCAATGAAGTGTTGGTTTACAGCGATTGCTGCAATACCGCTTGGGCCTGCTGTGCATTTCTGCGCTCCAACTACTACCGCTTCGGCACCCCATTCTTCCGGATGAACAGGGAGACCGCCGACACTTGTTATTCCGTCAATTATGAAGGCAACTCCATGTCTTTGACACATTTCAGCTAACTCTCGAGCATCTTGAGTTATTCCTGATGAGGTTTCATTGTGACAGATAGCCAGTGCTTCCCAGTTACCTCTTGCTAATTGTTCCTCGATTTCTCCAAAATCAAAGGCACGTCCCCATTCGTATTTCAAGTGCTTAACATTGCAAAACCTTGCGCCCATTTCTGCGACACGTTCACCGAATTTACCATTGGTTGGGACCAATACACGGTCATTCGGTCTGAATCGATTAGCCATGACCATTTCCATTGCTGCCGTACCAGAACCTGAAACGACAATGACTCTGTAACCATCACTACCAGTCCATGATTGGTTTTTCCTTTCATCAGAAGATGGAGAGAGATTGAAGGCATAACGCAATCCACTATTCAATCGTGCCATTACATCTCGGAACTCAGTTCCTCTAGCAGTAATCGTTGGGCTTGCCAAAGCATCCAAACATGCCTGACTCATTCTGACCGGACCCGGAACCAAGAAGCAGTCACCATCGTGAGCCATGTTACTGCGAAGCGCGCTCGGTTCAATAAGTGAACTACAAACCGTCGCGGTGAAGAACTCAATGCCTCTGGACCGTCACATGCTGACAGTGGGTATTGCTATGTTGCAAGGCGCCCGCCATGAGCATATGTACTCAATAATGCGAGCTGCAGAAAAAATCGGTGAAGAAGTTGAGATTCGTGAACTGCGCAAAGCGAGTGATGTTGAGGGAGTCGATGCATTCATTTTACCAGGTGGAGAATCGACAGCTATGAAAATCGCTAGCCGTTCTGAAAATCTTTATTCGAAGATTTGGGACCAAATTAGAGAAAATCAAACCCCCGTATTAGGAACCTGTGCGGGAGCAATCCTTCTTTCACAACAAGGACTTATTGAAACATCGATTGAAAGGAATGCATTCGGCAGACAGAGAGAAAGTTTCCAATCAGAAATTAAAATCAGTCTTGAAAATGAGAGTAATTTTCCTGGAGTGTTCATTAGAGCCCCGCGCTTCCTTGAAGGAAGTAAGCATCCAATAGCATGGTTGAAAGAAGAGATTGTCGGTGTTCTTGAAGGAAACACAATGGCTCTTACTTTCCATCCTGAATTGACCGAAGATTATCGATTCCACATCTGGTTGCTAGAACGTGCAAAGCAGAGAGAATGAGTGGTTACAACCGTTGAGTTCAAACCATTGATGCAAGACCGATTAATTGTGCAACTACAAATGGCTAGCGAGATCGCCCCGCCCGAAGAAGGTGAGGCTGAAGGTTGCATTCAATGCCAGAAGGGTAGCAAACTGGTACTCTTCGTAACCGGCCGATGTCATTGGGGATGTGATTACTGCCCGCTATCGGATAACCGCAGAGAATCTCCTGACATGTTCGCAAATGAAAGACGATGCACTAACTTCGATGAAGTGATTGAAGAAGGCAAGGCAATGAAGGCCACGGGAACCGGTATCACTGGAGGTGACCCAATGCTAGATTTCGACAAAACTGTAGAAGCGGTCAAGGCTCTCAAGTCGGCATTTGGCAGTGAACATCATATCCATTGTTATACATCGATTCCGATAAAACCTGAACAAGCAACAGAACTTGGTGAAGCAGGCCTTGACGAACTTAGATTTCATCTTCTAGATCTAAGCCTAGATAGGTACTTGGAATCGGTAACAGCCGCAGACAAAGCAGGAATCTGCGTGGGTATTGAATTACCTGCAGAACCTGATAAAGAACAAAAGTTGCTAACATTGCTCGAAGAGTTAAACGATTCTCCTGTTCAGTTCCTAAATCTAAACGAATTAGAAATCACGGTTGGAAACCAAGAGAATATGGATGTCAGAGGATTCAATCTTGCGGGAGGAATAACCGCCGCTGCTGAAGGCTCAGCAGAACTTGGAATTAAATTGAAAGATGTAGCAAAGGACATGAGTTTCCATGTTAAGTTCTGCACTGCGACTTACAAAGATGCAGGACAGCTAAGGAATAGATTCAGACGCAGAGGTGAAGCGACTTTGCGGCCTTATGAAATCCTGTCAGACGATGATACTATTCTATTCGGAGCAATACCTTGCTCGCTTGAAGATGCCTCTGATGATGTGAAAGAATTGTCAGAAACCTTGGGCTTGATTGATGGTTGGATTAGATATGATGCTTCAACGCAGAGAATCGAATTCCCACTTTCTGCTGCAGAAGAAATAGCGGAGCATCTGAGTGTACCAGTTATGATGATTGAAGTCCACCCAACCCACGAAAGACTCGAAGTTGGTTCTGTTCACCTGAACAGTGCAAGGTAATTGGCACGAAACTCTAGTTTATACTAGTCCAGTATGACAAATTTCCATGGCAGTTGATGTCGTATGGTTCAAAAAAGACCTACGCACATACGATCATTCTCCACTAATTGATGCTTCAGAATCTGGCAACAAAGTTCTGTGCTTGTATGTTTTAGAGCCTGAGAGGATAGAACTTGATGATGTGGACCCAATTCATATTGAATGGGAACTGAAGAATGCCATCGAGCTGTCAAAATCTCTTGAGGAGATTAGAGGAAGTTTACATTTTTCAACAAATGACATAATTACCACACTTGAGAAAATAAATTTGGATTATGAAATATCCAGATTATTGTCACATGAGGAGACTGGAAACTCTTGGTCATATCAAAGAGATAAGTTGGTCCAAAATTGGTGTCGAAATCAGAGCATTGATTGGTTAGAGTATCCCACTAACGGAGTCATTCGTAAGCTGCAAGACAGGGATTTGTGGAAGAGGAAAAGAGATTCCAGGATGCGAGAAAATCTCTACCAGCCACCAGAGATAACCAATTGTGTTGATTTCCAAGGAGATGTTCCTACAGTTGGCACTCTTGGTATTAAGCCTCGGAAATTGACAAATTACCCTACTCCTGGTCAAAGTGCAGCCTTCAGAAGATTAGATTCATTCTTGAATGAAGAAGCAAAACAATTCCAATGGGCGATATCAAGCCCTACACTTGCAGTGAAACATGGTTCAGGACTCTCACCTTATCTAACAGTAGGAGTGATTTCTATGCGGAGAGTAGTACAAGCAACTAATATTCGAATGGAATATATTAGGAAAAACAAGGGCGAATTTGATGGCCCCACTGTTTGGTTGAAAAGTTTGGGCTCATTCCGAAAAAGACTGGCATGGCGATGTCATTTCGTACAAAAATTGGAGATGGAAGATAACCTAGATTTGGTTGCACAAAATCCTGTTATTGATGCTAACCTAATGAGGACTTTAGATGAAGATAGATTCACAAGATGGAAGACTGGTACAACGGGTTGGCCGTTTTTGGATGCATGTATGCGTCAACTGTCTAGTACTGGATGGATTAATTTCAGAATGCGCGCCATGATAATGTCCGCTGCATCTTACAATCTATGGCTACCTTGGAGAGAAACTGGATGTCACCTAGCAAAGCAATTTTTAGATTATGAGCCTGGAATACATTGGTCGCAAGTTGGAATGCAATCCGGGACTACCGGGATAAACACGATTCGTGCATATTCCATGACTAAACAGGGTAGAGACCAAGACCCAGATGGTGATTACATTCGCAAGTGGGTGCCTGAATTATCGATGGTTCCTACAAAATATATTCACCAGCCATGGGAAATGCCAAATGAATTGCAGGAGACAATTTCTTGCATTATTGGACAACACTATCCTAGGCCAATACTGGACGAGTTAGAGAGCAGGAAAGAAGGCATCAAGCGAAGTTATGCAGCTCGTTCGAGTAAGGAATCTCGAGACATAAGCAAAGCCGTTCTGAAAAAGCATGGTAGTAGAAGCAGGCCAAGAAAGAGAAGGAGTACTCAGAAAAAATTATTCTGAAATTATTGCTCTGATGCCACTACAACCCGTGCTGGAATTAGGACTCTATCTTTGTACATATAGCCAGATTCCAATTCATCGATAACTGTGTTAGCAGGGAAGTCGTCAGAGGGTGGAAGGGTAGTAATTGCTTCCATCTTAGTAGGGTCAAATTTGCCACCTTTTGTTTCAATTTTTGAAACTCCATCGCTGGATAATTCGGACCACATTTTAGTGCGGATAAGGGTTAATCCTTCATCTTCGTTTACCGTTAACGCACGGTCGATGTCTGCTAAAACAGTCAACATCTTTCTCGCCATTCCCATTCCGCCATATTGGATTGCAGTAGCCTTTTCGGACATCAATCTCTTCCTGACATTTTGGATTTCAGCATCACGGTATGTGATCTCTTTTTCTGCTGCTTCAGCACGCTGAATTGCTTCAGTCAAAGGGTCGACTTCTTCAACCACTTCTTCGACGATTTCTTCATCGGTTGGAGGCTCAGTACTTGTATCGTCTACAACTACCTCTTCTTCGTCCATGCTATATCCAACCACAAGTCGTTTTTCAATTTCACGAATCCAAGAGATTACCTAAGTTCCAATCTCCATGGCCCCATAGTTTGGCATCGAGATGTTCACGACCTAAAATTTGAACATGCATTTTTTGATTTACAGCATGATGTAGCGTCCTTGAATTACGGTCGTGTGCTTCAAAGGTTGGAATAATTCGAGGGTCTTTTGATTCGTCCAAAGTCTCACCCATGTCCTTCCTGCGCTGCATCCAGTCAGCACATACTTTCTCAGAATATTCTGATTCTCCCATCTGCGACAAGGACTCTCTCACTTCATTCCATACTTCGTAAGAGTACATGTCATCAACATGTTCCAGCTCTCTTCCAATCGCATTCTCGAGATATAGAAAACAGCGGCCTTCCCATGCTTCCCAATGACCGACACTAACCCATTCTACAATCTTCAAAAGAGCGTCATGTGCATCATTCTGTGACAATACATTACGAACAGTACCCTCTCCTGAAATTTCATCTGCTAGGTCGAGGAATTCGGCTTCGCAATCAATATCAAAGTCGCGACCTAATCTCGAATCTGGTGTGGGACGTAGCGAGCGGAGAGCACTACTCTCCATTTGCGAAATGAATTGATTCCAGTCCATTTCGAGAATCTGATGAAGACCCTCGCCATCAACCAGATGGAGGCGCATTTCAATTCCCATGAAGGTGGCGTGCAAGGCAATGCACATCATTCCATCGGGGCTAAGTTCGCAAAGAAACGTACTGAGAATAGATAGCATTCAAGAAGACTAATCCGCCCGTTCTGTATAGGAGGGCGTGGTATGGCTACTATCAAAGAGCAAATTCAAGCCCTCTATGATGAGATACATAAAACTCAGAAGAACAAGGCCACTAATGCCCACATTGGTAAACTGAAGGCAAAGATTGCTCAGTTAAAACTCAAGGAAGAAAAGGCTGCTGCATCAGCAAAAGCTGCAGGCCCTGCAAAAGGCTTCGAAGTCAAAAAATCAGGAGACGCTACTGTAGCACTTGTAGGATTTCCATCAGTTGGAAAGTCAACACTAATCACTCAAGTTACCGATGCCAAATCGGAGGCTGGAAACTTCGCTTTTACAACCCTAACATGTATTCCCGGCCTGATGGAACACCGTGGCGCAAAAATCCAGATTCTAGACTTGCCAGGATTAATCAAGGGCGCTGCTGAAGGAAAGGGGAGAGGTAAGGAAATTCTTGGTGTGATTCGTTCTTGTGACATGGTTCTTTACATCGTTGACCCATTCCAAGATTCTCACTTTAGGGTTCTACACAGAGAGTTAGAAAACGCTGGTATACGCCTAAACCAAACGAAACCTCCAGTCTTCGTCAAGCGTGTTGACAAAGGTGGAATAGATGTTCGAACAACAGTAGAGCAAACCCACTTGACTCCAGAAGAGATGGGCGACATCATACGTTCATTCGGCTACACATCTGCAATAGTCACACTACGTGCCGACACCACTGCAGAAATGCTTGTTGACACTATGGTTGGAACCCGTGTATATTCTAAATCTGTAATCGCTGTAAACAAAATCGATATTGCAACTGAGGAGGAAATAGAATCGGCCGAGAAAGCGCTGCCACAGGATTGGCCAATCATGCGCATATCAGCATTCAAGGGAACAGGCCTGGATGAATTGAAGGATTTCATTTACGACAACCTAGGATTCATGCGTGTTTTCTTGAAACCACAGGGTCAAGAAGCTGACTTAGAAGAACCATTGATTGTAAAAGATGATTCAACCGTTGAAAACGTGTGTAACAATCTGCACCGCGACTTTGTGAGAAAATTCAGATTCGCCAGAGTTAAGGGACCATCGGCAAAGTTCGATTGGCAACGTGTTGGTCTAGACCATCGACTCAAAGATGGCGATTTGCTATCAATAATTATCAAGAGATGAATGAGTTTTCAGAGTTATTTCTATGTGACAATTTGCAATGAAAGAATAAATACTTCGAAATTTATCAGAAACTATGCAAGGTGGCTCGTACATTGGATTGTTCTTCTTTTCCTGCATAGCCTTCACAATAGTTTTGTTCTTATTTACAAGAGCACGCATCCAATATTTCAAAGATATTGACAAAAAAATGTTAGGAACTAAAGACCCATTTTGGAGCAACATCCACGGACTGGCAATATTCATTTTATTGGGAATATTGGTTATTGATTTCTTTTTTGTGGCATGGGATTCGATGGCAATTATGTGCCTCGGAAGCAACAATTGTGGGCCAAGTAACTTTCAATCGATAATTCTGTTAGATAATAGTATAGATACAGAATATGCTTATTTCTACCTTGGATCAGTACTGATGCCCCTGATTTGGACTTCATGGGCATTTTTGCAAGAGTTAAAAATTAGCAAAAAAATGAGGAATGCTAGAACTGACCTACTACTAGGCAACATTGACAGCGCCCCCACAAGGGAACCAATGCCACCCGTCGTGGTCGAAGTTCCGGCACCTCGCCAAAGCGATGAGCCTGCAACATTCGAGGAAGTCCTTCAAGCGATGGAGGCTGAATTAGAAAAGGCGATGGATGCTGCAAAGCAACTAAAGCAAGAGCTAGATGAAACTAAGGAAAAGGTCGATAACTTGGAAGTTGAAGTTCAAGAAAAGGACATCGAGATTCAGCAAATCAAGGAATCAAAAACCAATTTGGACAAGATGATTTCTGAGAACTCTGAATCAAAGGATAGTGAAACTAAATCCCTATCACTGACCGACTCTGTTATGGTTGGAGATTCTGTTATGGGTGGAGTCAAGATTGACAAACAAATCAACAATGACCCTGAAGCTATCGCTCGAGCAGTCATCAATGCATACAAAATGGGAGCAAGTGATTCCGAGTAGGGCCTATCGTCATAAACGGGAAACATAGCAGCACGAAACATGCCAGAACCACTGCCGGATTTTGGCAACATTCGCTTTGATGGTACACTGCGAC
>OCVP010000078.1_pt1 | contig 45544 bp, 46 predicted proteins | sample 1539171 | NCBI WGS metagenome assembly OCVP01 (sample SAMEA51879418, study PRJEB22527) | metagenome
CCTTGAGATTCAAGAATATCCATTAATCTACCTGCTCTAGCAAATCCAACTCTTAGTTTTCTTTGTAACATTGAAGTAGATCCTAACTGTGATCTAACAACAAGATCTGTGGCAGTTTTAATTAATTCTTCATCTTCACCTAAATCATCATCGCTTTGAACAGTTGTAGATTTTTGTTCTTCAATAACAGCAGGATTGTATTCAGCTTCTTTTTGTGACTTAACCCATGAGACTACATCTTTTATTTCTTCCTCAGTAACCCAAGCACCTTGGATTCTTTCTAATCTAGGATTTGAAGCTGTAACAATTAGCATGTCTCCAAGCCCAATTAATTTTTCAGCTCCAGACTGATCAAGGATAACTCTTGAGTCTGTTGTTGAGGCTACAGAAAATGCAAGTCTTGAAGGAATGTTTGCTTTCATTACACCAGTAATAACATCTACTGAAGGTCTTTGAGTTGCGACAACTAAATGTATTCCAATTGCTCTAGCCATTTGAGCAAGTCTTACAATTGCTGACTCTACTTCCCTACCAGCAACCATCATCAAATCATTCAATTCATCAATGCACACAACTATGTAAGGAAATCTATCAAATTTTTCTGTATCTAATAATCCGGCATCAAATTTTTCATGATATCCATTAATGTCACGTACTTGCCCATCAGCTAATAAATCATATCTTCTATCCATTTCAGAAACAGCCCAAGTTAATGCATCAACAGCTTTCTTTGGGTTTGTAATTACTTTTGTAAGTAAATGAGGTACATTGTTGTACTGTCCTAATTCGACTCTTTTTGGATCAACCATTACCATTTTTACCTCATCTGGATTAGTCCTCATTAAAAGAGATGTAACAATTGAATTAATACAGGATGATTTACCTGCACCAGTTTGCCCTGCAATCAAAACGTGAGGTAGTTCAGATAAGTTAATTAATCTTGCTTGACCTGAAATATCTAATCCAAGTCCTACATTTAAAGGATGATCTAATTTTTTTGCCTCTGGAGAGGTTAGAACATCTCCCAATGAAACAAGTCTTCTTTGCCTATTTGGAATCTCAATACCAATCGCACTTCTTCCAGGAATTGGAGCTAAAAGTCTTACATCTGGTGTAGCTAAAGCATAAGCAATGTCGTGTGAAAGTGATGTAACTTTAGATACTTTAACACCAGGTGATAACTCTATTTCATATCTTGTGACAGTTGGTCCAGGAACAATTTTTGTTAATTCAGCTTCTACACCATGTTCTTTTAAGAGATTTTGTAAATCTGTTGCCGTTTGTTGTAAAAGTTTTTTTGAGGTAGAAACATCAGTACCCATTTTTAATAATTTCATTGGTGGAAGTACATAGTTGGATGATTTTGTATTTGGTTTTTTTGATTTAGGCAATGAAGGTTCTTTTGACTTAGGCTTCTTCGAATTAACTGATTTTTTTACTTTTTCCTTCTTCAATGTAACAACATTATTAGTTTCAACTTCTTCTGATGGAGTTATAGTTTCAGTATTGATAAGATCAAAATTAATTTTGGATGCCTCTCTTCTAGCTTTATAAAATGCAAAAATAAACCTATATGAGTAGACAAAAATTGCCTGAACTCCACCGATGAGATCTTTAAGTTCTATATCCGTCATATATAAAACAGAAATGATCAAACCGAATAAAAGCACAACATGGGTCATTTCTGCAGCAAGTAAATTATTTAATGGGTAAACAATGAATGCAGAAATAAACCCTCCGGATTTTTGTAGAGCAGCACTTCCAACACTTATTGACAGTGGTTCAGAGTGTATGTAAAAGTGAAATAACGCAGAAGTGAATATTTGTACCCAGATTGTTCCAATAAATACTTTTTGGGTATTTATAAAGTCTTTATCTCTTATAAGAATTGCAGCACCATAAATCAAAAGTAGAGGAAATAAATATACACCATAGCCAAACGACCATGTAAGTAAATTATTTACGAACTCTCCTATTGGACCAGCTTTGCCAAAAGAAGATAATCCTACAAGAATGCCTAATCCAGTCATAAACACAGCGACAGCTTGGTAAGACTTAAAAAATGAACTAGTGATATTTTTTGAAGTATCTGAAATACCTCTTAAAGTTTGAGGTACTTTTATTAAATTTTTCGGTTTAGACACCCGCTTACGCCCATCAACCCTTTTGCGAGTGGATGTCTTAACAGCCACGAACATATTATACCATAGAAAATAGTAAAAAAAGCCTAATTTTCCTTTATTTTTTTGTAAAAACCCCTAATTTTATTGGCTAATTCAGGTGTAATTGAGGTTATTGGAAGTAAAGGCTCTCCAACTTCCTCCCAACTCTCAGATAAGATTTTTTTAATTGGTCCTGGACTTGGCTCTTCAAAAATAGCTTCGAATAAATTAGATAATTGCATATTGATCTCTTCAGCTTTTTCTAAATCATTATCTTTGGCAAAACTTATCATTTTAGAAATCTCATCACCAACAACATGTGATGCAACTGAAACTACTCCTACTCCACCATTTGTTACAAAATCATATGTTTGGTTATCGTTTCCAGAATAAATATCTGCTTTATCCTTTAACAATTCAAGTTGCTTTTTAGAAAATTCAAAATCACCAACTGCATCTTTAATAGAATGAATGCCGATATCATCAACAAGTGTCTGAAGAGTTTCAAGTTCAATTAATGTACTTGTACGACCTGGAATGTTGTAGGCCATTATTGGAAGATCTGTTATTTTTGATATTTCTTCAAAATGACGCAAAATTCCATGTTGAGAAGGTTTTGAATAATACGGAGTAACAATCATTATTCCATCTACTCCAAGAGAATCTGCCATCTTAGTAATTTCAATTGATTCAGAAGTTGAATATGTTCCAGTACCAGCAATAATCTTTGCTTTATCACTCACAGAATCAATAGCAGTAGAGTAAATAATCTCTCTGTCTTTAATTGAAAGGTTTGGTGATTCTCCTGTTGTTCCAGTAAGTACAAGTCCTTCCGATTTGTCATGCACCAATTTTCTACAAAGTCTCCAAAGAGTGTCAGTATTTAATACACCTCGTGAATCAAATGGAGTAATTGAAGCTGTTAATAAACTACCAAACTCAGTCATGAACGGTCCATTGCTTCTTTCATAAGAGTTTCAAGTCCATAAACATAAGAATTCACATTTTCCATTTCACGTAATACTATCTCGATACCTGTTAAATATGCTTTTCTATCATTAACTTTATGATCAAGAATAAATTCTTCAAAAGTATTAGAAAATACGACTTCTTGTTCAGCTAGATAATCATCCGACCTTAATGAATAAATATTGATTGAATTTTCCTCTGTTTTTGCAAAATACTCCCCCTCTATATCTTCTGAGTTCATCTTTTCTAAACTTGAAGCAACATCTTTTGAAGTTCCAGATGGTGCATCTTCCTTATTTGAATGATGTTTTTCTACTATGTGTACATTCCTAAATGTATTTGATAACTGCTCAGAAAAAACTTTTTGGAAAGCTGCACCCGCTGAAAAATTAGGAATAAGTGCAACTCCTTTTTCAGAATTTTTTAATAGTTTAATTGATTCATCATTCACACCTGATGATCCAATTATTAATTTGGCATCGTTATTTACAAGAATCTTAATATTTTCATTAACAACAGATGCTGGAGCAAATTCAAAAATATAGTCACATACAAGATCATCTGATATCAAAAAGTTTTTAAATGTTGAGTCATTTTCTCCAGGATCAATTATCCCAATTACTTCAAAATCATCTAGATCATTAATAAAATTTGAGACCATCACTCCCATGCTTCCTTTACCACCGGAAACGATTACAGTCTTGTTTGCAATTTCATTCAACTTAATATTCACCTTATACTTGTATTATCAGTCTTTAATGATAATGATAAAAAATGGAATTTAAGAAAAAAACTTTAGAAACTCAAATTATTGAAATATTTCAAAAAATTAGTCCAGCAATTACACGACTAATACAATCCGAAACTGATAATGCAAATATTGTCATTAATCTAGGTAAAACTAAAAGCAAAAACAAAAACGAGATAAACATAAATCCATCTATTTTGGTTAATGCAGTTTCAGATTCAGAACTTGAATTTAAGGAATTAATAATTGGAACTGTAGTTCATGAGGCTATACATTCTATGGAAGAATATAATTTCAATGTTGATGAAGATCTCACAAAATATAAAGATGACACTGAAGGGTTAACTAACATTGATGAAGTTCTTGAAGTTCTCGCGGGTCCATTTGGAAAATACATTTTTGAAATACTTGTGCATTCCTATGATGAGTTTCAATTTGTAAAAAACTTTAACGGGCTTAGATCAATCCTCGAGGATATTTATAAAGAATCTAGTATCAACATAAAAAATTTAAAGCCTTTCAATAAATTTTTAACATTGCTTTTTCATAACATCACAGGATATGTTGAATTAGATATAGAAAAGTATCCAAAAAATATTAAAGAACCCTTAAAAGAGACTTTAAGAGTATTAGATAATTTTTCATATGATAAAAACTTGATAGAAGACACTATTGATATAACGATAGAAATTACAGATATTTGTAGAAGATACAATCTATTACCAGATGTTGATAACCAAACATTGGGAGAACGTAGAGAATCAATAGAAAATTTTGAAGACTCCGTAATTGACGATTTAAACAAAGTCTTAATTCCTTCTAGTACAAACATTACTTCAGGTAATACCTTAGAAAAATTCTTAGGTAAAAAGGGTGCAGATTCAGAAGATGAAAAGCTTAACTTTATGGATGATCATGTTTCAAAAGTTGGAACATCCTCAACCGTTTATCTTCCAAATGGTAAAGTATCAAAATTACTGAGTACTAATTTACCAAAATCATTTAAAAATTTATATACAAATGGCTTAAATACTTATAACTCCCTGTTGGAAGAATGGGATCTCCCCGTATTCAAAGTTACAAACAAAATAAAACCTTACTTTATACATAACAAAAAAAGGCTCAGAATCAGTGGTTATGATCAGGGAGATTTATCACCACATGTTCCTTTAATGCTTGCATCAGGTAGGTATGAAAGAATGTTTGAACAAAAACAAAGGCTTTCAAACAAATCTTATGCAGTATCTTTACTAATTGATGGAAGTGGATCAATGCTTGAAAAAGATAAAGGTGATTTCTATCCCTGGTCTCTCTCAGCGGCATTAATAGGAGCAAGTTATCTTGCACAAATCTGCCATGAATTAGATATTGATTTTGAAGTAGCAATTTTTAATAGGAGCTTTGCGGCAGATGAATTAGAAAATGAAGAATTATATTTAAAAAGAAAGATGGCTGTTTCCTCCATGCTAAATACAAATTATGGATCAAATGCTGAATATTACTTCAATACAACAAATCATTATTTTATTAAAAAGTTTGATGATTCATGGAAAGAAAATTATGAAAAGTTTATAGGTTTAATTGAATTTTCAAGAAACTTAAGGGAGTCATTAGACAAAATAGAATCTAATTTGGATCACCCTCCTGCAAGCATGTTTGAAAGAGGAACCAATGTTGACGAAAGAAATATAATGTTTTCTACAAAAAGACTTCTAGAAAAAGGTTCTAAAACAAAACTTTTAGCCGTACTGTCAGACGGTATGACAAGAGGATCACTTGAGGATTTAAAAAGTTCTATCAATTATGCTTCCAAAGTTGGGATTGATGTAATTGGGATAGGTATTGGAGAAAGAGGCACTTGGAAAGAATATATCAATAAGACGCAGATAAATGAACCTGAAGAGTTAATTCATTCAATAGTAAACATCACAAAGGATATACTTATAAAGAATATTGAAGAATCTACAGGAGTGGCTTGATGGCTGAACAAATATTTAAAAACCCAACTGGTAAGGGTGATATAAAGCTAAATGAATGTAAGCTATCAAAATCAATTCCTGATTATGAATCTAGAGCCGAACGGATACCTGAGTTAGATAAAAATTATGTAGACTTTGGAATTCAATATAAATTAGCTCAAATTATTAAGAGCAAAGAAGATACGTTTAAAAATGAAATCCCGATTCATATTGCACTTAAAGGACATATGGGAACAGGTAAGGATCACGATATAGAGCAATTAGCTGCAAAATTAAATTATCCATACTATCGGATTCCTTTATCAGGTGAAGTTAGAGACGTGACTTTACTTGGTTCAGTTCAATTATATGGAGATGGAGTTGGTGGAACAGATTCCAAATGGCAGGATGGCGAATTAACCAGAGCACTAAGAGGACCTTCCATTATTAATCTATCAGAATTAAATGCAGCTGGACCAGAAGTTTTATTTGCTTTACATTCACTATTAGATAGACACAAAAAACTAGAGCTTCCTAATGGAGAAGTAATTGAATTAAGAAATGACTCATATATTTTTGGAACAATGAATCCAACGAGCTTAAGGGATTATGCAGGAACACAAACTCTAAACAAAGCATTTGCTGATCGATGGGTTATTTGGGATAAACCTTTTCCTAACAAAGAACAGCTTGAATCAATATTTAAAAAACGATATCCAAAATTACAAAATGAATTCACAGATCTAATAATCAAATTGGCTATTGAAATTAATAACTCATTTTTATCTGATGACATAAGCATCAATATTGAAACGCCAATGAGTCTTAGAACAGTTGTAGAAAGAATTCCCGTTGGATTAGATTTGTACAAAAATGCTTCAGATCCTTTGCATGAAACATGGAAAAATATGGTTCTTCCTCATGTAAATCCTGAAGACCTTGATCATTATTCAACACTATGGAATACCGTGGTAAGAAACGGTCCAAATATAAAACCTAGTTTGTAACAAGTTTTACTAAAGGAATATCTCTCTCTGTTTTTGACCTGTAAAGATTAAAAGTAGGATAGAAATCAGTTAATAGTTTCCAATACTCTTCCTTTTCAAGTTCATCAACAATTAAAGGCTTTGCATCTTTGTATTCTTTATTAACGAGTATTTTTACTTTGTCTGTATTTATGTTGAAAAACCAATCAGGAGTTTTGTCTCTCCCTCCATATGAGGCTGCAACAAGATATCCTTCATCAATTACAACATAAGTCAAAGGTGTTTTTCTTAATTTATTTGATTTACGTCCAACAGTTTCTAGGAGTAAAATATTCTCCCCTATTAGCTTTCTACCAATAAAAGTATGATTGAATTTCATAATATTTGAATGGGCAGTTGTTATTAATTTGACGAGCCAAGTTGGCCAATATGAGAATGTTTTACCTAGTAATTTCCAGATATTTTACTCCGGAGAGTCTTGATTTTTATTTTTAAAACCGTCGATTTTATTTTGAAAATCTTTAATTTTCTGATCAATATCAGACATTTCTAAATTTGTAACTTCTTCTTTTAATTTATCAATCTGTTCTTTAACAAACTTGTTTTCATTAAAAACGTCATAAAATACTTTTATTAAAATTGTTGATATTACTAATTTTATGATTTTCTTCATATATAGATAATACGTAGATTTAAATCATAAATAAAGTATTTTATTTGATGTTCCTATTGGAGTAAGAGAGTTTCACAATTAAAATTAAATTGTGAAAGATTTATTAAGCAGTCTTGTAGCTGAACAGCAACTTCTAGATCAATACTTACAAAGTATTCCAGTAAGAAATTGGGATACCAAAACAACCTTTAAGAATTGGAACATCACAAATCATGTAAGTTATTTAGCAGGACTGGAAGATCTAGCGCTTAATGCAATGAAAAAGAAAGGTACCGATTTCAATAAATACAGGGGGCCAAAAGGGTTAGAAAAATTTGAAAAAGAATGTATAAAAAAAGGTAATGAGATGAGACCACAAGATGTTATTGAGTGGTGGAGACTCTCAAGAGCAAAGGTTGTAGAAATTTTAGCTAAAGGATCTCCTGGAAAAAAAATAAAATGGTGGAATAACGAAATTGATTATCTCACATTTTCATCTACAAAATTAGCTGAAACTTGGGCTCATGGCTTAGACATTTACGACAGTATGAAAAAAGATTATGAAGATACAGTAAGAATTGAACATGTTGCATTATTTGGATGGCTAAATGCCGAAAACACAAGTAAACAGAACAAAGTCAAGTTTAAAGATTTGAGAATTGAATTAATTGGTCCTGAATACAGAGCATGGCAATTTGGAAATGAGAAGTCAGAAAATAGTATTAAAGGAAATGCAAGTGACTGGTGTAGGATTGTAACTGGTAGGACAAATAAGGGATTCAAACCAACTCTTTCAGTTGAGGGTGATTTTGCAAAAAAATATCTAAAACTACAGCACGCAAAAATTTAATTTATGATCATCCATGGCGTAGTTCATTTAAAAGCTTTGCCGGGTTCACCGTCAAATTCCTTAGGATTAGATGAGATCACCAAACTTGCCCAAAAAGATGTAGAAAATTTATATACTGCTGGGGTTGATGGAATTATTATCGAAAATTTTGGCGATGTACCTTTTGTAAAAAATGATATTTCAAAAAGAACTCTTGCTAGTTTTACTTCTGTTGTACAAAAGTTAGAAATAAATTCAGATTTAAAAGTTGGTATAAATGTTTTAAGAAATGATGGAATAGCAGCTCTATCAATTGCAGAAGCTACGAATTCAGATTTTGTAAGGATTAATGTTTTAAATAATGTAATGATGTTTACCGACCAGGGAATAATTGAAGGTGAAGCACATGAAATTTCTGATTTTAAAAAAAATCTAAATAATGATATTGAAATATATGCTGATGTGTTTGTTAAACACGCAGTACCACCAGAGGGTTCGAAAATAGAAAATCATGCAGAAGAATTAATAAACAGAGCTGGTGCAGATGTTGTTATTGTAACGGGTGATGGAACTGGTCATCAAATAAATATGGATGACCTTACAAAGGTTAGAGAGATAGTTCCTGTTGGAAAATTAGCAATTGGATCAGGAGTTGATCATACAAACATTAATCAATATGAAAATATTGCAGATATTTTGATTATTGGAACAAGTTTTAAAAAAGATGGAAATGTTGAAAATCCAGTTGATATTGATACGGCAAAAGAAGTTATTGATCAATTAAAATAAATTTTTAATAAAACTCTTAAATATTGATTTGCTTACTATCATTTCTATTTGAATGGAAGCCATACTTAATCCAGCAATTATTTTATTTATTTCTGGGATCATCATTGGACGAATATTTAACGATACACTGCCACCAGCTCTATCAAAATATTTAGGATATTACTTGCTTCTTTCATTGGGTCTAAAAGGTGGTATCAGTTTGCAACAAAACGGATTCACTAGCGAAGTTGTTAACGCTATATCCCTTGGAATATTTTTTGCATTGCTTATTCCTATACTTTCTTATTTATATTTAAGAAATAATTTAAATATTGATGATGCAGCTGCTCTTTCTGGCACATACGGTTCTGTAAGTGCAATCACTTTTGTTACTGCAATATCCTATTTATCGACAAACTCTCAAGCATTTGATGACTATATGTCAGCTGTTCTCGTTGTAATGGAATTCCCTGCAATTTTTATGGCACTTTTTCTTATTACAAGAAAACGTAACGTTGACCAAAATAATTTTGAAATAATAAAAACAGCATTTTTAGAAGTGCCAAATGTATTGTTAATATCCTCACTGATAATTGGCTTTAGTATCGAAGGCACAATTTCAGATAATGTTGAATTCTTCACTGATACTTTGTTTGAATATGTTTTATATTTATTTTTATTTGTGATGGGAACTCGTGTAGCTAAAAGACTTAAAGAGCTAAAGGGTAAAGGTAAAACTTTAATACTTTTTGCATTGATCACTCCCCTTATAGGATCTCTTTTAGCATTATTTGCATCAAACTATTTTGCACTTTCAATTGGAAATGCAACATTACTTATGGTTTTGACGGCCAGTGCAAGCTATATTGCTGTTCCAGCAGTAGTTAAAGATGCAATTCCAGATGCAAATCCAGCAATTTATCTTGGTTTGAGCTTAGGTGTGACTTTTCCTTTTAACGTAATCATTGGCATACCCGTCTATCACGAGCTTGCAAAATATTTTATAGGTTAGTTAAGCTGTAATAAATGTACACCCGTAAATATAAAGTAAATAGACAAAAAGTTCACTATGTAAAATTTGATAAGGATACCTATTTACTCGAATCATTAACTGAATATGCAATCAACAATAAAATAAAGACTGCTGAAATTTCATTTATAGGTGCTGTTCAAAATTTAAATGTTGTTTACTTTAACCAAGAAACTAAAGAATACGAAGATCACTTTTTTGATGGTGGTTTTGAGGTACTGAGTGGTCTTGGAAACATCACATTATTTGAAAATAAACCATTGGTTCATATCCATATATCTGTATCTGATAAAGATGGAAAGGCATTTGGAGGACATTTAGTTAATGGTACAAAAATTTGGCTGATAGAGGCCATCATAAAGCAACCTACATTTATAGGAAAAAATTATATAAATAGATACTTTGATGAAGAATTATGTTTGAATGTTTGGAATGACTAGGATAAAGAATTTCCGTTAATACTAAACCCACCATCAACAGTTAGTATTTCCCCAGTTATCCAGCCAGCTTCTTCTGAGCACAGGAAATATACCGCTTCTGCAATATCTTCTGGTTCTCCAAGTTTTTGAAGCAAATGAAGATTTTTTGAATATTCTTCATTTTCCCATAAAAGTTGTGAGAGCCTTGTTCTAACAATTGCCGGAGCAACACCATTTACTCTGATATCAGGTGCTAATTCATAAGCAAGCTGCTTTGTCATGTAAATTAGAGCAGCTTTAGAAATATTATATGCCCCCATTAGATCAGACGGAAAATATCCTGCTACAGAACAGATGTTCATAATAGCTGTGCTTAATTCATTTTTGTATGCTGCTCTTGCCCAAAGTAAAGGACCTTTTTGATTTACTGCCCATGTTTTTTCAAGAGCTCCCATATCAACATCCATTAAGTTTCCACCAGCAGGATTTGTTCCTGCATTGTTGATCAAAATATCAAGAGATCCAAATTTTTCATTTATTTCTTTACAAGTACGATCAGCGGCTTCTTCATCATCAGCTTTTGCCATAATTGTATGAAAATTATCGTTATTTACAGAATTTTGAAGTTCTTCTAAGGTGTCAGGTTTTCTTCCTGTAACAACTACATTAGACTCTCCATCACTTAAATATTTTTCAGCGATTGCAAGACCAATACCCCTGGTCCCTCCTGTGATAAGTACAGTTTTCATAAAATTAATTATAACACTCATAAATCAGTGAGCAGTTACAGTAAATGAGTCATGGATAACTTTGAGAAATACATTTTTTTATTAACTAAAAATAAAGATTTTCAAAAACTTTTTTATGCGAAGTTTATAACTTATATGGGTGACTGGTTTTTAACAGTTCCGCTTTTAAGCATTATTTATGAACTAACCAATAGTCCGCTGATAACTTCAATTGTTCTTGTAGTACAAAGTGCTCCCTATGTCATACTTGGTAGTTTTGGAGGATATCTTGCTGATAAATTCGACAGAAAAGTTGTAATTGCTGTTTCGGAATTTCTATCCGGATGTGCTGTCTTATTGATTATGTATTCTGTATCTACGGAAAATGTTTTATTTATCCTTATTTCTTTTTCCTTTTTAGGCGTTGTAAATTGTGCTTATATGCCTGCTTCAGACGCTGCCTTGCCAAATGTAGTATTAAGAGAAAATTTACCTGAAGCAAATGTACTTAATTTCTCAACTTGGGGAATTGCTGCTGGACTTGGAGCTGGACTTGGTGGATTTTTATCTGAATTTTTATCAAGAAATCAATTGTTCACCATAAACTTTCTGTCTTTTATGTTCTCAGCATTTCTTGTATTTCTAATTAAAACAAACTTAAATGAAAATTCAGGAAATGTTGACAATAACAATAGAGTTAAATTTCGAGATGGACTGAATTTTGTTTTATCAGATAAAAAAATATTCTATTTAACTGTAACAAAGGGAATGTTTGGTATCTCAGCTGCTGGCTTACTTTCATTGTTTACAATACTTTCATTAGACATATACAACACTGGTGATTTTGGAGCAGGTTTAATGTGGAGTGCTCGTGGCGTTGGTGCATTTATAGGGCCAGTAATGTTTAGGTACTTTTTTGGAAAAACAGATCAGAAACTTCTTTCAACTATTGGTCCCTGCATAATGATCTGGGGTATTTTCTACTTTCTAATAACCTTCTCACCTAGCTTATATATAACAACTCTTCTTCTTGTCCTAGGTCACTGTGGTGGAGGTGCACAATGGGCTTTTTCATCTTACGGTATACAAATTTTGACCCCTGATAATATTCGAGGACGAATTGCAGGTTTGGATTACTCTTTTTATTTTTTAATGTTTACAAACTCAAATCTTATTATTGGATACTTGGCTACTCAGTATGACGTCTTAACTTTATTTAAAATATTTCCAACTTTAGGATTTTCCGTTGGACTTTTTTGGTTTATTAGAACAAGATCTTTCTGGAAAACAATCGAAAGTTAATCAACTTTAGGAATGTCTATCAATTTGGTTGTGTAAGCAGCTGATTTTCTATCAGCTCGCATTTTCCAGTTTTTTTGAATTCCCTGTGCTCCCATAAATAGAGTTCCATTTCCAAATCTATCATTTAACTGGTCTAGTGAATCCATAAGAATATCGGATCTCTCATAATTCTCATGCTCATAGAAGCTAAACTGTTCATATTTGGCATCAGATATATCCAAGAGTATTACGCCTATTTTCTGATACTCATAATTTGGCAAAAAAAGTTTATTTGTTAATCTTTTCGCTTCTTTGATTATTTTTGAAGTATTACTAGTTGGAATTGTAAAGAAAGAGCTCATTCCATTGCTATATTTTCTTTCATCTTCTATAAATGGACTTGTTCTTAAAAATACGTGAATACCTCCAGCTCTTGAATTCTGAGCTCGTAACTTTTCACAAGCTCTTGCAACGTATGTTGAAACAGCTTCTTCAAGTTCATATACTTTTGTTACTTTTTTCCCAAACGACTTTGAAGAAATTATGTTTTTCTTATTTTTAACTTCTTCAATTTGCATACATGATATGCCATTTAGCTCATGATAGATTCTCTCTCCTACAATGCTCAGAGTCTTTCGTATCTGTCTTGGATCTCCTGTTGAGAGTTCATATGCTGAATTGATACCAATTTTTCTTAGTCTTCTACCCCATCTTGTTGAGATACCCCATATATCTTCTAGTTCGAGGTCTTTTAGAACTCTTACTCTCTCTGACTCTTCACGTATATCAAAGACATTTGATTCCTCATATTTTTTTGCTTGTCTGTTTGCAGCTTTTGCCAGAGTTTTTGAGGGTCCAATACCAATCGAGATTGGTATCCCTGTCCACTGCTTTATTAGTCTCCGTATTTCATTCGCTGTCTCCGTTAAGTCGCAATAATAAAACTTGCTAATATCTAAAAAAGCTTCATCAATTGAATAGATTTCGATGTCTCCAACTATTGATCGTAAAGATGTCATTACTCTTGCTGACATATCTCCATAAAATGTATAGTTCGATGAAAATACATGGACATTGTTTCTCTTTATCAATTGTTCATATTTAAATAGTGGAGCGCCCATTGGAATGCCTAATGCTTTTGCCTCATTTGACCTTGCAACAATGCATCCATCGTTGTTTGAGAGAACAACGATAGGTTTTCCTTCCAGTTTTGGATTAAACACCCTCTCACAAGATGCGTAAAAATTATTACAGTCGACTAAAGCAAAAATTTTATTTTTCATTCTTTATTTATTTCTTTGAATACTGTACACTATTCTAAGATAAAAGAAAGACATTTTTATGCCAAAAGGTGGAGCAAGAAAAGGAGCAGGAAGGCCTAGAGGTCAAGGCAAGTATGGCGAAGCAACTAAAGCGATTCGTGTACCCGAAAGTAAAGTTAAGTACATTTCAGAAATAGTAAGTAAAGGCCTTTACGAAATTCCTCTATACGGAGACCGAGTTGCAGCAGGCTTCCCATCCCCTGCAGATGACTACTTAGAAGACAAGATTGACCTCAACCAATATCTAGTAAAACATCCTGCATCAACATTTTTGGTAAGGGCATCAGGAAATTCAATGATAAACGCTGGAATATTCCCAAATGATATTTTGGTAGTCGATAAAAGCATCAAAGCCGAAAATGGGAATGTGGTAATAGCAATAATTGATGGTGAGCTAACAGTAAAAAGATATATTAAAAAAAGATCATCAGTTGTCTTGCAACCTGAGAATGAAGACTATGAGCCTATAGAGTTGAATGGAAAAAGTGAAGCACAAATCTGGGGTGTTGTTACCAGCGTAATTCATGACCTTTAATCATGAATCAAGATCAAATTTGTAAATACCTTTTGCCATTAGTGAAGTTTCTTGTTCAGATAATTTAAGATAAATCTCATTTTTAATCTCACTAAATAACTCTTTGTTTACTGTGTAGACGGCGTCAACAATAACAGACGCTTCTCTATATTTTTCTGAAGAAACTAACGAGTTTAAGAATTCAAGTAAATTATCTTGTCCTCCGGCCATGTCAATATAGGTTTTTCCTATTTCATCAAGAGCAGGAGGTTTTAATTCCGATGGAGTTCCTGAGTACCAACCTCCATATTGTCTCCATACAGAATTAATTAGAAATTTGAAGTCATCATATACAGAAACTAAATATGGCTGTTGAAATTCAGGAGGAAGTGATAATTTTGAATGAATTTCTCGAAGAGAATGTCCACTATTCATCAAAGATAAAACATTGTCCTCAATCCACAACATACAATTACTTGTATCAAGAAGTACTTTAGTAATTTCTTTTTTTCCTTTGATCAATGGACCGTGACCAGGAAAAAGATATTCCGGATTTAATTCAGACATTTTTTTAAGCACTTCTCCCCACGAACCCACATATCTTTGAGATTTGGATGGATTTCCAGCATTAGGTAATGACCATATAAAAAAATCACCTGTGAATAGAGCATTGTCTTTTTCTGAATAAATATAGGTTGCGTCATCAGTTTCACCTTTCCCGTGAAACAACTTCAGTACGGAATTGTTAAATTCAAGTTCATAACTATCATCGTATGTTGTATCAGGATAAGTAAATTCATTAGGAAAAACCGGAGAAGGTAATCCAAACTGTCTTTGGTTAATAATACCGTTATATCCAATAGTTTTTTTATAGCGATCAAACCTATTAACAATATTTTTATGACCGATAACTTCTGTGTTGCTATTCTCAAATGCATTAATGATGTAATCAGTACCAGTAACGTGATCTACATGCCCATGGGTATAAATAATAAATTCCACATTTTCAATTCCCCATTCCTTTAATTTACTTACAACTTGAACAGATGAAACTCCCATACCTGTATCTATTAACAATGCAGATGTATCATCTTTAAAAGCAGCTACATTCCCAAAATTTTTTATGAAAGCTAAATTTTTATTAACTTCATACAACTCAACATTGAAACCCTCTTGAATACTTACCTGATTAGGCAATGTTTTTTTTGTTAAAAAACTTTTTGATAAATCAATAGGATTGTAGTTATTATCTGTATTCACAAACTGTAGTCCTTCTAAACTCATCTAATTTAGAGATCTCATCTGCTGTATTAACTAATAGTCTCCAAAAAACTGTTCCTTTATTTGTTGTTTTTATAGTTTTTATTTCTTCATTTTGGTTATTTGAGCTTGTTACTAAAAATTCATACCTTTCATTTTCTATTTGTAAATTATTAATTTTAAACTCAACAGTTGTATTGTTATTGTGCACATGTACAACCCAGTAACGTTCATCTTCTGGTACGGGCATAGATACAAATAAATCCCCATTAGCTAAGTCATATCTGCACATGGTGTACATAAAATCATAATTTGGCATTCTTGTTGAGGATCTTTTAGAGATACAAACCTGATCTAAATATCCAATTATACCGTCATAAGTATCCTCACAGCCGTCGAAGGGATTTTCGATAGCATCAGCAATATTCCTATCCAATTGATTCATAACTATATATGGACCCATAAAAATTAAAAAAACGTGGGTGATCAAAGCAACTATTGAAATTTTTATAGTCCAACTTTTCATTTACAACCTTCATTGATAATGCTTGCGACAGGAATCGATATTGGATTTTCATAATAATTTAAGTTAGGTCCGTAAATTCTATAAATTAAGGTGAAATCATTTCCAAAATGACTTAATGTTCCATTTTGATTAATTAGATTATTATCTATTTTTATTATGTAATTTTCACCAATTATCGATGTAAGCTCGCTTCCATTTGTAACTTGAGCAAACAAATCATCAAAAGTTGGTTCATCAAATAAGCTATTAGGATCTTGTAGATAATAGTTATCATTTCCATAAATTGCATAACTCCAGTAACGTGCATCAGGAACTTCTCCTGATAGTGTGTAGCTGCAATTACCAGACAGTGACTCTCCCCCGTCATCAAAACTTGTCTGCAGATAAATAACTTCGGGACTAGCGCTAGGTAGTAATCCTAATAATGAAACATAAGCCCTTTGCCAAATATTTTGAGACTCTAATCCGTAATCAAGATAATAATTCCACTGATTAATAGCATCTTTCCCAAAACCAGTTAGGAATGCGGCTGTAGATGTTGGTCTTGTAAATGGTAAAAAACTTACGATGCCGATAATTATTCCAACAATATATGGAAGAGACTTATTGATAGTTTTTCTCATCATATTTATATTAATTTAAGTTTTTTAGGCTTGATAGTTACTTTGAAGTAAATAAGAAAATTTTAATCATGGTCACTAAAATATAGTCATGTCAGTTTTAAAAACAGATTTAACTTTATTTGAAAATCTAAGTGATTGGGAATATAAAGAAAATTTCACAACTGTAACATCAGAATTTGGAGAATTGGATATTCATTTTGTTGATGAAAATTCAACTAGTGATGAATGTGTTCTTCTTTTACATGGGAATCCTACTTGGGGATATTTATACAGAAACATGATCGATCCATTGAAAGAGAATGGATACCGAGTAGTTGTTCCTGATTTACCTGGATTTGGAAAATCTGATAAATTTTCAGTGAGATATAACTATTCCTATGAGGGATTTGTAGATTGGATGTCACAATTTATTGAGAATACTGATTTAAAAAATATTACTCTCTTTTGTCAGGACTGGGGTGGCTTGATAGGTTTGAGGCTTGCAGCAAAGTATGGTGATAGATTTGAAAAAATTGTTGCTGCAAATACAGGACTGCCTACTGGTAAGGCTCCTTTAAGCGAAGGGTTTGCTGTGTTTCGTGAATTTTTACAGATAAAATCTGATCTTCATGTTGCAGGACAAGTAAGGAATGGCACGACAAAAGGAATAAATGAAAATGCGCTTGCTGCATACAATGCTCCATTTCCAGATGATGATCACAAACAAGGAGTTAGACAATTTCCAAACTTAGTTCCAGGTACGCCTAGAACTCCAAGTGCGGAACCAAATAAAGAAGCCTGGAAAATATTAAGAGAATGGAAAAAACCATTTTTATGCGCATTTAGCGATAAGGACCCGATATTTTCTGGTGTTGAAAATTCATTTTATAAATTAATCCCTGGTTGCAAAGATATGCCTCATGTAACAATTGAAGATGCTGGACATTTTTTACAAGAAGATCAACCCGAGGCATGCGTTGATGCAATTTTATCAATAAAGAATATCTAGCGAACAGCTACACCCCAGTAATTGTATCCAAGAAACTTTACAGATCCTGGTAAGTACATTGTGTCTTTTTCAATAATATTTAATCCAGCATCAGTTATTAACTTTGGTATATCTCTATTTGCATGACAACCTCCTGATAATTTTGGATAAAATATGTTTGTCACATTCTGAAATAATCTCGTGGTCATATCTGGAGAAATTCCATGTTCACAGAAAAAGTATTTACCTCCTGGTTTTAAAATCCTAAAAATTTCATTTAAAGCTTTGTTTGGATCAGGAATAGAACACAATGAGAAAGTACAAACTACTGAATCAACAGAGGATGTTGGCAAATCAATACTTTCAGCTGAGGATAAATTAAATTCAATATCTAAATTGACTTTGTCAGCATTTTTTTTGGCAATTTTGTTTAGCTCATCTGAAGGATCTATTCCAATAACTTTGTTGACCTTTTCGAAGTTATAGTATTGCAAATTTAATCCTGGACCTACACCTATTTCAACAACATCACCAGTTGCTAATGGAACAACTTTTTTTCTTTGATAATGATTAGGTTTTGTATTACAAAGAACGGTCAATAGCTTCGGGACTACGTTTGTTTCGTAATATTTTTTACCAAATAATTTTAAAATTGGAAGAACCAAAAATATTGATATGTATGTAGAAATCTTAAAAGCTATTTTTTTCATTAATACCTTAGAATTATTCTACTTTTACATTTTGGACATTGCGATAGAAACGAGACATACTCAGTAAGTTTTGTTCTTTTCCATTTATGTTTACATTTAATACATTTCATTATTTTTCTAATAATATTAATTAAATGGAAATTAATTCTATTTTTTTAGATTTAGTACCGTATTTAATTCCACTCCTAATGATTGGGGTTGGTACTGATTTAGATATTGAAAGTTTTAAAAATTTAATTACAAATTCTAAAAGCTCAATTATAGGGCTTTTAATTCAAGTTACACTTTTACCAATTGTCGGAATAGTTACAAGTTTGTTCATTGATAATCAATCAGTAGCAATCGGAATAATTGTAATAATGTGTGCACCAGGTGGTCATATATCTTCAATGTATTCATCATTAATGAAAGGCAATGTTGCTCTAACTACATCACTTACAATTGTGACTCAACTTATCGCGTTTGCAACTATACCTTTTTGGCTAAATGTTGCCTCTATATTTAATGATAAAGTTGGTGTACAAGTACAAATTGACTCAACAGAATTATTAATAGAACTACTTTATCTTGTTTTGATTCCTGTAATTATTGGGATGGTTATAAAATATTATTTCCCAGAGAAAGCAACTAACTCTCAGCCAAATATTAAAAAAGTTTTTACTGTTGTTACATTAATTCTCGCTATAGGTGTACCAATAGAATTAAATGATGTTCTTGTGGATATCTTTAAATCATCATTTATATTTGTAGTTTTAAATCTGTTAGCAATATTTGTAGGAATTAATCTTGTATCAAAAATAACAAAAATTAGTGATGAAGACAGGAAAGGAATCATTGCTGAGGGTACATTACAAAATTTCCCTATAGCAGCAGCTGTAGCATCATTACTAGGGTTAAATATCATTACGATTGTTGCTTTGAGCTACTTCTTGATAAGCTCAATACTTGTTGGTTTTTATGCAGTATATAAAAGTAGAAGTTAATATTCTTTAATATTCAATAATTAATAATCTAACTTCTTGAGAACAAAACAACTTCGTTCAAAGGAATATGACTAGCTGTATGAGATCCATAAAATGCCTTTTCAACAATCCCATTTTCATCGATAAGTATGTCTGCTGGTATTCCTAAAAATGCACCGCTCATGTTTGAAGCAGGGTTATATCCTTTAAAAACAGCTTTAAAAAAGCGATCTACTCTAATTGTTATACCAACTAAAAATCTGAGGAAACTGTTTTGAACTTCAAACTTATCAAAATATATACGATCATCATCACATAAAATTGTGATTTCACCATCGTGTTTTTTTGAATTTTTAACTAAATCATCAAAGTCACAGTCAAATATTGCAACTGGTACAAAATTTTCGCCGAATTCACTTTTTTTTGAAATAATCTCATTAATTCGTAAATGGCAAAAAGGACACGAAGAATATCTGTAAAAGGATATCATAGCTTTCTTACCTTGTATTGATTCTAGATTAAAAGTTGAACCATCTACAGAAGGTAAAGTAAGTTCACTTATTGAGTCGCCTTTTTTTAATTTCATAAACTCCCTTCAATAAATTATAAATCAAAATCTTAGATAAAAAATTTCTAAAATATCAAATTAATGTCCACCCCGTGGCACACCACCATACTTCATTCTTGTATCCCCCATGTAAGCGACCCTTTCATCTGGGTTAAGTGTTTTACAATCAATAATCTCACCAATAAAGAAAGTGTGAGTTCCTAGATTAATTTTTTGGTTAGTTTTAAGTTCAAACCATACAGTTGCATTATCAAATATTGGAACTGAGTTTTTTGTTAAAGTTATTGGCTCTTTATTTAAAAAGCCCTCTGAGTACTCAGCAGGTTTTGAAAATTTTACGAAGACTTTTGTATATTCGGGTGAGAACATATTTAATGTAAAATGATCACTTCTATTCATTAAGTCAAAAGTTACACTTTTATTGTCAATGCCTACTCCGATAAGAGCCGGCTCCATACTAACTTGTGTGATCCAGCTAGCAGTCATACCGTTGAACTCACCTTCTGCATGACTTCCAATGATGCCAAGTGGGCTTGGAATTTTCCAAGTAGATACGTTTATATCTTCATTAGTTACTTCTGTCATATCAAAGCTGTATTTGTTTTAATTCTATCAAGTTGTATCTGACTTGGCTCTGCACAACAAAACCAAGTTTCTGATAATTTTGGTACATTTTTATAGCTGTAATTTAAATCTGATATCAAATTGGATTGTGTCATATTTTCAATAATTTTGACCATACCTAGATATTGACTGTGCTCATCCAAATCAGGAGTATCTAATAAATAATTAAAAAGAGACACTTGCAGTTTATTTACTTCTTCATCTTTATAATCCCACATGTAACTCAATGAGTTTTTATCATAATCCTTTAAATACCCTTTAATTTCTGACCTCTGGAGAATAAGTGAATTCTTAGGAATCAATAATTTGATGGTTAATTGTATAGGGTCGACCGTTTCTCTAAGTTTATAATTTTCAATTAATTTAATTATGTCAATTAAATCATTTTGGTTTGTCCATGGAGAAAAAGGCATCCATGTAGGACGAATATCAATATTATTTGTTTGTGATATCTCTATAGCGTTAGCTAAATCAACACTTGAATGATTTTTTTCTAAAATAGTTAAAACTTCATCATTTGTGGTTTCAAATGCAGATATAACAAAAATCATATTTAAAGAAGAAAGCTCTTTAAAGTACTTTTCATACTTAATTATGTGCTCTACTTTAATTGTTGAATCATAAGTCACTTCAGGAAATTTTGAATTGAGGTTTTCAAGAATTTTTAAAGCATGGATTGGACCATTAAAAAAATCTGGATCATTAAATGATATGTGCATTGCACCAGAGTTAACTTGGTTTTCAACATCAAGTAATATTTTTTCTAAACTGTAGGTCTTAAAATTACCGTTAAATGAGATTGGTATAGGACAATGTGTGCAAGAGTGTTTACAGCCATAGGTTGTTTCAACTGATCCAGCTATCAAGTTTGAAGATCCGTTTACTAGATGGGCGTAATTAGATATATCGGGAAGAATGTCTCTATTTGGTATATTGTTTTTTAATGAGAATAATTTATTTTTATTTATATCTAAGAATGAATCTAACTCTCCATTTTCAATATTGCTAATGTGTTTGATTGATGAGTTAAAATCTTCAAGTACAGAACCATAAAGACCAAATGTAAATACTTTCTTTGGTAATGATTTGTTCTTTAGAAATTCAATAGATAAAACAGTTGCAGTATGCATTGGTGCATATATACCAAGTACGTCATATTGATCTATATTTATTTCGGGATTGTCTATTGAAAAGTCAACAATATCAAATTGAATATTTTCAGCTTTATACTTATCAACGATTTCAGCGATAATTTTTGGTTGTTTACCTAAATCATAAAACGATGTTAAAAGAATTTTCACAATAATTCTTTTATAAATTTAACCGTTTCAAAATCAATTGGAAGTGAGAGAGATATCTCAGTTATGTTACTTTCTTTCCAGGTTTCCAATTTCTTTTCTATGTCTTTCTTAGTACCTACAAGTGTTAATTCATTTAACAACTCTTTTGGAAAAAGTTGTTCAGATTCTTTTTTATTACCACTTAAATAAAGATTTTGAAGCTCATCTGCAATATCTTCATACCCATATTCACAAAATAAGTTGTAATAGAAGTTTTTTGATTTTGCGCCCATACCTCCAACATAAAGCGTATAAATATTTCGTGCGGGATATAGATATTGATCAATTTCATCCTCTTCGCAAACACGACCAAATACAGTTGTGACAATTTCAAATTTATTTTTTTTATCAGAATCACCAGATTTTTTAAATCCATTATTTAGTGATTCTTTATAGATATCCTCACCCTTAATTGGTGAGTACATAAATGGTAACCATCCTTCCGCAATTTCTGCTGTTAGTTCTACATTTTTTAATCCAACTGCAGCTAAATATATTGGAATTTCACTTCTGAACGGTTGCTCAATCAGCTTAAGTGGCTTGCCTAAACCTGTTGTCCCATCACCTTCTAAAGGTAAATCATAATAATCGCCATGATGTTCAACTTTTCCATCCCTGCTAATAATTTTTCGAACTAGTTCTACATATTCTCTAGTTTTTTTAAGTGGTTTTCCATATGGTACACCGTGCCAACCTTCCACAACCTGTGGACCTGAAACACCTAAACCTAATCTAAATCTTCCTTTAGACATTTGATCAAGTGTTACAGCTGTCATTGCTGTCATTGCTGGTGTTCTTGCAGGAATTTGCATAATCCCTGAACCAATTTTCATCTTCTCAGTCAAAGCGGAAAAATATGCAAGAGGTGTTACTGCATCGAAGCCATAAGCTTCAGCCGTCCAGACACAAGATACTCCAATATCATCTAATTTTTTTATTAAATCTTTGTCTTCTGAAATATGAGGTCCAAAATAACCAACATTGATGCTTATATCCATATTTTGTAATTTTAATGTATTTTTAAATTTTCGTTCTCTGTGAGAACATAATCCATAAGTATATCGTGTGATTCTTGGGGTAATTTATTATAAAGATTTACACTTGAACATATTGCGACCTTTATTGAATTTGGATATTTTGCTAAAAGTTTATCATAAAGTCCCTTTCCCCTACCGAGTCGTACTCCAGATTTTGAAAATGCCAATCCTGGTACAAAAAATACTTCAGTACTGTTAGCTATCTCTATATTTTGTGGTTCCATAATTTTAAGTTTGTTGATTACAAAAGGCTCTTGCAAAATACAAACTTTCAACTCATTATCATCAAGAAAAGTTGTTTGAATTTCTAAAAATGTATTTAAGAATAAATTAATATCTAGTTCAGAGTCCAATGGAATATATGTACATATTTTTTTTCTTTCTATTAATTTTGATATAAATTTTTGATTTTTATTCGATAGATTAAATTCTTTGTAATCAACTTTTTTTAAGTTACTTCTAAAAATTTTTTTTTCGTACATTTTTACTTATGAATATGATATCACTGTAATATAAGCCCATGCTCAAGAATAAATTATTAAGCTGGATCAACTTATTTATTATGGTGCTTTATACAATTCCTGTAACTTATAGCATTTGGTTAGTAGGCCTTTTTAGTAAGTACGGTTCTCTAAAATATCACATTGCACAATCATGGGTAAATCCATGGTTATGGGCAGCAAGAGCAAAAACATCATTTACAAAAGCTGTTGAATATAAGAACAATGAATCTTATGTTGTTATATCGAACCACTTATCAAATATTGATTCATTAATATTATTTAAACTTCTTAAAATTAAATGGGCATTTATGGCCAAAAAAGAAGTCTATAAATTACCTGTCTTCAGAACAGCAGCCAGAGCATTTAACTTTATAAAAGTTGATAGAGACAATCCAAATGATAGAGAATCAATAAATGAACAAGCTAGAAATCTTTTTAAGAATGGGTGGTCTTTAATGGTATATCCTCAAGGAACAAGAGTGGATAAAAATGAATTTAAAGAATTTAAAAGTGGTGCATTTCACATAGCACAACAAAACAATGTAAGAATCTTACCAGTAGTGATAGCTGGTACTGGTGATATTTGGCCTAAGGGTCGAAAATTCATGACTAGTGGAAAAGCATTCATTAAGACATTAGAACCTATAGACATGTCTAAGTGCACAAAAGAAAATATAGAGGATCTCGTAAAAGAAACTCATAAAAAGATGAAAAGTGTCTACGACGATATGACTATAAAACTTAAAAGCTAATTATGGAATTACTTTTAGCAGCTGGTTATATTTTTATACTTCGTCTTATCGACCAAAGTTTAGGAACACTAAGAACTCTCTATGTAAATAAAGGAAAGCCATTTTTTGGAGCAATTCTTGGATTTATTGAATCAGGTATTTGGATTATTGCCATATCTCAAGTAATTAAAGATTTAAATGATCCTTATTTGGCAGTTGGTTATGCTTTGGGATTTGCTGCAGGGACTATAGTTGGATCGTACATTGAATCATCTATTGCAATAGGTGATGTTGTTATCCGTATTTTTTCTCCAAAAGATAGTGATAGTAAAAAATTAGCAAAAGAACTCCGCAGTAATGGATATGGTGTAACTGTAATAAATGGAGAAGGTATGGAGGGAGAAGTAACTATTTCCTGGTGTGTCACACCAAGAAAAAAAGTTAAAGACGTTCTAAAAATTGTTTCAACTATTAGTCCAGATGCTTACATCACAACGGAATCAACAAATCCAACAAAACTTACTGCAAATCGTAAGTAATTAAATACCCTTCTCGAATTCGTCTTCGAAAGAAACTCTTTTTCTTTTCTTATTACCATCATTGTTTTCACGAGGCTTTGAAGATCTTGGTTTTCTTTCTCTCTTACCAGATTGTCTCTTCTCAATAGCATCTTCTGGTATTTCGATATCGTTTACAGGTGTTAAACCAACTTTTCCATTTTCAATTGAGTCAACTACTACCTGAATTTTATCTCCTACGGTAAGTACCTTTTCTGGGTCGCCGACTCTAATTTCAGAGTGAAATTTTGATATATGCATTAATCCATCTCTTCCAGGGAGAATATTAATAAACGCCCCGTATTTTGCGAGACTAACAACTTCACCTTCGTACTCTTGATTTAATTCTGGTTCCTCAGGATCAATAATTGCCATTACCATCTCTTTCGCAGTATCAAGAGATTCTTGTTCTGTTGAACCAAGTGTGAGTATTCCATCATCATCTATCTCAACACTTGCACCCGTTTCCTCTTCAATCTTCCTAATGTTTTTTCCTTTAGGCCCAATTACCTCACCAATTTTATCTTTAGGTAGTTCAATTGATTCAAGTCTTGGAGCATTACCAGATAAAGAATCAGCCGGTTCTGAAATAGTATCTTCCATGATATCCAAGATATGATGTCGAGCATCTTTTGCTTGCTCAAGAGCTTTTCTTAAAATATCGGATGGTAGCCCTTCAATTTTCATATCTAGTTGAAGAGCAGTTATTACTCCTCTGGTTCCTGCGACTTTAAAGTCCATATCACCTAATGCATCCTCTGCTCCTAAAATATCGGTTAAAGTTACAAATTCATTATTTTTAGATATTAAACCCATTGCTATTCCTGAAACATGTTCTCTAATTGGTACACCGGCTGCCATTAAAGAAAGACTTGATGCACATACAGAAGCTTGGGAAGTAGAGCCATTTGATGAAATAGCTTCACTCACAACTCTTATCGTGTAGGGAAAATCAGCCTTTGGAGGAATAACAGGTAGTATCGCTTTTTCTGCCAAAGCACCGTGACCTATCTCCCTTCTTTTTGGACCTCTCATCATATAGGCCTCACCTGTTGAATATGGTGGAAAATTATAATGATGCATATATCTCTTTGAGGTGACTGTATCTATGGTATCTAGCATTTGTTCAAGCCTTGACATGCCCAGTGTTGTTACATTCAATACCTGAGTTTCACCTCTAAGAAACAAAGATGATCCATGAACCATAGGTAATAAATTGATTTCAGAAGAAATATTTCTAATGTCTGTTGGAGATCTTCCATCAAGCCTTGGTCCTCCACTAACAACCCTATCCCTAACTAACTCTTTAAATATTGATTTATAAGCTAATTTGATAGCTTTAGAGTTATCCTCTTCTTCATCTAAAAATTCTTCAACAATTTTTTCTTGTAATTCATTTTGGCGTGAGCTTCTCTCAGACCTATCAATTATTGAGGCAATTTCATTAAGTTCGTCTTTGCAGCTTGTTTCAATTTTTGACTTTAGTTCATCGGTGTAATCTTCAATTAGTGGCCAATCAACGGATGGGATGTCATTCATTGAAACTAGCTCTTTTTGAGAATTTATTAATGATAAAATATAATCTTTAGACATGTCTATACCGTCTGCAACTATATCTTCGGATGGTGCAAGGCTTCCTTCGTCTATTTTTTCAAATGTATTTTCCTTAGCGCCAGCTTCAACCATGACAATATCAATTTCATTATTTTCATTGAGTTTTCCAGCTATGACCATATCAAAAATTGAATCTTCTTGTTCTGTATTCGTAGCTTGTACAACCCATTGATCATTAATGAGAGACATCCTTACTGCGCCAACTGGTGATTCCAATGGAATACCAGCAAGTTGTAAACCAAGTGAGGCAGCATTTAGAGATAAAACGTCATATTCGTTTTCATTATCAACACTCAAAACGGTTGCAATAATTTGTGTTTCACATCTAAAACCATCTTTAAAAGATGGCCTTAGTGGTCTATCTATTAATCGGCAAGCTAAAATTGCTTTCTCTGTTTGCCTTCCTTCTCTTCTAAAAAATCCACCAGGAATTTTACCAGCGGCATACATTCTCTCTTCGACATCGACAGTCAAAGGAAAGAAATCAATTCCTTCTCTTACTGATTCATTTGCAACTGTTGTTACAAGTACATTTGTATCTCCAGATGTTACAACTACAGAACCAGGAGCCTGGAGAGCTAATTTACCTGTTTCAAATTTAATTTCTTTATCACCAATATTGCATGTGACATTTGTTACGGACATTTATCCTCATTTCCAAGATGAGGTTATTAATTGCCAGCTTTCCTTAAAAGCTCTCAATTAACAACGCTCTATCTTATATTTATTTACTTTCTTAAACCAAGTTTATCAATTAAAGAACGATATCTCTCAACATCTTGATTTTCAAGATATTGAAGAAGCCTTTTTCTTTTACCCACAAGCATCAATAATCCTCTTCTTGTGTGATGGTCTTTCTTGTGTATTTTTAAATGATCGGTTAAATCATTTATTCTTTGTGTAAGTAAAGCAACCTGTACTTCAGTTGAACCGGTATCATTTTCAGATTTACCGTATTCTTTAATTATTTTTTCTTTGGTTGTCATTCGAAACAATAATAGTAGTCAATAGATCTAAAGTGTAAATTATATGTATTTCTTTACTGATTCAATATCATCTAAAACTTGGTTTTTTAGCTCATCAATATTTTCAAACTTTTGCTCATCACGGATAAAATTTTTCAAAAAAAGCTTTATTTCCTTATGATATATATCATCATTAAAATCTAAAATATGTGCTTCAATTTTTACAGAATCCTCATCATCAACTGTTGGATTTAAACCTATATTTGCAACGCAATTGAACCTTTTTTTATCAACTTCAACAACACCGTAATATACTCCGTACGTTGGTAAAAATACTTCTTCATCTAATCTGAGATTTGCAGTTGGAAAACCTAATTCACTTCCTAGTTGTTTCCCTTTTTTTACCTTACCTGTAAGACAGTAATCTCTACCCAATAGATTATTAGCTTTATCAATCTCACCAGAAGTTAGATAATATCGTAATTTAGTAGATGAGACTTTTTCATTATTTATTAAAAAATCTTCTAAGAGAAAAACATTATCTTCACCAAAAGAATCAATCAAGGAGTTTATATCACCAGATCTGTTTTTACCAAATTTAAAATCTTTACCAACAACAATTTTTTTTATACCAAGGTTTTCGTTCAAGAACTTACAAAATTCTAAAGATGATATTTGATTGAATTGTTCAAAATCTAAATAAATTAAATTTTTTGGACTAAATGTTTCAAAGATTTCACTTCTCTCTTTTTTGGAAACTAAAGGTTTAAGAGAGTCATTGAAATAAATCTTGGGCAAAATATCGAATGTAATAATATCGAATTGTTTATTTAAATCTCTTGTTTTTTTGAATAACTCTTGGTGTGCTAAGTGAACTCCATCAAAAGCACCAATGCAGACAATTTCAGAATTATCATTTATTTTTTCTGTTGTATCTAATTTTTCGTAAATTTTCATATCAAAACTTTTTGTGGTTTGAACTTATTTTCATTGTATGGTTCATAAATGGCAACAATTGAATTATTATTTTCAATTATATGTGGCCCATCAGATTCAAATAATGAACTTTTCAGAAAATTTCCATTTTTAATATCATTTAAATCATCATCCTGAACTGAAATAATTGGTAAATCAAACAAGATTCTCCAATCTAATGGATCAGGTGTATTTCTTCTCTCTAACTGTTCAATATTTTTAATAACTTTTGCATTATTTTTATTTAAAGTTCCAATTTCAATTCTATTAATTGAAGATACCACTGCTTTTGTTTCAATTGATTTAGCTAAGTCTACAATTAATGATCTGATGTAGGTTCCCTTACTCACTGTTGCCATAAATTTTCCTTTATTTCCCTCGTAACTAATTAATTTAAAATTATTTACTGCTACATCTCTTATTGGTAACTCTACTTCTTTTTCTTGTCGTGCATACTTATAAAGTCGTTTACCTTTTACTTTTACTGCAGAATAAATTGGTGGTACCTGTTTAATATTGCCTGTAAGTCCTGAAATACCCTTATTTAATTCTTCTAACTTATTTTCCAAATTTATTGACTCGATTTCTACCAACTCTGAATCAGTATCATTAGTAGCTGATTCAAACCCAAACAAAGCCTCGAATTCATATGTCTTATGAGTGTTGTCAATGTAATCAAATAATTTTGTATATTTATTTGTTGCGATCAACATTAGTCCTTCCGCGCTTGGATCTAATGTTCCGGAATGTCCAACCTTCTTAAAATTATATTTTTTTTTAAAAAATGTACAAAGGTCTTGAGATGTCCAACTATTAGGTTTATAAAGTAAATAAAAGTCAGATTGATTTTCTAATTTCATGTTCAATTTTTTCAAGAATAAATTCAGGCGATTGATTACTAGAAAAACCACTTGCAGCTACATGTCCCCCACCACCAAAAATAGAAGCAATTTTTTGGACATCGATATCGCCTCTTGATCTTAGACTTCCCTTAAATGAACCATCTTCTTGCTCTTTTAGAAGCAAAGCAACTGTTGATTCCTTAACGAGTCTTACAACATCAATAAGAAAATCAGTTTCTTCTGGTTCTACTTGAAAATCTTTATAGTCATTTTGAAATACAATTGAATGTGCAAATTGTAAGTCTTCATTTAGGACTATTCTTTCGATTATCTTGCTTTGAAGAGTTAATGCGTTGAACTCTATTGATCCATATATATTTTCACTTATTTTAGAAAGATTAGCTCCGTTGCTTAATAGCTCGGCAGCAATACTAAATACTTCAGAAGTGGTGTTTGAGTACTGAAAACGACCCGTATCAGTAATTAAACCTGTGAGTAGACAGTTTGACATTTCTTCATTAATTTCAATATTTTCATCTTTAAATTGTCTAAACAATACTTGTGTTGTACTCGCTGCATGAGGATCAATAATCTGTACATCGCCAAAAGATGGATCAACATGATGATCAATAACAACGATATTCTCTGCTTCCAATACAACTTCTTCGTATTTACCAAGCCTTGATGAATTTCCACAATCAAATACAAATACGGTGTTGTATTTTTCTTTTAAGTCATCGGAAATTAAATGATAAGGTAGGTGGTTAAGATTAGATGGTAATTTAGTTGTTATATCGAAATCAACATCAGAAATTATATTTTGTGAATCTAAAAATAATTTTAGGGCAAAAGCAGACCCTAAAGCATCCCCATCTGGATTAACATGACCAGTTATAAAAATTGGACCATTCTCAACATAATCAATTAATTTAGTTTTCATTTATTGTTCCAATAATCTTATTTATTCTATCAATATCATCAAATGAATTATCTAGTTCAAATGTAATTGAAGGGACATATTTAGTTTTCATTTCCTTTGAAAGTACTTTTTGGATTTTTTGTTTGCTTCTTGCAAGAGAACTAACCAGTGATGATTTATTATTTTCAATTGAAGATACAAGTACGGTGGTTTTTTTTAGATCTGGTGAGGTTGAAACATACGTCACAGTCGCTTTATTAAGAACTGGATCAGAACTATTTAAAAGACAATCAGAAACAATTTGTTGAATCACTGGGTTGATTCTGTTTATTCTTCCGCCTCTTAAGTTCTTATCCATAAGATTTAGACAGCAACTTCTCCCAAGATTTCAATAACATCACCTTGTTTGATATCTTTATAATCAGATAAACCAATACCGCACTCAAGACCTTCATTTACACTTTCTACATCATCTTTAAATCTTCTCAAAGATACGATACTTCCTTCGTATATTACAACCCCATCTCTTAGTAATCTAGCTTTTGCACCTAGCTCAACTCTACCCTCTGAAACTACTGAACCAGCTACAACACCAACTTTTGGAGCTTTAAATGTTGTTTGAACATCTACCATACCGATTACAGCCTCCTCGGTCCTTAATGTTAACTCTCCAATTACAGCCTCACTTATGTCATCTATTAGTTCATAAATTATGTTGTATGTTCTTATATCAATACCTTTACTTTGTCCCATGTTTCTTGCTTGACTATCGGGTCTTACATTAAAGCCTACGATCATTGAACTTGTTGCGCTTGCTAGATCAACGTCTGATAATACAATACCCCCAACAGCTGCGTGAACAATCTGAATACTGACATCACCATCAGAAAGTTTTAAGAGACTGTCTTTTATTGCCTCAACAGAACCATTTGTATCAGCTTTAACAATTATATTTATAGTATTTAACTCACCTTCTTGAAGTAATTGCATCATCTCTGATACACGAGATTCAACTGTGTAAGCATTGTCATCAAACTGTTTTAATTTGTTTTGATTTTCTTCAGCTTTATTTTTTGCAGTTTTTTGATTCTTTGCAGAGACAAACTGATCTCCAGCGATAGGAGAGGTATCCCAACCAATAATATCAGCAGGTGAGCCGGGGGTAACTGATTTTAATGTATCTCCATTATGATCAAACAAAGACTTTACTCTACAAAACGCCCCTCCAGCATAGATAAAATCACCAGCTTTAAGAGTCCCTCTTTTTACAATTGCAGTAGCAACGTTACCTTTGCCAACCTCCATCCTAGATTCTATGATGAAACCAGATGGATCAGCTTTGTAATTACTTTTTAATTCTTCAATCTCAGCAACCAAATTTAGCGTTTCTAATAAATCATCAATACCGTCACCGGTTGATGCGGAAATCTCAACGACAGGAATATCGCCGCCTAAATCTTCAGATACTACTTCGTATTTTGTGAGATCAGCTTTAACTAAAGTTGGGTTTGCTTCGGGTAAATCACATTTATTAATTGCTACAACCATTGGTACATCCGCAGCTTTTGTGTGGTTTATTGCTTCTATAGTTTGAGGCATTATTCCATCATCTGCTGCAACAACAAGTATTACTATATCTGTAACATCTGCTCCCCTAGCTCTCATTTGGGTAAAAGCTTCATGTCCTGGAGTGTCTATAAAAGTTACACTCCCTGATTCATTTGTTACATTATATGCACCAACATGTTGTGTGATTCCTCCAGCTTCACCAGAAGCAACTTTTTCTTTTCTTATGTAATCCAACAAACTTGTTTTTCCATGATCTACATGACCCATAACTGTTATGATTGCCGGTCGAGTTTCCAATAAATCAGGCTCATCTTCAAATTTCTCAGATTCAATTATGTCTGATCTTTTTACTTCTACTTTTTCTACAAATTCTGGAATTGCATTATATTTTTCAAAAAGTTTTTCAATTTCATCATTACTCAAGTTTGATGTAAGTGACTGCATTATACCTAATGACATTAAGTCACCGACAACTGAGGTCGCATCAAGATCAAATATTGTTGCTATTTCCTCTGGAGTAGATCCTTCTGTAACTTCAATTATATTTATATCTACATTGTCAGCTTCATCATTTGTTTCATCTTCGTCACTATCTTTTTCTTCTTCTTCAGGAGTAGCTTCTTCCTCAGTTTCAACAATATTTTCTTCTTCAATATTTTCTTCAGAGGAATCTTCTGAAATAGCAAGTTTTAATAATTCTTCATCTTCTGGTGTTAATCCTGAAGATGCTGTTTTAACTTCAAAACCTAACTCTTTTGCTTTATGAAGAACGTCAGCAGATGCAATATCAAGTTCTTTAGCTATTTGGTGAATACGTTTTTTTGCCATTTAATCTATTCTTCTTCTTTTGTAGGCTCTTCCTCCTCAGGAGGTGAATCTCCTAAACCTTCAATATCGATTTTGTATCCAGTTAATTTAGCAGCGAGACGTGCATTTTGTCCTTCTTTACCAATTGCAAGTGAAAGTTGACTGTCTTTAACGATTACTTTTGCTGATTTTGTATCCTCGTCCAGAATTACTTCGTCGATGTCAGCTGGGCCAAGTGCTTCAATTATGAATCGAACTTTATCTTCTCTCCACTCAACCACGTCTAATTTTTCACCTTTAAGTTCATTAACTATTTGCCTTACTCTTGAACCACGTGAACCAACACATGCTCCTTTGGGGTCAACATTTGGATCGTTAGAGAATACTGCGATCTTTGTTCTACTTCCAGCTTCTCTAGCTATAGCACGCAACTCAACAGTTCCATCAGTTAATTCTGGAACTTCTAATTCCAACATTCTTTGTACAAATTCTGCCCTATTTCTGCTGACAACAATAGGTATACCCTTTGACTCAGTTCTTATCTCAGTAATTAATGCTTTTATTCTGTTTCCTCTTTCAAGACGTTCAAAAGGTATTCGTTCACTAGATGGTATTACAGCTTCTGCGTCTTGTAAGTCAATTATTGTCTGGTTAAACCTTGGATCAAATTGAGTAACAATACCAGTAATTAACTCACCCTCTCTACCAATATAAGCGTCAAGTACAGTAGCTCTTTTTGCATCTCTTACTTTTGTTGACATCATTTGTTTGAATGATTGAGCAGCTATTCTTCCAAAGTCTGAATCACTAATATCAGGTTCCCATTCTTTAATTACATTTCCATCAACATCAAGCTCTTGAGCATAAACAGTTATTTCACCACTATCAGGATCTAACGTAACTCTTGCTTCTTCTGCAGCTCCAGGAATTCTCATATAAGCTGACCTGAAGGCTGATACTAAAGCTTCATACATACTATCTACATCAACACCTTTATCTAAAGCAAGAGATTCTATAGCTTGCTTAATGTCACTTCCTAATTTCATAGTTACCTCAATTTTTTACTTTTTGCCTAAATTTGTTAAATCTAATATTTGCTTTCTTAATATTTTCGTATTCAAAATTATAAGTCAGTCCATCATTCAAAATCTCTACATCTTTTTCGTTTATATTCACTAAGTTTCCAATGAATGTGTATTCTCCATTCTTTGGATTAATGAGATTAATTTTTATTTCTTCATTTAGAGCTAGTTCATAATGTCTTTTTGTTTTTAATGAACGTTCAACACCTGGACTGGAGAGGATTAATTCATACGTACCTTTTTCAAGCCCTGTGTCTTCAAGTAGTCTTTGTATTTGATAATTGAGTCTTTCAAAGGTACTCAATTCCTGGTCTTCATGTGAAAAGATAAATATCTCGACTTTAGAAATAGATTCGTTGCCTGCAATGTTTAAATCATATAATTCAAGATTTTCAGTTTCCAAATATGTTGAAATAGCATGGGAGATGTCATTTTTGATAACCACTTGATCACCTCCATTCATAAAAAAAGTGGGCTTTGAACCCACTATTTTGTAGTTAAGTTGTTAATTTAATATTAACGTAAATCTGATTTAAGATAAAGAATTTTTAATAAGCTTTAGAAAATATAGCAAAATTACCATTTTCAGAATCAGAATTAACTGCTTTTTCTGAATCAGTATTTTCTAAAGGGTAACATCTAAGGGTTGCGCTAGTCTCCTCCTTAATTTTTAACTCATCTTCCTTACTTTCCTTCCAAAAACACGATACAAAACCTTTTTTACTGTTTAATACTTCAATTAATTCGCTGAAAGATTTAACATGTGTCGTATTTTCTTTAAGAGTATTTTCAGAATTTTTATATAAGTTATCTTGAATTTCATTAAGAAGTTTTTTTATAGTATTTTGAACATCATCCATAGGGTATGAATTTTTGGATTCATCATCTCTTCTTGAAACAAGAATTGAATTTTTTTCAATATCTTTAGGTCCTACCTCAACTCTCAATGGAACACCTTTCTGCTCCCACTCATTAAATTTAAATCCTGGTGAAACTTCTGATCTATCATCAATGATTACTCTAAATTCACTAAGGGAGTCGTTTAATTGATTTACTACTGTCATTACTGAATCTTTATCTTTATCATTTGGGATTATTGGAACGATGACTATTTGATGAGGAGCTAATTTAGGTGGAAGTTTTAAACCTTTATCATCTCCATGAGCCATGATTATCATACCTACCAATCTTGTGCTCACTCCCCAACTGGTTTGATACGGATGTTGTAATTCATTCTTTTCATCAGAAAATGTAATATCAAAGGCTTTTGAAAAATTCTGTCCTAATTCATGAGAGGTCCCTGCTTGAAGTGCTTTCATGTCATTCATCATTGCTTCAATTGAATACGTTGTTGTAGCACCTGCAAATTTTTCAATATCTGACTTAGTCCCTTTTATAACGGATACTGCTGCTGCTTGTTTTGCAAACTCTTCATATATATCTAACATTTTTAACGCTTCTTCTTTAGCTTCATCAATTGTTGCATGAGCAGTGTGGCCCTCTTGCCAAAGAAATTCTGATGTCCTTAAAAATAGTCTTGTTCTCATTTCCCATCTGACTACATTTGACCATTGATTTATAAGCATTGGAAGATCTCTATGGCTTGATATCCACTTTGCGAACATATGATTTATTATCGTCTCAGAAGTAGGTCTAACAATTAATGGTTCTTCTAATTCTTTACCACCTGCATGTGTAACAGTTGCTAACTCTGGAGAAAAACCTTCAACATGTTCGGCTTCTTTTTCTATAAATGATTTGGGTATAAACATTGGAAAATAGGCATTTTTATGACCTGTCTCTTTAAATCTTTTATCCAAGTAAGACTGTATATTTTCCCATATCGCATAGCCATAAGGTTTAATAACCATAGTTCCTTTTACAGGTGAATAATCGGCAAGATCAGCTAGCTGTACAATTTCGGTATACCATTGATTAAAATCCTCGGACATTGGTGTCAGTTTTTTTACCATAGGTATATTCTATTACGTTAACTAATCATTATCTTGTTTTGAAGTAATCTCAACAACTGATTTTTTTCTCTCCGTAAAGTTATTTATATCACCTTGAGAGTTTAATAAATCTTCAACATCTTTTTGAGCTAGTTCTGCTGCATTATCATCTGCAGCTGCCAATCTAGATTCGATTCCTTCTTCTACAATCAATCTCGCTTCATCTAGTAGAGAAGTAACCATGTCTTTTTCATTTACAACTCTTACAACCTCACCACGTATAAACAAATGGCCCTTATTTTTTCCTGCAGCAATACCAATATCTGCTGATCTAGCCTCTCCGGGTCCATTAACTACGCAACCCATAACAGCAACCTGAAGGGGTATGTCTTCTTTATTCAATGCCTCTTGTGCTTCTTCAGCAACTTTAATAACATCAACTTCTGCCCTGCCGCAGCTTGGACATGCAATCAAATCAAGAGAATTTCTCTCTCTGAGTCCTAAATATTCGAGTAACTGTCTACCACTTTTGGCTTCTTCTATTGGGTCGGCGGTTAATGAATACCTTATTGTATCTCCAATACCTTCATTTAATAATGTTGATATACCCGCCGTTGATTTTATAAGTCCTCCTGGAAGTGGGCCTGCTTCGGTTACCCCTAAATGTAAAGGGTACTCAACTTTCTCTGCAAGCAATCTGTATGACTCAATCATTAGTGGTACATTTGAATGTTTTACAGAAATCTTTATATTAAAAAAATCAACATCCTCAAGGTACTTTAATTCTGTCATAGCTGACTCAACCAAAGCTTCAGGAGTAGCGTCTCCATATTTCTCAAGCAAATCTTTATCAAGTGATCCACCATTTACCCCAATTCGTATTGGGATATTTGCACTTAATGCTGCTTTAGCTACTTCTTTAATCTGCGATTCTTTTCTAATGTTTCCAGGATTTAGTCTTAGCCCGTCTACACCTGCATCAATTGCAGCAAGTGCTAACTTATACTGAAAATGTATGTCAGCAATAATAGGGACTGGGCTTCTTTGGGTAATCTCAACAAGCCCTTCAGCAGCTTCAACCTCATTGCACGTAACTCTGACAATGTCAGCTCCATTTGAAGCAATTTCATAAATCTGTGCAAGTGTCCCGTCTACATCTCTAGTCTTGGTAGTTGTCATCGACTGCACTGATACAGGGAAATTAGAACCAATTCCAACTTTACCAACTTGAATTTGAGAAGTTTTTCTTCTGTTGAACATCATAAGTTAATTGGTTGTGTTATATCTAAATAAAATGCAGTTATCCCAATAAATACAAATACAACAATTACAACAGCTGCAACAGGGTAAAGTTTTTTATCTGATATTTTTTTCCCTGTTACTCCCTCTATCAAAGATAGCAAAACACGACCTCCATCTAAAGGTATTAAGGGAATTGCATTAAAAACGGCGAGAAAAACATTAACAAAAGCAAGTAAGCTGAAAAGATTTATATATCCATTATCAGCAATTTGACTTCCAGCCTGGGCAAGGCCTATTGGACTCAATGGTCTAGCTTCGTCTGGAACAATTTCTCCAGAGTAAGTACCCAATAGTGTTCTTATATTTTCTGGACTAAGTAAGGTAAATATTCCATCTACCGCAGCGATAGTCATTTCAATTTCTAAAGTAGTAGTAAATAATGCTGCATCTAAAATTCCAACATCTGTTTGTTGTATTACTGGTGAGACACCAAGATAACCAATTTCTGAACCATTGATGTTACGCGTTTCTAAAATTGCAGAAGTTAGGTAAACACTGTTTCCCCGAAGATATTTAATACTGACTTCTTGACCCGGATTAACTTCTATAATCGAAACTAATTGATCCCAAGTCTCAACATCTTGACCATTAAATTGAATAATTGTATCTCCAGGTCTTAGACCAGCTGATTGTGATGGAGAACTGTCTTGTTGATTGATTGAATCCCCTATCGTCTCAATATTCAAGGTTGGCTGTGTAACTCCACTTGTAATAAAGATTGCAAATATCATAATCCAGGCTGTTAAAAAATTAACAATTATCCCTGCAGAGGCAATAAAAAGTTTTGTAGTCCATTTTGAAGTATGAAACAATTCACTATCTTCATATCCTTCAACTTGCTCAGACTCGTCCATACCGGGTATCTTTACATATCCCCCGAATGGGATCCCTTTTAAACCATATTCTGTTCCATTTCGTTTAAAAGAAAATATTTTCGGGCCAAAACCAACAAAAAACTCAGATACAGCGACTTTAGAATATCTAGCAGCAAAATAATGTCCTGCTTCATGCATTACCACAAAAAAGGTAAGCATTAGTATAGTCAATATCCCATTCATATACTTATTATCTCACCTAGAGATTTAAATAAAAAAATTGTAAAACAATTAAAAGATAAGGAAAACTAATTAAATAGGAATCAATTCTATCAAGTAAACCTCCATGACCAGGAAATATAGTGCCAGAATCTTTAACATCAATTGATCGCTTAATCTTTGACATAAATAAATCACCAACAACTCCTAAAGAGATAAATAGGATTGAAACTAAAAATGATGAAAGATAACTTTTATCAAGATTAATTGCAATATTAAAGCTCATAAACAAAGTTCCAATTAAAAGACCAGCTAAAAATCCTTCCACAGTTTTATTTGGTGATATATTTTCAGCAAGTTTTCTAGAACCAAACCTTTTACCAATCTCATAAGCAAAAATATCAGATATTGCAATTGCAATTATTGACAGGTAAACAAAGATTAATTCTTGAGATTTTAAAAGCCACCCTATTGATGCAATCCCTATTGAAAACCATGAATGAAAAACCATAGCGCTTCCAAACTTTTCATAAATTGAAAAATTTGTATAAAAACCTAAATAAATTATCAATCCAAGTGGAAATATAAAATATGGAATAAATATGTTTGATAATTCATAAAAATAAACAACTAATAATGGTGCAAGTGCTGAAAATAAAAGTAAAGGATAGGGTATGAAAATACTATATTCAAAAAGGTCAAACCATTCTTTAGCAGCAATGAAAGCGACTAATACAAACAAGATAAAAGCACTTAGCTTAGATATAAAAAACAAGGATAGAATTGCAAATAATATTAAACCTGTAATGATTCGCTGATTTTTGTTTTCATCATTACTAGGCTCGACACTAGATACCTCATTATCTACTGGCAGTTCAACAACACCTGGCCAAAATGTTCCTTCTTCATCTGAAGAAAAAAAGAATTTAAACTTCGAGTAACTCATTTTCTTTTATTTTGTAAAGTTCATCAATTTTCTGGACAAACTTATCTGTTAGGTCTTGTATCTGAGCTTCATATCTTTTCAAATCATCAGCTGGTAAATCATCTTTTAACTTTGAAAGCTGGTCAATTCCTGTTCTTCTATGTGATCTAATGGAAACTTTTGTATCCTCTGCAGCCTTTGAAGCTACTTTAGTTAATTCTTTCCTTCTTTCCTCAGACAAAGCAGGTATAGGAATCCTTATAATATCTCCATCAGTTGCAGGATTTAATCCTATATCTGCATTTTGAATAGCTTTCTCAATCTCTTCAAATGAGTTTTTATCGAATGGTTGTACTACAAGCAGTCTAGGGTCGGGGACGCTTACAGATGCTAGTTGTTGAAGAGGTGTTTTTACACCATAATACTCAACCTGTATGCCAGTAACTAAACTTGGATTAGCCCTTCCAGTTCTAATTTTTCCAAACTCATCAATAAGATGCTCAATGGAGATGCCCATCTCTAGCTCAACTTCTGAAATGATATTATCTGCCATAATTACGAAATGATTGTACCCATTTTTTCACCCTGTAAGACTTTAAAAATATTTCCATCCTTTGTGCCATCAAAGACTCTAATAGGCATGTTATTTTCCTCACATAATGTTATTGCAGTTAAGTCCATTACTGAAAGTTTATTATCTAATACTTCTTTGTAAGTAAGTTGCTCATAAAGTTCAGCAGAAGAGTTCTTTTCAGGATCTTCACTATAAACGCCATCAACTCGAGTTGATTTAAGAACTATTTCAGCTTCAATTTCTGCTGCTCTCAAAGATGCGGCTGTGTCAGTTGTAAAATAAGGATTACCTGTACCAGCTGCAAAAATAACAACCCTACCCTTTTCAAGGTGTCTAATTGCTCGCAATCTTATGTATGGCTCTGCAACAGAAGTCATTGTAATTGCAGATTGAACTCTTGTATTTGTTCCATTTTTATCTAGTGCATCCTTAAGGGCAATTGCGTTAATTACAGTAGCAAGCATACCCATATAATCAGCATTTGCTTGAGCCATGTTTTTCGCAGATTCGCTTACTCCTCTAAAAAAGTTTCCTCCGCCTACAACAATTCCAATTTGGACACCTGATTCACTAGCCTTTGAAATTTCATCAGCAATTCTAGTTAGAGTATTAGATTCAATACCAAAATTAGTATCTTGATCTGCAAATGATTCTCCAGAAAGTTTAAGTAAAACTCTGGACATGTTTTATTTGCCTACCTCTAGATGAGAAAATTTCTTAATGTAAATTCTTTCACCTAATTTACCTGACATTTCTTCAATCATTACCCCAACTTTTCCTTCATAAATTTCAGGGTTTACAAATATTTGTTCATTTAAAACAGTGTCACTGTAGAAGGAAGAAATTTTACCTTCTACTATTTTTTCCATAACTTCTTTTGGCTTACCTTCGTTTTCAGATTGTTTCAAAATAATTTCTTTTTCTTCATTAATTTTATCTTCTGGAACATCTTCTATATTTAGATAACCAGGTCTCATTGCTGCAACATGCATTGCAATTTGTTTTGCAATATCTTTAAACTCTGGTGACTTAGCAACAAAATCTGTTTCACAAGCCAATTCAACTAAAACTCCAGCTACTGCTCTGTCTTGTTGAAAATGAATGTATTCACCAATTGTGCCTTGATTTGCTTCTCTATCAGATCTTTTTTTAGAATCAGCTAAGCCTTTTTCTCTCAGATACTTTACAGCAGCATCAAAATCGCCGTTTGTTTCTTTTAGCGCCTCTTTAGCATCCATCATGCCAGCACCTGTCATATCTCTAAGCTTTTTTACGTCTGAAGCTGAAATACTCATTCTTGATTTTCTCCGTTTTCTACTTCTTTTCTTTTTCCTAGACCTTTCAAGCATCCATCAGCTATTGCAGTTGCAACAACTTCAATAGACCTTATTGCATCGTCATTACCCGGTATAACAAAATCAACATTTTCAGGATCTACATTAGAATCTGCTAGACCAATAATAGGTATATCTAATTTGCTTGCTTCTGTTAATGCAGTAGTTTCATTTAGCAAATCAACAATAAAAATTGCCTCAGGCAATTTATTCATATTAACTATTCCACCTATAGATTTAGTTAATTTATCAATCTCTCTTCTGATACGTAATCTTTCAGGCTTTGGATAAGCATTTATTTCACCAGAACTTTCCAAAGCATTAAGTTCATTGAGGTAAACAACTCTTTTAATAATCGTTTTGAAGTTAGTTAACATACCTCCCAACCATCTGTGGTTTACATAAGGCATTTGAGCTCTCAATGCTTGTTCCTCAATAACTTTTTGTGCTTGAGGTTTTGTACCTACAAATAAAACCTTTCCACTATTAGCTACAAGTTTCTGCACAAAATCTTGTGCTTTTTCAAGTGATTCATAAGTAATTCTTAAATCGAGTATATGAATTCCACTTTTATCACCATATATATATTTATCCATTTTTGGATTCCAACGTTGTGTTTGGTGACCGAAATGAACGCCTGCTTCAAGCAGATCTTTCATTGTTGCTGACATATTTCTCCTTTGGTTGTTCATCCCATATTTCTTTGCTTTCGCGGTTTCCAAACTTTCGTTCACCAAGGAAACTTGTAAATATGGTGTCTATTTCAACTAAATGATAATCAAATTAAGGTTTTATTCAACCCCTCGGATGAGTTCTTTTATATTTTTCTTGTAGCTTCTTTTTTGAAATATGAGTATAAATCTGTGTTGTTCCTGGATCAGAATGTCCAAGTAATTCTTGAACAACACGCAAGTCAGCACCACCATCAAGTACATGCGTAGCAAACGTATGACGAATATTATGAGGGAATGTACCTGTAATTAATTTCACAACTCTTCTTACTTCCCTATCAGTAATCTGTTGACCTCTTACACCTAAGAATATAAATTGATTATCATTCTTTTTTAAAAATTCTCTGCGATTATTTTTTAACCAAAGTGTCATAATTTTATATGCTTGGTCAGTCATAGGTAGTATTCTTTCTTTTCTTCCTTTTCCAATAACTCTCAAAGATCCATCATTTTTTACATCATTTATCTTCAAATTAACTAATTCGGAAACTCTTAAACCAGAGGAATAAAGTAATTCAATAATTGCTTTATTACGAACATCTTTGGCTGTAGACGTTGGCAATTTATCTATGAGATTATTTATATAATTTGATGTCAAAATATTAGGTAATTTTTTCTCTGTTTTAAGATTTTCGGATTTTCTAAATGTTTTTCCTTTATATTTATCAAGTTTTGAGGACCATAATAGAAAGTTATTTACTGAAGTCAGTTTTCGGTTGATTGTAGATTTCGCAAGTTCAAGACTAAATAAATAATCGACAAAATCTTCATTATCAAATAAATTTTTTTGTGTATTTTTTAAATAATCAAAATATTGTTCTAAATCATTTTTGTATGCCGTGGTTGTATGATCTGAATAGTTTTTTACATTTTCAAGATAATTTATATAATTTTCTAGTAATTCTTTATTCTGTGTTTTCAAGCCTTCGTTCCAACCTTCTTTGTAAACCTGAAAGCAATAATGTAATTATTAAGTAGAGAACCGTAAGAACAAGATATGTTTCTGCAAATCTAAACGTACTACCAGAATATAATCGACCTCTATAAGTCAAATCTTCAACTGCTAAAACCGAAAGTAATGATGAGTCTTTCATCATTGATATAAAGTCATTACCTAATGCAGGAAGCATATTTCTAAAAGCTTGTGGCAATACAATAAATCTCATAATTTGTCTTTCAGACATTCCTAGGGATGCACCACCTTCTCTCTGACCAGCAGGAACTGATTCAATACCTGCTCTGAATACTTCAGCAATATATGCTCCATAAAATACTGACAAAGCAATTATTGCTCGAACTAACATTGGAACATTTCCGTTATTAATATTAAAAAATTCAGCTACATCTACGACAACGACAAAAGCAATGGTAAATATTAAAATCAGTACAGGGACACCGCGAATAAATTCAATATAAGTTCTTGAAATAGTGCTAGCAATTCTATTTTTGGATATACGACCAATTCCAGAAACCAAACCAAGGAAAATTGCAATCAAAAATGATACGACAGTGGAAAGAAATGTAATTCTTAAACCGGGAAGAATAAAATAAAAAGCCTTGTTATATTCAGGATTTGTAAAAATTGTAAACATCATCCAAAAAATGATTGATGCAAGTATTAATATCCACCAGTTTTCCGGTTTAAATAAGTTCTTTATTTTCATTTCTTACCATATTAAAGCAATAGGCACGGACTTCCGTGCCTATTACAAATTTAAATTATGTTTAATTTAAAGGTTAAACTTCACAGCCATCTGGACGATATTCTTCTGGGATGTTTTCATCACATTCTGCAATATCATCATAGGTTACTGAGAAATCTGGTGAGAAAAACTTATTATTTATCTCTTTAAGTTTTCCGTTAGCTTCCATTTCAGCCAAACCTTGATTTATGACATCTACTAATGGACTTCCATTAGGAAACGCGAAACCAAGTTGCTCGGATGTTAGATCATCACCAACCAATTTAACCTGATCTTTATTAGCTCCCATATACCCAAGACCAGCAGTTTCATCAATTATTGATGCATCTGCGTCTCCTGAAATGACAGCTTGAATAGCAAAGTTAAAGTCATCAAAAGCTTGAACTTTATCCTCACCAAGTGCTGAAACAGCAAATTCATAGTTTGTTGTTCCTTTTTGAGTAGCAACTGTATAGTCACCATCTATAAGATCTTGGAGACTTGTAATTTCAGTATTACCTGAAGCTACAAGGACTCTTTGAGCTAAATTAATATAACCGTTTGAAAAATCAACAATTTCGTCTCTTTCTGCAGTTATAGTTATTCCATCACCTGCGATCATAAACTGACCGTCTGCTGTAGCTTGAATCATTCCGTCCCAAGCTGTTGGAACATAAACAGGTGTAAAGTTCATTAATTCACCCATATAGTTAAATACATCGTAATCCCAACCCATTGCTTCGCCAGTTTCAGCGTCAATGTAGTTGAAAGGTAAGTATGCATTTTCTACGGCAAATGTGAACTCACATCCGTCAAGATCTGGTAAACCATTTTCACCAGTTGTAATTTCTACTTCATCACAAGGAACTGCCGCACTGGAACATGCGGTTGCGACCATTGCTAAAGCAAAAAATAAAATTAATGTCTTTTTACTTTTCAAGTTATAGACCTCCATTTATATAAAGTTATTATTGCATATCTATTCATTAATTTGAATAAATATTAATTTAATTTATTCATCTAATGTATTTTTATATTCTGGTTGTCTTTTTTCTACAAATGCAGACATACCTTCCATCACATCAGAATGTACAAATCTGCTATTTTGATTGTCTGTTTCATTACTTAAAGACTCATCAAAGTTTGTGTTTAAACCTTTTCTTATTTGATCTTTTATCATGCAGATTGATATAAAACTTTGCTTGTCAAGAAGGGTAACTAAATTCTCTAATTCACTATCTAAATCTGATTTCTCAACTAGTTTGTATAGAACTCCGTAGTCATTTAATATAGATCCGTTTATCTCAGAAGCAGTCATCATAAGCTCCTTTGCTTTTTGAACTCCAATTATTCTTGGTAGGATCCACGAACCACTAAAATCTACGACTAAACCTCTTCTTGCAAAGACTTCGATAAATCTTGTTTCAGGTGTAGCAATAATGAAATCACTAAGCAAGATCATGTTTGAAGCAGCACCTGCGCAAACACCATCTACAACAGCAATCACAGGCTTTTTACATTCCCATAACATTTTTGAAGCTTCGGATACATCTTCCATAGATGCATTTAAATTTTCAGCTAATTGGGCACCGGAAGAGAAATTGTCATTAACTCTGTTTAAAACCAAATATTTTGTGTCACTTTTTTCAAATTCTTTAATTTTCTCTTTTAATTCTTTCCAATCATCAGCAGATATAGAATTTGAGGTTTTTGGACTATTAAAAGAAATAACCAAGCAATCATTTATTACGTTACTTTCTAAAACCATAATATAAATATTAATCAGTTTTTATATAGAATGTAGACATGGGTTTTGATCCAAATAAACCATATAAAGCTAACAGAGTAGATTATGCAAATATCATATTTGCGTTAATAATCACCCTTGCGGTTGTTGTGTGGGCCCTAAGTTAAAAGAAAGTCTATGGATATCACATACTCCATATTTTTGAATCATATTTAAATGTTCCTTTGTTCCATAACCCTTATTTTTTTCAAATAAATATTGAGGGTATTTTGAACCAAAATTAATCATTAAATTATCTCGATACACCTTTGCAATAATACTCGCAAGTGCAATTGAGTAACTATTATCTTCTCCCCTAACCAGAGATATTGAACCAAATTTGTCTATTTTAAAATGATCAACATAGACTTTGTCTGGTTTCTGATACAACTTATCTATAGATTTAGACAACACTTCTTTGTTTGAGACGGATATTCCATTTTGGTCTATATGTAAATTAGAACGTTCTGAAATAGAATATTCGATCTCATTTTTTTTTACCCTCTCATAAATTTCTTCTCTTTTTTTTGGAGATAATTTTTTAGAATCTTTAACATCACTCACCAAATCTAAATGTTGAAATTCAAGCTTAACGGCAGCTCCAACAATAGGTCCAGCTAAAGAACCACGACCAACTTCGTCAGCGCCGATAATTCTTTGATTTTTATTTTTAGCCC
>OCVP010000087.1_pt1 | contig 42302 bp, 48 predicted proteins | sample 1539171 | NCBI WGS metagenome assembly OCVP01 (sample SAMEA51879418, study PRJEB22527) | metagenome
GGTATATCTACATAGTTCATGGTAATGATAAATCCAGACCATACTACTACACCTAATCTTACAAAAGTTCCTAGTATTTCTATTTGATGTTCTTTATCTTCTACAACATCTTTTATTTTTTTTGTGAAGCTCCTTGGTTGTCCTTTAATGACTTTTTCTTCTTCCATTTATCAACTTTACCTTGTATAAACTTTTGTAGTTTTTTCTTTATGGTGTCAAAAAACGGTTGAGCAAACGTAGTTACAGCTACGGCAGATACCGCTGCATAGCTTGCAGCCACTACTACCTCTGTGGTAGGTAGTGGTACATCTATGTTTATCATTGGTATGTTTATGCTCGGTGCTGGTTGTTCTGTAGTTTCTGTAGCCTCTGGTTCTGTGCCTTCTGGTTCTCTAAGATCACTAGGAGGCACTACCAAAGGGACATAACTAGGCACATCAGCAGTGGGTAGCGGTATAGATATTGTTTTAAAGTTTTGTGCAGGTGGTAATTTTATAGTAGGCAGTTCTATGCTGCTACCTCCATAACTGTAATAGTTGACGCAGATCTACCATGATATACTTCGTCACCGTTATGATGAGTTCTGTTAACGTAAACTGATTTACTAGCATAGGCAGATCTCATTTGTAGCTTGTAAGTAGTTGCACTTGTTGTATTTGGAGAATCTAATAACTGAAAACTAGCATTTTCTCCAGAATATACAGTACTACAGTTCCAGTTTGCACCAAAACCTATATTTGATTGATTACTTCCTGATGCAGTTGTTCCTATTCCTATAGCTGTTGAACCCCTTACAAGTTGAAAATGTGGATAAGATACTGAATCTCCTCCTACAAAACCAAGATGAACTTGAACTAAAACTTTACTAGAAGTAGCTGAGGGAGTGATAGCTATACTTAAACCTGTAACATCTGCAAAAGTATAACTGGTTGTAGTAAATGTATCGGTTTTAAGTGTCTGTAAAACTTGTAAAATTTTACCAGCACCACCATTAGGAAACGCTACTTTACCATCTGAACTAAGCGTAATCCCGTCAGTACTAGCTGACGAGTTACGTATTGCGTCTACGATTATTCGAGACATTGTCTACCCTCCTATGGTTTTGGGTATTTATCTTTAATTGCTTTTATATCTGCTTTCCAAGCGTCTAAGCCTGAGTGATAGATTTTGTCAAGCTGATCTTCCCAAGATGGGTACTCTTCTTTTCTTTTTCTTTGATATTCTACAGCTGCATATGCATCGTCTATTGACTTACGAGCTGCTGCTACTTTGACAGCATCAAGTGTTACTGATTTGCCGTCTTTGTCAAACGCTCCTGCGGAGTCGTCTATTGATACTACTGTGCCTGCATACGCAGAGTAGATTGCTTCGTGATCTAATGCCATTTTAATTAGGTTTTGGGTTGTCTGTTTTTATTTTAGTGATAGCGTCTTTCCATGTTGTTGTACCATTTACACTATCCCAATACTGCATATCCATTTGTGTTTTCCAATCTGGATAGGCTTCTTCTCTTTTTAGTTTATACTCTTCTGCTGCTTTCCAAGCTGTATAAGCTGTATTCAGCTCATCATCTGTAGGTTGTGAATCGCTGTTGCCAGAATCCCACTCAATAATCTTATGAGGAGGGGGAGTTTGATCTAATCTATAGCGATTAGCATTTTTACCCAGTTGCAATAGAGCTAAATTAATATCTGTATCTGAATTAATTGCCATGATTATGCTTCTTTAAAAATTTCTACGATTGAAGTTGTAGCTTGTCCAGTTATCATTGTAAATCCAAAGCCGTTAGCTGTTTTAGTCACCTCTACCTGACCTTGTAACTCAAACGTTTTTGCACTCGAAATAACTACTCTAGCTACTCCACCTGTAGACCACATATTTCCAGCACCATTATTGTAGTATGCAGCTTGTGCCACACCAGCGTCAGTGGAATCTGTTATATTTCTAAGTCTGACTGCAAGTCTGTTAACAGCATACGCAACCTGTTGATGTCTTATTAAATAACTACCAGCTTGTAATGTAAACTGATTAGCATTTAATGTAACAATCGAATCTGGGTCTGCTAACTCTGTATTGATGTCTCTGGTTCTCCAAGCACCAGATGTAAATGCACCAAGGTTAGCACTAGCAGCGGGACGTAAGTCTACTAAAAGTGCATAACTAGCAAATGTACCACCTTGATCTGTTGCCCATCCAAGGTTGCCAGAACCATCTGTTTTTAAAAGTTGATTTGCTGAACCATCAGCTACAGGCAGTTTAAACTCTATATTTGCACCACCTGTTGTTGATGCTGGAGCATCTAGTGCTACTGACCCCGATGAGGAGCCTACTAATTTTACTGTCATGCTGCTACCTCCATAAGAGTTATGGTTGAAACTGTTCTCATGGCATACTGACTTGTGTCACTTGTATTTCTATTTAAATAAAGAGTATTTGAACCATTTGATGCTCTCCATTGCATTTTATAAGTAAGTTCTGTATTAACAGCAGGCTCATCAAGCTTTACTAGCGTATCCATTTCAGCTCCATAATAATTAGTACCAGTTGAAGCATTTCCTGAATATCTTCCTGTTGCTACTGATATTTTGTTTGTAACAGTAACTCCTTGTAAAATGCTACTACTACCTCTAAGTAATCGGAGAGCAGTAGTATCATTACCAGAAGCATTAATCATAACCATAACAAGTATTTTGCTGCTTGAACTTGAGGGAGTTATTGTTGTTGTGAATCCTGATATGTCAGCAAAACTTGAACCGGGTTGTGCAGAGACAGTATCAGATTTTGCAAATTGTTTTACTTGCAGAATTTTACCTGTATCTATACCTGTTAAACTACTTCCACTAAAAGTTGTTGCGGTTACTAAACCGCTTGTTCCATTTATTGTTACTGGCATTTATATTATTACCCATGTCTCGCCAGAACCTACAGTTATTGTAGCTCCTGAGTTTACTGTGATTGGCCCAAAACTACCAGCATTATGATTATTAGTAATCGTGTAGCTAGTTGTTACTGTAGTGCCATTTTCCCAAAAGATTTTGTCCGACCCACCACCGCTAGCACCAGCCGCAGCTTCAGCCCATGTAAGGCCACCAGCTGCACTGGACTTAGCAGTTAGTACATAATCATTTGTAGGGGTGTTATCTATATTAAGATCGGCTTCTTTGATAGAACCATCTTTGATTCCGTCTCCACCTGTTATTTTTGTTAGTGCCATTATGGTGCTACCTCCATTACTTCTAGAATTGACGTAGAGTTATATGAGTCACTTCCTTGATATCTGTTTATCCAACCAGTTCCGCCAGTAACATTCCAATAAACATTATAGGTTCTAGCATTAGTATTACCAGAAGTTTCAAAGGCTGCAACATGTTGATTAGACATTCTATCACCACTACCATACCATGCACCAGTTCCATCATCGTGACTATCAAATGATGCTGGTTGTATTATCTGAGTTGTACCATTATATATTCTAAACAGAATTACATGAGTATTTATACTGCAAAACATAGTGGCTTTTACAACCATAATGCTATCACTAGCAGTTGGAGTAATAGTTATAGAAAAATCTGGAATAAGTGTTGGGGTTGTACCTGTGATACTTGACTTAGTAGTTTTACTTAAAATTTTATATTGACGAAGATTTCCAAATTGAGAATTAGTCGTAAGAGTTGGTATGTTTACACTTCCATTTGCAGCTAAAACAATATTGTTAGAACTAGAGGAAGCATGTTTTAAATTTGTTGCGTTTAAAGTTGCCATTATGCTGCTACCTCCATTGCTGTTATTGTCGAAACACCGTTAGACATGTAAGATAAGTTATCTTGTTGTGGAGAACTATTTATACCAATGATGTAACTAGAAGAATAGGGAGCATGTGCTTGTAATTTATAAGTTGTTGCAGACGTTGTGTTTGGAGAATCTAAAAACTCTTGAGCTACGATCCTTCCATCTACATAAGCTGTCGTATAACTACCAAAAGAACCTCTGGATTGACTTGTGGCACTTGCATTTTGATCTCCAATAAAAATTGTGCTATCACTACCTCTTAATAAACGCATGTTCCAATATTGAGCACCGTTCATATAAGCAATAATTGAATAACTAATTAGAACTTTATTAGAAGATGAACTAGGTGTAATGGTAACACTCAAGCCGGGAATATCAGTTAAAGTTGTCGATTGTATAGTTGATCTATCCTTCTTAACTGTTTGTACAACTTGAATAATTTTACCAGCAGTAGCTGTAGTAGCTAACGTGCTATTACCAGTTCCGGGTAAAGTTAGCTCAATAGCTGCATTACCAGTTGTACTGGCTGGCCCTTTGATAGCGACTGTACCTCCACCGCTGTCTGCGGTTAATTTTAATTGACTCATGCTGCCACCTCAATTACTTCTAAAGTTGATACTGAATGGTAGCCATCATATCCGTGCCACCGATTTATATATCCAGTACCGCTACCTGTAGTACTCCAGTAAACATTATAAGTTCTAGAATTAGTATTACCAGAAGTCTCATAAGCTATAATATTCTGCTGCATCATATATGCGGTGGTGGTGTAACATGAAGAACTTCCACTTTGATGATCTGGACTTGGAAGACTATTAGGTGAAATTAAAAAATTTGTGCCGTTATATATTCTGGAACAAATTACATTAGCATTCATACTATAAAAACAACTAGCTCTTACGATCATGGTGCTATTACTAGCAGTTGGAGTAATAGTTACAGAAAAACTTGGGATAGCTGCTGGGGTTGTAGTGTTAATACTTGATTGATCGGTTTTGTTAGTTACTTTATATTGAAGGATTTTTCCTAAGTTAACTCCCGTTGCTAAATCGGCACTTTGTATAATTCCGTCTGGTAAGCCACCAGCGGATATACCCGATACTGTGCCAGAACCGTTTAATGTTATAGGCATAATTTATACGATTGTCCAATTTTCTCCAGTACCGATTGTTACAGCAACACCATTATTGATTGTTACAGGGCCAGCTGACATTGCGTTGTAGCCGTTTGTAATTGTATAATTGGTTGTTACTGTTTGACCATTTTCCCAGAATATTTTATCTGTGCCACCACCTGTAGCTCCAGCTGCTGACTCAACCCACTCCATACCATTAGCTGTGTAGCCAAGTACTTTGTCTGTACCAGAAGGTGCAGCATGTATATCTAGCTTTGATTCGGATATAGTGTCGTCTAATATTTGACTGTTAGTTACGCCACCTTGAGCTATCTTATCTCCTGAGACTGCTCCACTAACTATCTTATTAGATGTAACAGAATCATCAGCTGGTACACTAAGATTTATTGCGTTTCCGAGGGTAAGAATAAAGAAGTCAGAACCACTAGCAGGGGCACTGGCAAATATAATGTCATTACCATCAATAGCAAATCCTTCGCTTGGACTGGTTCCACTATTAGGTTTCTGAATGACTCCATTGACGCTAACAATATGTGCTTGAGCATTTGTTCCTGCATTAGATAATGTAAATCTTGTAGCAGAACCATTAAAGGTTGCACTACCACCGCCTGTACCACTAGAACTAGACAGTGTATTTATTTGTATGTTGTAAGTAGATGTAACGTCAGCAAATGACAGAACACCACTACCATTAGTTTTTAAGAATTGACCATTAGTTCCATCTTCTGGAAGTGTGTAAGTAACTGTGCTACTTAAAGAAGTTGGCCCTTTAAAACTTATGTGATTAGTGTCTGTATCATCTGAATCAAATTTAATTGTATCATTAGAACCTAATTCAATACCACCTAAAGCACTAATTAGACCTGTAGTAGAAAAACCACCAGTTGTTGTTACAAAATTAGTAGCCCAACTAAGATTTCCATTAGCATCTGTTACTAATGGTTTACCAGCATTAATTCCAGTTGGCAAAGTCAAAGTATAACTTGCACCATTACTATGGGTTGGTGATTTTATTTTTACACCGTGACTGTTTTGTGAACAGTTAAGTTGTAGTGTACCATCATTACCGCCAGCACCTTTAACTTCTACAACACCTGTACCGTTAGGAGTTAACTTAACATTACCGTTAGTTGTGCTTGTAGTAATCTCATTTGTTTGTACATCTAAGTTACCACCAAGTTGTGGACTTGTATCCGAAACTAAGTCTGTATTTACTGTTTCAAAAGTAGGATCAGCACCATTATTAGACCTTAAAAACTTACCGTCTGTGCTTGATGTACCATGAGGTAGTTTAGCTAGTGTTACTGCTTCATTATTTATAGAAAAAGATTCATTAACTGTGCCAGCATCAGCTACAGTTATATCACCTTTATCTCCATTAGTAACACCGCTACCACCACCACCACCACCGCCTCCATCATCAGCAATAATAAATTTACTGGATGAAGAACTGTACTTTAATATCTTACCGTCTGCTACGCCAGAGGTATCAACATCAGTAAGTGCGTTTATAGAGTTAGTAGAAGTAACGTCAGCTCCAGCTGAGATACCATTTAGTTTTGTATGGTCTGCATCAGTAAACACATTACTGTCTGTTGCATTTTCAACAGCAGTTCTTATCTCGGCATCTGTTTGGTCTGCGGTAGCACCTGCTTCTATTGCATTAAGTTTACTATGGTCTGCATCAGTAAAAACATTACTGTCACTAGCAGACTCAACTAAAGCTCGTATCTCACTAGCTGTTTGATCTTGGGTAGCATTAGCCTCAATACCATCTAGTTTTGTTTTTATACTATCATCAGCAGGGCCATTAAATAGTTTACCCTCTAAATCAAATGCTTTGTTTCTACCGTCTTGTGCTGTAAAGTTAGATTCAGTAGATGAGTTGTTTAGATCTGTGGCTCTTATAGTGCTGCCACTAGCAAAAGTTGTATATGAACTATCTGCATCTCTAGTTCTACGTTCACATGAAACTACTGCTCCACTAGGTAGTGCAGAATTAAACGTAATTGTATTGTTATCAGTGGAAAGCGTATAATTGTATAAAGTTGTACCCGCTGTAACGGCAGGGAAGTATAATCCGTCTGTGTTGTTCACCTGTGGGTGACTAGACTGTGCAGTACTACCAGTAGACTGGCGTAACTGTAACACTCTAGTACCACCCGACAATGTGACATAAACATCTAGATCATCTTGGTTATTCAGTTGTATCCCGACAGGACTAAATACAGTTGTAGTTGCATTAGAAGTGGCAGGGAAAGTTTTTTTAGTTGTAACTGCCATTGATAATCAATGTTAAATACCGTGTTTTTTAAGTTCGTTTATCTTATTATAATATCCTGAGCTTGTTTGTGCTAATCTAGCTCTTCTAAGCTCTACTCTACTACGAAGTTTCTCGTTTTCGGCAAGCATTTGAGACATAGCTCTTGCCTTTACTGCTATAAATTGTTCTCTTATCTGTTGGTAAAATGGTGTAGCATTTACTTTATAGTTATCTCTGTTTAAAATACCTGCAGCTTTGTAGTCTTTAACTTGTTTTTGCCACTGTGGATTTGAAACTATTTGCTCTAACGCAGCTCTAAACTGTGTATCAGTTGCCATATAGCGTTGTAACTCAGACTTTTCTCTAGATGTTAGAGGTTCACCTTCAAAATAACTAATTTCTTGTGGTATATTGTAACCAATCTCAAATAATGCCTCTTTTACAGGGTCTCCTTCTGTATAACCTATAGTTACAGGACTAATAAAGTTCAAAGCACGTAAAAATGGGTTGACAGGAGACGCTACATATGGTTTACCAGAACGATCTTTACCTAATATGTCATATTTAGGAGGTAGTGCAGCTTTAAATACAAGATCTCTTTGAATTATCATCTCTGCAATACTGTTTGCCTCTACTTGGTTAGCTTGTATAACATCAGATAATGCTCTACTAAGACTAGAATATGGTATAGCTGATCTACCTAATCTAGCTGCAAGCCTTTGTACTGGCCCACCAGAACTATTAGCATTGAATAAAGTTACTAAATCATCTACACCCGCTAACATAGACTTATCAATAAGAACTGAACCAAACATAAATGTAATTTTTTGAGTTAAATCATCAAATATATCTTCACCCAATACATGTTGATTAGTAAATACGTTTGCTGCTAGTGCAAATAAAGTATTAAATGGTTCCATTTCTCTGTAAGAAACATATCCACCAGTAGGTAACTTAAATGAGTTAGGCATAATACCATTTGCTTTCCATAACTCTCTAGTTTCTCTATCAGGAGGTAAGTCACCTGTTACCATTCCTGACATAGCCATAATACCTACCATAGTCATCAAAGATGTACCAGCAGCTATTCTGCCTTTCATCATTCCTCTGTGGAAGTCTACATCTTCTGGTTTTATACCGTACTGTTTTAGGACTGAAGGATTAGTTTTACTTACATTAACTATATCATCATACTTTTTACTTAGTGTTTCTAAGACTGTATGAGAATAAGTAAGACGTAAAGCATTGTAACCAGTTCTCATAAATGGAAAAAAGAACTGTCCTACAACTGGTATATTCTGTAGTGTTTGAAATGCAGCTACATTTCCCGGAAGTGCTGTTGTCAAGGCTGCTTCGTTACCTGCTAAGGTTGCAGCTTGATCTGTCACAATAAATTGATTATCTTGATTTTTAGTAAAAATTTCTTTCCTAAAATTCTCTTCAGTTTCTGCAGCAATTTTTCTAACATCTTTGAGGTCTGCTCCATCAGCAATAGCTTGTCTAGCTGCCCTCATTCTCATTTCATGTCTACCTATGATAGTTCTAGCTAAAGCATCGCCAGATCCCATTATAGTTGTACTGTAACGAGAGAAAGGACTTCTATTAAAGTTAACTACAGTATTTAAAGCATGATACCCAAAAGAGTCTGCCTTACCACTAAATTCAGTATAGTATGTATTTAATTTTTGCCAATCTTCTATATCTTTAGCAACATCAAACTTACCAGAATATACTTGACCTTTACCTTTGTTTACAGCCAAATCCCAGTTATGCTTGAAAGCCTGTAAACCTTCTGCAAAAGCTCTACCAGTAGAATCTAACATAGCTGCAGCAATAACTGCGTCAGCTCTGCTACCACCGGGCAGCATGGCTCCTATGTAAGCATTTAGAGGACGCATTATAGCAATCATGTTTGTACTTGCAACAGCCTTAACAAAGGTCTTAGGAGCACTAAGAAGTGAGTTGTAGTAGACTGAAGCTAACTCATCGTTGATACGAGGTCTAACCTTTACACCATCAACTGTAGTACCTGCTATCATTCTGTATGGATTAAGAGTTCTTTTAGCCATAAGAAAATTATTGATAGAATCATAATGTCTAACAACACCACCTGATAAACGGTGTATTTCTTGAAATGTCTTTGCAGCTTCTTTACCCATAGTCTTTTTGACTCTTCTAAGTTCATCAAAATATTTAGTAGCTTCTTCTGTTATAGATGCTATCTCTTGATTTACCATGTCTTTTACAAAACTGTCTGCCATAGCATTTTTGTTTTGTAGTAGAGTGTTACCTGCCATATATGCTGACTTCTTTTGTTCAATAGTCAACACCTTCATTAGGTCAATAATTTGGTCATCTTGACGTAATGTTCTTGCACCTTTAGGTAAGTCTGAAGCTGCAACGGCTATAGAGTTTATTTGTTCTGCTAAATTTAAAAGCACCAAATTCATAGCATGTCTAGTTGCAGGTGTTACAGTTCTTAGACTTGTACCATCGTGCATGTAATGTATGTAGTTTGTAGCTTTACCATTTAAGTAATTTTGTATAGCTTTAGCAAAATCATCTCTACCTGCCACCATCGCACTTTGTATCTCATCCATCTGAGCTATTATAAGATCTTTAAACTCATCAGGTGTAAACTTTTTCTGTAAACCAGATATGGTTGATTGTTGGCTAAATAATTTTTCTGATACTCCTTTAGCTACTTCATTCAAAGTCTTAGCAATATCTTTGTTACCAAAACTTATTTTCTTTAGTGTGGACTCTCTCCATATAGGACTAGGGCTACTAGGTCTGTCACCTCGTTTCATACTGGCTACAGACTCTTCCATGTTCTGTTCAGTAGCTTCTTTAATAGTTTGTTTTTCTGGACGTAAACCAGCTTTTTCATTATTATCAAAAGCAGCTGAATCTACGAAAGGGTCTTGCTTACGTAGTGCAGCATCTGCAAGTTGTTCTAAACTAGCACCCTCTTCTGCTATCCAAGAGTCACCTTTAGTTGCTCCAACCTTTTCAGATAATTCTTCTATATCTTTTACTGCTAACTCTCTAATTAAATCTGCAGGATAGTTTGTGTCAGGATTCATTTCTGGGTTATCTCTAATGATACGCTCACGTGTAAAATCACTAGGCTCTTCACCATCAATCAATCTTTTGTATTCCTTTGCATCTTCAATCTCTAAATGCTTTTCTACATATTCTAATCTATTATCTTTACCAGACAAGCCTCTACCTTGAGCTTTAGCATCAGCTTCTAGCCTGTCCATGTTTTCAGCATCTAGCTTAAAACCTTCGTCCATTGTTTCTTGGACAACTTTATTACCAGCTAAGTTTGCTTGATCTATAGTTTTACCAGCTTTAAGTTCTTTTACAGCTCTATATGCACCTTTTACATACCCACCTAAAAAATGACCAGCTAAATTGACACCAGCTCCAGCTGTAATAGTTTTTATTCTTGCTAACCAAGATCCATCCTTTTCTGGATCTACAGCTAACGCTTCTGAAAGCGGTATAAATGGAGCAAAATCATCAACTAAGTTTGCGATGTTACCCATCTCAGAACTTGTAGATATAAGGTCAGCAACAGAACCTTCTGCTGCTATCTTAGCAATGTTAGCACCTTTAGGTATAAAGTGTATCATTTTTGCACCTTTTTTACCATAGCCAGCTAATCTAGCTGCCTTATATGCCTGTACACCAGTTCTAGCTGTAAGTCCTGCAGCCTTAAGACCTGCACCACCAATACCACCTGTAGCTGTAGCTAAGACACCAAACTCAACTAATCCTCTTACAAGATTACCTAAGCCTGATTCGTTTTCTGGAGCTAAATTATCTGGTATATCCCACCATGCTCCTCTCTTATAACCTTTGCTAGTTATATCATTTGCATCATCTATTTCTGCACCTAGTAGTTTGTTAAGACCTGTAAGTATAGTGTCACCAGATAAATCTAAGAAACTACCAACACTATCTACAGCGTCAATACCACCACCAACAAGAGCTTTGCCAGCTTCTTTTAGTGCCTCTACAGGGCCATCAGGTAAAAAACCTTGGTCTTTTATCTGTTCCTTGACCATCTTTGGGTCAAGTTGCATAGGGTTTATTGGTTGACCAGTTTGATCTAACACTTGACGTTCAGAACCTCTATCAAGATCAGAGTCATCAATGATGTTTTCAAAATCTTCTTCTAAACCCTGTTCTAATTCAAAATCTTCATTCATCGTCTAATCTATAAAATTGTTCTGTTTTAATAAGTTCTGCAAAAAATAAGTCAGAAAATACTCTGTCTTTTTTAAGTTGTTGAGCTTTACTTATTCTACCAACATCATATAATCTACCAGTTTTTTCAGTATACTTATCGTTTGCTGTTTTTAATAATTGTTTAAACTGTTTGTCACCAAGAGATGCTTTTATATTATAGTAAAGATCTCTACTCTCCATGTTTGCACCAAGTACTCCATAGAATAACTCAGTATCTGTTGTAGTTTCTAGCTGTTTAAGAACATTTTGTTGAGCCTTAAGTTTGGTCTGCATCTTATTCCAATCTTTCCAATCTTTATTGACTGTTCTTCTATTGTTACTACCTACAACATACTTAGGAGGCTCTACAAGTTCGTCTATTTCTGCTTGTATAATATTAGAGTTCATGTTGTTAGTTTCAGCTGATAACTCACCAAAATTTAGTCTAGTTATGTTTCCAGCTGCATCCTCTACAACATTTAAGAATTGATCTTTGTCATCAATATTCCAACCACGATAGTATGCTTTTAATACACTGTTAGTTAGTCCTTTATTACTAGCACTGTACCAATACTTACCGTTTCCAAACTCAGCAGCAACTTTTTGTATAGCAATAGATTTATTCTCAGTGCTTAAAATTGCTTTGTTAAGTAAATTATTTACATGTATTTTAAAGACTTTACCTTGTATATCTTCATTTTCATTATACTCTTGTCTAGTAAATCCAGCATTTGCTAGTATATCTGCAACATCAGCATCATCTATATCTGTATGGTCAAATCCTGCAGTATTTATAGCCCTATGTAAGTTGTTAACACTTATAAGACCAGACATGTCAATACCTTGTTCTTTTAGTTTAGAGTATGGACTCATCAAAAGTTCTCTTACATCTGCATTTTGTTCTTTAAAAAGTGTAATAATATCTTGACGATCTTTTGGTAATGACTCAAACTCTACCAAAGGTAAGTCATACTTTTCACGTAAAAGATTACCTAGTGTAAATGGATCACGTTTTTTAGGATCTATCATACTAAGTTTTTGAACTAACTCTGTTTCTCCAGAATAAACACCACCACTTTCTACAAACTTTAGTTGATTTTTTTGTGACTCATTTTCAAACAGTGTATCTGACAAAGTTAGTATAGCATCATCTCCTACAGTCTTATCTAATCTACCTTCAAAGTTTTGAAAAAGATTATCAGCTTCTGCAAGTTTTGTAGATAAAGATGTATCTTTAGCTTCTTGAAATATAGAGTTAGCAAACACACTAAGTTTATCTCCTCCAAAAGTTAACGCATAGGGATTACCTGCTAATAAGCGTTGTTCAGCTGTACCTCCTTGAGGATCTGCAGCTGTCTGCATTTGTAAAGTAATCTGTTCTGCAGCCTTTTTAAAGTAAAACATATTAGGATCCATGTCTGGTGGTATCTGTCCATCAAACTCTTTATTCTTTCTCATTACTTCTACTCTAGCCCAAATATCTGTATTTTTAGCATAGTATAAAGCATTTTGTAATAAAACACTTTTTGATCCACTTGTATCTAATCCTTTACTTGGCCCTAAAAAAGATAATGTTAAAGCCTTATCAAACTTACTATCGTCACCAAGATACATGTCAAGTAGTTTTTTACCTTCAGTAGTTTGATCCCATCTAACCTCTTCTGATACTGCACCTTCATATTTCTTTTGATCGTCTTTATTTAAGGTCATATATGTAGTTACACTAAGACTACCATAACGCTCTATTTCTTTTCTAGCTGCCTTAGCACTATTATCTTTACCTAATGATACTGGTTTAAAACTAAAAGCATTATTAAAAATAGTTGCTGCTTCTGGTAAAGCACCATACTCTGGATTTTCTTGTAATTCTTTTATTTGTAACTGATAAGACTTATAAGATATGTAGTTTGGATTATCTTCAGTAAGTGTACTATGATATTTTAGTTGAGCTACTTTTAGTTTAAGATCTGTAGTTTGACTTCTAACTTTTTTAGTTAAATTATCTTCACGTTTTGCAAATATAGAGGCTTTTAAATCTTCCATCCTAAATTCTATAGGAAAAGCATTTACTAATGTTTTCTTACCTAAGTTTGGTATTTGATACTCTTTCTTTTCTATATGATTTAAAACCTCCATGATCTTTACATCACTGTCTAAACTTGCTACAGAATCAACAAAAGAATCTTTTAAATTCTTCTTATTAGCTGCCCCGGAGGAGCCTTGAGTACCTGCTCTAAAATGTAAGTTATTACCAGTTAAGACTATTTGATCTATAGCATTATCAAAGTCTGTTGTATCTTCTGTGTCAAAAGAAACAATAGCTGTATTTAAGTTTACGGATTGTAGCCTTATCTTTTCAGCTGCTTGAGCCTGTATTTCATCATTGAGCTTTTTATCTCGGTATTGTTGTAATTGTTTTGTTACACTAGATGTTAGGTATTTATCAACTATAGAACTGTTTACACCACTAATATTATTTTGATCTTCATACTCTTTGATAAGCTGGTTTTCTACTGCGTACCTATCTGCAGCATTTGTAAATGTATCATATTCATTTACTCTAATTTCACGGCCATCATCCATCGTGATAACAGTATCATCCTCGTTGGTTTTGTTCATAAACCAAGGCATGAAACCGTTAGCAGCTTCTATCATGTGAGCTTTAGTGTAACCATAAGCATAGTTAGACCCTAATCTACGTGCATTTAAAAGCCTATACTTTTGTTCATAACTTAGAAACTTCTCGTTTCTTTCAGCTTCACTAAGTTTTAACTCTGTTTCTGTTTCTAGTTGATTAATTTTTTCATTAATCTCTTTTACTTGACCTTCATTAAGTTTAGTTCTAGATAATGCTTCTTCATCACCTGCTAAACCAGCTCTGTAATCATTGTAAGCCTCTTGACGTTTCTTGTTAATGTAATCTACACCAAGAGTTTTTGCACCTGCTTGAACAGCTTTATTTAAGGAGTCGCTAAATTTTGCTAAGTTTTGTATTTCATATTGGTCTGCCTGAGCACTAAGGTTAGACAAACGATTTAGTTCTGTAATTTGTTGAGAGCTTGCTCTCTCCATACCCTTTGTGGTTTCGATTCTATTTCTATCCGCAGCCTTAGCAGCGTTAGCTATCTCTCTAGATTCATCAGGAGAGAGACGAGAACGAAAACCAGAAAATGAGGTACTTCTTTTATACGCCATAATTTTACTCTTTTAATGCGTTTTTAACACCATATCCAGTTGTTACTCCAGTCACAAATCCACTTAACAGTGGGCCAAGGATTGAAGGTTTGCGTGGTGGTTCCTGTTTAATAGGTTGTATTGTTTTAAAGGAAGCAGTTGGAGCCATAGGAGCTGATGTAGTGATTCTGTTATATGCACTAACATCGCTTGAGAATTGGTCAAGATTAACACCAAACTGTTTAATACCGTATGCTTTTGTAGAATCAAATACAGAGGCATCTAGTTGAGCTTGTGCAAATCCTAACTCTCTTTCAGCTTGATCTAATGAAAGCATCATTGATTGACCAGCTTGCTGACCACTTGCTAACATTGTACCTTGAGCTTGTATAGATTTTGCTAAGTTTTCTTGACTTGAGAATAAAGATTCGGTAATTTTTTCACGAAGCTCTTGTTGAGCAGATTCACTAGCCCGATTAGCTTCAATTTGGTTTAGTTCTTTTTGTCTGTAGAAAGCAGTTCTTGATGCAGCATCAGCTTGTAACTGAGCTGTAAATACCTCACCTTTACGTTGATCGTTGTAAGCTGAGATGGTTATATCATTAATGTATTTCTGCCGTGCAATAGCGTTGGAACGGTTTACAGCATCGACTTGTGCTCGATGTTGCCTGTTCTGTTGCATTATGCCAGTAACGGCTTGAGCACCACCCGCAGCAATACCTAAAGCTAAGGGACTACACATGGTTTTATAAATTGTATAAGAGGGACATTGTTATAGACATGATAGTTAATAAAGTTGAAACCAAGTAATTTTAGTAATTTTATATGTGCTTCATTTCGCATATCTGCTTGATTACACAAGTAAGGATTAAGTAAACTGTTTATCCAGCGTTTAGCTTCTCTCACAAATGTATGTGGGTATTCAGTACTAGCATCAGTACATAACATCCAAACAACATTATGTGGAGTTACACCTGCCACTCCAGCAGCCTTGCCGTTGGGAACCGTAAAGTATACGGAATAGGTTGAATTGTAAAATGATTCTATTATGGAAGCCTCAGCAGTTAATCCTGTGGTTTGCTCTGTCTCACGTCTATCTTCATAGCGTAAGTTCAGACCTACACTTAGAGCTAACTCTGGTGTGCAAGTCTGAATATACTTACCTTCGTACATGTCGTCTATTGTGGTATATGCCATCCCAGCTTGCTGAGATTATAGCGGTTGAAAAGGGGTCGGGTATTTGTATTTGTAAAGTATATTTCTCATTCTTACGTTGTACTGGAACTCTTACACTTGTAGCTAAGGCTGCAGGAGGCTTATCAAATACACTAGAATTAGATAATACACCAGACTCAAATTGTACATAATCGTCTATATCTTTAGTAATATTACCACTAGCATCTACATATTCAAATGGTGATGTTAAATGAAACTCTAAAGGCCCACCTACACCCATTTCAAAGTTGATACCAGAGATACGTAAATCACCATCTGTATCATAGGTGTTTTGACCTACGTTTAGATAGTATGTAGGTAATTCAATAATAGTTGTATATTTATAACCTACAGCAACTTTTGCTGCACTATGTAAGTTAATATTATTGAATGTAACACTGTTAGTACCTACAGCATCAGCTGTTCTTACAACTCCAGCTATAGAGTTACCATCGCTATCGTTACCAGATAAACCAACCATAACTAAGTTTGTAGTATTAGCAGGTGTATATGGTATTGTAAGTACAGTTTTTTCTGGAGCTGTAGTTGTTTGAGCTGACCCAGCCACGTTTGTAGCTATAGTCATCATATCTAAATGTGCTTCAAACTGTCTCGCAGTTTTAAGTGGTGATCCTACATCAGAGGCTGAACCACCTAATACATATGATCTAGTATTATCAGCATCCGATACATACTCATGTCTACAGAGTTTATAACTACCATCATGAAAAGTGACTGTAAAGAAACTACCACCTGTATATAACATGTGTTGCATAGTTCCTGTAAGTGTCCAACTATACCATGCTGATTGTTCACGTTGCTGTCCAGTATTGTAGTATTTGTAGTGATATACTGTACTATCACCTTTTTTACCATAAGTAGTGATACCTATAGCTGCAGAGTTTGCAGATTTAGTTATATCTTTTGGTAAAAACTCTGGTACAACTCTTGTTTGTTCTAGTATGTTAGGAGGTGTAGCATCATCTAATATAGTAGCTTCAAACGCTCTAGCATATGCAGACACATTAGATGTAAACAGTACGGATGTACCAAGATCTACAGGCTGTATAGTTGCATCACACTCATAACTAGATACTTTTTTTAATCTAACGGTTTTTGCACTAAATATATCAGACTCTGTAAATAACATAAATTGACCATTATCACTAAACATCATCATACCTCTTTGTATAGGTAGTATGTGATTAATAAATGCAGGTTTTACATCAGAAACTGTTATATCTATAGGATTATCGTCACTTGTTGTTATAGCAGATACTATAAAAAAATCAAAGTACTGACCCGGCTTACTCATTACAATTTGTTCGCCAGAAATCATACCTAATCTGTTTCTGTGAAAAAACATTTCTTGTATAGTAGTACCAACAAACGTAGGAAATGGGTTAGATGTGTCATCACCTACCTCTCTGTTTTTCCAATAGTTTTCAGTACTACCCTTACTAGCTTCATCTAACTTAGTAAAAGTAAATGTACCATTACGGTTGTTTATCAAAGCATGTGGCATTGTTGCGGGGTCTAAACCCAATACCATAGGGTCACTACTAGATGAGAAGTTGTGAGGTCTAACACATTCGTTATAGCTACCAGCACCAGATACACCATTGTTAGCTTCAAACTTTACATAGTAGTCATCTGTATCTAAGTCAGCAGCATTTGATATTTGTGCTACATAACCATGTTTATTCATAGCTGGTAGTCTACTAATATCTTGTGCTTTTTGACCTATAACACTCATGTTTTCGTTTACAGCACCACCGAGAAAGTTTACACCATCTGCAGCAGATCCATTCATAAATAAACCACTACCTATAACTTCAGCTGTAACATTAGCAAGGTTACTATTAACAGCAGTTTTAAGGCCGTTTAAAATAGTAGCCATAGAGATAGTACCATTGTCTGGATTTTTAGGTGTTTTAAAATAACCTATACCAGCAACTCCTTCGTATGTTGTTACTGGTTCTACAGCTTCAACTGAAATACGATAGGTTTCACCTTCCATAGTTACATCTATAAATTTACCCTCTGCCGTAGTTTTGTTTGTTTCTTTAATAAGACCACCATCAGTCAAAGTAACTGTAGCTGTATATCTAACATCGTAATCCTGTATGTAACCTAAAAAGTTAGAGGATGATGTACCACCGCCATCGTAAGTTGCCGTATTGTTTGCAATATAACTGTTACCATTTACCTGTAAACTACCTTCAATATTTTCACAGTTAGTAGCACCAGAAGTATTTACTGCACTACCTCCAGAAAATGACCAAGTTAATGTACCAGATTTACTTTGATCTTCGTTAGTATCATCAAAGGTTGGCCCTTGAGGACTACCTCCAGACATCCTATCTACCTTTACAGAAGTAACCCTGTAAAATGTATTGGGTGATGGAGCTGTACCGCTATATAAAATGTATTCAGTATTGTAAGCAACAGTATCCAGCCTAGCATATGAATATTCTCCGTTGTGTATTGGTGTAAATGTGTTACCTGTAGTACCTACAACTTTATTAGGGTTAGCTATAATTGTGTAGTCTTGAATTGTGGTAACTGCATAAGGTGATGTAGCTCCAGCTAAATATGCAAAAAGAGAATCTCCGCTAGAATTTGTCAGAGATTTTTCAGTGCCGTCAGCTAGATCCCATACTCTTATAGGCATACCACCACTGTTGGATGGTGTAATTTGTACTATATATTTTTCATCTCCATCTCTTAAAATTTCATACCAATGACCAGATGAAGTTGCATTGGTAAGAGTACCTACAAACTCTGCAGGTGGGCGTTTTGTAAGACCAAACGTAATATCTGGAACGGCATTATCACATACCCTTAACTGTCCCGGAAATTTAATTTTATCTGGTTGTTGTGATACACCCCCTAGAAAGTTTGGGATACGTTGATTAATTGCTGCCATTACATTCTTCTTAATACTTTAAATGGTCTGTATACAGTGTTAGCATCTTGATGATACTGATAGTCATTGAATATATTATGATCTCCCTGTTTGTTCTCATACTCCACAGCAGCAGCTCTTGCAGCAGCCTCATCTGATTCTAATAACCTAGCAGATGGTTGACTGTTTACCATACGGTTAGAGGCGATTCTGGAGGCTCTAGTAGTAATATAATCTTTAAATACTTGTGGTAGATCCTCAAAATCTAACATCCATATCATATCAAAATATAATTTATCACAATTTTCAAAGGTAAATGTATGACCTTTTTTGTCGTATACTTTCAGTACACCGTTGTCACTACGTCTTACAACATCATAATCTTTACCATGTTGAAAGATATTTAGATCCATTTGTAAAACATTATTAGGAACTATAACTTGATTATTAGTATCGGTGTCAATAGGGTACTCGTTCTCTGTGTTGTATGACCAGCCCTCAGCTTGTATCTCACGGCAGACTTGCCTTAGAGTCTTTTGTGCTATAGCCACTTCGGGGCTTTGCACTGTTAATGTATTAACTGGGGATTCTCCAACGCTCATCAGGATTGAGTTGACAGCATCTAGTTCGGTAGACACTCCGTAAGATATTTGTGCCATAAAAAAAGGGGGGCGTGTGCCCCCGTATAAAATGAATAATTATGAGAAAGCTGCTGGCTTTGTAGTTGTTCCTGCGAACAATTCTACACAAGCTGCTGGGTTCACATAGTCTGCTCCCATAGCCATGCGTCCTAGTATGACATCACCTTGGTAAACCACGGAAACGTCTCCAGAAGTTACTTGAACTTGTGGGCCGATTGTTTCAACTACACCTGCAGCCTCACGCTGGAAGATTAATCCACATGTGTTTGCAAAGTTAGATGCAGCACCATAGTTTTGGCGTGGGCCATAGTTGTTACCTGTAGCTGTTGTAGCTGTTTCGATACCTTCAGATACGAATGATCCTGTGTTTCCGGGATCTACTGTATCAAGGTCAGTTGCAGCTGATGGGCTAGATGCAGGTGCGTACTTAGTACCATACTTAGAGAAGAATGGGACGTTCATTGATTTGTAGATTTGAATACCTGCAATTTCAATTACTCCGTTACCAGACTGAAGTGCTGTACCTTGTACGTCTCTGTTAATTAGACCGTTACTACCAGCTCCTTTTATAAGTTCGTAGTACTGTCTAGGGTTAAGTACGGCAACCCGACCATCATCAGATACTCCTTTTTCATCTAAAGCTGCTGCAGCTTCATAAAATGCTTTTACGAGTTCTGTATCATCAAGTGCATCATCAGCGTTAGAACCTGCTCCAACTCTGATTTGTGTACCACCCGGCTCGATGAAACCAGTTTTTGAAATAGGAGAAGCCTGTCTAGCACCTTTAGCGATAGCTCTGAAAATTAGTCTATCATATTTTTGTGCAAGAGCATATCCAATCTTCTTAGAAATTTCTCCTCTCAATTCATAGTGTGCTAGTGTTTCATCTAGCTCATAAACAAAAGCACTAGAAATGAGCAAATCGTCCACTGTAATTGTTTTTTCAGCTACTGGTGGAGTTCCGTCAGTGTTTCCTAGTATGCTATTTCCGGGAGTGTGGTATTCCGCACTTGTGCGTCCAGTATAGATGAACTGGAGACTCTTCCCGTTGGTGAGTGTACGCTTCATTACGAGATCTCTTGCGATTGTCTCTCTTTGGAAGCCAGTAAACATCTCACCTGAGAACAACTTTAAATAGAGGTCTCTGTTGTTTGTTGCGTTCTGTGAAGAAGCATTACCAATCCTACCCAGAAAGGTTTGTGAAGTAGGATTACTTGTTGACTGTTGTGCCATTATTTTGTAAGGTTATATGTATCGTCTCTAGATCTAGAATTATAGGAGTCTTAATTAGACTCATTAAGATTTGTGGTCTATCCCACCGTCTAGACGGCATTAGGTGTCTCCGTAGAGGCTAATACCAAATGTAGAGGGAGGCATTGCACCTCCCATGTCGCTTAACGAACTACTTTATGAAAATGTAAATTTGGACGTTTTTCAGTCATGTGCGTTTTAATGTGGCTTAATTCTAAAGCACCCATTATAAGAGCTAGACCGATTATACTAAACCAAATTGCTCTGTCATTCATTTGATAATTTTGGTGTAAGCAACGCCACGATATACGTAAGTTACTGTCATGGTAAACTCCCATATACCTAAGCCCCGTTCCATGCTTAGGTTGTCATGCGTCCTTTGCAGGATGAACGGACGTGGCGTTGGCGGTTTATAGGATGCCGGGAATTATCTGGCCTGTTGTGATATAAGTACCAATAGCTATTACAAAGCCTAGCATAGCTAGTCTGCCATTTAACTCTTCTGCAACATGCCATTTGTCGCCTTCGTGGTTGTGGTGTGTCATTTTTTTCTTCGTTTGTGGTTGTAGTTAATTCTACGTGAACTTGTTTTAGATTTTCTAAATCTTGTTTTTTCACCGCTAGACATCTCTTTGGTAGTCTTTGGTGTTTTGGATGAGACTCTACGAGATGGACGACAAGCGGGGTAGCCTTTACGCTTTTCGCCTTTCTGTCTGCCACATGGCTTACCAGTTTTTACGTCCACCCACTTCTCTTTAAACCATCTTTTTAAACTCATCTCTTTCCTCTAGTATATCCTTTAGCAGTCTTTCTTTTACCGCCAGCTTTTACTTGTCCTTTGCATACCTTCACACCATACGCATTAGCATATGCTGAGGGGTATACCTTGAACTTTCTTTTTGCAGCTGCTTTTCCACGGGCACAGAGTTTAGCCATTACTTTTTCTTGCCTCCGTGTTTACAGCCACACTTAGATCCTTTCTTGTGTGCCATTATACTTTCTTTTTGTAATGATTAATAATGGTTTTTTTATCTTTGGTAGTATAGTTTTTACCACTGTACTGTCGCTTTGCAGCGTCTCGTACCTCTTTTGGTACTCCAAAAAAATTTCCAGCAACCTGTTGGTTAACTGAGTTAACTTTACCTTTTCCGTTTAGTTTAGCCATTAGCATTTCCATCTACGTAGTGCCAACGCTTTACGGGTTGGCTTTCCATTGGGCTTTTTCATTGGCCCTTTTACTCCCTTCATGCGAGCACAAAAGGAACGCTTACGAGCCCCACCTTGGGGCTGAGGAGCCTTGAGGTTGGAGCCCGTAGCTCTATTATATTTTGCTCTGCCCTTAGCTGTAAGCCCACCCTTGCGGGATTTCTCACCTCGACCTAAAGACAGACTTACACCTTTCTTGCGAGCCATTATTTTTTCTTCTTCTTCATATTTTTAGCGATAGCTGCTGCTACCTTTGGTGGCATCTTAGGGTTTTTCTTCATTAGCTTTTTAGCTCCGTTTCCCTTTTTAGCTCCTTTTCCGTAATGTCCGGGCATAATTAACTCCTATACTTTTAAGTTTGATGCGGATAGTTTTCTGATGACATCATCTCTGAACGCTTCATCAGTTTGATATTCTGGTTTATTCATGTCTCTGACAACCTCAGCCATACTTCTGTAAGTTTCAGTAGATGACTCCTTACCAGTAACTATGCGGGAATCTCGTCCCTGTGAATCTTCGTATTGTCCCATAAGTGCTTTGACTGCAAATTTAATTGCTGTTTTGTTGGCTGTGGCTAGGACATCATCATAGTTTTTAGCATCCTCTTTTGATAGGTTATTACCAGCCCATTCCATTAAGGCATCATAACCATCACTACCACCAGCTAAATTTTTAATCTCATCAACTTCTGATTCATCTAATACAGGTTGTTGTGTACCTTCTGGGTATCCTAGTTCACCACGTAGACCTTTTAGATATGCGTCAACCATATCCCTGTTTAAACCAGCAGTGTTAAGTTTACCATACATTTCCTCAGACAAAGTACCATTGTTCTTTTCAAAGTACTCATTCATTTCAAATGGGTCTATACCATTTTCTTTAAATGTATTACCTAACTTTTCACCATATACTTCATTGGCTGTGTCGTAATTAACAGAGCCATCATCAGTATATAACTGATATTCAGTTGTAGTTTCAGAAGCCTCCTCTGTGGAGTCTGACTGTCCTAGTTTTTTCTGTAATTCAAGGTATGCTGACTCTAATTCTTCGGGACTCTTATATTTACCAGCAAGCATTTTCTCTTGCTTGGCCATAAGTTCTTCACCAATCTTCAAAGATTCAGCTTCTTTTTCTGCAATTTGTTGTGCTGCTACAGGATCATCTGAAGTGTCGTAGCGGATTGTTTCTGCCATAATTACTGTGGTTGTTGTGCGGTTGCAGCTTGAGCGATTGTCTCAGTGAGTTCTGGATTCTTAGAAGGATCCATCAAGGGAGAACCAGCCAGCTTACCAGCTTGGTCTGTAAGAGACATAGCTTGTTGTGCTTGCATAGCTTGTTCTTGATCTTGATTACGCTCTTCCATACTCTTAACAAGATTGAGTATGTCAATACCCTGTGCTGCAGCAAGGCGTTTGATGGCTTCATCAGGATTTACAAATTGTTGTAACGCCTCTGGCCCCATCGTTTGTGCGATTGTTGTAATAAACTGGATAAGAGAATCTCTATCCTGTCCTCTACCAAGTGCATTTATACCTGCAACTATGGTAGGTTTTACTAAGTTTGATGGTACTGATGGTATCTTTTTTGACCTAGTAAGAGTGTGCATAGTACGGTTGAGGTAGGGTATTAGAAACTCTGTCGTTAACAAACTGAATAGTCCACCCAGCTGTCTCTCTAGTTCCATTTGTGTCATCCTTACTTCTTCCGCTGTAGTGCGTTCTGACTGACGTACATTTAAGACAAGGAAAGCCTCGGCTAACCTTTTTTCTAACATGTTTATCATTTGGTATGCTGTATTAAAGTCAGCAGTTTTACCAACTTGTACCACACCTATATCATCTGGTCTACCTTGAATGATAGCACCATTACCTGCGTTAGCTAGTGAAGCTGGTTTAGTTACTGATGAAGGAGACACAGTAAATACAACTTTAGCTGCTGCTGCACTACCTTCAACGATGGCTTGCATCAACGCCTCCAAAGATTTTAAGTCCCCAAGGAACTCTTCAACTCTAGAACGTCCGTAATCTTCTCCATCTACCGTCACAAAACGTAGTGGTAGCCAAGGAGTTTTATCCTTTGGAGCTTTACCTACGCTGTCAGGTAGTATCATGTCGTTAGCTTCTTGATGCCAACGCCATCCTCCATCATTTAGTTTTACACAGGTATACACATCTACATCTTTTGTACCTTTATAGTCACCTTTTTCATCATCATTAGGGCCATCGTCTAACTCTGGTAAACCTAATAATTTTTTACTAACTCTTTCTTTTGTTACTATCTCAACAACATTACCATTACCATCTCTTTCAACAACGTAACGATTCAATGGATAGACCTTCATACCCTCTTTTGCCATATACACAAGAGCGTTACCTGTAACGACAAGGTGTTTTAGTGCTGCAAATATTTGAACTCTGTCTGTAGAGGCAGCAATGCTCTCCATAATCATACGTTCTATTTTTGCAAAACTAAGATCTAACTCACTCTTTGCTTCTGGCGGTATCTCTACGCCTAAATTAGAATCATCTAGTTGTAATTTAAAAAAACTGGTTGACGGAGGTAGAAGTCCTAGCATAAGTTTTGAACTTAAGGTTGTGACTCCTTTGGCTCCGACTGATTGCCAAGGTGTTTGAAAGCTATTGTACAGAGCATCACCCTCATTTCTCATTAAGAGTGTAGGAATGGTTAGCTCTGCACATTCATAAGCAACATTTAAGAATTGTTCACGGTGACTTGATAACTCGTTGTATCGTTGCCGTGCGTTTTTCATTATCCTCCGTATGTACCACCGCCACCGCCAGTACTACCACCGCCAGTACTTACGCCTTGTTTGGTTGTTATACCTTTCAAGCCACCAGTTGTTGGTTTTTTAGTCTGTAGTTGAGTGGTTCCTCTTTTAGCTGCAGTCTTAGCAACTTTCTTAGCTTTAACCTTTGCCTTTTTCTTAGTCTGATCCTCTTCAATAGGAGCTGGAGTAGGAGCTGATGGCATTTCTGTAGGAGCCTGTTGAATAGGCATTGGGGGTGGTGGAGTAGTTGGGGGAGCTGGTGTTGGTGGAGGAGCTGGTGTTGATCTACCGCCTCCAAATAGGTTAGAAATTAGGCTTCCGCACATAATTATTCTCCTTTTAATTTTTCTTTTAGTATACGTATAATTGATAATTGACCAGCTCTATAAGATATTTCTTTCTCCGATAGGGTGTGGTCTGGAAACTTGTCTGGGAACTGTTCATCTAGTTCATCAACGATGACTTGGATGCGTCCCCAATCAAGCGTACTTGGGTAAATTGGTGTTTGCATGTTCAAAAAATGCGGGCATGCGGGCTCGCTTTGTGTCGGCAAGCTGTGGAGCTTTACCTTCGTACATGAGACGGTCACTTGAATCCGTCCAAAATTTTCTGCTTAGATATTTGTTAGGTGCTATGTCAGCTAGTGGTTCAAAGATCCAGTTTATTGTAGCTTTCCTAAGTTTGTCCAAAGAAGAGCTAGGGCGTAGACCCATATCAGCACATACCAAACTGTTGCAAGCGACATGAATTTGCTCATCTCTGGAAATATCAGCCGATACTGTCCTAAGAGCAGCATCGCCACAAAAGCGATTGAAAGGTAAAATAACAAAAAATACAGCACGTTCAGCTACCAAGGCTTTTAGTATAGTATGGTCAGGGTGAGCTATCCACGCATCACGTAGTAGCTTTGCCTCTTTCTCAGCTTTCTTGTCTAGTCCGTGGACATCTGCAACGTAGCCAAGAGCTAGGTCATGTCTCTCCTCATCCTTTACGTTTGATTCGAGCAGTACTCTAGCAGTATCGGGAACCTCTTTGCTAAGGGTTTCCGTAATAAAGGAACCAACAGGAAGCTCCATATGCCGTATTGCAAGAGCACGGTAGATGGCTTCTTCACTACCTTCCATGAGTTTTCCTTTCGTGGGCTTAACGGGAGTCCACTTTCTTTTCCTGTGTAATAACTTATCATAAGGGTTCATTCTTCACAACCTATGCACTTAATGGGTTCGAGTATTCCGCTTAAGTAATCGTCAACCTCAGTCTCATCTAATGCAGCAAAGGCACTAGACTTATCCTGTGTATCTCCCATAACTTGAAGCGAGTAGTATAAAGATGTTTGAGGACTATCTAACCACTCTTGGATAAACTGTTCATCATAGGTCACAACATCTGACCATGAGTTGAATGAGTATCCGTGTAGTAGTCCAGTCTTATGGAGCATTGTCATAATGCCGTCTGCTACACGCTTGTATGCGTCCCAGCCAACCTCTGAGGCGATCTCCACATCGCCATAGTCGTATGATGTTACTCCAAACGTACCGCTGTCACGGTCTACGCTTCGAGCTATAGGTGGTGCGATCTCAGGACAGGCAGTATACCCATCGAGATCTTTAGAGTTGTAGCTACATGATGCGGTAGGAGCTATTGCAAAAGCTCTCTTCATACCATGTAACCATGCAATATCACAGGCTGATAATATGCCACGCTTTATTGCAAATGCTATTTGAAGTGCATTGACTGGTAAAGAACTATCATTCTCTGATGTTTCAACACCATAGTTAACTCTGTCCAATGCCTCACCAAACTCTGCATAAGTTACTTTGTAACGTCTGAGGAGGTTGGCAAGACCGAGCACTCCAAGCCCCACTTGTTTGTCAAGTGCTGGGGTAAGGTATTCTCCAGATTCTCCAACACCTGTCCTTGCATGGAGATTACACAGCTCGGACATAGCTGTAGTGAAACCCTCTTGTATGTTGCCGATAGTACAGGCAGCGAGATTGACATGCTGTAACAGGCATGTGCCTCGTGAGGGCAAGTAAACCTCAAGACAGACGTTGGAGTAGATTCTTTCATTGTTTTGGTATTTTATTTTGTTAAGCCATATGTCTCCAGAGCGTATGCCCTCAAGTAAGGCTTCTTTATGGGGCGTATCCTTCCACATCCCCTCGGTAAGGTCAACGCATCGTTTGACCCAAGGTAATTCAGAGCGAGGAGTGGTGATATACTCAAGGATGTCGGGATGGTCAAGATCAAGATGCAAGACACATGCCCCATTTTTATAGACCCCACCCCTCCTAATAGTTTCATTGAGAGCTGAGTAAATTTTACCAAAAGATACAGGGCCACTAGCAACTAGGCCCTTGTCATTGGTGTGACCCGCAGGTCTTATTTTGGATAGGTGAACAGCAACACCTGCTCCAAAGCGTAGAGCATGTGACACAAAACGCCACGATGCTTCGATTCCATTCTTTCCTTCAATACTATCTTCTACAACAAATACTGTGCAGCTGACAGGTAAACGTCCGTCTGGATCTTTCATCCAGTTTTCGATCCTACCAGTTCTAGATATTAAAGGATGTGGAAACAAATCGTCTATCATAGTTTAGGATTCCAAAGAATAGGTTGTGAATTAGTTAAGTCGTAGTCCTCTTGACGTAAGATCTTGGCTAGACGTGCATTGAGTAAAGCGTCATCGTCTGATAACCCTCTGTCTGTGAAGGCTTTACAAACCGCCTCCCACTTGTTTTCGTTTCTATCTAATAACTCTGTAGCTCGCTTGACTCCTATTCCGGGGCAACCAGAGTACCCATCTGTGGGGTCGCCTGATAGCGTTTGGATTAGATGCCATCTGTCTCCATCTTCTACTGTAATCTCTACCACATCATCAGTCATATTCCACAACACACTAGGTATTTGTTTCATGTCCTTGTCAGGACTGACTACGATGTTTTCTGGATTGTTAAACATAGTTGCATCAATACCAATGGCATCATCAGCTTCTAGGTTTGGTCGTATACAGTATTTGTAGTTGGTTCTACAGTGATTTATTAAACGTCTATAACCAAGTGGCTTACGTTTCATTCGGTGTCCCTTGTAATCAGGATAAATTTCTTTTCGAAAATTTTTAGTGCTTGAGAAGTATAAGATAAAGTCGTCCTCCATCATAGCCTTCGTCACCTTGTTCAACTCATTCTCAAATACTCTGAGAACATCACTGAACTGTGACTGTGATATGATGACATCATTACCAAAGTCTATACCTATCTCACAAGCCTGTGATGCTTTATAAGCAAGGAAGTCAGAGTCAATTAATAACATTAGTGTACCTCGGCCCAGTTGTCACCGATCTGTGCGTCAGCTTCAATAGGCAATCGTAAGTTGTAATACTCACCAGCTAATAGTGCAGATAGTTTACATACATCAGCAATCTGTTCTGCATTTTCTGCAGGAGATCCCAACACTTGTTCATCATGTACAAAAGCGTAACGCTCATGGGTCAAGTGACCTAAGTTTTGATGTGTTAGTAGGAGCCAACGCTTCGCGATGACTGCTGCTGACCCTTGTAGTAAACAATTTAATGCTTTGTGTTCTTTGTCCACAATGATTTGGCGTTTGTCGATAGCACGTATGCTACCTCTTTCAGCAACTCTACGAGTAGCTTCAACCAAATCTTCGAGACCTTCCACAGCATCCAGATAAGCTCTCCTAATCTCTGCCCCTTTTTTCTTCGCAGCTTCTGGGGACAGCATGTTGTCATAAGAAAGGCCAAGTTTCTGGTTGCCCCCTCCATACAAGAAACAATATGTAATTGTCTTAACTTGTCTGCGAGAGATTCCAATTTTATCTGCATTGACTTGGTGAATGTCTTGTTCTAATAAGATCTTTGCATACCTACCGCCATCGTATCTGGCTAAATAATGAGCAAATAATCTTAGTTCAATCCCAGATAAGTCACTGTCAATCAGTTTCCAATTTGGATTGGTAACAAATAGTTTACGGCAATCTTCATCCGAACTCACCTGTGCAAGGTTTGGATGTGAGTGTGCCATTCGATGTGTTACTGCACCGATAAAGCAAGAGTGGTGAAGTCTGCCATCCTTGACCAACTTTAACCAAGCATTAGTTCCTTGTGATAACATTCCTAGTTTCTTTTGTATGACCAAAATTTCTAAGAATACTAATGCCTCTTCTGTTCCTATTTCTTTGAGCACTGTCTCATCAATGACTGCTTTACCAGTCGGTGTGAGTTTGGTAGGCTTCCAACCTTGAAAGGTTTTGAACCACCATGCTATGTGCTCTCGACTACTAGGGTTAAAATCCTTGAGCCTTTGCATTTCTGCACCAGCTATGTAGCCTTGTTTTTTGTTGTCTCTTCTAGGTGTGAACAGGTTTCCCGGCACATACGCACAAATATTCTCAGCCTGTTTACGCAGTGTCTCTAGCCTAGTCAAGAGTTTGTTTTCTAGTTCTTGTGCCTTACGCACATCAAACGGCCAACCAACGGTCTTTTGTTGACTCATTAGCTCTGCTATCTGATGCTCTAAGACAACGCTTTCAGCGATTTCTGAAAATGTTTCCATAGTTTAGCGAGGATAGCAACGTCTTTTTTACAGTAGTCTTGCATTTCTTGTGACCAGTCTTTCCAGTCTGTGGTCTTTCCAAAGTCGTCTTTGAAACACCGTAGCCTGTAACCGTATGCTTCGAGGCTGTGTGAACCATACAGACGAGCTGGCATCATAGCCCACTTACGTCTGAGGTCTAGCTCTAACATGTCAGGATGAAAGAATCTACTGAGTATCAATGTGTCCCATGTTTTGTTCTCGAAGAACGGGTAGTGCTTCTTAATCTCAGGGATGTCATACATGATACCATTGTGTGATACAAGGTTGTTTGCATCATTTAAAGCACATACACCATTCACTATACTATCGGTAAGTGATTGATCGTTGTACTCCATGACCTGACCTGTATCTAAATCTTGTGTAACAATACAATGTATACAGCTGGAGTCAATACCATCTGTTTCAATGTCAAACGCAAGATTAACCGAAGTCTGTGCTTGGGTCGAAGTCGGGCGTAACTTCATTTTCTTCAAAGGTGCATGTGTCTAAGTGGTAAGTCAATTCGTTGGCGATACCAACTTCCCCAGAATGACGATTCTTGAGGACTCTAACAGTTGTAGTATCTCGTTTGCTTGGATCCTGTTGATCCCGTTCAAGGGCAATAACCGTGTCAGACAGCTGTGCAATCGCAGCAGATCCTCGCAGTTGTCCAAGAGTAATACGGGCTCCTTCCTCATGGTTCTGATCTGATTGTGTACGTCTGAGGTGCGATACTAGAAACAAAACGATACCAGTGCGTTCAACAAGTGAGCGTAACTTGGTCATCGTTACGTCTATCATACGTCTCTCATCTCCGTCCAATCCACTCAATAATATACTGAGGTGATCGAGGAATATAACACGACACTCCAATCCACAGGCAAGGTATTCGATCCTACTGTAAATTGTGTCAGGGTCATAGCTACCAAAGCCATCGAACAGAAAAAGATTCCAATTAGCAATAGTACTGTTATAGGCGTATTCGAGTTCTGCTCGTTCATATTCTCCTAAGTGATAAGATCTTCCTAACGAGGCAGACATCAAACCTAGTGCCGTCCTACGGTTAGATTCTTCAAGTGCCAAGTAACCGACCCGTTCTTTTCGGTGCAGAAGATGACTTGCAAGACTCCTACAGAATGAGGATTTTCCAGTACCAGATCCTGCAGTAATGGTGACAAGTTCTCCGTACCGTATACCGTGCAGCTTTCGCTGTAGTCCTTGAAATGGGTAGTCATGGTCAGCGGGGGGTGTGGGTGTGGTGATTAGTTCGAGTAAAGATTTGGCATCAACAATACCGTCTGGTCTGTATGTCTTGGCATCCCAGATGGCTCGTCTTATTGCCTCAGAATCGCCAGCTTGTAATGCGTCAGAAGCATCTTTGTACTTCTCAAGCCGTGCAATCTTTGCTTTACCAGCAGGTAGTAGTTCAGCACATTCTTGTGCTGCTTGTCTACCAGCTTCATCATTATCAAAGAATAAAACTACCTCTTCATAGTTCTGAAGTAAGTCTAAAACTTTTTGTAATGATTTTTTAGCAGCCTTTGCTCCATTTGGTATGGATACATGAGGCCATTTGGGTTGTGCTTCCCATCCAGAGGCTGCATCGAGCTCTCCTTCATATATAGTAAGCCTTGTACCCTTATCTGGGAATAAATTTTGCCCAAAAAGTTGAGAGTCGTTGTTGTTACCCTCCATCCAGAAGTCTTTATCCCTTGTACGGACTTTTGCTGCACAAACTTGACCATTTTTGTCAAAATAGTGCATACGGAGTGTTTCTCCGTCCTTGTGGATGCGATATTTACGGCAAGTCTCTTCAGACAAGCCTCTTTTCTTTAGTTTAACAGGATTACCTTTGAGCATTGCGGTTGTTTTTTGTTTGCCACTATCGTCATGTCCTCCATTGCTATAATGGTTGCATACAAAACAATAAGCATGTCCATCAGAATACACGGAATTACCATCTGACGAACCACACTCAGGACAGCTGGTGTGATATAGGAAGGTTGATTCATCTGAGCCAGTCAACTGGGATTGCATAATAGGCACACCAAGGAAAACCGTTCTTTTCAGCCCACATAGAGTAGGTAGTTTTAGAACGCTTGTTTATTTTATTGTGAGGAGATTGAAAGATAATACGTATGTCAAGATCAGGGTTAGCTTCCTTGACTGCTTTCATCTTACGCCTCTGATCTGGGGGAAAGTATCCTTTAGTCTCGAAGTATATATCCCCAACTTTGAAATCAGGGATATAGTTGGCCTCGATCATGTATGGTATCTTTTCAGATTCATACTGATACTCTATGTCCATCTCATCGAGCAAGTCAGCCACTTGTTCTTCCAAGTGACTACGCATTAGAAGTCGTCCTCTTCAACTGAGCAGGGGGCTGCATCAACTGCAGGATCTTCGACCTTGAATCCTTTTGTAGAACCAAATAGTTCTGCTGCGTCCTCGGCTGTCATGTCACCATTGTCAACTACACCAGCTCCGCTGTTAAGACTAACAACTTGTACTGCTTTTAGTTTCAATGATGTACCGATGTCACCGCTTGGTAGGACGTATGGCTTTTGGAAGAAAGCTAGTTTAACTTTACTACCACTGTAGATTGGTGTGTCCTTATCTTCAATGGCTGTTCCTTCTGTGTCTACTACGACAGGAAAGAATTTGTCTCCGTCTCTCCAACTGAAACGTATGTGGAAAGTACCTTGCTCATTGTCAAGCTCTTCCCAAGGCTCAGGCTTTACTGTGACCCTTTTAGGGTTCTTAGCCTTGCTTCTAGCCCATTCTAGGGCTGACTCACGCTCTTCCTCTAGATCTTTGATGAGATCACCTTTGACTAGAGCAGAAAGTTTGTAGCCCCACTCACCTGCTTTTAGTATAGCTTGAAAGCCATCAAGTGTTACAGGTTGGGGAGTTACGTAGGTGTGCATAATTAACAGAAAAAATAGGTGGAATTTGAGACAACTTTTGGATCTAGTGTCCCAACGATTGGTGGCGGTTCTGAAGCGTTGATGGTCTCTGCAAATTTTGAGAGCCAACATTCTTCGGAAAAGATATTGGTGTAGGTTTCTCGCACAAGGCGATTGAGTGTTCCCATGTCTCCTGCTCTGCAAAGAACAGAATCGTGGATAACTGTAAATGGTTCATCAAATTGCATGAATGATCTGTGAAGAATCGAAGCATCGAATGAATGTATATAATTAGGGGCAGTGCTAGACTTATGCTTGTTAGGGCTGGGTGTAGATCTACCTGTAGGTATTCTAACCTGTGTCCTGCCTAGTAGCTGCAGCTCCATCTGTTGTGTTTCAATGTCGTCTCGTCTTTGATTGACAATAAAACCTGATGGTGTGACCCACTGAACTTCCTTAGCACCATTTCTGATGTAAAGTCCGACATGCTTCTTTATCCATCGCATTACTTTCATCGGCCCCGGAACGATGCTGTCCATTGAATTGTAGACTGCATTGACAACTTGTGTCAGTTCATCTTTGGTGGGGTCTATGTTGTTTTCTAGTAATGCCTCACGTATGTACTTGCGACTGCTATCTTTCGTAGCGTTGTATGGTATGGTCATCACCGTGCGTTTGCACACGGATCTGGTCATCCAAGGGTGCATGTAACTTGGGAGAAACTCTTTAGCCTTATCTGCCACCGCCTTGTATGCGTCACTAGGTTTGTCACTAGGTACAACATTTACAAGTTCTGCAGTGCTACGGTCTTTGGCTAGTCCTGCTAAGATCTGTAGACCTGAGCATGTTGCATCGACTGCGACCATAAGACCTGTAGTTAATTTATCTTTTTTGATACAGCAGTGGTAGTATTCGTGGCATGCAGCCATAAACTGCCAAGGTTCGTCTACCTCTTCCCAATCAGACAAGTATCTTACGGGGTCGGTAGCAACTTTAGTAATTAGTTCATGGTTTTCAGACACCCATTGATGTCTGTCCTCTAGTGTTGCTTTATCAAGACCAAAACTTGTGGCTACTTGAAAAGATAACCAAAGCTCGGCTTCATCTGTCACACTAGACTCATCAGCAAATCTGATAAGTGCTTTACCAAAGTCTGTATCTTGAGGTGTGAGGAACGCTGGGATGGGGTATGCTCTGCCCCTGTAGTCGTAAGACCAACAAAGATAGAATTTCTCATCTTTAAATTTCTCAGCTGCCTCTAATTGTGTACGTGTCCTGACTGATCTCTTGAAGTTAAGACGGTCAGCGTTGTGAGACTCTGCCATTGCTCGTCTCCAAGCTAGATTAGACTCAGGATTATCGTCTGCATTAGCAGGACGTGGTGGTTTGTAGGCTGGAGATATAGGTATAAACTTACCTATTACTCTACCTCTACTCCTCATCTCATCTGCCACTTGCAGTACATGACGATTTACACAGTATTGCACCCGCTGTAACTTGTTTAGAAAGTCAATCGGTGCTTTCCCGTGTTTTATGAAGGGGTTGCCCTTCCTAGTAAGATCATGGCCTTTCATCATACGATTTGTCAGGTATCCACCATAAATGATTTCACCTTCATCACCGTAGCCCCAGTCATCTGGATGTACCAGCATTGGCCAAGGTATACCAGCAAATAATTCAGCAGTTTTGATGAGGTCGTTGCGTTTTGATTCAAACTCAGGAGTGGGTACAACTCTGTATTCATAGCGTTTGCGGTGGGTCTTACGCTTGCTGATGGTAAACCAGTGTGTGGAATCCATTACAGCAGTCAGCCCCCAACGTCCAAGTGATACCTTTGTCTTGGTGCTCCATGCTTTCCAACGTATGTCATGTTCACCAAACTTTTTGCTGGCGATGACTTGTTTCTGCATTGTGCCACAAGATTCGTGAAAGTATCTGGTGCTAATGTAGTTCATCAATCCCGGATGATGCTTCTTATACCAACGGAACTTACACTCTGACTCAAGAGCAGAGCCAAGGGCAGTCATGGTTGGGACAATAAGATTGGTTTGTCGTTTGGTACTAAATACTCTGTCAAATGTTATTTTGAGCAGGATAGTTGAGATAGCCAACGGTTCAAGCTCATCAAGGTAAAGAGAGATCTCTCGGTAAAACTTACCAGCCTGTCCATTACCAAGCCTGTGGAAGGTATCTTCAACGGTCTTGATTAGATAGGGTAAAGCCTCTCTGATTGATGACACCCCATAAACGCTTGCGGAAGCGTAGGATTTCTCCTCTAATTTCTGTATGGAGTCGTGCAGTCTTTGCCTCCCACAGCTGATCGCTTCCTGTTCCAGCAGGAACTGTCTTTGTAGGTTTGTATGCGTCACCATAAGCTAGAAAGAGGGAGTATTCGTAATCATCGAGGTGGTCGATTTGTCGTTGTGTCAAGTTAGACATCATAGCATTTACATTGTTGTTCATAGGGAAATACTTTACAGTACTCCTCCATACTATTGAAGCAACTCCAGTTTGGCAAGTAGAAACCTATCTCGTATTCTGGATTGCGTTTGGTAATTAACTTGCCTTGAGCAGCAAGCATGACCAATAGGTTGTCAATGATGGGTGGGCCACAGGGGTCTATTTCTAGCATCACCTCGCCCGTATCATCGTTGATGTAGTAGCCGAGTCTGTCAAGGATCTCGGATAGGTCACAGGGGTTCATGGTATGTCGGTTTGGGTATCGAGTACAGCATTGCTGGTCATTACTACGTAGTCCTCATCTTGCATGAGTAACGATTTCATGTACCGCTTGGCTGCAAACGCTTGTCGGTATGCCTTCTCTTGTATTGTACCGTCCTGCTTGATAGCTCGGACAACACATACGTAGGAGGCTGGGAGATTCCACGTGAGAGCTGCCTCATGTCCCATGTCAAAGGTGACTTCGGTTAACTCGTCAGTGGCTTTCCATTTGTTAAGCTCTCGTATTCTGTTTTCAAAGTCACGTCTTGCCATAATGAAATAAGTCGTATTGATGGGTGTCGAGGTGGTGGAATGTCACGTCCGAGTATTACAAAGATAGTAACTATACCTAAGTACCCCCATGTGAAGAGGATACCTAGTATACCTGCCCTCATATAAGCTCGTCCTCGAAACGCTTGTTGGCAATCTCGATTTGCTTGTCCTCATCGTAGTATGGGAAAGCCTCTTTGACTTCCTCGAATATGTCGAGTAGTCTTTCTGATGCGTGTAGTGTACTCATAATGTTTCTGGTATTTGGAAGTGACCTGATACTTTCATTGACCATTTGAAGTTGTACATGTCACCGTACTCGGCAGCTACTCGTTTGTCAACGATACTAGCTATAGCCTCTCTGTCACTGAAGGTCAGGATGTCAGCAACATTAATGTCTTTGGTTGTCATCATCAGTCCAGCTCCTTTTCTATTTTGACGGTTCTAAGATTGTGTGTTTCAATCTTGAACATCTCGTCATGCTCAGGTCTGTCCATGACACGCTTGAGTCTAATTAGTGCAGACTCTTGGCTGTCAAAGACACCTAGTATCATATCGTCCATTGTGTATGGGCTGGTGCGTATCAGCACGTAGACGATTGGGTCATCAGCTGCATCAAAGGTCTTGATGTACTTGTCGTCTGTTGGGACTGAATGATAGTCCGAAGTCATTGGGTCTTTGGTGATTTTAGCCATGTGATTGGAGCCAGTTGAGTGAGCGTTGCATTGTGTATGGGTCATCATTGAACTTGCCAAAAGCTACGTTGCATGAGTCGCAGATGTAACCTCTGAACTTGTCAGTGTGATGGCAGTGGTCAAGAACCCAGTTGTCAGTATGCCTACCGCAAGATGGGCACTCTCCGGGGGCGGGCACAGGGTGCTGCCTCCTTAGTCTACGTCTGACCGTTGCTTGGTGGTTGGAGCAAGATTTGCAAGTATTCTTGCGACCTGCTCCCGCAGTGCTAAATAGTGGAAATTGGTCGAGTGGTTTGAACTTTCCACATTCTTTGCATTGCTTGGTTTCATAAACAGTCTGCATAGTAGTTGGTGTAGATGATTTCATCAGTCAGGTGGCCAAGACCTGCATCTTCGAGAATGTCATAGACATCTCTGCCGTCATTGTCAAACTCAACGGTGATAGTGGAGTTGCCAGATGGGTTGTAGTTGTACCCTGCCTCCATGATGGAGGAGGATACAGACTTGTCGAAAGTAACTTGCATTGTGTGACTAGACATTTGGTAGGACTGGTTCTTGGACAAGACGCACCTTTGCGAGCTTGTGTTTGTAAAAGGATGCGGGTGTGATCTCTCTACACTTGACACCTTTGGCCTTGCAGTTAGCGTTGACCCAAAAGCCAAGGCTCATGTTGGGCTGTGCCAATAGATTTGTAATGGCCCTACGAGACACGTTGTTGTACTCATAGCGTGTGCCAGTGTGGAACTCCACAATAGCTGTGCCAGTGATAGGAGATACGTCAATAGATGTGACGCATGTGGATGTACGTGGTTTTGGTTGCATGATAAAGTGGTAAACAACAGAGGGTGAGGCCCTCAGAGATAGCATAGCAGCTATCTGGGAGAGTGTCAACCCCACTGGCTTGCCATAGCATCGGCAATGCCTTGGTAGGTAGTAGACCTGATCTTCCATCTGTCTTTGGATGGAGGCAGGTAGTGTAGACGCATACGCTCTCGCTCAGGTAGACCTGATACATCAATGACATCGGTGGGCTGTAGCTTGGGTAGGCCACGTAGCCACAGGCCAGTCTTTTTCTGCTCAGGGTGGCCGAACTGGTACGGCTGCACATATTGGGTAGGAGGCCCTAGCTTGGAACGTGTAGACAGAGCACCGACTGGATTCTCGATGCACAGCTTGACACCTGATGACTCGTGAATGTCCCAGATACGCTCGACAAACCTGATTGCTGCAGGTTGACGGCCATCGGCAACTTTCTCGGCCCAGCGAGCTGCACCTGACACGCTGAGGTGTGTGCAAGGTGGATGAGCGATGATGAGATCCCAGTCATAGACGTTGTGTGGCCAGATGAGATCGAACATGTTGCCCTGATAGTGCTTGCCATCAGGACGGTCTGAAGGTAGGAAGTCACAGCTGGTAGCATCGTGGCCACGTTTGGTGAAGGCATCACGTACTACACCGCTGTACTCACAGGCAACTAGAACTTTCATACGTGTGGATGTTTGGGGCGTAGCTTTTTCATTTCGAGGTATGCCATTTTTTGATAGAATAGCTGCCTACGTTTGGCCTCTTCGGGCGAGAGCTGTTGTGGTTTTTTAGTCATAGCGGTAGGGTGTTGGCGGTGAGGCGGTTGTGGTAGGACACATTACTCACGCTTTAATGATAACAATGTCACCTAGTCAACCAACAAATCTTAACGTGGTGTAACAAGTTTGTCGTGTATGCGGTTGAAGGCTGCCTTGTCTTGGTAGTTGGTCAAGGTTGTAATCCATCTGGAACGGATGCACCACCGCATAGCTCGGTCAAGTACGTCTCGTTCTTTGGGTGTGAGTATGTTAGACATTGTGAATACGTTTGTGTGTGACCCAAGTGATGGCTTGGATGTCAGAGGTGATGTAGGACTCGCCAAGCTCTTCGTTGATGAAGGCTGTGGCATCGTGGTAGTCTTGTTTGATGCGTATGCGTAGACGCTTACCGATGTTTGGTGCTTTGCTGGCGGGTAGATACTCACCAAGCCATACGCTGTAGGCGTGGCCGTCAATGCACACATCGTCTAGCTCAGGGTGCATGATGGAGTTGTAGAACTCGTTACGTTTGGGGCCAGTAATGAAATCCTGTGGTGGTATGTCAGGATTGGTCAAGATTGTGATAGCTTGATGTTTGTTTTTGTGGGTGGTACGGCATGGTACGTTAGTCAAGTCTTTGACTGTGCCACCTGATGCGTACACCTTGGCGAGTGCGTCAGCATTGCGTACGTTGTCCTCCCACTTGTTACGTGGTGACAAAGCAGTAATAACACCAGCTGCGTGGTAGGCTGAGATACCTGCACGTTTGCCGATGCGAGCTGAAATCTTGCGAGCTGATGGATACCAGTCGAGACCGAGCTGCACTTCCTGCGATGTGGCAAGTTGGAAAACTGCTACAATGTGACGTGCACCATCTGATAGTTCAGAATAGCTCATTGTCGATAGTGGTGTGTGTGGCCAGTATGAGTGGCCGAAGCGGTAGCGAGGAATCGAACCTCTACTGTTTACATCGTACTGGTAAAGATTGGGGAAGTAAATAAGTAATAATACTCAACTTCGTATACGTTAGTGATCGGTAGTAGTGACAGTTACCATTGACCGCATGAAAGGGACTGTTAAGGTATTTTATCATACATAAGTATGGACGGTTGGCCGTCAACAGACCCTGATAAATAATATATCAGTAGCCGTGTTATATTCCCACCAAGTCCCGTTAGATCGCTGGGCCCGTAAGCTCGACACGATTATCGGTAACGCTGCCAGTCGCAAGTGACGTATGCCCGAAGCCTATTGTCCGTGTAACTAATCTGGTTTAGCTGTAGTCTAGTTCTAAGCTAGACCCCCCTGATTTGATTTGTATACCTTTATTATATAAGGTAGTTAGTTGTTTGTCAAGTGTTTGTTTTGAAATCCTGACTTTGTTGTGGTGGTGGTGTTTCTCCAATTCATACCTTTATTATAATGTATGTTTGGGAACTTGTCAAGCACTTGTCAGGAAATCGTGACATTTACATTTGCGTACGGTGGTGTGACGATAGTGGATAGTACGCATGTACTAGACCAATAATCGAATCGTCCATAGTACAACTGTACTACCAACTTTACAAAATGTAACAATAGTACAAGTGTACTAACTAATACAAATGTACTATAAATTGAATCATAAGCTAAACTAATAAGTAATATATCTAATATAAATATAACGCATACCATATATAGTGCAACCCCTATGTCTTGATACCCACACATAGCCCACAGATGCCCGCACTAGTACAAATGTACTCCCCGCAAGGCCAGCTCGTGATTATATCATAGCACCCCCCGAGGTGTCAATAGGTATATATACTCAACGGGCGATAGTGGTACATATGTACTACCCCGCATAGGTATCATAAAAATGTTTGTATGTCTAGTACGGATAACCGTACCTTGACAATACTGTTACAGTACCGTAACGGGGTAGATTGCAGGGGATCGCACGTATAATACCCCACAAACAATTTTTTCAAAATTTAAGACACCCTATTTCTTTTTAAATATTCTGTTGAGATGCTGTCTTTGCAACTCTAGTTTCATCTGGGCTAAGGTAAGAAGTGGCCAACGCTGTAGTTTAAGTGCTAATCTAAATCTTTTATACCATCTACTCTTCTTAATCCTACCCCACAACTGCTGTATAGTCATGGTTGTAATGTACGTAGGTGCTATAGTGTTAGTAGTAGGGTGGTAATATACAGTACGAGCGTGTTCCTCGTAGGAAGAGGGAGTTTTACGTCCCTCTTTGACCGCTGTTTCCACCCACGAGGAGCACCACTTCCCCGTGTCTTATGAAGGGGTTGGTCAAAACCAAGTCATATCGCCACTTCCAGAGATGCCTCTAGCCTCCTTACGTTGGTCTAAATCCATTCCCAATACCATATGGTTAGCTTCAGCTTGAGGATCATCCATCCAAGCCTCTAGGTGGTCTAACCACTCTTCTCTTCGTCTGTCTTTTATTTGTTGTTGAGCAGAGATTGCGAGGGCATCTGTAAACCATTTAACGCCTTGGGCGAGAGAGTCGATTCTGTCATCGTGTCTAACAGCCCCTTTTTCTCTGCACATTCTGCTGATTTGGTAAGCAAGCATATATTGGAATCTATTTTCAGTTGCTTCATTAGCATTTGACGCATAATCCCATTCAATAACCTTGGGGTCAATAACCAACCTATGCTGATTAAAAACAGGCTCAAGGCTACTAATAATACGCTCTTCTTTACGGACATTTGCTCTAGTCTCCTCTATGTCTATGTTTGTTTTTGTCGTCTGACAATGCTTTCTAAATAGCTCTGATACAATACCATCGCCAAAGTTGCTTTCGATGAGCAATGTACTCGCACCATACTTTCTACACCTCTTTAGTATTTCTAATAATGTGTGATCGCTATAACCGTCTCTAGAGGCGTAAACCTCATGTAGGTATATAAAACCATTTAACTGTGATAAGAAGCATGCTACAGTCTCATCTGAGCCCCTTCCAGAGGGGTCTACCGAGCATATAGTCTCGCTATACTCAACCCACTCACCTTGAACAGCCATAGGGCTGTAATAGTAGTCTCCGGGGAGCCCCGCACATGGCAGGTCTTTTATTAGATTACGTGGATCTGAGCACCATATGATGTTTTCTGGTGCATGTGTAGGGTTTACAGGTGTAACAATTAGGTCTGCAAACTTTAATGGGAATTTTTCTGCGTCAGACAGTGTAGTGTCTAACATAAACTGTAGCATAAAGTTGCTACGTCCCATAGATGCTTCTCTTTCTAACAGGTCTGACTCTTTAAAACGTGTATCTGTAGGTTTCCAAGCCATGTCTCCTTTTTCTATATCCTCTACTAACTGTGGAGCTAGTAAACCATCATACATAGCAATCTTGCGGGGGTATCTAGCTGGCCAAACAAATGGTCTGTAGCTACGTTCTCGTAGTTTATTGTAGACAGTAAAAGTGGTTTGAGGAGTTCCCAAGAACATAATCCTAGAATCACGCTTAGGAGTAAGGATAGACTCACATTCAGTAACCAACTGTAAAAGTTTTTCACGTTGTAGTTCAGTCATACTGTTGTTTGGTACTTCAACATCATCTAGTACCATCAGGTCAGCTCTGGAACCAGTTAACTGTCCTGTTATACCCACAGACTTAACTGAGGGTGCTTGGTGCGGTGCTGCTGGCCCCACATCAAATGATATACGTGACCATCTTTGGTCATCGTTTTTTGGCTTTAGGTGTGATAACCAAGGTACTTCTAGTATTAGTCTTTGACAGAAGATTGAGAATGAGTCTGCTCTATCTTTTGAAGCAGAGACGACCATAATCTTTTTATCTGGGTTATTGAATAAAGTCCAAAGGACAAATGCAGCAGTAATCCAAGACTTACCAACGCCACGAAACGCTTGGATTTGTAATCTTTTTGGGCCATGTTGTAGATACTCAGCGATACATAATTGTGCCCTTGTAGGGGCAGGTAGGTTAAGGTGTGTCCAAACAGCGGTAAGAAAATACCTAAAATCTTTTTGGAGTTGATCTTCAATTTTCATTTATCATCAAAAAATTAGGGTCATTCATCATGTTTAGTTCTCTCATTCTACGCATACGTAAAATAGGATCTTTACCATTAGGGCCATAAACAAATAAACCCATAGCTTTTTTCAGTCTTTCTACATCTCCACTGTCCAAAGCTGGTCTTAGTATTTGTTGATTACGTTTATCTTCAAATACATTTATACCATTGTTAAAACCAAATGACAGTACACCTGCTTTTACACTAGCTGGTAGGTTTCTGTAGTTCTCATACCTTTGACTAAAGGTTTGATGTAACTCACTAACTTTATACCTTAGTAACTCGTCAGCCTCTTCTACAGTTATAGTCTCACCGTTTTGTACTCGTGTTTGGTTGTCCTGTTTGTACTCAAAACCATAACCATAGGTTGGCATACCGCCTTCTATACCTACAGGTGGTCTTGCTACAGGTTCAAAACCTTCATTTGCTTTTAAAAAATTTACAGTTTTATCTAATAAAATAGCATCATTAGATGTCGCAGTCGGGGTCTGTGTCATAATTAATACTCATGTCGTTTAAGCCTTTTACCTCGGAAGGTATTATCTTTACCCCCGGCTCACTTCGCCACTCCTCACAAAAATCACATAGTCTGTTATAGTCTTTAATAGCGTCATCTACAGCTTTCTTAGCTTTATAGTCTACGTATTTAGGTTCTATCCAAAGCAAAAACCACACCATAGCCCAACGTATAGGGCTAGGTGTAGCATATGCAATGTCTTTGAGTTCTTGTAAAAGTAACTTATTAGGGTGAAATAGTTTGTTCACTAATCCAATTTAAAATTAAGTTCTCTCTAAAAGGGTTTGGCGGGAACGTAGTACGAAACCACGTTAGCCAGTTCATACTTCCTTTTTCTTGATTACATCTTCTACAGGCAGGAACGCAGTTTGTAG
>OCVP010000094.1_pt1 | contig 40839 bp, 39 predicted proteins | sample 1539171 | NCBI WGS metagenome assembly OCVP01 (sample SAMEA51879418, study PRJEB22527) | metagenome
GAGCAGCTTTGGGCTTTGAGGCTGATTCCGGAACTAGAAGTGTGGCGTCCCGCGGATGCGGTTGAAACCGCGGCTGCCTGGAATTATTGTCTGCAAAATACCACAGAACTTTCAGCAAAACCCGGGGCGCTGTTCCTGACCCGGCAAAAAACTGAAACCCTCGAAAGGGAGGCGAATTTTGATCCTACGGTCATTGCCAAAGGGGGTTACACGGTTTCCGGAGGAGATGAGGATTATCCTGATTTGGTTTTGATTTCAACTGGTTCCGAGGGAGGTGCTGTCCAATCGGCAAAAAAAGTTATTGAGCAGCAAGACGTCTCTGTCAGGCATGTTTCCATTCCCTGTCTGGAACGTTTTCTGGAACAATCTGAAGAGTATCACTGGACCGTCCTGCCTCCTTCTTCCATCGTAGTCGTTGTCGAAGCAGGAGTAACCGGCCCCTGGATGCAAATCGCAGACGATGTCATCGGACTTGATCGTTTTGGAGCATCTGCCCCGATCAAGGTGCTTCAACACCAATTTGGCTTCACTGCTGAACAACTGTCTGAAGAATTGGTGAAAATCCTCCAGGATAATGGGATTCTTGCGGTAGAAGAGGAATGAGCCAGGAAAAGCAGAACGCTGCACGCACCGCGGTTGATCAAATCGAAGACGGGATGATGGTTGGCTTGGGTACCGGTTCGACTGCTGCTTTTGCTATCAGTTATTTGGGTGAAAAAGTTCGATCAGGTCTAACGATTTCAGCTATCCCGACTTCTGAAGCTTCCAAAAAGCAGGCTCAATCAGAGGGAATTCCTTTAATCGATTTTGAAACTTCTCCCAGCATCGATCTCTGTATCGATGGGGCTGATGAGATCGATTCCGAATTGAACATGATCAAGGGTGGTGGAGGAGCACTTTTGCGAGAAAAAATCGTAGCTTCTTCTGCTAAGCGTTACCTTATCATCATCGATTCATCGAAGCAGGTTGAAACCCTAGGAACCTTTCCCCTTCCGGTAGAGGTGATTCCTTTCGGATGGCAGGTGGTTTCCAGAAAACTTAAGGAGATGAATGCGAGTCCGGAATTAAGAAAATCAGGCCCCCAACCTTTCGTGACGGATGAAGGAAATTACATCCTTGATTGCCGTTTCAACAGCATTCCGGAAGTTGAACAATTGGAGACTGAATTGAATCGAATCCCGGGAGTTGTTGAAAATGGGTTGTTTGTCGCGATGTGTGATCAAATGATTATGGGGAAAGGAGATCAGGTAATCTTAAAGGAAAGACGATGAATCTTTCACCAGTGATCGCGCCCTCCATTTTGTCAGCGGATTTTGGAAATGTGTCCCGTGAAATTGAGCGTATCCACCAGGCCGGTGCTACGTGGGTTCATCTTGATGTGATGGACGGGAATTTTGTGCCAAATATCACTTTTGGTGCTGTTGCAATGGAATCTTTCAGTAAACCGGAGGGGTGTGTTTTTGATACTCATCTGATGGTGGTTAATCCTGAAAAGCATATTCCTGCATTCATAAAAGCCGGTGCAGATGTCATCAGCATTCACGCGGAAGCGACCGAACACCTCCAATATGGATTGAAGATGATTCGCGATCATGGAGCCAAGGCCAGTGTGGCTTTGAATCCTGCAACTCCCTTGGAGGCATTGGACTGGGTTTACCCTGACCTCGATATGGTGCTTCTGATGTCGGTCAATCCGGGATGGGGCGGGCAATCCTTCATTGCTCCAGTTTTTGATAAAATCAGGAGTCTGCGGCAACGACTTCAAGATCGAGGAATTGACATACCGATTCAGGTCGACGGAGGAATCAACCTGAAAACCATTGCCCGTGCTTCCCTGGCAGGCACCACTCATTTTGTTGCAGGAAGTGCCGTTTTTACTGTGAAAGCAGGAGATGCATTGGATGAAAAAGATCGTTTGGAAACCTACAGAAAGAATATAAATGGGCTCATAGAAGAGGCCACTAGGGATCAGTTGGTTTAAGCGATTGAAATTGGCATCTTTGAATTTTCAACTTATTCCTTCAGCGAACTATTTTTTAAGCATAAAATGAGAAATCGGAAACCTTTTTTGAGGGAGGCAACTAACCAATTAATGAAAGGATTAAAATGAGTATCAATATCGGGATCAATGGATTTGGAAGAATCGGACGCATGGTTTTGCGGGCGGGGATCAACAATCCGAATATTCGTTTCGTGGCTATCAATGATTTGGTGCCGGCGGAAAACCTCGCATACCTCATGAAATATGATTCAACCCACGGAAGGTTTCCCGGAAATGTGGAAACAGACGGGAACAATATTCTGATCGATGGGAAAAGCATCGAATGTGTTTCAGAGAGAGATCCGGAACAACTGGGCTGGGGAGATAAAGGGGTTGATTATGTGATTGAATCCACGGGGCTTTTCACCACCCTTGAAAAAGCTGAGCTTCACCTCAAAGCAGGCGCCAAAAAAGTCGTCATTTCTGCTCCTGCTAAATCCAAGGAGATCAGTACCTTTGTCATGGGAGTCAATCATGAAACCTATCAGCCATCTTCGGATCAGGTGGTTTCCAATGCTTCCTGCACGACCAACTGCCTTGCCCCTGTGGTTAAAGTTTTGTTAGACAACTTTGGGATCGAAGAGGGATTGATGACCACGATCCATGCGGTCACCGCGACTCAACCCACCGTTGACGGTCCCTCGAAAAAAGATTTCCGAGGAGGGCGTGGCGGATTTCAAAACATCATTCCCGCCTCAACGGGTGCTGCAAAAGCAGTCGGTCTGTGTATCCCTGAGGTCCAGGGGAAACTCACCGGAATGGCGATGCGGGTTCCCACCGCCAATGTCTCGGTTGTTGACCTTACCGCAAGGCTTTCAAAGTCAACGTCTTACGATGCGATCAATCAGGCGATGAAATCCGCTTCAGAAGGCCCGATGAAGGGAATTCTGGGATACACGGAGGAAGATGTTGTTTCCTCCGATTTCAATGGAAGCTCATTATCATCGATCTATGATGCCGGGGCTGGGATTGGACTCAGCGACCAATTCTTTAAGGTGGTATCATGGTATGATAACGAAATGGGATATTCATGCAGGCTGTTGGACCTGATCGAATACATGGATTCCCGCGGGTAAAAAACATTTTCTTAATTCCCTCCTCTAGTTGCTGAGGAGGGATCTCTGTCAATTCCAAAAAATGCCTTCCAAACCAAAAGTCCAATTGAAGGACATCGGGCTGGATATCGGCCTGGCTTTTGCCAAACACGTCTACAAAACGGATTATCTCCACTACGGAATATGGCCTGAGGGGCTAAAGGTCGAGCCCGCAAATGTCCTTGAGGCGCAGACGAATTATGCCGATCTGCTGTTGGAGAATATTCCTGCGGGAGTGGAAAGTATTCTGGACGTAGGATGCGGTTCAGGTAAATTCACAGAGCAATTGCTGGATGCCGGATTCAAAGTTGAAGCCGTGTCTCCCAGCCCTCACTTGAGTGAAATCGTTCTTTCAAGACTAGGAGACCGGGCAAGACTTCATCAATGTCGTTATGAGGATTTAACGACCGATTCACGTTTTGACCTGATCCTCTTCAGTGAAAGTTTCCAGTACCTGAATTTGGAGGAAATGTTTTTACAATCCAGGAAATATCTCAAACCCGGAGGCTATCTCCTGATCTGTGACTTTTTCAACCGGGAACATGCACCGGAAGGAAGCAGGCCCTTTGGGGAGGATGAAAAAAGTCCGATCAGTGGAGGGCATGGTATCAGACGTTTTCTGGAAACCATGGAAACACAGCCTTTTCTCCAGCTTAAAGACCAGGACCTCACAAAGGAGACTGCACCGTCTCTGGATATCATGCGAGATCTGATTCAGGAAGTGATCCGTCCGAGTTGGAATGCAGTTGCCTACTATATGGGCTCAAATTATCCTAAATTCACAGCTTGCTTCAGTTACCTGTTCAGGAAGAAAATCAAACAGGCCCATAGGAAATACTTGAGTGGAAATACCAGCGGCGAACAATTTTTTCGGTTCAAGACCTATCGCCTTTTCCTATATCAACTCAAAGAAAAGGATTCCGGAATCGATGTCTGAACCTGAATTTTCGCCAACCAAAGCCCCCTGGCGTTTACGATATAATCATCAGGGAAGCGGACAATTCGTTGTTGAGTCCGACGAAGGGATGATTGCAGAAATCTGTCCTCAGCCTAATCAAATTTCCGATGCCAACGCGCACCTAATCAGCGCAGCACCAAAGTTGTATCAGGCTCTTAAGGAATTTCTGCTTTCCAGTGAAGAAGCTTTGATGAAGGATGGAGTTGGTTGTGAGTGTGAACGCTGCGAAAAAGCACGGCAGGAAGCCTACCGAGCCATTGGTTTTGCAGAAGGAAAAACGACTCTTAAAGAAGGCGGCCCTGGCTCCGCATGATTTTATTTCGAAGGAGGCTTTGAATTGGAGTTAAAAGATGGAACTGACTTATGGACGTTACCTCAAAGTTGAAGAATTGCTTCAACTTCAGCAACCTCTGTCAGAGGGCCCCGAGCATGATGAAATGCTTTTCATCATCATCCACCAGGTTTATGAGCTTTGGTTCAAACAAATCCTCCATGAGCTCGAAAAACTAAAAAGTTCCTTCCAGGAAGGTGAACGGGGGAAAGCACTCCATACCCTCAAAAGAATCCGTTCCATTTTAAAAGTTCTGGTCAGTCAGGTGGATGTGCTTGAAACCATGACCCCGCTGGAATTTCTTTCGTTTCGGGAACGGCTTCAATCCGCCAGCGGATTCCAGTCCTGTCAGTTCAGGGAGTTGGAATTTACACTCGGTTTAAAAAACCCCAAACATCTTGAACACTATCCCCAAGGAAGCGAGGAAAGAAACCGTCTTGAAAAAAAATGGAGGAACCTTCTTTATGGGAGGTTTTCCTCCAGTTTCTTTCCAGCCTGGGACATGATTCCCCAAAACTGAAAGAAGGTGGAAGATCAATTGAGCCTCCTGATTCTTCTGAGGATATTCAAGACCTTCTAGAAAAGATTTACCGCAATCATCCGGATTCCGCCTTGGTCTGTGAAATGTTGACAGATCTTGATGAAGGTTTACAGGAATGGCGTTACCGCCATGTTCAGATGGTTCGCCGGACGATTGGGACAAAATCTGGAACTGGTGGTTCCAGCGGAGTTGATTATCTCAAGGGAACCTTGATGAAACCTCTTTTTCCTGATCTCTGGGCGATCCGGAACCGGTTTTGAGCGAATCCTCCTTGGACAATAAATTTAGAAGGTTATTGAAATCATCCGGGGCTTGATGGTGAAAATCCAGATGTTCCTCTCTGCCCGGATGAAAAAAGCCCAACGCATAAGCATGCAGTGCCTGTCGCTTAAATTTCAGTAAAGCACTTTTTAGGGGGTCACCCAATTTTGTGAGTAAATGCCTTGGTGATTTGCCATACAAGGGGTCTCCCACGATGGGGAACCCAAGGGAACTTAAATGAACCCGAATCTGGTGCGTCCTTCCTGTTTCTAATCGGCACTTCAGCAGACAAATACTTGAAAATTGTTGTTCCACATTCCAATGGGTGATAGCCCTCCTTCCATTGGTCACAATTGCATTTTGTTTACGGTTTACCGGATGTCTTCCCAATGGGGCATCAATGGTTCCTTTTTTTTGTTTCATTTTTCCCCAAACCAATGCCTGATAACTTCGTTTCACAGAATGTTCTTTGAACTGAGTTGCAAGGTGTTGGTGAGTCCTGTCGTTTTTTGCTGCAACCATGACTCCTGAAGTGTCCTTGTCCAGACGATGGACAATTCCTGGTCGAGTGACTCCTCCGATTCCGGAAAGATCAGTGCAGTGATCCAATAAAAAATTAACCATTGTCCCTGAATCATGTCCCGGAGAAGGATGGACCACCAAACCCGCAGGTTTGACCAGAACAATCAGATCCTGGTCTTCGTAAAGAATGTTCAGATTCCCGGATTCTGCTTTGAGATCCAAAGTTTTTGGAGGAGGAATGAGAATCTCCAATAAATCCCCCCGTCGTAAAATGCGGGATGGCGAATCTGCAGGGGTTTGATTGATTTGGACATGTTGCTGCTTGATCCACCTTTGCGCTGCAGAACGTGAAGGGACTTCATTTATCTGACTGAGCAATTGATCCAACCGCAGACCTTCTTCATCTGGTCTCACCCTATGTTTGACGACTTTTTGTGACAATTTTTCCTGAAAAAAGAAAAGATGGAGTTTTGAATCAAATCACAGATGTATTTTCATGAAACATTGATTTTAATGTCGAGTTTTGTTTCATGGCGAAACAAAATAAAAAAGTTAGCATGAACAGCAAACCTTAAAATTGGAACCAGATGACACGTAACGCAAATGATGCCCGACTATTAACTCCAGGACCGCTCACCACTTCCCAGGAAACCAAAGAGGTGATGCTTCATGACTGGGGTTCCCGTGATTCCGATTTCATTGAAATCAATCGACGTATCAGAATGCAGCTTCTTAAAATCGCATCTGCAGAAGCAAGTCACGTTTGTGTCCCTTTGCAGGGAAGCGGAACCTTTGTGGTCGAAGCGGCACTTGGAACTCTGATTCCCAGAGATGGGAAAGCGTTGATCCTTGTAAACGGAGCATATGGTAAAAGGATTGCCAAAATTTTGGACTACCTCAACCGTGAGTATCTGGTCCATGAAACTGCTGAAGACACCACACCCGTTTTGTCCCGACTGGATTCAACTCTTGCAGGAGATTCCAAGATTTCTCATGTAGTCGTAGTCCATTGTGAGACCACCTCCGGAATCCTCAATCCGATTGGAGAAATCGCTGATATTGTAGCACGGCATGCAAGGTCTCTTTTGATTGATGCGATGAGTGCTTTTGGGGCAATTCCAATGGAAGCCAATCAAATCCGTTTTGATGCGGTCATGGCCTCATCGAACAAATGTTTGGAAGGCATACCAGGAATGGGTTTCGCTTTGATCCGAAAAGATGTTCTGGAACGAAGCCAGGGTAATGCCCACTCCCTCAGTCTCGATCTTTATGAGCAGTGGAAGAATATGGAAGCGACATCGCAATGGCGTTTCACTCCACCAACCCATGTCATTGTTGCCTTTGATAAAGCTCTGCAACAATTTCATGAAGAAGGAGGGGTCGGAGGTAGAAATGAACGATACAGTGAAAACTGCAGAATTCTAATCGACGGAATGGCAAAACTTGGGTTTGAAACGCTTCTCTCTTCTGATCTTCAGGCTCCAATCATCGTTACATTTAAAATGCCTGAAGATCCAAAATTTGATTTCAATGAATTCTATGATCGTGTCAAAGATAAAGGCTTTGTTCTTTATCCAGGGAAGCTTACCGTCGCGCCCAGTTTTAGAATTGGTTGCATTGGTCATCTTTTTCCCGAGGACATGCGCGAGGCTGTGGAAGCCGTTGAAGCAACGATGAAGGAAATCGGTGTGGAATCCGGCAAGCCGTCTTCCAGTTAAGCCCAGCTTTTACCCCATAAAAGTGAATTCCGGTTTAAACAGGAAAGACCTGTTAGAAACCATTTCATCATTTGTGATGAGCCTTTTTCTTTAGAAATTGACGCAGATCAATGAATCAATCCCTGGATCATTCAGAACATCTCCGAAGACCGGATTTCCTATCCAATGATGCCGTATCACTTGTTTCTGAGTTTTTCGGAATTGATGGAACCGCAAAGGAACTTCCTGGAGAAAGAGACCGCAATTTCCTGATTCAGCAATCAAAGGGCCAACGGTTCGTTCTGAAAATATTCAATCAATGCGAATCCAAGGAACTTCTTGAAATCCAGAATGAGGCTTTAACAAAAACCCTGAATGTTCTTGGCTCTGGAAGATCACCGAACCTTCTGGCGAACCAAAACAATGATTTCCTGACGAAAATAGAATCAAAGACAGGGATTCAGCATTGGCTCAGGCTTGTCGGTTATGTTGAAGGAATTCCGATGGCGGAATATACCCCGCACAATGAGGAATTTTTACATCATCTTGGAATGATGTGCGGGGACATGACTCGAGCGGTTCATTCTATCGAGCATGAGCCCCTTCAAAGTGATTTACTGTGGAATATGAATCAGGTTTCCGGGACGCTGGAAAAATTCCATGCCTATTTGCCTGGTCCAGAGAAACAGGAAATAGTTCAGAATTATCTTCAACTATATCAAAAAACCCTGGAGCCGATTGAAAAGCATTTAAGGAAGGGTTGGATTCAAAATGACGCAAATGATTACAACATCCTGGTTCAGCCAAACCTCGAAGGTCCACCCATTTTGGGTATGATCGATTTTGGTGATTTGTGTCATTCCTTCCTAGTTGCAGACCCGGCCGTGGCAATTGCCTACGGGATGCTTGAGAAAACAGAACCCGTTGATGCCGCATGCCAACTGATTCGTGGTTATCATCAGAACTTTCGTCTGACCGAACCGGAGGTCGAGATTCTTTACCCGATGGCTTTGATGCGGTTATGCCTTACCGTTACGCTCGGGGCCTTTCAACAAAGTAACGATCCCGAAAACACGTATCTCGGCATCAGTCAGAATGGCGCATGGGATCTTCTAGAAAAGCTCAGGAATGTTCACCCGAACTTTGTCCATTACCGCCTGAGAGAAGCGTGCGGAATGGAGCCATGTCCTAAAACAACAGTCTTGAAATCCTGGCTTAAAACCAATGCTCCTGAATTCAGACAAATTCTGGGGGAATCCTTTAGAAACCAGAAATCGAAGGTGATCGATTTGAGCCAGTCGAGTGAGATGACTTTGGCTCTTGAAGGAAAAGATGTCTGGGAACAGCAGGAATACATCGAGAACTTTTTGGATAAGAATGACGCTCTGTTTGGTATCGGGAAATACGGGGAATGCCGGTCCTGTTACAGCACCGACTCTTTCCTTCAACAGGTTTCAGGATCTTCTGAAATGAGGACCATTCATCTTGGAGTTGATCTATTTGTTCCAAACAAAACTCCAATTCATGCACCGCTTGATGGGGTGGTCGTCATCTCCCAGGACAATGCTGGAGATCTGGATTATGGTCCTACGATTATCTTGGAACACCATCCTGAATCGGGTCCTGAATTTTACACCCTATACGGGCATCTAAGCCGAGATTGCCTGAAATTGGTCAAAATTGGTCAGAAAATTAAAGCCGGAGAAGCCTTTGCTGCAACGGGAAACTGTGATGAAAACGGAGGTTGGCCGACTCATCTCCACTTACAGTTGGTTTTAGATCTCCTGGATTTTGAAGGCAATGTTCCTGGTGTTGCCAGTCCGTCCCAATTTAATCTATGGCAAAGTTTGTCCCCGGATCCTTCCCTTCTTGCAGGATTCGTGAGAGAAACCAGTGTTGATGGTTTTGATAAGACTGAACTATTGAACCGTCGAAAAAAAGTTTTTGGACCGTCCCTCAGTCTCTCCTACGAGCAACCTTTAACTATGATCAGAGGGAAAGGCCCCTATCTTTATAATGAGGGTGGGCAGGCCTATCTGGATTGTGTCAACAATGTTGCACATATAGGCCACTCTCATCCAAGAGTTGTTTCTGCAACAAAACATCAGGCGATGGTATTGAACACCAATACCCGATATTTAAATCCCGTAACCGTGAGTTATGCAGAACGACTTTGTTCTCTGTTTCCATCTCCGTTGGATACCTGTTTCCTCGTTTGTTCAGGAAGTGAAGCAAATGAACTCGCCCTACGAATCGCTTCAACGGTCACTGGTAATTCTGAAATCATCGTGTTGGAGGAGGGATATCATGGAAATACCCGTAACACCATTGATGTCAGCCCCTATAAACATGATGGACTGGGTGGTAAGGGGGCTCCAGATTGGGTACACAAAGTCCCGATGCCTTATCTTTATCGGGGGAAATACCGTGATCCTGAAACGGCTGGAGTTGATTACTCGAATGAAGTCAGCAGAATATGTAAGGATCTGGAAACAAGCGGCAAAAACCCTTCAGCCTTCATTTGCGAATCAATCCTTGGCTGTGGAGGTCAGGTCCCGCTTCCGGATGATTTTCTGAAAAAAGTCTATAGTGTAATTCGATCTGTAGGAGGGCTTTGTATTGCAGATGAGGTTCAGATTGGTTTCGGCAGGGTTGGCAAACATTTTTGGGGTTTCCAACTCCAGCATGTGGTTCCGGATATCGTTACTCTTGGAAAACCGATTGGGAATGGACATCCTCTTGGAGCTGTAATCACCACCCGGGAAATTGCTGAATCCTTTGCAAATGGAATGGAATACTTCAATACCTTCGGTGGAAGCCAGGTTTCCTGTGCCGTCGGGACGGCAGTGCTGGATGTGATAGAAGAAGAGAATCTACAAGAGCATGCTCAAGAAACCGGCAACTGGCTCAAATCGGAGCTCAATGGATTGAAGAAGGATTTTCCACTGATCGGAGATGTTCGTGGGGAAGGTTTTTTTCTTGGAGTTGAATTAGTTCAGGATCCTCTCACCCGTGAACCTGCTCCTTTACAGGCTGGTTATATTGTGGAACGTATGAAATCCAAGCGTATCCTCCTCAGTACTGAAGGTCCTGGACATAATGTATTGAAGTTCAAACCGCCGATGGTGTTCGGCAGGAAGGAAGGATTGAATTTCCTGGAAAACCTGGAATCGGTTCTCAGGGAAACTCCTCTGCGGCAGAAGCGCTGATTGTTCTATGTTTCGGTTCAGGCTCTAAAGGATAGAAACCAGAACCACCAGGGAACTGATGGAAATGGCGAGGCTGAGACCGCTTGCCAGACCGTAAATCATAATAGTTGTAGTTGGTTTTCCAGCAGGAATGTGGTGCAGAAAGTCATCACCGATAGAATTCCAAGGATTATCGCCGCACCCCGTAATTCAGGTGAAAGGATCATATTCATCATTCTTGAAGATAACGGGATTGCAGGCATGTTCCATTTTCGCATAAGACAATCTCCCTTCGAAAATTTTTGAATTAAGAATGCTCCAAGCAAGGAACGTTCCGCTTGCGGGGATCAGGATATGCTAACAGGGAAAGTTCATGCCGTTTTTCTGCGAACGACATTCATCGCTTCGATGCCCTGTTGGAAGGGAAGTAGGACTAATCGATTGGGGAGGGCTTGATGAAGTTCCTCTCCGGAGAGGTTTTTTATTTTGTTGACGGGTACCCCAACAGGAGATCCGGAAAATTCGAGAACCTCCAGTTCGTGGCCGGATTGGAAAGGATTCTGAACTTCCAGGATGAAGTGTTTGTCTCCTGAAACTTCCAAAACCCGACCTGCCATTTCATAGCCGCTTTGGGATCTTCCGTCACGGTTCCCGTAGAAAATGCTTTGTTCCTCAGCCGCATTTTCAAGCGACGCTTCGGTGTAATCCCGGTGGGGGATTTTTTCAAGTTCGGGAGCCAGTTCGTTGAATGTATGTTCCCAAACTCCGGGCTTTTCTGATTCAAGAAACCTTAAACCTCTGGAATAGACACTGACCGTTGTTGCTGCATAAAGCGCACTTTTCATCCGACCTTCAATTTTGATGCTGTCAATGCCCGCTTCAACAAAATTGGGAAGCAGTCTCAATCCATTGAGATCCTTGGAACTCATGAAGGAAGAAATTTGTTGAGGAACCGAGTCCTGAGCATCAGGCTGAATTTGGTAACTGAATCGACAACTCTGGATACATCCGCCACGATTGCTGTCACGGCCTGCAGTATAATTTGAGATGGTACAGTTTCCGGAAAATGCCATGCACATCGCACCGTGGATGAACATTTCCACTTCAAGTCCGGATTCTTTTCGAATCCTACCGGCTTGATCGATACTGACTTCTCTCCCTAGGATGATCCGCTTCACTCCCAAGTCTTTCCAGGCTTTGGCAGATTCCAGGTTGAGACAACTCGCCTGGGTGGACAAATGAATGGGGATCTCCGATCGTTCCTGAACCACACTCATCACGCCTAAATCTGCAACTATGACCGCATCAACCTTACATTCTGCTAAAAATTCAACATATTCAGGCAGAGAAACCATGTCAGATTCATGGAGGAATGCATTCAGAGTGACATAAACCTTACAATTTCGGGAATGAGCAAATTCAACGGATTGTTGAAGTTCGTGGTCCGAAAAATTATCGGATGCGCCTCTCAACCCAAAACGTGGGCCGGCAAGGTAAACAGCATCGGCTCCGTAAAGGACCGCCGATTTTAATTTTTGAAGATTGCCTGCTGGAGCAAGGAGTTCCATGAAAAGACTAAGGAATGTTGGTGAGTCGTTCCTTCAAGGTTTTCATCGATGCAGTTTCGATTCGGGGGCCGATTTGTTCAATCACAGTTCCAGCCATCACGGATGCGATTCTACCACAATTCATTATCGATTGATCATGGCTGAATCCATAGAGGAAACCCGCCGCATAGGCATCACCAGCTCCAGTTGTGTCAACCACTTCCACTTCAATGGGGTCGATGTAATAGATCTGACCCTGATTACAGATTAAAGAACCTCGATTCCCAAGCGTCATCACAACGGTTTCAACATTCTCTGAAAGTCCTGCCAGGGCTTCCTGGGTGACTTGTGTTTCCATCATCGTAAAGGCCTCTTCCTGATTACAAAAGAGCAGGTCTACCCTGGAACGAATCAGTTCATTAAAATCCTGATGATGTCGTTCCACACAAAACGGATCAGAAAGACTCAAGGCCACTTTAACGGGTAAATTCTCTGCCATTTCCAGGGCGTGTCTCACGGAAGCTTTTTGACTTTCAGTATCCCAAAGGAACCCGGTGAGGTAGAGGATGCTGGTTGACGATAAAACCTTTTCATCAATGTCATCAGGTTCAAGTTCCTGACACATTCCCAGATGCGTATTCATCGTCCTTGAACCGTCATTCGAAACCAGGATCAGGCTTGATCCGGTCATTCCTTCACCTGCTCCCAATGCAGCTTTAACCCCTTTGTCTTCAAGATCATTCCGATACTGATCACCTCTTGGATCAAACCCAATTTTCCCCGTAAATGCTGAATGCCCTCCGAGTTGAGCAATCCCGATCATCGTGTTGGCCCCTGATCCTCCTGCGGCATGTTCAATTTTGAGATTACGATTTTCCAATTCTTTCAGGATCGAATGTTGTCGATCCGTGGAAACTAGATACATCCTGTTTTTTTCAAGATCCCACTGCTGGAGAAATTCATCAGGAATGTGACAAAGCAAATCGATCAATGGATTGCAGACGCCATAGACGTCGATCTTTTTCATGGGATTAATGGATGAAGAAGGTGGAGGTCCGGGAAAGGATCCCGGACAGGTGTATCTGATTAACTGGCTTTGGCTGCCTGATCAGGACGATGGATGAGTTTGGGCTTGGTGTGTTTCTGGATGTTTTCAGCTTCCACAATACATTGCTGAACGGAAGAATCGGATGGAACTTCATACATGGTGTCAAGCATCACCTTTTCAATGATTGAACGAAGTCCACGAGCACCGGTCTTTCGTTTGATTGCTTCTTCAGCAATGGCTTTGACTCCGCCTTTGGTAAAATTCAACTCCACGTCTTCAATCTCAAACATTTTCTGGTACTGACGGATCAAGGCATTTTTTGGTTCCAAAAGGATCTGGACGAGATGATCGACTTCCAGATCATGCAGAGTGGTCACCACCGGCAGTCGTCCTACAAATTCAGGAATTAAACCGTATTTCAGTAAATCTTCCGGTTCAAGGGAATTGATCACATTCTGTTCTTGGTTCTTACCTCGGATATTTGCCCCAAAACCTATAGTTTGGTTTCCGACCCTGCGTTTAATGATATCTTCCAGATTGATAAATGCTCCACCGCAGATGAAGAGGATGTTGGTTGTGTCTACCTGAACGCATTCCTGTTGGGGATGTTTTCTTCCACCCTGAGGAGGAATGTTTGCCACGGTTCCTTCAATGATTTTGAGTAATGCCTGCTGAACACCTTCACCCGAGACATCCCGAGTTATAGAAGGATTCTCGCTTTTACGGGTGATTTTATCGATTTCATCGATATAAATGATCCCCTGTTCTGCCTGTTCGGTATCGTAATCGGCTGCCTGGAGGAGTTTAAGGACGATATTTTCTACATCCTCTCCAACGTAACCTGCTTCGGTTAACGTTGTCGCATCGGCCATTGCAAAAGGAACATTGAGGATCCGGGCAAGCGTCTGAGCTAGAAGGGTCTTTCCGGTTCCTGTTGGACCAATCAGCAGGATGTTGCTTTTCTGCAGTTCGACATCGCCGTCATTAAAATTGGCGTTGATTCTTTTGTAATGATTATGAACGGCAACGGAAAGTACCTTCTTGGCCTGTTCCTGACCGACCACGTATTGATCCAGGATGTCCTTGATCTCCACAGGCTTAAGCAACTCCTGTTTGAGATCTACTGCACGTTCTTTCTGCCACTCTTCTTCCATGATGTCGTTGCACAATTCGATGCATTCATCACAGATATAGACGGTAGGACCAGCAATGATTTTTTTGACTTCATCCTGCGTTTTTCCGCAGAAGGAGCATCTCAAAGGAGTATCTTTCAGATGGGTCATGGATTTTGTCTGGTTCTAGGTTTTAGCGGCGGATTTGTTTTTACTTATTCAGTTAGATGGCACAGCCTGCAATTTGCGGTCATGCATCACAGAATCGATGATGCCATAAGCCTTGGCTTCATTGCTAGAAAAATAATAATCACGCTGGGTATCGGCTGCGACTTTTTCTACATCCTGCCCTGTATGAGATGCCAGGATGTTGTTTAAAGTTTCTGTCGTTCTAAGTATTTCTTTGGCCTGGATATCGATATCTTCCGCTTGTCCGGAAAATCCCCCGGTCGGCTGATGAATCATGATCCTAGAATGAGGAAGTGCAAAGCGCTTGCCTTTTGCTCCAGCAGCCAGCAAAACCGCTCCCATGCTGGAAGCCTGTCCGATGCAGATGGTCTGAACCTCTGCCTTGAGATACTGGATGGTGTCATAGACAGCAAGTCCGGAAGATACCAGGCCACCCGGACAGTTGATATAAAAAGCAATATCGCTTTCGGCATCTTCCGCTTCAAGAAAAAGAAGCTGGGCAATCATCACATTCGCGACGTTGTCATCAATGGGGGTCCCAAGGAAGATGATCCGGTCTTTGAGCAACCTTGAATATATGTCATATGCTCTTTCGCCGCGGCTGTTCTGCTCCACGACCATAGGTATCAGGGCCATCTTAATCGTTGTTGAAAAGAGTGTGAAAAGTAAAGCTGAGGTTGGTTGTTCTTGATGAATCCGAATTCATTTATTCACTTGCATTGCTTTCTGCTACAGTTTCTTTTTTAGTCTTATCCTCTTCGATTTCGATAGGATCTCCGAAAACCCTGGCCACCACCCGATCAAGACTGGACTCCTCCTGACGCCTGGACAGGATTTGATTGTAGAGTCTGCTCCCGTATGGGGTCTTAATCAACTCATCCGCAGATTGATTAAACATCATGGCCATTTGGATGAATTCACCAGCAACGGCTTCCCGATCGATAGTGACTTCTTCAAGCCTGCCGATGGTATCAATCATGAAATTTAAGCGAAGTTTTTCCTTAAAATCCTCAATTTCCTTTTCCTTATCGATAGGCTTTGCTTTTGGATCCTCAGATTAGTATGTTCCTCAATTCTGTGTTCCAGTTCGTGTTCTTTTTCATGGATTAACGCTTCCGGAAGGTCAAAAGCATCATATTGTTTTGGTAATTGTTCCAGAATTGATGATCTGTATTCTGCTTTCAAAGCAGATTCCTTTTGAAACTGGAGGTTTTCTTCCAACTTGCTTTTCATTTCATCAAGATCCTTAACCTGCATCCTGTCAAAAAAATCCTGGTCAAGCTCTGGGACCTTTAGTTTTCTCAGAGAACGGAGCCGGATATCGAATTTAGACTTCGACTTTTCCTCGGTTTTACTCTCCAGGGAAAATTTGATTTCAGCTGATTTTTCATCACCAACCTTCATTCCTTTAACCGAATCAAAAAACACTTCCAGCCTTTCACCGCCTAATTCAAAATTTAAATTATTTTCAGGCAGATAATCCTCTTCTCCGGAATTTTTCACTTCCAGCACAACCAAATTCTGGTCTTCAGCGATGGCATCTTCGGGAAGGTCCTCAACTTGAGCCAGATTATTCTGGGTTTTTTTCAGTTCTTCCTCAACCTCTTCAGGCTTTACGCTCTCAACTTCCTTACGGGTCAGTTTGAATTTCTTATAATCAGGAAGTTCAAGAGGGGGTTTGACTTCAAACTCAATCACGGCTTTAAGCGGTTGTTTCTGGTCAAATTCCAATTCAGAGATCACAGCCTGGGTGGCTTGCTGCAATTCATTTTTTTGAAGTGCTTCATCGATGAAGCCCGGAATAACATGCTCAATTGCTTCATGATGCATGACGGATTTGAAACGTTTTTCAAGCCAACCTTTAGGAAATTTGCCTGGTCTGAAACCATTCAGTCGTGTTGATCGCAATTGCCTCATGACATTGCGGTAATGGGGTTCCACTTCCTCCAGAGACAACTCCAGGGTCAAACGGCGTTTAAGTTTTTCAAGCTCTTCAACGTTACTTTCCATAAGTTGTTGTATAAATGATTTGCTTTTAATGTTTGAATGATTTGATGAAAGGATACATTTTTTTGCAAACCAAATATTATTGTAAATTATTTAATGTTTCTCAAGATGTTTGCCAGGAAGATGGATACTCGAACGTTGTTTGATGTATCAATTTTCAAACCAGCGTTCCAAATCAAGAAAGCCCTTGAGAAAAACAATCAATCAGGGCACCAGGAATTTTGCCAGTTCCTGATACTGGTGAGGAGCGTGAATCGGATTTTTCAATAGAAGAATCCCATCATATGGAGATTGAAAAACTTTTTCTCCCTGACGCGAAAACATGGTTAGAATCGGCTCTTTTTGACTGACCATGTCCCCAGAATTTTTATGCCAGCAAATCACACCTGACTCAGGACTATACCACTTCAACATTTGTGTTTCCTGGTTCCAGACCTGGGTTTTGTTAATGCTTTTGGAGAACCCAAAGAAGCATCGGAGAACTTCGAGTCCAAATGTAATTGAAGACTCAATAATGGTTCTGCTCGAGGATAACTCAAAGGTTAAAGCTTTTTGACCGCGTTGAAAACAGGTGTCAGAAAAACTGGATGAAGGTTTATCCCAGGCGAGCAGATGCGGGATGCCAAGATCCAAAGCCAATTCTTTTTGGGAATGGTGTACATACACATGAGGTATGGTCTCATAGCCAGCGGTATGAAGATCCAGGACGGTATCGGCTTCTTCCGAAAGTTCCAACAGGGTTGATATCCAGCGACCCTCCAAACTTCCTTCGTCTTTGAGATGCGTAATACGGTTCCAGTTCCAGCAATTCTGCTGGTTTGTATGGAGGTTGTTGTAACCTGTTTGTTGGCCCATGATCTGACTGTCGAGCCCCATTGGGTTGGACCAGGGAACGCAGATGATGCGTTCGGGATATTGAGACTCTTCCAATTCCTTCATGAACCGCATCAAAACCGGAATTCCTGTCAGTTCGACACCATGCAGTCCTCCCTGAAGATAGATACATTGAGTTGCTCCGGGAGGAGAATATTCCCAAATATCGATTTCGAATGACATTCCACTGGCTGTTTGATGCAGTGAATGTGTTTTTTTTTGGAAACGGTGGATCATCCCTTTTAGGTTTAGATAGGACTAGAGGTGAATTTAAGGAAGCATTACTTTGAGAACGGATCAATCAATCTGGAAGGGTATCCTCAAATAGTTCACGACCGATCAGCATCCGTCGGATTTCATTGGTCCCTGCACCTATGTCATAAAGTTTTGCGTCCCGCAAAAGGCGTCCTGCTGGATAATCATTGATGTAGCCGTTTCCACCTAGTGTCTGGATGGCTTCAAGAGAAACCTTGACTGCAGATTCTGAAGCGAACATCAGGCATGAAGCCGTATCTTTTCGTGAAACAGTACCTTGGTCACAATCAGACGCGACCCGGTAACAAAATGCCCGTGCAGCCTGAAGGCTGGTATACATGTCAGCAAGCTTGCCCTGGATCAGTTCAAAGGTCCCGATCGGACGGTCAAATTGCCAACGTTCATGGACATAGGGCAGGACAAGGTCCATGGCCGCCTGCATGATCCCGATGGGCCCCCCAGAAAGTACCATTCGCTCATAATTCAACCCTGACATCAACACCTTTACGCCTTGATTTACCTCACGTAAAACATTTTCATCCGGAATGATACAGTCCTCAAAAACCAGTTCACAGGTATTGGATCCGCGCATGCCAAGTTTGTCCAGTTTCTGAGAGGTAGAGAACCCAGGCATGTCTTTTTCAATCAGGAATGCGGTCATCGCCTTTGAGCCCTGGTCTTTTTCAGCGGTTCGCATGTAAACCACGAGAACATCAGCATCAGGGCCATTGGTAATCCACATCTTGCTTCCATTTGCAACCCAATGGTCCCCGGAGCGAACAGCCCTGCAACTCATTGATCCGACAACATCGGAACCGGCCCCTGGTTCCGACATCGCCAGGGCTCCTACGAATTCACCGGAACAAAGTCCAGGAAGGTATTTCTGTTTCTGTGTCTCATTCCCGTTGAGTCGGATCTGATTGACACACAAATTGGAATGGGCGCCATAGGAAAGTCCTACCGATGCGGAGCATCTCGAGATTTCCTCCATCGATACAAGATGGGCAAGATAACTCATTTCGGAACCGCCATACACTTCCGGGACAGTGATTCCTAACAACCCCAAATCCCCTAGTTTTTTCCAGAGTTCATTAGGAAATTCGTTATCTCGGTCGATCTGATCTGCGATTGGAGCGAGTTCCTTTTCGGCAAAGGTGCGAACGGTCTCCCTTAACAGATCAACTTCTTCATTGAGTGAGAGGTTCCAGATCATTATTTATCTTTCGCCAGTTCTCGGAAAAAACAGTTTGCCGCACCCGTATGACATGCCGGCCCCTTCTGTTGGACTTGGTAGATGAGGGCATCAGCGTCACAGTCCACCAAAATTCGGTTGATTTTCTGGACATTTCCGGAACTTTCTCCTTTCTTCCAAAGCTTTCTCCGTGATCGTGACCAGTAATGGGCATATCCGCTGGAAAGGGTCAATTCCAGCGCTTCACGGTTTGCATAGGCCTGCATCAAGACCTCCCCGGTTTCGGATGCTTGGGTTACCACCGTAATCAGACCATCAAGCTTCGAAAAATCAAGTTCAGCAACAGGAAGCTTTTCCATTATTGCTCTGGTCGCATGGTTGGAAAGAGGATCACGTCTCTTATCGTGGTTTGTCCGGTCAGGAGCATCACCATCCGGTCAATGCCGAATCCGATTCCTCCCATTGGCGGCATTCCATATTCAACACATCTCAGAAAATCTTCATCCAGAGGTTGGGTTTCTGATTCACCTCCACGTCCACGTTCCACCTGTTCTTCCATCAGTTTGCGCTGAAGGAGAGGGTCGTTCAACTCAGAATAGGCGTTGGCCAACTCCCATCCGTTGATGAAGGCTTCAAAGCGTTCGATCAGATCCGGATTTTCACGGTGTTCTTTGCACAAAGGACTGGTTTCTTTGGGATGTCCAGTGATGAAGGTTGGCTGAATCAGTTGCTTCTCACATTTCTCTTCAAACAGAAGTTGAATCGCGAGGCCCCGGTTCCAGTTTCCTTCCAGTTTCAATTCTTCATTTTCTAAAAGATTCTGAAGTTCCTGATCCTCCATCGACTCGACATCAATATCTGCCAATTCTTGCAAGGCCTCATACATGCTCATCTTCTTCCATGGAGGAGTGACGTCCAGCATTTGTCCCTCATATTCAAACTGCATCGAACCATGCAGAGCCATCGCACATCGAGAAAAGATCTGCTCAGAGTGCTCCATCATCTTGGTATAATCGACGTTTGCCTGGTAAAATTCCAATGCTGAAAATTCCGGATTATGGGTGCGGTCTATTCCTTCATTACGGAAATTCTTGGTGAATTCAAAAACGGCATCAAATCCTCCAGATATCAGTCTTTTTAAGTAAAGTTCATTCGCGATACGAAGAAAAAAAGTCTGGTCCAGTGCCTTGTGATGGGTTGTGAAAGGGGTTGCATTGGCGCCGCCATAAACAGGCTGAAGGGTAGGCGTTTCGACTTCCAGAAACCCCTGTTCGTTGAGATAGGACCGAATGGTCTGCATCATTAGATTACGCTGACGGAAAACCTTTGCTACCTCAGGATTGAGGGTCAAATCCACATACCTTTGTCGGTATCTGAATTCTTTGTCCCGGACTTCATCATGAATGATCTTTTCTCCATCCTTCTCCTGTACCTTGGGAACCGGCATTGGCCTTACGGCTTTGGTAAGAATCTGCAGATTTTTTACTCTAAGAGTCAGTTCCCCAGTCTTGGTATGCATCATCGTTCCCTGCAATCCCAGGAAATCGCCAATGTCACACATTCCAAAAACATCGAACGAATCCTCTCCCACCTCGTCTTTGCGGATGTATATTTGCAGCCGCTGATGTTGGGCCTGGATGTTTGCAAACACCGCTTTCCCCTTGCCACGGAGTGCCATCAACCTTCCGGAGATCGAAACCTCTTCCTGGCTTTCAACCAGGATCTTACCGATTTCCAGAAGCTCTGGAAGGGTGTGACTGTTCTGAAAAGAATAAGGATAGGGATTGATCCCTTTTCCCCGAAGTGTTTCGAGTTTGGTAACCCTGATTTGACGTTGATCAAGATGATCGTTCATAATCCTATTTGCTTGAAATAAAACAAAAACTTTAAGTTGATCTTCATTCAGCCTCAATTCAAATCTAATCCTAGATTGCCTTCTAAATTGTGTTCGGAAACCATCTTTTAAAACCTAACTTAAACCGATGACGGAAAATCAATATCATAAAGAATACCGAGAATACCTCGAATTTGCTCTGCAAAAATACCTTCAAGAAAAAGAAGGTTTGAGTGAATACGATGCACGGACCCAAGTCATGCAGGATTTTGAAAATGTTGAAAAACGTGCCCGCCTTGCAGGCTACCTCTGAGGTGAAACCCTCCAAAGATCCATGAATTCAATATCAAAAGAATCGGATTAGCACTCACCAGAGAGAAGTGCTATTTTTTTCTTGAACCCCGTTTGGGTATGGGTTAAGTTATTTGATTATCGATTCGGGATGATTCTCATTCCAACGGTTAAACAACCGATCCGGCAAGATACGCCCGGGTCATTATTCATTAACAATCAGATCCCTTAAAGGAGGATTATGATTCGTCCCCTTCAAGACCGCGTGATCGTGAAGCGACTTGATGCTGAAGAGCAAACTGCTGGAGGCATCATCATTCCGGACACGGCTAAGGAAAAGCCTCAAGAAGGCGAGGTCGTTGCAGTTGGACCAGGCAAGCGTCTGGACAACGGAAGTTTACAGGAAATGGGTGTGAAGCAGGGTGACAAGATCCTGTTCAGCAAATACGGTGGAACCGACGTCAAGATTGACGGAACAGACTATCTGATCATGCGTGAGGATGACATCCTCGGTGTGATTTAGTGAAAAATAAACCCTAGCTTAACGAGAAATCATGGCAGCTAAACAAGTTACTTTCGCCGCGGACAATCGCGAGAAGCTTCTTCGTGGCGTCAACTCGATGGCCAACGCGGTAAAAGTTACGCTTGGCCCCAAAGGCCGCAACGTGTTGATTGACAAGTCCTTTGGTGCCCCTTTGGTCACGAAAGACGGCGTCACCGTTGCGAAAGAAATTGAACTGGAAGACAAGCTTGAGAACATGGGAGCACAGATGCTCAAAGAGGTTGCTTCCAAAACTTCTGATGTGGCAGGAGACGGGACTACAACGGCAACCGTTCTGGCACAGTCGATTGTGATGGAAGGTCATCGCAATCTGGCAGCAGGAGCAAATCCAATGGACCTGAAGCGCGGCATTGACAAAGCCGTTGCTGCAGCAACCGGAGAACTTCATCGGATTTCCCAAAGTGTTGCAGGATCCAAGGAGATTGCACAGGTTGGAACCATCTCGGCCAACAGTGACAGCACCATCGGAGACATTATTTCTGAAGCGATGGAAAAAGTTGGTAAAGACGGTGTGATCACGGTGGAAGAAGCCAAAAGCGCGGATACCAGCTTGGACGTCGTGGAAGGTATGCAGTTTGACCGTGGATACCTGTCCCCCTATTTCGTCACCGATCAGGATAGCATGGAGGCCAACCTTGAGGAGCCTTATATCATCCTGGTGGAAAAGAAAGTCAGCAACATGAAGGATCTTCTCCCGGTTCTGGAGCAGATTGCCAAAACCGGCAAACCATTTTTGCTGATTGCTGAAGACGTCGAAGGAGAAGCACTTGCGACTCTGGTCGTCAACAAGATCCGCGGTACTTTAAAATGTGCTTCCGTCAAGGCACCTGGATTTGGTGACCGCAGGAAAGCAATGCTTGAAGATATTTCCATTCTCACCGGAGGCGAGGTTGTTTCCGAAGATATGGGAATGAAACTCGAAGATTTGACCCTGGCCAAGCTTGGTTCAGCGAAGTCAGTCGTCATCGACAAAGACAACACGACCATCATCGACGGAGCCGGTTCTTCTGATTCGATCAAAGGACGGATCAATCAAATCCGTGCTCAAATTGAAGAAACCTCTTCGGATTATGATCGTGAAAAACTCCAGGAACGCCTTGCCAAGCTGGCAGGGGGTGTGGCCGTCATCAACGTTGGTGCTGCTACAGAAATTGAAATGAAGGAGAAGAAGGCCCGAGTTGAGGATGCCCTTCATGCGACCCGTGCTGCTGTTGAGGAAGGAATTGTTCCCGGCGGTGGAGTGGCTCTGCTTCGTTCACTGGATGCCGTCAAGAAAGTTGCAGACGGATTGGAATTGAATGATCAAAAAGTTGGTGCGGAAATTGTCCTCAAGGCACTTGAAGCTCCTCTTCGTCAGATCGTTGCCAATGCAGGCCTCGAAGGTGCCCTGATCATTGATAAAGTAAGATCCGCATCAAATACCTCGGATGGTTTCGATGCAGCTTCGGAAACTTACACGGATATGATTCAGGCGGGTATCATCGATCCAACGAAAGTGGTTCGAACCGCACTAGAGAATGCCGCATCCGTTGCAGGACTGGTTCTTACCACTGAAGCCGGTGTACATGAGCTTCCTGAAGATAAGGACAAGATGCCTCCAATGCCTCCAGGAGGAGGAATGGGTGACATGGGTGGAATGGGCGGCATGATGTAATTCATGCCGGCATCTGATGCCATCTTAGGCGGGACGTTCCAAGAGCGTTCCGCCTTTTTTTTGCTGAATTAAAGAAGATTTATCCGCTGAGGTAAGAAGGCGGATTAACTTTTGTTTTCCTGAGCTTCCAGGGTTTCTTTACAGCGGATGCAAAAAGTTGTAACCGGCCTGATGTTCAGCCTTTCAATATCTATCTCCTCTCCGCATTCTTCACAAATTCCAAACGATCCATTACTCAAACGATCGATTGCTTCATCGATTTTGGACATCAGTTTTCGTTCCCTGTCCCTGATGCGGAGAAGGTTGATGTGTTCTGTTTCTGAAGTTGCACGGTCACTCGGGTCGGGATACAAATTGTTTTCCTCCCTCATCTCATGAACCGTTTCTTCAGAATCCTCCACCAAGTCGGAACGCATTTTTTCAAGACGCTCTCGAAAACTCTGCAGATCTTGTTCGTTCATATTCAAACCTCAAAATGGTAAATCAACTATATTAAATTAATTTCGATTCCTTCAAAAGGTTTTTCTCCTTTATCAGGTTTCCCCGAATTTTAAGCGCTAACCCATGTTTAAAAGAGGATTAGGAAATCAGTTAGAATTCGAGGAAAAGGCGATGGTAGATTTTTTCGGCAAAAAGTTGACTCAGTTCATCCAGGTGTTCCTGGCTCAGTTCAAGTGAATTAGCTGCTAAACCGTTTGAATTCCCTTCTGCAACCTCGACTGACAGGTTTTTTTCTCTCCAAATCATTTTTCCATCGACACGTTGGTTCAGTTCAACGCTTCCACTAAGATAAAACACCACTCCTCCCGCACTCTGAAGGGAGTCAAGCCCGCTTGTTTTACTTCTGATTTCGTTCAGGGAGATCGTCAGTTGCAGGTCTGCCTTTGCTGCAGGGACGATTTCAACCGATGCATTGGTTTCGAGCAGGTTTTTGATTGCTGCATTGGTTTTCGTATCCAGTCCAGCAACAAAGGTGTGGTTTTCCACAGGTTGTATTCCAATCGATTTTGCCTCCATAGGAAGTGGGGGATTTCCTCCCATGATGGAATAGCCGCAGCCAGCAACAAACAAAATCAAAACTGGAAAAAAGAAATCGATTTGCTTCGAAAAACTCCCCCAAGCAAAAAGGATTTTGGATTTATTCATTCGTTTCACGGACCATCTAATTAGTGTGTGCAATCATTTCTAAATCATTCCAGATATATCAAAACCAGCACACCAGTATAGGTATACAGTTGAAGGCCCCTGGGAACCTTCGCCATTTCATAACCTCCAAACATTCCAGCCAATGGGAAATCTCCCAATTGCTCATGGATCAGTTGGATGTCCACATCCGATTTTCCATATAAGGCTTCCCCCCTCGCAGCACAATTAAAATAAATTCCAAAACTGGGCGGTTTTTCCTTTTTCATCCTCTTCAACATTGCATTCAGGTCGTCCCTGGCACTGATCGCACTTCGATAGGCAAAAGATACCACGGTTCCCTTCTCAACAATTTGGGAAACCTGAAGCCCCTGTCGTGCCACATCGATTCCTGTCAGATGCCTGACCATCGAAGATTCCCCTTCAAATTTTGGCTCTTCAGGGTCAAGTGGGAAACTGATCAACAATTGTCTGGCAGCATTCTCAAGATTGTCAAATTCGAGTTCTGAAGCCACCCTGCTGAAAACTTCCAAGGCTGGAGTTCCATCCAGGGTGAGGACTAAATCATCCTCAAAATCAGTCACGAACATCGGGTCACCAATCGTCTTACAGGATTGGGTCACTCCTGCTGTAAACTCAGGAACCCCCTTGAAACCCATGCCTCCAGCACCATTGACCACAACCCCCTCGGCACCGAATTGAACGGAAATCCTGCCTGATCCATCATCACAGGACCCCGCTCCAAAAACCATTGGGTCTGATTGGACATAATTCAGCATGTTGATAAAATTATAGGGCTGATGCTGATAGACATCCGGGAAAAACAGGAACAAGGGGTTTTCTCCCGCAAAGCGTTCAAGTTCCTCCTTGATTTGTTGGTTGACCCCGGCACTGTCTTCAAGTTCCTGAAATTTACAGGTCGCAATGACTTCAAGGTCTGGAGTCTGTCCGACCATCACCACCATTCCGGGTTCATTGAAGATTTCGCCCTGTTCCGACAAGACTCCCAAACCACTGCATCCTGAAATAAATTGAGTCCCGCTTTCTTTTTGGAGGGTTTCATAAATTCTAGCCGACTGAGCAATATGCTGAGGAGTAATGAACACGAGCAGCCAATCCGCTTGAGCGAGTCCGGATTGTTGAAAAGCCTGCTTCAGGGCTTCATGGACGGCTTCTCCCGATTCATGTAATCGGGACATGCCCACACCAATGCGATTCACTGTGCAATTTCAGAGGGATTGAGCCGACAGGATGGCACCCCCTTTGCTCCCATCCGGTATGACTTTAATACGATGATGGATATTTGTTGACATCTAATTCAGTGAACTTAGACAACACGATTTTCCGAATTTACCGTTATTGTACATTGCTGGTGCTCTGTCTTTTATTTGCATCAGGATGTACCACAAAACATTGGGAAAACCAGGGAGACAGTTGTGTGTTCACCGCGTCCGAACCTCCATTGCGCCGTGTTGTCAATTACCGCGACCATGATCTCTGCAATCGAAAGCTTCCAGCACGAACTCCACCCTTCCCCAGAGTGCGCAGCAATCCTGAAATGCAGGATTAAGAGAAAACTCTAGAAGTCTTTTTTTATTCAGGCCGCTTCTGCTTCAAGAAGGTATGTTCGGAACCCGGTGATTTTGACAGGAAGAAGACTGCCTGAAAGGCCTTCGGTTCCACGAACCATCACGGAGTGATTTCCCCTGGTCCGTCCGCTCATGTTTCCGGTTTCTCTGGGATGGGGTCCCTCAACAAGAACTTCCTGGCGGCTTCCTACCAAAAATTCCTGTTTTTCTCTGAGAATACCTTCGTGGGTTTCCAGGAGGATCCTCAGCCTTTCGGATTTGATCTGGTCACTCAACTGATTTTCCTCCTCTGCGGCACGGGTTCCAGGTCTGATGGAGAACTTGAATGCATAAATCAGATCAAATCTGACCTCTTGCATCATTTCCAGAGTTTTCTGAAAATCCTCTTCGGTTTCACCAGGATATCCCACAATTAAATCCGTACTGATGGTTCCCTCCGGCATCCTGCTGCGGAACATTTCTACCTTCTCCAAATAAGTTTGAGTCGTATACCAACGTCGCATTCTTTTTAAAACTTCATTGGATCCGGATTGCAAAGGAAGGTGCAATTGTTCACAAACACTTGGCAGAGACGCCATTGCATCGGCCAATTTGGGATGAAAATCTTTAGGATGCGGTGATGTGAAGCGGATGCGTTCCAGGTTTTTAATACCATCCAACTGTTGGAGCAATTCTACAAAATCGACTCCATTGGCGTGATATGAATTTACATTTTGTCCCAGCAGGCAGATTTCCCTTGTCCCGTTGTCACATAGCCGGGTTGCTTCTTCCAGGATATTCTGGGGGCTTCGGCTAACTTCGGTGCCCCTTGTCAGAGGGACAACACAGAAGGAACAGTAATTGTTGCAGCCTTTGGTGATTGCAAGATGAGCCTTGAGGGCGGGGAGATTTGATGCGGATGTGGAAAAGTCAGGGATGAAATCCCTGACTTTTTGTCTTGGAGCCAGGCGATTGATTTGAACCGGGCGTGCCCCTTTTTCGGTCTCTTTTAAAATCTCAGGAAGTTCAAAAAGATTGTCTGTTCCGAAAACGAAATCAACGTTTTCGGCTCGTTTTAGAATTTTTACTCCCTCCTGTTGGGCAACACATCCTCCGACTCCGATTTTCACATTTGGATTCTGTTTCTTCAGGCGACGCATCCTGCCCAATTCGCTATACACTTTCTGCTCGGCTTTATCCCTCACCGAACAGGTGTTGAGGAGGACCAGGTCCGCTTCATCCATCGTCGAGGCAGGAGTGTAATTTTGGGTTCCGAGCAATTCGAACATTTTGTCCGTGTCATACTCGTTCATCTGGCAGCCATAGGTCTGGATGAAAACTTTACCCATAACACGTCCCATTGAAGAGAAAAGCGGATTTCATTTTGAATTTGAACCCCAGAATGGAGATGAATCTGGAAGAATTATTCTGTTGCCGAAATTGGTGCCAAGGGTTTTAATTCCAGTTCTTCTGCACAAAAATCTCGGCAAACCCGGTAAAGATCGCGGGGAAATTCTGCATAGTGTTTCTCCCCATCCTTTTCCCAAAGAGTCTCCTCCAAAACCAGACCATGGGCAGTTGGCTTGACGTATTGGTACCATTTGTGATGGTGGAGAAGTTCAAGGGTTCCTGATTGGAACTGCTTCCCTTGGCCGCTGAAGAGGAGTTTGGAATCTTTGTCGGTAGAGGAATCAGAATTTATTTCAAAACTTAGCCGGAAATCGAACTTTCCCCAAAAAAAATGAACAAAGGGTGAATCAGAAGATTTTTCGGATTTAAAGATTCTGTAGTTCTGACGATCGATGCTGTAGTTTTTCACTGCAACTCCTAAAAGTTAAAGCTTAGATTTAGCCAAGACTATGCTTGGTTTTGACCTATCTTTTCAAGGCAAACCATGCATTCTTTGAGAATCTGCTCTTTCTTGTCGGGGTGGCTCCATACCAGGTGGTTTTCCTTGCGGAACCATGTTAATTGCCTTTTGGCATACTGCCGAGTCCGTTGTTGGATCAGCGGTACCAGATCGGATGATTCCAGTTCCCCTCTCAGAAACTGGATAATCTCCCGATATCCAATGGACTGAAAAGGTTTCAGGTTTTCAGGGTATTGGGCCATTAATTTTCGGACTTCATCGATCCAGCCCTGATCCATCATTTCTAGAGTTTTCCGGTTGATTCTATCATAGAGTTCTTGTCTCGGACGGTCGCATATCATTCCGTAAAAAGGATATCTTTGGGCATTTGAATTATCATTATCCTGAAAACTGGAAATAGGCTGGCCGCTCGAAATCACCACTTCAAGTGCACGCATGATTCTCGACGTATCGTTGGGATGTAATTTTTCTGCTCCTTCCGGATCAACTTCTTTCAGCTTCTGCCAGCACGCAGGTGTTCCCTCCTCTTTCTGCCATTTTTTTACCTGAAGTTTGATGTTGGAAGAGACCTCGGGGATCTGACTTAAACCGAAGAGCAGTGAACGTAAATACATTCCGGTTCCGCCAACCAAAATGGGGATCTTTTTCCGAAGATTCAGCTTTTTAATGACTTCTTCCGATTCACGAACAAACCGTCCCACGGAATAGGTTTCATCAGGATTTACCAGATCAAAAAGATGGTGAGAAACCCGGTTCCGTTCGGTTTCTGTAGGCTTCGCAGTGCCAATATCCATACCGCGATACACCTGCATGGAATCACAGCAAATCAGTTCTCCATCCAACTGTTCTGCCAGCCATATTGCAAGACTGCTTTTACCACTTGAAGTGGGGCCAGTGACCACCACCAGAAAAGGTTTTTCTTCCAGAATCAAAGTAACAAACCAGATTCGAATGAATGGATGGAAGCACAAATAAAAAAATCATCAAAAAACTGCATGTGCATGATTGAATCGATGTCTGGAGTCCTCTTGAATGATCAATCTTTCCGGATTGATTTTAAGTCCAACTTGAGATTCTCGCGGACCCTTTCGAAAAAAGAGTGATAACGACTTTCACGCAGATCCGGAAAGGTCCAGGGTAAAGCTTCAAACCTCCCCGCCTTACGAATCAGATTGAGATCTGCCCAGATTCCACCTCCAAGGTAAATTTTCTGGGGTCCTTCTTTGCCTGACAAAAGCACCACTTTGTGAAGATCCAAATATCCCGGGTCAAGATTCAGGGTTCTTTTTCCTGCTTCTTTCCACTCATTTTCCCATGAATTTGTTTCATTTTTTAATGATACCGATTGTTCAACAGGGTAAAGCCCTTTCAGTGAAAGAAAGTTCCGATAAAGTCCTGAACCCATTTCCTCTTGATAATAATCGGTTGAGTCAAATTTGTAGATCTCAGATTCTAATTCGATCTCAACTTCAATTGTTTCAAGATGCCTCAGAAATTGTTGATAGATTTCATCTTTCTGAAACAGAACCCCAATCAATGCTTTTCCAGGGAATTCTCTTAGAGAGTATTCGTCATCCCTTGAGATTTTGAAAAAATCCTTTGGATTTCTGCATAGAAACTTCATTTAATCTTTCCTGGATTCAACAATAATTTGGCTAATGCTGTGCCTTCTCATTTTTGTAAAAATAATCTTCTGAAACTTTCATTTAATTTTTTTGAAAATGTTGATTGGTGACTAGCTTTTGGCTTGTTTTCTTAAAGTTTGGATACTCATCATACATAGTGCTTACCTTCTTTAACAGTATCTCTCAAAAGACGTGTTTGACCGAAGATTGCTGATTAATATAGATTGGTTCCTCTGTTTCCTGGTTTTACTGCTTTGTTTATTAGGATTCATTGCCATGTCTTCGGTTGCGGGAGGGTCTGTAGCTAAGGAGGCATATCTGGTTCGTCAGAGCTATTGGTTCATTGCCGGGATTGGATTGGCCCTTTTGACCCAATTCATTCATTACCGGGACTGGGCAAGATTGGGATTCATCCTTCATCTTTTGGTCATCCTGCTCTTGGTTTTGGTACTTTTTTATGGAACAGGAGGTCCTGGGACCAGTGTTCAGCGGTGGCTTAAGATCGGTCCATTTTTTATCCAGCCTTCTGAATTCAGTAAATTTACTCTGGTGCTTGCGGTTTCCCATTATTTTCGGGAAGACAATCGTTTTCTTCAACAGGGATGGATCTGGATGGCTTGGCCGACTCTATTGATGCTGATTCCTGTGGTGTTAATCATACGTCAGCCTGATCTGGGTACGGCTTTGTTATTGATTGTGATCTTTGCACCGATCGTATTTATGATGGGCATTCGTTTTAGGACGATCCTTTCGGTAACCGGATTGATTTTGGTTTCACTTCCTTTGGTTTGGATTTACCTGCTCAAACCCTATCAGCAGGAAAGAATTCTGACTTTTCTCAATCCTGACCGGGATCCATTAGGAACTGGATATCATGTAATCCAATCCAAGATTGCTGTAGGCAGTGGGGAATTCTGGGGCAAAGGATACGGAAATGGGACACAAGGTCAGCTCAATTTTCTGCCTGCGGACCATACCGATTTTATCTTTTCAGTATTTTCTGAAGAATGGGGCTTCATGGGGTCTATGACGGTCCTGATTCTCTTTTTGGTCCTCACTCTCTGGGCGATTGGAGGATTGTACAAAAGCAAAAATCGGGTCAGCATGATCCAAACGGTTGGAGTGGTTGCCATCATTACATCACATGTTTTGATCAACATCGGGATGACCCTAGGTTTGATGCCTGTTGTCGGAGTTCCACTTCCTTTTTTCAGCTACGGTGGTTCTTCAATGATTTCGATGATGTTTGGAATCGGACTTTTACTAAACATCCGGATGAGACGTTTTGAGGCTGGCTGATCAGAATTTGATGCACATCCCAATTCTCCTTGGATTTTTGACCTCCTTTCCCATTTCAAAAAAATCGTGATGGTTCGTTTAAGATTTGCACCAAGTCCTACTGGATTTCTTCACATCGGCGGTTTACGGACGGCACTGTTTAGCTGGCTTTGCGCTAGGCAAAACCAAGGAAGTTTTATCTTCCGTCTCGAAGACACGGATCGCAACCGACTGGTTGAAGCAGCAGAATCGAACTTGCTGAAGATGCTGGAATGGGCGGGATTGGATATCGATGAGGGGCCGGGAATTGGTGGTGATTTTGGACCTTATCGGCAGTCCGAACGACTTGAGATATACCGCGATCATGTAGACCGACTTTTGGAACAAGGAGACGCCTATCCCTGTTTCTGCAGTGAGGAAAGACTGGAAAAACTCAAAACTTTCCAGCGTTCTGAAGGGCTGACACCAAGATACGACAATCATTGTAGAAAGCTGCAAAAAAAAGAGGTTGAGACAAAAATCCAATCAGGTGAAAAGCATGTCATCCGCATGAAGATTCCTGAAAACCAGGAAACCTTCCGGTTGAATGACCTAGTTCGCGGAACCGTAGCAATCGAGAGTACTCAAGTCGAAGACCAGGTAATCCTGAAAAGCGATGGATTCCCAACCTATCATCTGGCTGTGGTGGTTGATGATCATTTGATGCAGATCAGTCATGTTGTCAGAGGAGAGGAATGGCTTCCTTCTTTTCCCAAACACCTTTTGCTTTACCGCTATTTTGGTTGGGAACCGCCTGAATTCATCCACCTTCCTTTGATCCTAAATGAGGAACGGGCAAAACTCAGCAAACGCCATGGTGCCGTTTCCGTAGAAGAATTCCGCGAAAGAGGTTATCTGCCTCAGGCATTGCTGAATTTCATTGCCCTACTGGGTTGGAATCCCGGTGATGACCGGGAGGTTTTGAGTCTGGAGGAAATGGTGCATGAATTCCGTTTTGAGAGGGTGTCCAAGTCGGGAGCAGTTTTTGACCGTGAAAAACTGAATTGGATGAATCAGCAGTACCTGCTGAAGTTGCCGGAAGAGGAATATTTCAGAATGATTGATGATGTGATCCAGAAAGGGGATTACCATGATCAGGATCCAGGAAAAATCAGGCAGGCTGCAGAAATCCTTAAAACTCGCTTAGTGACCCTTTCAGACCTAAACCAGAAATTAGGACTTTTTTTTGAAGAAAATCCTGAAATCAAAGATCTTCAGGCGATTGAGGTTTTGAAAGAAGACAATTCAAAGACGGTCTTGAAAGAGTTCCTCCAACAAGCGGAAAATCTAGATCAATTGACTTCGGAAAATCTTGGGCAATTGGTTAAATCGGTGCAAAAAGCCACGGGGATCAAGGGCCGTGGTCTTTGGATGCCGCTTCGTTGTGCCATTACCCGGGAGGTCAGTGGCCCAGAATTACCTGCGATGCTCGATTTTTTTGGAGGAGAAAAATGTCTCCACCTGATTCGCCAGACTTTGGAGAATCCTTCCCTCAATTAAATTATGAGATGGGTTCAAGGATAAGCAAAATTTTGAAGAATTATGTTCTTCATTCTGCATTCCTGCTTTTTTTGGCAGTCACTGCAGAAGCAGTTTCTCCGCTCACCATAAGGTATCCATCCAGGGATGAAGCCTTTCGGGTGATTTCCTCGGAAATCAAGGGACTTTCCCAGGATACTCGTTATGACAATCCCAGGATTGCCTTAACTGACATCCCCAACCACCAAAGCCTTAAAAGGGATTCTACTTCAGAAATGCTGGAAAATGCATTGAATGAGTCCCTCTCGATTGAAATGCCAGACCAGGTTGTTCCTCATTTTGAACTGATTCAGCTTAGAATCGAATGGAATGAAAATTATCCGGGAAGTTTCAGGGAACCGCTGTCGGAAGACTTGGCTGGCCAGGCGGAAGCAGATTGGATGATTAGCGGAACTCATGAAACCTTGGAAAATCAGGAGCTTCAGCTACGGTTGGAACTTTACGATATGGTCAGTGAAAAAATTCTCTGGCAGAGCAATGTTACCTTTCCTCAAGCGGGGATACTATTTTTAGAACAATCCGTTGCCCCAGTTTCTCCTCCGCAAACCCCTTCAATTTCTGAAAAAAAGAATCCTCCAGAATTTCAAGACCGTTTCGATGAATTTTCCCCGAATGCTGGCATCCAAGATCCTCTTCAATATAAAAGTGATCATGAAATAAAGAACCAGCCATCTTTTGAGCAAAATCAGAGAGGATTTTTCAGTATGATTTTGCCGGAATTCATAAGTCCACCACCTCTTCCGCCTCCACCAGAGGGGATGGTCCGAATTCCTGAAGGAGAATTCGTGATGGGAAACCTCGGCGGACGCTCAGATGAACAACCGGATCACCTGGTATTCATCAACTCCTTTTTTATGGATGAACACGAGGTGACCAACAGTGATTATCTTCTTTGTGAAAAATGTGAGCGCGGGCATGGAGGGTTTGACACTCATTCTCCTGACCAGCCTGTAGTCTATGTTGACTGGCATAATGCCAACCAATACTGTCTTTCCCAAGGCAAGCGCCTGCCCAGCGAGGCAGAATGGGAGTACACTGCTAAGGCTGGAAACATTAATCGTGATCCAAAGCGAATTGACTCCGAAAATCTCACGTTAGTGGCCTGGTTCGAAGAAAATACTGTAAACCTCGGATTGTATGGACCCCAGAAGGTTGCTTCCAAAAAACCAAGTGCATGGGGATTGTATGATATGCGTGGAAACGTGATGGAATGGGTCAGTGACTTTTACCTTCCTGAGTACAATGCATCTTTTAATCAGGCTGTGAGTCCCAAAGGACCAGAAACGGCATCAAATCCTGAATATCCCCTCCGGGTTGTTCGTGGAGGAGCCTGGGGAGGAGAAAACGGAGCAGCGAGTCGAGAAGGCCTTCGTCCCTCAAGACGCTATGCTTTTGCTCCTTGGGTACGTTCCTTCCAGATCGGATTCCGCTGCGCAGCGGACGAACAACCCCGCAAATGAATCCCTGTGAGTGAAGTTCCTTCCGAGGCTCGAACCGTTCCTCAGATGACAACAGAACTGGTACACGCTCCTCTTCAGGAAAGGAGTCCTGGAGAGTCTTGTTTTGAAAAAATTTATCCCTTCGAATCCGACCTCAAACTTCGTGAAGAATACATCAATTTTTTTGGTGGTCTTCGTATCGGGAAGTTATTAGAAGACCTGGATCTGGTGGCGGGGAAGGTTGCTTATGCCCATGCCCAGGGCTGGGAGAGAGGGTTGGGAATTGTCACCGCCGCATGTGACCGTATTGATCTGACTGGCTCTTTGCCGAGTCACTCCGACCTGCAATTACTGGCCAGTGTCAACTGGGTTGGTAGAAGTTCCATGGAAGTAGGAATCCGCATCTCGACCAAGTCTGAAAATGACTGGAAACGTGTCGCTCGGGCATTTTTCATCATGGTCTCCCGAAGAGAAGGCCGGGCCGAAGAGGTGAATCCTTTGACACCAAAAACCCGGGAGGAACAGAGTCGTTTTAAAGAAGGACAGGAACGCCAGCGTTTGCGCAGGGAGATGTCCCGTTACAATATTTTGACGGTTGCCCCCGACGAGCAGGAAAGTAAGTTGCTGCACTCACTTTTTCTAGAGATTCGTGAAGGAACACTCAAGGGAGTTTCCATGGCAGAAACATTGCGTCAGTCAACCCGCCTGATGCACCCCCAATTCAGGAACATCCACAACAAGATTTTTGGCGGCTACCTGATGCGTGAGGCCTTTGAGTTAGCCTGGAACATCACTTACCTTTTTTGCGGGCACCGTCCTCATTTCCTCAGCGTCGATCATATGTATTTTTATGAGCCTGTGGAAATAGGGTCCATTCTCTCTTTCACCGGGCAGGTGATCTACACCAGTCCCAGAGCTTTGATGGTTGAAGTGACTGTCGAAGTGATCGATCCGGCAAGTGGTATCACCGAGGTCACCAATGTTTCCTACTTCACTTTCACTGTCCTTGATAAAGCTGGAAACAGCCTCAAAATAAATCAGGTTCTTCCTGAGTCTTATGAAGAAGGTTTGAAATACCTGGATGGTTACAAGCGCTTTCGTTTGGGAGAGGAAAACGAAAAAATCATTTGAAGTAACGAGTTCTTGAAATCAATGCCTCCGATTCTGCAGTCAGAATATATCTTGAAGCCTTTTGAATATATTTTATTATAAGGGGTTTTTAAAAATTTAAGTTTTAATCCAACCGACCTGTTTCCCAAGTCTTTTCACAGTTCAGATTCATGATAAAAAGGAGCATTTTCCTGGCCATTGGATGGTTGCTGGGAACCGTCTCGATCTTGATGGCCCAGACCAACTTCATCCCGTTGGAACGTGGAGATGCAGTTGAGCGTGAGGAGAGACTTTTGTTTTCACAGGGAGTACAACTTTCTGGAGATTATCGGTTCCGCAGCAATTGGATCAATAGTTCTCAACTCCCTGAATCACCCGTTGGCGCCACTTCGCCTGCGGCATTTTCTTACGACCAGGATATTCGATTCACCCTCAGGTCCAATGTTCACCGAACTGTTTCCATCAATCTGGAACTTTCCACAGAACAGGACGCACTTTATCTTTCAGATTTGCGGAGCAGTCGAAGCGACCGGGTTTGGGATCCAGAATCCCAGCAGGTGAATATTGGTGCAAGGCAGGCGTTTCTGGAACTCAATACTCACCCCCGGGACAGGACCAGGATTGGAAAACAGGAAGTCAACATCGGGGACCGACGGGGAAAAGTATTTTCCGGAGTTGTGAGCGGATTCACCCAACTCTGTACGGTTGGAACATGGTGTTATGAGTTTGGTGCAGCCAAGCTTTCAAGCCGACTTAGTGACTGGATCTATTTCCTCTCCCTTGATTATGCCTTCTGGAATGACCGGGACAGTCAGGGTAAAGCTCTCGATGTTTTCAGGACGGAAATCTTCAGGATTAAATACACAGAAAGTGACATCCCCCTTGGCCGCAACAATGTTCCACTAAAAAAATTATCATCTACTACCTTAACAACTTTAGAAAATTTAAAAGACTCTTCTGGAGACCCAGCTCCCTTCAAGTCAGGAACAGATTGCCGTTCTGAAGTTTCCGATTATGCGGTCAGTGATTGTAAACCGGTTTATTTTTTCTCTCATGAATATGAATACTGGGGAATCCGCCTCGTTTACGAAACCCCCACAATCGAAATTTATGGAGACATGATTGGTTCATCCGGCAAGCGCAGGCATTATGTTTATGATGAATCAGGTTATCATCATTCATCCAAAGTAAATGGTGTGGCCGGAGAACTGGAAATGAGTTTTATTTCCGGAGAACACCGTTACGGGCTGATTGCGATGATGGCCAGAGGCGACGAAGAAATCCAGGATCCGAACAAAGAAGGGTTGAACTATAAAAGGGATCTTTCAGGTTTTTATGAGATCATGCCCGGAACATACAAAGGAACCCAATTTTATTTCAACGGCGGAAGCACGGAACTCAATAGTGGAACCGGACTTGGCCATTCGATCAACAACACCAGTATGATCGGGCTTCGCTACCAGTATGATGTTCCGGATTCCGAATTGCTTTATCGAGGAGGTCTCTACCAGTTAAAAAGAATGAAGGATGTGTACAACTCATTTGACATTCCTTCGAAAGACATTGGCATGGAACTCAACAACACTCTTTCTTTCCCGATTGCCATCCATGCCGTGATGGAATTTGATGTGAATCTGTTCAATCCCGGTACGGCTTTCAGTTTTGATGACCATGATGTTCCTGGAAATGCTACGGATTTGTTTTTCCACGCCGCGGCAAGACTATTTTATTCCTTTTGAAAAATGTCCCAGTCTAGAACTGCCAGTATCGAACGTAAAACCCGGGAAACCCTGGTGAGGGTCAAACTGAACCTGGATGGTGAAGGAACAAGTGAAACCAATACCGGAATCGGTTTTCTTGATCATATGCTGGATCAATTGGCGTTTCACGGGCTCATGGACCTTGCGGTTTCCTGCGAGGGGGACCTTCACATCGACAGTCATCACACCACCGAAGACATTGGGATTGCACTCGGCCAGGCCCTGAAGGAAGCCCTGGGTGAAAAAAAAGGAATTCGACGTTATGGCCATGCCTACATTCCGATGGATGAAGCTCTGCTGCGGGCGGTACTTGACTGTTCTGGGAGACCTGATTTCGTCTTCAACGGAGAATTCGGAAGGTACAATCTTGGAGACCTGGATACCCAGATGATTCCCCATTTCTTCAAGTCCCTGGCTTTCAACTGCGGTTTAACTCTGCATCTCAGTATCCTTTACGGCAGTAACGATCATCATAAGTGTGAGGGGCTTTTCAAAGCCTTTGCCAGGGCTTTTTCGGATGCGGTTACGTTGGACCCAAGGAGGATGGGAGTGAGTTCCACCAAAGGGACTCTCTGATCCAGTCAAACCATGATCGGCATTTTTGATTACGGAGTCGGCAATCTGCTCAACCTAAAAAATGCCATCGATCATCTCGGACTGGAAAACTGCATCGTCCAGAATTCGGATGAACTTGAATCTTGCAGTCGAATGCTGCTTCCAGGAGTTGGGGCCTTTGCCCCTGCAATGGAACACTTGCGGGGTTCAGGAATGTTCAAACGCCTTCAGGAGAAAGTCGAGAGTGGCATGCCTCTGCTTGGTATCTGCCTCGGGGCGCAGCTTTTACTGGAAGAAAGTAGTGAAGACGGGAAATGCCGGGGACTGGGTTGGATTCCCGGAAAAGTGCGGAGGTTCCAGCATTCTCTAAAAGTACCACAAATCGGTTGGAATCAGGTCCAATTCCAGCAAAAGGATCAGATTTTCAAGAAGCTCCGTTCATCCAGTTATTTCTATTTTGTTCATTCATACTTTATGGAACCAGAAACCGGAGACATGGTTTTGGGGATTACCGATTACGGGCATGAATTTGCCTCGGTGGTACATCGAGACAATCTCTGGGGGGTTCAATTCCATCCGGAAAAAAGTCAGCAGGCAGGTTTGGACTTGCTCAGAAATTTTTGCACCATGGAAAGCTCATCCTGATTTTCCATGCATGATTCATTTGAATCTCTTACTTAATAACCTAAAAAGGAAACACCATTATGGCATTGGAACAAACCCTATCCATCATCAAACCTGACGGGGTTAAGCGAAATCTGGTCGGAGAAATTCTGGGACGTTTTGAACAAAAGGGTCTCAGGATTGTAGCTACTCGCATGCTTCACCTTTCCAAACGTGAAGCCGAAGGATTTTATGCGGTCCACCGTGAACGTCCATTTTTTGAGGAACTCACGACTTTCATGTGTTCCGGACCGGTTGTGGTCAGTGTACTTGAGGGAGAAAACGCGGTTGCTTATCACCGTGAAATCATGGGAGCGACCAATCCCGCTGAAGCAGCAGAAGGAACCATCCGCAAGGACTTTGCTCAAAGCATTGGGGAAAACACGGTTCATGGGTCTGACAGTCTGGAAAACGCTGCAATCGAAATCGCCTATTTTTTCGCTCAGACCGAATTGGTCAACGGGAAGGCTTGAGTTAGATAAAGATAATCAGTTCACGTCAATCCTAAGGCTTCTTTAAGCTGAAGACAGCCATCCATCCAGAGCCTTCCATATTTGCCCCCTTCCCTCTTTGTTCAGGCTGGAATGGGGCAAGGGTAACTGGGTCAGTTCCAAATCCTTTTTAATTTTTTGCAGTTGTGATGCGCATTTGCCGCGGCTGAGTTTGTCCGATTTGCTGGCAACGACCAGCATCGGTCTCTGGTGAAAATCCAGCCAGCTTTTTAATTGCCGGTCCTGGGCAGTTGGTCCGTGCCGGATGTCGATGATCAACACCACTCCTCTTAGATTGTCTCTTCTGCTAAGGTAGGTTTCGATCAGTTTTCTCCAACTTTCCCGCATCTCCGCAGGGACTTTGGCAAATCCATAACCCGGCAGATCGACCAAACAAAAAATTTCGTTGATCAGGAAAAAATTGATCAACCTTGTTTTGCCCGGAGTGGAGCTGGTTTTGACCAGTTTTTTGCGGGTCAGAAGAGAATTAATCAGGGTTGATTTGCCAACATTCGATCGCCCGGCAAAAGCAATTTCCGGCATGACCAGGTCCGGGAATTGATTTGCTCCAGCCGCACTTTCTAAAAGCCCGGCGCTTTTGATTTTCATCTCGAACCGGAAAATGAAAAAGGATCAATCCTGGGGAGGCGTTTCGGGTCGATTCGAATTCTCGGAACCGATTCCAAAAAACTGGGTCGCCAGCTTGGAAAAATGATCGGAGTTTACCTGGCCTTCCTGATTCACCAAATCAAAATACAAGAGCACTGTCAACAATGAGGCAAAGGGGAAAAATGCCAATGCGGTCAGATACTGTGAGAGGCGCATTGCCCGGTGAACTCCTTCATTTTCGAGGATTGCAGCGATTTGAATCTGGATCTGTTCTGTGTCTTCCGCGGAAAGCAGATCCAGTTCCGGGAGAAAAAGGCGGAAGAGGAGGGCGAAAATGGAAAACTGAATCAGCATGCTCAAGACGACGATGATGAAAACCCTGCCGAACTTTGCCCGGACCAGTTGGAAACTTCGAATCATCGCCTGCATCCCCCGTCTTCCTTCCAAAATGAAAACCGGTTGGGCCAGGCAAAAATAAAACAATGATGAAAGCCATAGGACGACAATGATGATATTAAAAGGGAAAGGCATCACGGTTAATCCCATCACCCCCACGACAAAAAGCAGATATTGCAGGATGGCAACATGAATGGCTCCAAAAAGCAAAGGACCGCCAAAACTTCTCAAAATTCCGGATATTGGGAAAATGCTTCCATGAGCGACGGCAATCATCCCAAGTGCCATGGCGGATTCAAGCACACGCATTGATATGAAAAAAACAACACTTTCGGTTTCAAACCATTGCGCCAATCCTACAATCAAAGACGGAGCCAGTAAAACCACCGTCAGCATCAACATCCCCAATAAGTTTTTTTGGAAGAGTTTGAAACTCAGCTTGAAAAGGGTGGTGACTGTATGAGGATACGTAAAGAGATTCATAAACTTTTTTATACTTCAATTGAATGAAGTGAAACTATACTTCTTCACCTTAGGCATCACAAGTTGATCCCTTTGCATTGAAGCCTCCAACGATCTTTCCAAAAGAATCAAACTTGATTGGCGGAATTCATAAAAACTTGCAGAATCAAAGCACATTGAAGATACTCAAATGCCCTCAGGGTTTCGCTGAAAACCCTATTCAATCCCGGAAAGGTGACCGAGTGGCCGAAGGTGCGTGACTGGAAATCACGTGTGCGGGCAACCGTACCGGGGGTTCGAATCCCTCCCTTTCCGCCAGCACATGATTGGTTAATCCCACCCAAAATCAAAGAAGTTTTTGAACCTTTTTCATTCCTGAAAAAGAATCAGAATAAGTTCTAAATTCTATAGATTAAGATTTCAAACAGAAGTGATTTAGGCGTGATCTTAGCCCTAAATCGAATCAGATTTCGTTTTTTATAAAGAGAAACTAGAAGCAGGGATTTGCTTCTTTAGATAAGATGAGATGAAAAATATATGTGAAAAGGGGGCATTGAAGACTGCCCCCAGAATCAGATGTCAATCAATCAGAACCCAAATCCTACACCTAATCCAATTTCATTGTATTTCAATTTATTTTCTGAACCGCTTTTACGTTTATGTGTTGCGTCCCACATTCTGTAACCTGCCAGCAAATCAACTGGTCCCAGTCCAAAATTAAGATTAAAAAATGTTGTAGATCCTGAAGATGAGTCCAACGTCCCATTAGAGACTCCTCCACCTGTAACAACTCCATAACCTACTGTAAATAAATCAATCGGTGTTAAAGAGACATCAATAGCATTGGTTGTGTAAGTTGTTGAACCATTAGTCCATTTTGCTTTTAAGTCACTTTGCGTGTACCCAGCGCCAAAAAGTCCAAATATACCCCTTACAGAATAGCCTGTAGAAGAAAATTCTGCTGAACTTGAATCTCCAGACCAAGAAGTAGAGAGAGGAATGTGCAGCCTCAGTTTTGCAGCAGATGCTACGCTTCCAAAAAGAAAAATAGTTGTAAAGATTAAAAGTAAAGAACGTTTCATAGAACTCCTTAAT
>OCVP010000096.1_pt1 | contig 39939 bp, 82 predicted proteins | sample 1539171 | NCBI WGS metagenome assembly OCVP01 (sample SAMEA51879418, study PRJEB22527) | metagenome
CAGATCTTATTGGTGAAAAGTCAGGAGCATATGAACGTGCAAGAAAACCAAATAAATTTAAAGAATGGAAGTTAAAACAACCATTGTGGAAACAAGCATTTATAGAAATTTTATTATTAACATTGATAGTATTAGCATTTGAACCATTACTGAACTTGTTAGATATTTCGATGTTACCTTGGAGATGGGACTGGGGTGCTTAAAATAGAGAAATGAAACCAAAAGTAACTATCATTCTTAATAAAAAAGTTTCAGAGGTAAGTGAATCTTGTCCTACTGCTACAACTGATATAGAAGAGAATGCAAAGAATCGAAATTGGACTATAGATAAATTTGCTTATGGACCTCTTAATCCTGATGCACCTGATCCTGGTTTTTGGGAGAAGAAAGCTGAGCTATGGAATAGTGACATTGAGACTGTTAAGACAGCAAGGTGTGGAAATTGTGCAGCGTTTGATCAGACAAATAAAATTATGGAATGCATGATTGATGGTATCAATGAAACTATGGCTGCTGATCCTCAAGATGTTTTAGATAGAGCAAACTTAGGATATTGTCAGTTATTTAAATTCAAATGTGCAGCTACACGTACTTGTGATGCGTGGCTACATGGAGGACCTATTAGGGATTGTTAATTATGCATCAAACTCCAAAGATTAAAAAAATTATTAGTGAATTACATAAAGCATCAAGGACTCATAAAGGTCAGGCTGAAAGACTTGAGAAAATTCTTAAGGTAATTCAAAATGTAGACAAGAAAAAGAAAGATGGCTGATAAAGCGATAGAACCAGGAAAGAAAAGCACAGAAAGGTATTTACCTGAAGCTGCATGGAAAGCCATGTCTAAAGCCGAAAGAAAAAAGACCGACGATAAAAAGAAAAGAGAAAGTAGAAAGGGTAAACAATTTGTTAAAAATACAGCAAAAGCAAGAAAAGCTAGAAAGATGGCTAGTAAAAAAGCTGCTAAGAGTATGAAATAATGGCTGCTCGTATTCCGAGAAAGAAAGGTCAACCTGCAAAAAGTGATAAACACAGTGATCTTTATACTGATGAAGATCCAAAAGGCACTATTAAAGGTCTACAATTTAAAAATAAAAGAGCTGCTGCTTTAAGTGTTGCCAAAATTAAACGCAGTGGTAGATCACATGCCCATAAAACTCAGGCTGCTATAGCTATGGAACAACGAGCTAAGGTTGCAAAGAAATCTGAGGCTGCTAGTGTTTACAGGAAGTTTATTGAGGAACAAAAGAGAAAAACTAAAGCTAAGAATAAGTAAGATTTTATTTTTTATATATAATTAATATATAGGCTGTGGAGTAAGAAGAGGTGTTTCATGATCAATAAGGGGGAAATTTTAGTAATAGATAATTTTATTGATAAAGATTATCAAGAAGAAATAAAAGAGAATCTAATTGGTGATGTTGATTTTCCTTGGTATTACACCGAAGATGTCACATATGCATTTGAGGCAGGTAATCAAGGTCGTCCTTGCCTTTCACACGTTTATGTAGATCATTATGATGATGGATCATGTGAAATTATTAGTGATTTTCATGATTTGTTTTTACCTTTACTAAATAAAGCCTGTGAAGTTTTAGAAGTTTCTAAAGCGAGTGTTGTTCAAGGTAGATCCTTTTTACAATTTCCTTTAAATTTAGATAGTACTGATGATGATACTCCTCATATAGATCTAAGTGAGGGGGATAGACATATTGTTGTTCTATACTATGTAGTCACTAGTGATGGTGATACTGTTATATATAATGAACGAACTGAGTCAGATAACTATACAGTAAAGCAAAAGGTTAGCCCTATACAGGGTAGAGTTGTAATTTTTGATGGAGGTCTATATCACACAGCACAACAGGCTTTAAAAAATATAAGATGCGTTGTGAACTATAATTTAGCTTAAGAATTATGAGTTTGAAGTTCTTCTAATACAGTTAATTTTCTAATTTTAGAGATATCTTTTAATCCATTTGCATCAAACCAAGGTGCATCTTCCCATGAGAATCCTTGACCAAATGTATTATCTGGAGCCATTACGTACCAATGACAAGCTGCATCAGGTACATCAACTGCACATTTTGACCAGTCATCTGACCATTGAGGGACTTGAATCCATAGAGCTGGTGTAGTTTCAGCTAATACTGGTTTAGATATGAATGCAACTGTCAATATAAATATACATACAAAAATTCTAGGTATATATCTAATAGATATCGGCCTACTATAAACCTCCATCACTTCTCCGTAAGATATATTATTTTTCATTTTTTATGCTTTTTTTGGATTTTTTTTACCATGAGCCTTGTAATCCATAGCAAGACCTATAGCTATTGCCTGTTTCCTTTTCTTTACTGTCTTATCTCCTCCTGATTTAAGTTTGCCTGCCTTAAATTCAGACATAACTTTATCCATTTTATGTGGCATTTTTTAAAAAAATTCTTTTATTTATTTTAATTTATCTATTTTTTTTATAACTTTAGTGTAAAGCTTTAATTTAATTCCTTTTTGTTTTAAAACAACCATCTTTGCCATAGTCATCTCCTCACTGTAGAAGATAACAGGTTCTTCCTGTAGGCTTACATCACCGCTCATAGACCTATTTTAGGCTACTACTATAGTTTAACTCTTATATTGTTAATTTTCCTTAATTCTTTTTTAGCTTCACGAACATAAGCCTTTAATACATCCATGTCTAACATTAGATATCCATCCTCTTCATACACTGCTTCAGGTATAATCTGTTGAACTTGTTGTGCTGAAAAACCAGCTCTTAATCTTTGATCACTATCAACTTCAGGTTTGTACCTAAATTGTAATGCTTGTAGTTGTTTTAATTTACCTAAAGCATTAGTTACCCTTACTTTTTTATTAGTACGTCCTTTTGCAATTAATTTTCCATTGTAAGTTCCTTTATCTATTATTAAATCACTCATTTTTGTAATTCCTTTACAAAGTATGCTATCTCAGCTAAATCATCTCTAACTAAATTCATGTTTGTTAGCGGTGAAATATCATATTTTAAGAAGATATCGCACCTTCCCCTTCCACCTCTTCCACCTCTTCTTCCACCTCTTCCTACTCCGCCTCTTCTTCCACCTCTTCCTACTCCGCCTCTTCCTCTTGATCCAGCTGAGGAAGAACCACCTCTTCTACCTCCTCTTCCACCAGTGCCACTACCTCTAGATCCTCCACTACCTCTAGATCCTCCACTACCTCTAGATCCTCCTCTACTACTGCTACCTGTTCCTCCTGTAGATCCTCCTCTTCTACCTCCTCTTCCAGTTGATTTAGATTTAGATTTCTTAGCTGTTGTTGCTTTTGATTTTGCTTTTGAAGGTGTACTCTTCTTAGAAGGAGAGGGTGAACTCTTTTTCGAGGTTGTTGGACTGCTAAATCCTTTTGCTTTTTCTTCTTTCTTTGCCTTAAATGCTTCACTTCTTTCTTTAGCTTTTTGTCGCATTGATCTTTCATTTTCAGCTTTGACTTGGCTTATTGTTTTACCATCTATCTTTCTGTTAACCGCAGAAGCTTGTGCCCTAGCAGTACTACTTTGATTTGTTGCGACAGCTCGCCCATCTTTAATAGATACGTTTGGATTTCTTTTAGCTATTGCTTGTGCTTCAGACATTCTCTTTGCATCAGCTGCTCTCTTAGCTGCTATATTTGCTGCTGCCTGTTGTCTACCTTTCTCACTGATTCCAAAAGAGCCCTCTTTTAAATTAGTACCTGAAGGAATACCTGTAGCTTCAGCTGCTTTTATACCTCTGTTAATTGCTGCTTGATCTCTTCCTTCTTTACTTATTCCAAATGATCCTGCAGGAACTGAACTTTTAGCAGGAGCTTCACTAGCTGATGCTGCTTGTGTACCTGTTACTGCACCAATTACGCTTCCAGTAAAGTCAGTTACTCTTTGTCCTAAAGATTTTTTTTCCTCTTTTGGAGCTTGATTTATTTGATTATTAATTGTTTGATTATTAATTGAACCATCCTGTGGATTAAAAGTACCATCTTTTATATCCAGTCGCATGTTATCTCTCAAATAATATTTAAATGTAGGAGATAGAGTTCTAGGGTATTTTATACCAAGTGCCTTCATATAAGCTTTAAAATTAGCATCTTCGGAAGCATCAGCAATTCTACCAACCTCACCTACACTTGTTTGTTTTGTAGCTGAATCTTCAACATTCGCACTGGCTTGTTTTGTAAATGAATCTCCAACATCAAGACCTGATAAGTCTGATGAAGCTACCTTCACATCTTGAGTAGTACTAAAGAAATTTGGTCTTCTTATTTCTGTTTGAATATCTTTTTGTACCCTATCAACTGGCATGTTCTGCCTTAATGTTCTAATTTCTCCTGGACTCATCTTAAATCGTTCAGGATTAGCTAACATCCTTGTAGCCTGTTCTGGACTTACAAAACCTCTACTTTCGCCTGCATCTACATATCCTCCATAACTACCACTTGACATTGAACTTGCAACTTTCTTTTCGCCAGCCATTCTTGCTCTTTTCTTTGCTTCTTTACCTGCAGAAACTATCCCTACTCCTTCAGAAATCGCCACGGCTTACTAAAAACTAAATACTTATAAGAACTATTCTATCTTTCCCTAACAGTCAAATACTCTAAGATCCTTTCTAAACTCATTTAAACCTCGTTCCATACATAAGAGTTTGAATTCACTTATAGACATAAGATGATTAACTAATCCTTCTTCTTTTAATTCTGTCAGCATGTCTTTCCATTGAAGCATATCCTCATTAGAAAATAGTGGGAAAGCAGGTGTAATCACAACTTTCATGCAGGAGTTAATGGTTTTACCTATTGTAACCTTACTTTTCGTTTTGAAGCAATAATAATTTCTTAATATCAGAATCGTTAGCTTCTATGAGACTAGTAATCATTTTTAATTTCTTTTCAGCATTGAGAGCTCTTTGACTCCAATAAACCAAGTGCCTATTAGTATTATCTAATTCTGTTTCCAAAGCGGTTTGAAATAGAGTAGAAGGGCTAATCTGTTTACCTGATGCTTTCCATCTCTTATGTAGTTCTCTTGGAACAGAAACACTTACTACCTCTGCCATGTATTTGTGCAAATATCTACTTCAAGATAGCATTAAATGTTATTAACCACCACTTTTGACAGATATTTTGATTTCTTCTGTTAATAAAACTGGTATTGGTTCACTTACTGTAAGACTTGTAGTCACTCGAACTCCATTAGCGAAGCTTTCAGCCTCATCCATAGATTTAAATTGTGGAGCATGAGATCCTATCTTGTCGTTGTAAACAAAAACTACGTATCCTGTTACGGGAAATGTCATTTAGTACAAATACTTATTTATCAGAAGATAACCCGAATTAGAAAAATTTCAACCTATATAAAATGGCCCTGACTTGTAAAGAGTATCAGGTTGAGCAGCTACAGTTTCATCTGCTTCTATATGATTCGTTACCTTAATTACTTGACTTAACTGACTGCCTTTAGCTTTTGATAGTACTGCCCATGCGAGTTGTTTACCTTGAATTCTGTCGTCATTCATAATCTATTTTCCTTGTTTGCGTAATTTATTATGCAGTAAAGATACTTGCATTGTACAAATATTTGTACATGAAAAAACCATTGCTATGACTAAGCTCTGGATACTTAATCTAGCAATGGTCTAGGGTTTTGTCTAGGGTAATTCTTAAGATTTAAAAAGTGTTAAGAAAATCATCATCAAAGTTATCATCTCCTAATAAAGCAGACCCTAAAGCTGCTCCAAATTTAATATTTCCTCTTGAAATAGAATTTTCTACTTGATGACGTAGCATTTCTTTGTAAATAACAGAGTCATCTTGGACTCCAGATACAAAATCAAACATGGTGTTTAAGTTAAAGTGTTTCCTTATGATACATCAAAAGATGAAGATTCGAAACCTATAGGTAACTCAGTATCTTTTTTATCTGTAATAAAATGAGTTCTTATTCCACAAAGCAGTTCAATAGTTTGATCAAGATTTAGTTCCTGTTCACCATGTATCTTTTCTATAAAAAGTGGATCTTCTCTAAGGTCATCTATATGTTTTAAAACTGTGTCAACTTTCCTAAGAATGTTTGAGTGATGTTTTTTTATGTCAGTTTTTTCTTTTAATTTCATGATAAATGCAGTATGAAGGTTCATACACTAGTGTAGCTACTTCATTAAAGCACTTCTAATTTTTATTTCAAATATCTAAATATCTGTTTGAGCTATGTTTTGTTCTCTTCTAACAGGAGTTTTCATACCTATTCGATCAAAAAAATCTCCAAATGATCCACCTGCCATTCTTCTATTTCGTCTACTTATGGGTCTTGGTCTACGTATTGGGTCACTATGAATCCTATCGCCAGGTTTTGGTCTAGTACCTCCAAATAATCCAGATAATTCTGGTCGTGTGCCATCAGGTCTTTCGCCAGGTCTTGGTCTTGGTGGAGGAGGTGCAGGTATTTCACCACGAGGTCCTCTAGGAGGTCTAGGAGGAAATCTTGTAGGATCAGCTCCAAATGGAGTCCTAGGATCTCTAGGATCTATAGGTCCTCTAGGAGGTCTAGGATCTCTAGGTCCGCCAAAAGGTCCTCTCGGACCGCCAGTTGGAAATGGAGGTCTAGGTCGTCTAATTGGTCTACCAAAAAAATCTTTTCTTACTTCCCTTCTTCTTCTTCGTGGTGATTCACGGAAACTGTCACCTTGAATATCTCTTTCTCTTCTTCTTCTTTCTTTAAATTCTTCTCTTTCTCTCATTCTTTCTTTAAATTCTGGAGTAAACATTGGAATGCGACTTGCTGATCGCTCTTGAGCAGGACTCCTAAAAAATGAAGGTCTAGTAACTGGATCATCTGCTATAGGCATACGCTCTCTTTCATCTTCTCTTGTAGGTCTTGTACCAGTTGGAGTATTAACTACATTTGGAGCTGTCCTTCTTGCACCCATTTTGCTAAATCAGATTTTCTTCAATTCTACTTTACCTTCAACTTATAAATATTTACTATTGATTTGTAAATTTATCTACTGTTTTTTGTCTGTCTTGCTTTTTGGTAAACATTTCAGCTATTTTTCGACCATCATCAGAATCAGGCAATGATTGAATATAAATATCTCTCTCTATTTCTCTTGCATCATCCATTTTAATTGCTTCTGCTTTAGCTAATTCTAATAATCTTTTTTTTGTGTCATCGTAATCAGTGTCTTTATTTACTTTTGTAGGTTTAAAATCGTTTTTAGTGCTTTCTTCTTCTTTTTGATTTTCTTTATCAAAAGAATCCCCTACAAAGGGGTTACTTTTAAAACTAGCTTTACCTCTTGAGCCAATTGAATAGGTAGGAAATCGAATAGGACTTCCAGCAAATCTACCACTCCCCTGAAGTTTATTACCTTCAGAGTTTGAGCTCATCATTTTTCCTAATTGCTTGGATGCACCCATTTATTTAAACAAACTTTTTATTATTCTAATCTTCCTTCTCCTCAACCTTAAATACCAACAGCTCTTCTCCTGGTTCAATGTCTCTTATCTCAGGATGAATGTTTCTCAATGGTTTTCTGACTTCATTTAAAGTTATGGTCATCATTCTCCACATGAATGCAAAAGTACCACCTGAAATGACAGCGAAGCAGAAGAAGTAAAGGAGAATTGAAAGGTCGTTCATTTGGTCTTTCGCACGTAATTATATTTTAACTTGGCTTATGGCTTTAAATTCTAAATATAACTTTATTAGTCGGATAAAGTTAATCACGTACACCACATAGGTAACACACAATGTCCACCAACATATACTCTGTAGAAGCAGAGATAACAAGAAACGTAGTAGTCGAGGTCGAAGCTACTTCTATGGAAGAAGCAAAAGATCTAGTTGCTGCTGATCCTGATGGTTATGACACCAAAAAAGATGATCGGACAGTATCTATAGGATCTACTACTTGGTCAGAAGTTGAAGCTTTATAAGTAGTTTGAAAAAACGAAAGTAAAACAGCCGAAACGAAAGTAAATTAGTGGGGGTTATAAATTCTCATGAGGATAATAACCCCTGCTATACCTACAATTATTAGTAATCCGATTAGTAAAATCATAAATTTTCTGCAATTTTTTAATTATAGGCTTTATACCCCCTCTCAGATTCGCCTGTAAAGGGTATGAAAAAATGGCTGAAGGTGTTTATACCTGTTCCCAAAGCCTAAATTCTTTCTCTTTTCGTTTTTCTAAATATGTTCTACCATCTAAATCTTCAATTAATTCTAGTAAAACTTTTCTATAAAATTCTTTTTTCTTTTCTTTAGACGTTTTACCTAAGTCCTGTTTGTCAGGTTCGATAATTTCATGGGTAACAAATTTAAAACCACACTCGCAGGTTCTGATTCTCCTTTGAGTGTGGCTGTATTCTATAAATTTTGTGGCACTTGCCTTTGCTTTCCTTTTACATTTTGGACACTTCATTTTCTAATTCAATCCTATGTTGAGAGACTAATGATGGGCTGCTTTGGTGATCCCATAAAACCTGGTAATGTGGGATCTTAGCTCCACAACTGTTTTGTTTGAGAGTAACTTCTTTAATAACTCCTTTCCTGATCTTTGCTGATACATATTTGCCATTAATCATTACATGGCGGTTGGAAGTTTTAAGCACTTGTCTGATTCTTACACGATCATTTACTTTGTACTTTGGTTGTGAAGGTACTGTCATAATAATTGGAGGGGAGGACTTACAAGGTCATATACTTAATAATAGCCATGAAAGGTTAAACACGAAACCTAGGTATCACTATTACTCTTCGATGAGAACCTAATATCCAAGTGAAACATCGGGCAATCTACCGCATGACCCGTGCAGTAGCGATAATCCACTAAGGCAGTATATAGAAATGCAAGACTTAATTTTTTGCACCCTATGCCCCCTTTTTAAAACGGTGTTTCAGAATTATCTAAAGAATCTAAATCGCCATATTTTTTCTTTTTTCTAGCAATTTCTGAAAAATTTCTAAATAAATAATCTCCTTCTGATTCTCTAGCACTATCCCAAGATCCTACTTGATCAATACTAGTTAGAAGACTAACCATCTTTACCATTCCTCCTGTAGATCTTGTTTGTTCTTTTAAATTTTCTTCTTTTCTTGCATCTAATCTATCTTGTTCTAAACAACTCATAACTTTAGAAAAAATAAATGCACGATCGTTTGGAGATATAGATTGAGTTAGTATTGGTTTTGCTTGTCTAACATAATCTCTAGCCTGTTGGATGCTGACATTATATTTAGATGCAAGTTTCTTGCTAATGTCCATAGCTCTTTTACCTTTAGCTAGTTCATCAGCTGCGAAATTCACTCGCTCCTGGATTTGTTCGTTAGTTGATCTGTTTGTTGTCATGATACCTCTTGTGGTTGTGGTGTGGGCATTGGGCAAAATCCATCTTCGCATTTTTCAAAGATGTCTTTTGGTTTTGTCTTTTCGTATTCGATTTTTGCTTCTTCAGTAGAGATGATCTCACATCTAATAATCTTTGCTTCATCTCCATGTTTTGGAAACAAAGTAGATAATGCTGATCTAGCTCCATAAGAAGCACCATCAAGATCTTTATAGACCCCGACTATCTCCTGTACATTATCCCCACAGCTGGAGAATACTATATAAGAAAATTCTTTTTTAGTCATGAGGATATGAAGGAGTAAAAGTCCAATGAGTATGTTTCATAGCTAGATACTGTACAGCATCAGTTAATGGAATGACAGTCCAACCAACATCTTTTCTAAAGACCATAACTTTTCCCCACGGATCTGTATCCGCAGTTGTAGGTAATGAGTCTTCATTTAATAAAAATGTGTTTTCAGGTAAAGTTGGTTTAAGTTTCATTTTTTTAACGGTACATAACCTTTGGTGTATTCACTCATTTCATCTATATATTTAGTTATAGAGATAAAGTGAAAGTTTACGTTAGCTCTCTGAACTACAGCTTCTTGAAAATCCTTTTGATTATCATAATCATCTGGAGTCAAAGCTGTAGCTGAGATTAGTTTTTTAGCGTCAGAGATATGTTTTCTAGCTTGCCAAAGATTTTCGGCTAAGTCTTTTACATCTCTTGGTGCAGTTGCATTGAAGTTTGGTGCTGGGTTCATAATAACTTCTTCGGTGGTGGCGGACAGAATGTCGTACTCCTTTAATAGTTGTTCGCATTCTTGATCAGTAAAGCTAAAGATTTCAGTTAGTTGAAAGACCGCATCGTCATATGTCCATTTAATTAGATCACTAAAACAATGGCTAATGATTTTGTCTGCATCTTTCTTAGGCATCTTTTCAGATAGTAACCTCCTGAGAAGTTTCTCGTCTGATTTGTCTCCCTCTGTCTGAACGTAACTCATCAAGTTCTTCTTTAGTAAACTCATATTCATCTTGCAGCCAATAATCAAATTTGCAAGACCATTGTTGTGGTGTGTTACAGGATCGATACTGACTTTGTCTATTAACATAATCACCAAAGACAGGTTGAAGTTCTGACATCTTGCCTTTCATTCTTTTTATTTTTGCAAGAAATCCAGGGCCACCTTTAAGTTTCTCTAACTCCCTAGCAGTTAACCATCTTTTGTGGTGTATGTCATGGGCTGAGTAGATGTCGTATAGCTCTATGGCTAGTTCTAAGTATTCAGATTGAAGCATTTGATTCCATCTCCTTTAATTGATTTTTTAATTTAAGTTTGATTGTTTTTAATTCTTTAGTTCTTGCACCCAGTTGGAAGAAAGTTATTGTATTGATTAGCTGTTTAAGTTCAGCTTTGGTCAGATCATTTTTACTCATGCACCTCCAGAATTTAAATATTTTTTAAATAAATTGATGATTTCTATTAAATTTTCATCATCAAAGATCTTTGAATTGTAAGAACTTTCTAGCTCTTCAATTACTTTTTCCATTTGTTTTTTAGATAGTTCCATTAGTCTTTACCCTCACTTAAACTATCAAAGTTAGTAATTCGATCTACGAATTCCTCTATCTCTTTCATAGCTGCTTGTTTGTTTACTTCAGCTACTACTATTTGTGAAGGGAACTCAGAAGAGCGTGGGACACAAGTGAATGCTTTATCTAAATGCTCCTCCAGATATTCATAATCTGAATCTGTTTTGCAGATATCATTCCTTAAAAAGAAAGCAAAATCTACAGTTAAATTATTGATTTTTTCAATAATTTTTCTTCTTTTATCAGTCATTGGATTCCTCCTCATAGTTAACGTGTATTTCATAGCTAAAAGAACATGGACTAACTTCCATATCAGCTAAGTGATCTCTGATCATGTCAGATATATATTCTTTATCTGCTTTGTCTAATTTTTCATTAAAGTATTTAATTGTTTTCATTACTCAACCTCCTGAACAGGTATAACTACAAATCTTCTGAATCCTTCTTTAGCATTATTGAATTTGTTTGTCCAATTTGTTGCTGTAGTTTTAGCTTTTGCATAACTACCTGTGTAGCAAAAACCTAATACAGTATCTTTACTAGTACAGGCAACTGCATACTTGTGATTCTTATTAGATAAGAAGCTATGATATTTTCCATTTGGAAGAGTGTAATACAATCTTCTTTTTATAGGTTGTTTAGTTTTTAATCCTAATTTTGCATAAGCATCAGCAACATCATTTACTGATTTAATTTCATTTATTGGTATCTCTTTTGATTTACCATTGTATTCAAAAATAACTGTTGTCATTGTAATTGTGAAAATAAAGTGAATAAAAGAAAGAGGTTTGAAAAATCTCCAAACCTCCTGAAATGACTAAGGTCTGTATAAAACCACAGTCTTTTTAGATGATTGGATGGTAGCAATCTCTGCTAACACTTCTGCATCCTTTTTGTTTTTGATTAGCTTAGTTTCCTTAGCATGAGCTTCTATGCGTGTCTGTAGCTTTGGGCTATAGGTGTAGGTAACAGAAGTTCTGAAACCTGCATAGAGTTTGTCGTCTTGTGAGTGATGGATCTCAGGAACATCTCCATCTTCTTGATAAAGAAGTAAATCTCTTCTAAGAATAGATTTGAGTGACTTCTCTTCATTTTCTAACTCATCTTTGAGAGACTTGATCTCTGACAACCTAGTTAACATTTCATCATGTTCATTAGTTGGATCAAATTCTTCTCTTACTAATCTTGTTCCAGATATTGAAGATACACTTCTTTTGGAAGTAATACCTGCTATCTGTCTAACAATTTGTTTAGCACTTTGAGTGTTCTTTGATGTCTGACTTTTGGTCATGGTCTTAAGTAGTAGTGTGTACATAGATCAGTTTAAGGACGTAATCATTTAGGTCACATTTAAATTACCACGAGGTGAGGTAAATGTCTATATTTTTATTCCTCTTAGTTTTAAATATTCAAGAAGATTTTCAGCTTCAAGTGCTAATTTTTTATCTCCACAATTTTTTTGTTTAATTAATTCATAAATAACTGTTTTATCAGTTTTAGCTCTCTCTAATATATGTGGATAGCATTCTTCTATTAGTTGATAAATTAAAGCTATCGCTTCATCTGTTTTACCTTGTTCATTAAAGGTAACTGCAAGTTTAGAAAGTGTCAGTAAATAGTTAGGATCGAACTGTTTCATAGTAAAAGTGGGGGTTAGGGTTATACCAAAGCTATGCGTTTGGCTTGTCTGAGGCGATCGTGGAGGGAGCAAAATCCAGGAGGAGACTAGTTTTAGGTCATTTTTGCCTAGTATTAGTCCGAGGTGGTAGATCGACCCAGTGTTTTACATGATCTTGTTTTAGTTCGGTTTCAGCTATCTCCCACTCCTCTGTCCATTCTTCAACATCTTTAAAACCGTTGACATTGGCATGGAGTTTTTCGTTAGCTTCATCTTCAGAGTTAGCTTTTACTTCTTTAATAAAGTAAACAGTTTCTCGACAAGTGATTCTATAAGTGTTCATAACCAATCAACCTCCTTACTAATATCTTCAACAGTAACCACTAATCCAAGTCCATCATCATCCATTGCTTTTTCAAGGTTGCATCTTTCATCATTGTGATACCAGAAAACATCTCCTTCTCTATTCTCATGCCATTGTTTAGCTTCTTCAAGAGTATTGAAAGAGATCTCTCCTGTTCTGATTTCTTTAATTCGTATGATGTACATAATTAACTCCACATATCGTTAGCAGACCTTGCAGCTGCTTTGTTAATAATCTTTCTAGTAAGACCTAACTGAAAGTTATCAAGATCGTCATGAGCCTTGTCTAGAACCCATCCACAATCCTCCATTAGTTCATCATCAGGTAGTTGATCATAAATGCAAGGAATACCATCATCCCCCATGTATGTAAGAATTTCACATCTATGTAAAATCTTTTCTCTAGTTTTTGAATCCATTTAAAATGCTCCTTAGTTTTTGAATAAATAGTTTAAGTTTGTTTCTTTTAATTTTTGGAGTGATCATTTGTTTTTCTCCAATTTAAGTTCTTTGTATGCATCCTCAATGGTTTTTTCAATTTGTTTACCAGTAAGAATAATGTAGCCATTGACTAAATCTTTATCGATGACTTTATACTTTTTGTTTGGTTCTAGTTTCATTGTTAAAAGTCTGTAAGGTTTCCACGACCATCAAGAGATATAAGAAGGTCAACGCATTCTGTAGGGCTTCCTCCAGAAAGTACATATTCATTTATGTCATTGTTATACCTATCGTTCTCTACGCTCCTTTTGGTACGCATTAAGAAAGGATCTCCTGTTATCTTAATTAGTTCTGATAATTCTTTTAAAACATCAGATTTAAATTCAGTAAATTCTTTGTTCATAATTAATACCTCATTACTGGTATGGTTGATTGCTCCGCACCACAATGATAAAGAGAGCCAGCCGAATTCCCCTCGTCATCTGACATTGGAAAAATTGAAGTACCATCATCTAAAACTAGAATTACTGGTTGATAATCCCAATAGGATTCATCAGCTTCTTCTTTGGTCATCCATCGTACTTCTACGATTGTTCTTCCTACTAATTGTTTGGAAATTTTTTCTTCCCAAGTTAATTTTTTTGATTTTGTTTTAGGCATTAATTAGCTCCTGAGATAATTTTCTTTTGATTGAATGAAAGAGTTTTCTGTCGTCATGACTGTAGTTTCTTACGTCACAATAGAACCACGCATCAAACATAAATAGTTTGAGAAATACTAGTTCTTCTTTAGTTAAATTCATTCTTCATCCTCCTTACCCATCTCTAATAGATCAGCAATCTCATTCATAACAGTTTCTGTAGAACTATCCCATCGATCTCGACCCCACCATAAAGAATCAATTAAATCAATTAATTTCTTGCCATCTTTATCGCAAGTAAATGTTCCTTTTTCATTTGTTGATTTAATAAGCATTTATCTCATAGCCTCCATATAAGATCCCTCCTCTACATTCGCCCAAAGGACTAGGAAGGCTTGTAACCAATCTTTTTGATACTTTGTTATCTGATATTTATTAGAGGCATAATTAATGTCCCCTGCAGATAGATAGCCTCCATTAATGTGTTTAGGCATATCATTTTTTATACAGAAATCATTATAGATTTCTCTTAGAAAATCATGTTGAGTCATGACAATAGTAGTTGTTGTAATGTGTGCATTAATCAGTTTAAGGACTTGATTAGGTCGCTCCAGATTTTAGTTACTTACGTTATCTTCATGAAAGAAATCATCTTCATCTACGTAAGTACATTCCCTACAGGCATAGCCTTCTCTTACTCCAATAGGTTTGCCATCATCATCTAATAGATCAGCATCGGCAGGGATTCTGTCAACAAATAACATATCAGAATGACCATAGGCGGTGCTTCTTCCACAATGGACACAAGTGTCTCCTATGTTGATGTGTTTCCAAGTTGATGTAGTCATTGTGCAGCCTCCTCAAAGCGTTTGTATACAATTTCTGCTAATGCTTTATCAGCATCTTTTAATGATGGAAAGAAGGTCATATTATTATGCCTAACTAACTCTCCATCCTCATCCCTAATCACATACTTTGTAGGTATGGTTTCGCAAGTCATTTTATATATCTGATATTTCTCAGATATGCTTTCAATGATTGAATCATTAATTAAATCTTCCATTAAATTTCTCCGAATTGATGTTTAAGATCGTCTTCAATCTGATCAAGTTGATCTTTATTAAAGGCACTTACAAGTGAATCTAAAACTCTGTAGAAAGAAGTATTATTCCTTTCATAAAGCCTACATAACTTGATATAAACCTTAGTTTGTTGATCATAGTTTTTCATTTAGAATTCTCCTTTAATTTTTGTTTGAAAATTTCCATAAATTTGCCCAAAGTAATTTGACCATTATCAAATTTATTTATAACTTTGTGACCCACAATATTTACTATTTGAGTGTAAGTATATTTTTTATTCATTGTTCTCATTCCCCCAACATAAATAGCAAGAACCAAAGTCATACAATTGACCTTCCATAGATACTGACCAACGACTCTTAGCAGTTTCTTTATTCATAAATTCTTTTAGATTATCTATGTCTTCTTGAGTATTAGTTTTAGGGTCGCTGTAGTAGGCACAAATCTTATCAAATGTTTCTTCATTGAATAAAGGTGCATAGAACCCATTCCATCTTTGCTGAGGGTTATACCATCCCTCAAATGAGGGTGGCATATCATCAACTCTATTAGGGCATGGTAAATAAAATAATCCTCTTTCCATTAGCATTCCTCCTCGTAGCGATCTATAACTTTTTGACATTTAGAAATCATTAATCTTTCCCAAGATAATTCTTGACCCCAAACAACCATTTTTTCAGCGTCTATAGTAGATCTAGCTTCGGGATCTCTATAAATTGAATTGTATGATTTTTGTTCTTTCTCAACTTCTCTTTCTTTTTCAGCTAAAAGAGTGTTGATGTATTGTGCTAATTCTTTATCCATTAGAGTGACCCCCATTGTTGTGCCATCGCATTAGCAACTCCATGAAAAGTCTTAGAGCGTTCAATAGCTCTAGTAGGACTTGGAGCTAGATAATATAATTTATTTAATTCTTTTTCAGAAACTTTAGAAATATCAACCATATCTGTTGGAACTAATTTAGGTAATCCTTTTAACCATAAACCAGTCTTTTTCCTTTGCTTCTCACCAAACCAATAGGGCTGAATGTAAGAAGGTTTACCTAATTTTGATTTAGTAGATAAAACTCCAACAGGATTTTCTATAGCTATTCTTGGGCAATCTGCATCCCATATAGCTTCAACAAAATCTATAGCAGCTTGCTGTCTACCATCTGCAATTTTTTCGGGGAAATATTTAGCTCCCGAAATTGCTAAATGTGTACATGGGGGAAAAGCAATTATCATGTCCCATTTTTCAGACTTGATAACCTTTAATAGATCATCTTGTATATGGTACTTGCTAGGGTTCTCAGTACATGGAAGTAGGTCACATGACCATGCGTCATGCCCTACCCCCCTAAAGGCTTCTCTGACCCTACCCGATTCCTCGCATCCGATCAAAATTTTCATGTGTTCGTAGTCTCCTATGAATAGAATTTGTTTGTGTGTGTTTAGGTCGGTGTAACCTTGAAATTAAATTACCACATAATGAGGTAAATGTCTAATTTTTTTTAAAGATAAAAATATTAGAAAAAATCTCAGGCAGCCCCCTCCAGAAGGCACCAGACTCCCTCCAGAAATTGGAAAAATTTTGAGATTATTTTGGGCTATCCCTGTTAACTCGGTCTATCCTCAGTCATTTCTATTTTTAAATCAAATAGTGGAGTTTGACCTCTTTGCTTATGCTTATAAAAGGTAACTTCATACCCCTTAGATCTCGCATAGGTAACTAGTAGGTCATGCACCTCATTAATATTGGATGCACCTCCGCAGACATTGAAGCGGATTTTTTGAGGTTTAGTAATTTTGTAGTCAGTCATTTAGTAATCCCAACTAGATAAGCACTCGCACCCATACCCCAAGTGGAACGCCTCTACAATTTCGTAGACTTCGGGTTCTACTTGAGAACTAAAATTAAAATCAAACTTAGATTTATAATTTTCTAAATCTTTTAAAGTTGGCATATCCTCTGAATACAAAAACACCTCATGAGATATTAAATAAATATCTTTATTAGTGTCTTTATATTCAATCTCTATAAATAGAGTCGGGATAGTAGCGTTTATGCATTGTTTACCATAGTAAAAAACATTATCAATAATTTTTTCTACATAAGGTTTTAATTCTCCATTATCAGTTACTAATTCCTTTTTAAAAGCTTTATCTAACTTTGTAGGTGTGCTTTTAATTGTGGCATTAGTACTAATAATATAAAAATCATTAGACATAATTAATTAAATAATTGGACATGAGAAAGCTTTATAAGCCTCTCAGAATGCCTTAAATACTGTTAAAGGTATAAAGGCATTAAGCGAGGATTAATAAAGTTTTAAAACTCTTCTATTCTTCTTATTTCAAATAATTCTTTAAATATCAAATCTTCCGTTTCAATGTCTACTAAACCATTTTTGATAATAGATTTTAGTTTAGATGTACTAAAATTTTGAATTTCAGAATGTGTGAAAGTTTCCATAATAAATAAAATAAATTGATTAATTTTTAAAAATATAGAGGCTATTTTTTAAGCCTCTATTAATACATATTTAGATGTTGACCCGTGAGCATTTATAACAACGTCACGCTTTGACCCATTACATAAGGAACATAAACTACAACTAGTTTTTTGACCCATTTCTATAGATGCTGGGCAATTAATAAATAATTTCTTATCTATTTTTGTATCCTTATGTTTTACATAAAAACATTTGAAGCCTAATCCACTTGCAAGTAAATAGTCGTTAAAGCTATCGCATGAAGCTTGAACAATCCCCTTATATTGCTGAGCAAAATTTGATCTCCATTGATGGGTATAACCCGTATGGTTTTTACATACTTTTAATAGTGGTTCCCATACTGATAAATTAACTACAGTTGGATCCCCAGCACTTCCGAGCCTTAAAGACCTACCTTTAACTAGTTCTAAGTCAGACTTTTTAAAATAATCGTATCTATTATTCTTGTATGACTTCCAAACTTGCAAAGGTGCTTGAAACCACTTGACATAACAAGAATTATTATTATATCCAGCGTGGGGACAATTTCCGCAAACTGATTTATTTAAACCGTTTTTATGTGAAGTATTTGGGGCATGATCTTTTAATAATATCCACGTTTGAAGCATATCCCCAGTCTTTTTATTAGATGTTTTGTTATCTAAACCAGTAATAATAACTACGATATCTTTATTATCTATATTCGATTTTCCCTCGAACAAAATACGTCCGTTAGTGTTGAATTGTTTAGTCATTTTGTTTAAACCTATTAAATGAAGTTTTATATGAAAATAGAGTTTAAATACTCTATAAAAGTATATTAGCAAACTTATGTAAGTTTTTCGAGAATTATTAATATAAGCATAAAATCATTATCAACAAGTTTTTCCACAAATAGAACTACAAATATTAAGGCGACAAAGGAGCCATAAAAGACAAATTTTGTAACGATATGGAGCTAAAAACAGGGTAAAATGTCAATATTTTGTAACAATTCGGCCAGATTTGGGTCATTTTGTAACAATATTTCAATTTGCCAGGACTTGTAACAATTTTTTGTAATAATTCGGCTTAAATATCGGGGATTTTGTAACAATCGGTCACAAACTGTAACAATTGCCCCTTTTGTTACTATATATTTCTTTTTTTTGTTTACGCAATGTAACAATTTACGGCTTCGCCTGATGTCTCACAATTTTTTTACCCCAAAATCACCCTTTTTAAGGCTCGATAGGGGGCGGAATGTATAGAACTTAAAATTATGTCTATAGATCTATAAAAGTTATAAAGATGCCTGTTTCTCCACGAGATTTCGAGCTATATTCCCGTATGACTGGTACACCAATGCCTATGGATGCTCAACAACGCATGCAAATGGCTCCAGAAGTGTTCCAATTTTCAAGAAATTTTGCAAAAAAACCAAATATTTTAGAAAAAACAGGTAATTTAGTAAAAAATATCGGAAAAACTACTCTTATGGGGGCAGCAGGGTTAGCAGCAGCACCTGCTTTTGTAGAACAACAAGGAACTACAGCTGATAATTACGAACAAGACCGAGTAGAGAATCAAACTGGATCAAATCAAATAATGAGAAGTGGTATTCAGCAAGTAGAGTTAGAAAATAATAAAACTATTTCTAAAGATGTAGGGGAAAAACAAGATTTTGAGTCTTCTACACCTAATAAACCTGAAGAGGTGTTTGATGCAACTCCTAAAAAGAGTGAGAAACAGATTTTATCTGAAATGAAGCAGTATGAGGAGCAAGCTGGACTAAATAGAATAGGAGGTCCTGCAAATGTTTCTGAAAAAGTACAAGAATTTTTAAAAGAAGGTAAAGTTAGCCCAATTTTATTTGCTGCAATGCAAAATAGAGGTAAGGAAGAGGAATTAGTAGGTACTTCTTTCCCTATTGCATCACAAATAACAGATAATCCACAAATTGCTTTAGATGGAGGACAAAGTACAAGAGCACAGTCTAGAGAATTTATTAAAGAGACAGAACCTATTGGTGGTATACCTACAAATGTTGATCCTTCAACACTTACACCTGAAGTTAAAAATGTTCTAAGTAACATTGCTCAAGGTATGGCGACAATACCTTTAGCAAAACAAATAGATGCTGCTAAAAAGATTGTAGAGAGAAGAGGTTCTAATGAAACTAAGTTAATAGTAGATAATAGAAGTCCTAATGAAGTATTTGGAAAAGAAAGTAAAGATAGAGATTTAATTGCTGCTGTAAAAGAAGGTATACCGCTAAAAGATAGAGAAGCTGCAAAATCAAGGCTAGAACAGAAAACAGCAGCAAAACAAAGACAAAAGGGTATTAAATCCGCTTTAACTGAAAAATACTATCCTGAAGGTGTAGCAAGAACTGATCTACAAGTTGGAGGAATGAAAGATAGAAAAACAGGTCTTGGAAGATCTGTAGGTATTTCATATACTCCAATGAATGGAGATACAAAAGTTGGTTTTAATATTATGCCTGATCCTACAAAACCATCAGAAGTAAAGACATATGATTTTAAGGCAGATCAAGATACTGTGGAGTCAATGAAGGTTGATGATAAATTTAGTAAATTGTTTAACTTAGCTACTAAAAGAAAAGAAGGGTTTAGTAGTTATGAAACGTAACCTTTGCTAGATTTAAAGTATTAACAACAAAATCATGACTAAATTTTTACTTCCAATCGCAATCAACGTGATAAACAAAGCGGTTGACAAAATTCCTGAAGATCTTGATGATTTATTAAAAAAATTCGTCGTTTCTTTATTAAAAAAAGCTGCTGCCAAAACTGGTAACAAAGTAGATGACTTACTAGTTCAACAACTGGAGAAAGCTCTATTTGATTCCTAATTATGGTTAAACTTGTAAACCTAAACAGAAGATTAAAAACTCCAGCTGACAAGGTTGCTTTCCAAGGTAAGACCCCTGCAAATAAGACCACTGGTCCTAACACTACAGGGGCTTTGCAAGATCCTTGGAGAGGTACTCTTGATAATAATCCTTTAAATGATGATTTTTATCAGAGTGCTTATACATTCCAAAGTCAGGTTCCCGAAGTGCAGGAACGTCTTGAAGGTTTACAGTTTGAATATACTAACGCTTTTGAGCCTGGAAATAATGAATTTGCTAGAAATTTTTTAGACAAATACACTGCAGCTAGGGGAGGATTTGACAGTGCAGAAGATAAAGGTTTGATTGAGGGCGATAGAATAGTAAGACCAGAGAATTTAGCTCAACTGTCTGCACAACCAGCAACTGGTGGTAGTGCTATCCAAGATCCAAACGTAGCTGGTAAATTCCCAAGTCAAGAGGTAAACGTCTAATGAGTGCAGCAACAAAACTTTTAACCGTAGCTGGAGGAAAATTAGGTGCCTATTTAGATGAAGCTCTAAAATTAGGTGGAAATGTAGGACAACAAATAGCGACTTCTGCTTTGAAAGCAGGTAAATCTAAATTTGCACCACAATTTGTAGATGCAGCAACAACAGAAGTCCCAAAATTATTACGAGAAGGTGCAAAATCTCCAATTCCATTAGCTGGTAAGTTAGCAGGACAAGCGGTAGTTGGAGGTGGTTTACTTTATGGAGCTAGTTTATTAGATCAGCAATCAGAACACACACAGCCAATATCAAAAGGTTCCAGTGGTAGCAGTGATGTAGATAAGTTTTTAATGAGTCAACAATTACAAAATCAAAAATTTATGCACGATATGGCTTTAGTTCAGGCTAGAGCAGAATCTAGAACTCCAGGGGCACAGTTTGCTGGAGGATCATTGTCTGATGCAGCAAGAGCAGAACAACTTATGACTGATGCTGGGGAGATAACAAATAGAGAAGTTTTACAAGTAGCTAGAAGTATCTACGGTACAGGTCTACGTGCATAGAATTTATAATAATAAAAAAGATTAGAAATCATGTTACCTGGACCAATTTATAGTGGAAAAACTGGCAAAAGGCAATTCGAAGTAGGCGAGCCTGGGTTTAAAAAGGATAGTAAAGGATTTTTAGATAAATTTATAGGAGGAATGGATAGTTATTATGGTGGTCAAAAAGAAAAATCTGATACTGATAAATATCTAGACTTTATGAGAGAAACTAGAGATAAAACAAAATTTGGAGATATGTTAGGGGCTTCATCTAATGAAGTTGCTGAGGGTTTAAGTGTTTATACACCAAGAAGTACTCAACAAATGTTTATTCCAGGACAAGAAGGTAAGGGAGGATTTAATCCTATCGGAGCTGTAGTTGGAGGAATTAGAGGATTTTCTAGTGGAGGACCAATAGGTGCTATCGGAGGTGGTTTAGCAGGTGGATTTATGTAAATCAATTCAATATTTGGTTAATTTAGAATATCACTAACAAAGATTTTTAATAAGTAGAAATGGCAGTTCAATTAGCAGGTATACTTGCACCAGCATTAGCTAAAGTAGGGGCAATAAAATTACCTTTACTACTTAGGGCAGCAGGTGTCACTGCTGGAGCATTGCCAGGATTACGTCAAGGAAATTTAGGGCAAGCAATAGTGGGTGGTGGACTTGGTGCATTAGGAACTGCAGGACTTGGTGGAGTGACAACAGGTTTAGCAGGTAAAGCAGGATTACAAGCAGCAAAAATGGCAGGGTCTAAAGGTTTAGGTGCTACAGCAGCAGGAGTTTTAGGTAGAGCTGCTGTTCCAATTGGAATAGGTACTTTAGCAGGAGGGGGTACAGCAGGAATATTAGGAGGAGGTGTTGGTAATGTTGGTAGAGGAGCAGCAAGTTTAGCAGGATATGGAACAGTTGGAGGAGAAGGAATGGGTGGTTCAGCAGTTCCCCCAGGAATGGGACAGTTTGGAGGAGTATCTCCAACAGGTGACCCTTTGAATGTATTAAGTCCTTTAGGTTTAGATGCAGGTAGAAGACTAAGAACAATAAAAGATGCTGAAGCTTTAAGAGATGCTCAGAACATAGTTCTTCCAACTGTTAGAAAGTTTGCAGAGCAAGCTAAGAGAGATGAGTTCGCAAGAAGCATGGCTGGTGCAGGTATTAGACAGAATATAGCAACTCAAGCAGCTCTTACAGAAAATATGCAAAGAGCTGGATTAAACCTAGGTATGACTGCTGCTCAACAGGCAGGAGATGCCCTTACTCAGAGGTACAATTACTAAATGTCAAAACATACAGTTTCTCTTAATGGAATAGATACTGGGAAGGTTGGCAATAACAAAAGAGTTAAGCTAAGCGAAGAGTTTCCAGATCCTAGTAAAATAACTACTACTAGTGAGTATGCAAAGTACTTTGATATAACTCCACAAGCAGCAGTAGCTGAGTTAAATCCAACAGGAAATTTAGTACCAGTAAAACCTGAAAGACAGAAACAAGATGGTACTTTATCAAAAGTTTTTAATTTTTTATATGGTACTCCTGAAGGAGCAGAGACTGAGCTTGTAGATGGAAAACTCGTTGCAAAAAACAGACCAAAGAATATAGGAAGACTTACGGCAGGTCTTGCTGACGCATTAACTTTAAATATTACTGACTATGATAAACAGGGTGGTGGATTTTTTAGTGATGTTAATCAAATGTCAGGATTAGGTGGTAAACCAACAGATTTTAAATTAAGTAAAACAATTAAAGATCAATTAAAAAAAGATGTTGAAGCAGAAAAACTAGGTCCGTATGGAGATATGGATAAACTTGTTGAAGCAAATTTAAAATATGCTGAAGGAATGATTCCGTTGCAAAGAAAATTAGCAAGACAGCAGGCAATGGATTCTACTATGATGTACGCAGCATCAGAACCTATTAGACAGGCATTTTTAAATAGAGCTGCAGAACAGGCAATGCAAAGAGGATTAAGAGTAAGAGGAGCATTAGAAGCAATGCCTTCCAATATTCAAAATATAATGACTGCTAAACAGGCTCAGAGATCTTTAGCCTCTTCTGCTTTTGCTGAGGAAGCTAGAGCTCTTGCTGCACAACAAGATGCTGCAACTCGATTTGCAGGTCTTGGCATGCAACGTCGATTTGGTTAATTTAAACTAAAAGAATACCGAGAAGTTAAAACTCATGGGTCGTAAGTCTCCACCACCACCAACAATAATATATCCGCCAGCTGCTCCACCACCAGCTCCTACTACGCAAGTGCCAACTCAATCTCTTGCTACACAGACAGCTTTAAATGAAGTAAGTGGTAAGCAGCAAAGGTTAAATATGGAACTTGGTGCTCAATTAGATAGAACTAATGCAGATTTCTTTGCTACTCAAGATATCAGAAGAGGTCAGGCTGCTGGTGCAGAACAACGCTTGACTATTGATAAGCAAGGCGAAGATACTCGTGCTACTGCAAGGGTTCAGGGTCAAGAGGCTCGTGCCCAAACTGCTGAAACTGGTCTTCAGTACAGAAAGGGATTAGAGACTGCAGGTGAGCAAGATAGAACAACAGACTTGCAAAGAGAGATGTTCCGTCGCTATAAAGAGAATAGAGATTACGAACAGGCTCAGAGCCAATACAGAACATGAAGAAATGGATTCAGACTTTATCTAACAAAGATCGTGAATCCTTTCTTGAATTTTGTAAAAAAGCATCAAGTCCAATACAAATATATTTATTTTCCCGTTTTTTAGGTTTTCAAGGGACGGTTGTGGAATGCAACGAGTGGTCTACAAAAGAATTTAAAAAACGAAATTTTAACGTAGTTTTAGAATCTGAAATAGATAATATGCAGATTGATATAAATAAATTACGTGATGCAATTGATATGGGAATCGTTAAACAAGATATGGGTGCAGCAAGAATAGCAATGCTTCAAAAAGAATTACGTGGAGCTATAAAACAAATTGAAGATAAAAAGATTTTACAGGATAAACAGGGATTAATTCTCGCTGGTGCAGACAGAGCATTACGTGAGATGTTGTCTATCTTTAGAGATGATCCTATTGAAGGACCTTTACAAGAAGCATCAATGGGAGTTTGGACAAAAATACTTCAAGAAGAATCTTAAGCAAAAGTACGCTAAGCTACATTTATGGCAGGTACAAGTATTTACAGCGTTTATAGACGCACAGCCAGAGCAGCTGCAAAACAACAAGTAGTCAAGAAAACTTCAACTGTTGATGTAGAAAGGGCTAGAAAAAATTTTGCATATTTTTGCGATGTTGTAGGGGGAAAACCTCCTGCCAAACACCACCTTGAGTGGCATAAATTTTTATGTACAGGAGATGATAGTGAATGTCTTAAGGGTATTGCTGGTCCTAATGTTGACATATTGGCTCCTAGAGGATCTGCTAAATCTACCGTATTAGGTTTATATACAGCATGGGCTATTGGCATACATGCTTTAAATAAAATGCCTTTAAAAATTTTATATATTTCTTACACAGTTGATGTTGCTAGACCAAAAAGTGCAGCAATAAAAAGAATTATAGAAGAAAGTAAAATTTATAAAGAAATTTTTCCTACAGTAAAGATTGCTAAAGGAATTAATTCTAATGAATATTGGAGTATAGATTGGAAGTTTGCAGGAATCAAATCTACTGGTGAAGAAGAATTTAGTGTTTGTTGTGCAGGATTAAAAGGTGCTGTTACTTCAAAAAGATCTCATCTTTGCATAATTGATGACGCAATAAAAAGTGCTGATGATATTAAAAATAAAGATATTAGACAAGCTATGGAAGATAACTGGAATGCTGTTATTGTTCCTACTATGTTTGAGGGTGCAAGAGCTATTTGTCTAGGAACAAGATTTAGACATGATGATATCCATAGTAGAACTTTTTTACCTGCAAACGGTTGGAAGCAAATAGTTCAATCTGCAATAACTGTAGATAAAGAAGGAGAAGAAATATCTTATTGGCCTGATATGTGGTCTTTAGATTATTTAAGTCAAAGAAGAAGAATAGCTCCAGTAGCATTTAGTTTTCAATATCAAAATCAAGTCGTACAAACTAGTGAATTATCTCTGTCTCCAGACTTGATTGTTAAAGGAAGTATAGCCACAGATTTTGATGCTTTAGGAGTTGGTGTAGATTTATCAGCTGGTGTGAGAGAAAGAAATGATTACACCGTTTTTGTAATGGGTGGTCGAGTAAAAGATAAAATCCATATTGTTGATTGCAAACGAGTTAGGGTGATGGGAAATTTAGAAAAATTAGAACTTTTAATGGAGATGATGGAGGAATGGGGAGTAATTATGAAAGATGGTAAAAATTATTTCCCTACAGGCACTTCATTACATATATGGTCTGAAGCAGTTGCATATCAAGCTTCTTTAGAAGCAGACTTTAAAAGAATATGTCAAACAGAACAAGGTTTGTATAATTTAATTTGGCATCCAGTAAAAGGATTTCGTGGAGATAAAGTTGCACGATTTCGAGGTATTATGGGACTTTTTGAACAAAGAAAAATTATTTTTAATAAGTATCGTAAGTTTGGAGCACTAACAGATGAAATAGTAAATTTTGGAGTTAGCTCACATGATGATTGCGTAGATGCTTTAGTTTGGCTATGTAATGGGTTAATGACTCGTGGAAAACTTGAGTTAGAGTATTGAGGATTTAAACTAGAAGTATTAACAATGCCAGAACCAACTTTTTACAAACTTGAACTTGAGCAAGATGCTTATGGTTCAGCTGTAATTTCTCTACCTGATGAGCTATGTCATGACATGGCACTTCAACCGAATGAAAGATTTGATGTTGAAGTTGATGGAGATGTAATTACTATGAAGCGTTTACATGCTGGTTATGTCATTGACCAATAGCAAAGGGATCTAATTAATGGAGAGTAATAGTAAGGCTGTTCTCGATGAAATGATTAAGTCCGTCATTACTCGTGACGGAAAAGGATCAGCTGACACAATGCTGGTTAGTTCTCACTTATCCCAAATGAAAATGTTTGGTATAAGACAGGGAGTTGAATTTTATCCGCAGCAAGATAATTTTGGTACACAAAGATTTGATTTTATTCAACAAGTTATAAAGTTTAATCAATTAGATGCAAGACTAGATGCAATATGGGATAGATTTCTAGCATATGGAAAAGGATTATTTTATATAAGACCTACGAAAAAATCTTACAGAATTTATTGGTTTAATAAAGATTCTTATAGGACATATTATTCACCTGAAGGGGAACTGGAAGAAGTAATTATTATTTATCCATATAAGGTTAGATCTTCAAAAGGTTTTGCTGGAGTTGGTTTAAATACTGATAAAAGATATATGAGATTAAAAATTACAGCTACAGAAATAGAAGAATATCATGCAGAACAAGAAATAACTTTTGATCAAGAAAATACAAATTTTGCGACTTTTGATAAAAAAGTTGTAGAAAATACTATGGAGTTTATTCCATGTGTTGAAGTATTCAACAATCCTGACGCTTTCGGTACTGATGGTTCAGGTGAGTTTGATTTTATTGCTAATCAGATTACTGCTCATGATGAGATGGTAAAAAATATTAGAGCAAACTTATCATTTTTTGGTAATCCAACTCTTCTATCATCTAGACCTAAACAAGACATTGTAGAAAGTGATTCTGAAACTGCACAAAGACCAAGTATATCTAGTCAATCAGGATTTGCTTCAAATGTTGATTTATTTAGTTCTACTTATAAGCAAGATCCAATAACAAGGCAGCAGCCAGGTTATGCAGGAAGACCAGGTAGCGGAATGAGAGTTCCAAGAGTTATTGCTAATCTAGAGCCATCTGACAGAGTAGGTTTTATAACTCCAAATGCTGTTAGTTCTGATCAGGCTAGATTTTCAGAACAGTTAAGAAGTGAAATTAGATTAGCTCTTGGAGGTATAGATGATTTAAGTATCACCAATGTAACAGCTACAGAAATTAAATCGGCATATGGTCGTGTAAGTGCTACTGCTAAGAAAAAATGTTTACAGATTTATCAGTATGGAATTTGTAAAGTTTTTGAATTAATTATTTTCCAAGAAGAGCAAATTTTTAGAAAATCGTTAGCTTACTCATCAGGTATAAAATATCCTGAATTACCAGAAAATGATGAAGATCCAAAAGCTTTAGAAAAGTATGAAAAACAAAAAATTAAATATGAACAAAAGTTAGAACAAGCAATTAATACTGCAGTAGAAACAAGAGAGATTCCTGATGGTGTTTTAGGACTAGCACCCGATGGAGATAGAACAGTTCTTTGGAGATGGATGGGTCCTGTGTATGAAGATACGGCACAGGATAAACTCAATCAATCCATCTTTACTAGAAACCTTCAAGAATTGGGGGTTGATAGTATAGAAGCACTGAAGTACTTATTTCCTTCAAAAACTGATGACGAAATTGCAGCGATGCTTTCGGGTTATCCGTTTAGAATGGTAGGTGAAGTACAAAGGGCATATTCCGCATTTATTGACTTAATAAATCAGGAAATGCGAACCCCACATCCTCAGCAGCCTAACTTACCGATGGCAGCTGACCCCAGGTTGGACTTAACTCCATTCCTATATCGAACATTAGAAAGCTTACAAAAAGAGGTAACTTATGCAGGACGCTACCGCTCAGCAGACCCAATCAGCACCCCAAGCATCCCCGACCCAGCAGAGCAGCTACGTGGCTCCTCAAACGCAAGCGGTTTCAGGGAATTCCCAATGGGTGGCACCTTCCCAACCCCAACAGGCACCAGCCCCAGTGGCTCAAGCCCAGATGGGGGTACAAGGGATCCAATACAACCCTACACAGTATCAGCCCCAGACACCACAGGCAACTCCACAAGCGGACAACCCTTACAAGGACGCATTCAACAGGGTAGTGGGGCTCCTGAGTTCACCAGTCCAATTCCCGTTCCAGGGTCAACAGTCGACAGCGAACCCAGCAGCAGACCAAGCCAATTACGGATACCAACAAACAACCCCATACAGCAACGGGGGTCAGCAGACTTATATGCCTTCGAGCAACAACAGCCAGGCATACTCCAACAATTATTCCCAAACTTCTCAGGAGATAACAGAGCAGCAGCTCCTAGACAACGGGGTAAGCGAGGCAAGTCTTGAAGTAATTAATCATTTTGGTGCAGATGCTCCTGCAGTTCTTAATGATTATGCTTGTCAGATTGAAGATTCTTTAATAACAACTAACACTCAGTTACAAGAAGCTGTAAATCTTTTACAAGAAATGTCAGCTGAGCATAAAGCATACGAACAGATTCTTACAGATCCTGACGTTTTAGCTGATTACACTTGTGAGTTCTTTGGAGAGAATGGACCTTATCCAGTAGAGGATGAAGCTCCTGCATATCCACAGGCTCCTACATTTGCAGGTCAACAGCTACCTAACCCAGCTGCTGCACAAAGTCAAGCTCAAGCACAGGCTCCAGCAAGACCACAAATGCCTGTTCCTCCACAGCCACAAGCTCCAGCAAATTCAGAAGATTTCTGGAAGGATTTCGGTGGAGCAGCTGATAGAGATCCACAAAATGCTTGGAGATACTTAAATGCTGCACAGCAGAATCCACAAGTATTCCGTGATAAATTACTCGTAATGGAGTAATAAAAAAAGGGGTGATTTTAAAAATTTCACCCCATTTTATTTTTTATTATGAAACACAAAAAAACCAGTACTTCCGAAAAAGCAGATAAATTTTTACAAAGTATAGGAACTGCAGGCGGACCAATAGGTTCTCCACAGTTAATAGGTTTTGGTGGCACTGATGTTCAATCACAGTTAGCAGCTGGAAACTCAGATGAGTATGCAGCAATAAGGATGAGACAAGGAGATACGAGAGTCGTAGAAGCAGCAAAGATGCCTTCTGATTTAGATGCATCATATTTAAAATTAAATTTGCCAGGTTCGCCTCTTCCTGCAAATGGTTTATTAGCCCCACAAAATATGGTTGCTGCAGAAAGAAATCAAGATTTTATAAGAAGTGAAGAGCACATGTTTTTAGCACAATACATGCCTGCAGCTGGATTAATGCAGTTACCTGTAGGTCAGCCTCCATTAGAATCAGGAAAAGGTAAGAAATAAATGGACACTAAAAAAGCGAAAAAAGCGGTAAAAATGGCTGAAATGGCTATGGATTTGATGGATCTTGAAGATGAAATGGCACGAGCTGGTGAAGCTGATTTACAACCTGAAGATGGATATGTAACTCCGATGCATAGAATAGGAGTCGTTCCATCAGCAACTTACTCTTTAGGTAATATGCTCGACGGATATACAACTCGTGCTGACGAAAATATAATAGGATAGGAAAAACTTAAATAATCTTGTTTATTAAGGGTAAGTATAATTGTACTTAATGGAATTTATTTTCCAGTTTCAAGAACACAATTAAGTGTTCGCTATCAGCAAACCTAGCTGACTTCTAAAAATGTTTATAGATAACGATTTTCCGAAGCTGCTTGGTGCCGAGTTATACAGACCACATCCTGCGTATATCGTAGAAATGGCTTCCGAGCCAGTAGTGGTACATGACTTCACTAAACAGCCAGGTCAGACCGTTCAGTTAGACCGCTATCGTTTCTTTGGCAATCCTGGAACTAAGACCTCTAGAGAGAGGACTCAAGACCAGACAATTGGCACAGCAAACAGCAGATCTATCGTAAAGGACAAGGTACTTGTATCTCTTAGGGAATATACAGGTCCTGCTGACCCTAATAATACAACTCTTCCTAGCACATTTAAGATTGCTAGAGAAACCCTAATGACAGCTCAGCGTCTACTTCTTGATACTGGAAACTTAAATATGTTCCATCAATCAATTGGTTCGTTGACCTTGTTAGACGATTACCGTAGATGGAGAGACAGAGTATTCATTGATGAGCTATTCAAATCTGAATCTCGTGGTGCTGCATCTGATACACAGGGTGGTTATTACTATCCAAATGGTAAGACAAAGTCTAGCTCTACACAATTGAATGCTTACTCTGCTACAGAATTTGCTTCTGAGAGATATAAGTTCAATGTAAAGACTGACCTCCTTGAGGTAGTTAAGAGTCTAAGAAAGCGTCACGTACCAGTATTCGCAGACGGATATTATCGTTGTATAGCAGATCCTTCATTTATGAAAGATCTAAGAGCCGATCAAGGCTTCCGTGAAGTAGCAAGATATCCAGGAATGGGTCAAGGTTCACCTTTAATGGGTGCTATGGCTCCTAACCAAGCAATCTATGCTGGTGGACAGTATGGACAAGCTCAGTTCGTAGCTGGTGAGCCAGTTATGCCTTCTGGATTCGTATTTGAAGGAGTAAGATTCTTTGAATCTACAAACTTCCCATCTAAAACAATTACGGTCGATATTGGAGATGGAAATGGAGCTGTATCTAAGACAACTCCAGCAGGACTATTCTTTGGTCCACAGGCAATTGGTGTTGGTATTGGTGGTCCTAACGCTCAAGTTTTAATTAACAATAATGATGATTTCTCAAGATTCATTATCCTTATATGGCAGCTTTATGCTGGTTTTGCAAACTTGAATAAGGACTTCATTACCACTGCCTTCACAATTACAGAGTAATAGGAGGTATTAACTAATGGCAACTTACAAAAGTGACGCAGGAGCAATCCTAGAACCAGGTAATCAGATTAATCGTTTATCATCTTTCAACCATGAAGGTGTTAAGGGATGGCCTGGAGTTGAAGCTTTCGAGCAAATTGGTTTTGTAAAAATCAATAATGCATCAGCTGATAAAGCTAGTTTCAAAAGCTTCGATATAACTGTACCTTCTCCTGATAGAAGAGTCAGTGATCGTGTTAGAGATGATCGTACATCTTTAGTTGTGAAAGCAAGCTCAGCTAGACCAGCATATGTTTATGGTGCGTCTATAGCTCTTGCTCAGGATGATCCTTCAGGTGGTCTTCCTTCTTTCCCAGCATCTCCTATCACAGCTGATCTTGTTGGAACTAACACAGAAGTTCTTCTACTTGGTCCTAACAATGGTGGTTCACCTTTTGGTATTCCATCAACTCAGCAAAATGGTTTAGCAGCAGCTACCAGTTCTATAGCATTTAGTGGTACAACTATTGCTCAAGGAACAGGTGCAGTTACAGCAGCAAAACTACCTTTCTGGACAGTAGTCACAGGTGGTGGTATTACTGCAGCTAACGCAGCTAACTCCATGATGTTCAAGGTTACAGCTGACACAACATTCAAAGTGTTCAACGTCAACGCAGTTACAGATACTTCTGTTAATGGTGACGGTGTTTCTATATCTGCAGATGACATCACTGCAGGTAAAGCAGCTTACTTAGTTTGTCGTGTTAACTACTTACGTCCAGCAGCAGAGGTTGCATGGAGTGATATTTCATCCTTCATCGACTTTGCTTCTCAAGTAGGTGGAACAGACTCATAATTCATATTTTTAGAATTAGTAGAAAGGGCGAGTCTTTATGGCTCGCTTTTTCATTGTCAAGAAAAATTTATTGAGTTATTCTAAATAAAGAAGGATTTTTTTAAAATTATGTTGTATCAACACAAAATTACTGGAGGCATAGTAGAAAAGATATCTCAGCATGGAGAAGGTGTTTCTATGGTTATCAATGCTAATGATGAGACTGAATATGTAAATGATGAAGATTTAATTCCTTGTGTAGGAGCTACCAGTGAAAAAATAAAAACAGAAGAAAGATTAAAAGCAGAATTAAATGCCAGTGGAGATAAAGAAGCAAAAGTATCTAACAGAGAAACTTTCCCTGTTGACACTAGAATAAATATTAATACAGCAGGTGCTAGACAAATAGCCGATGCCTTACCTGGGGTAGGTTTAAAGACTGCTAGAGATATAAAAGATTTACAAACTACTCTTTCAGGAGAAAGATTTACAAAGCTAGAACAGCTAAGAGGTATTAAAAGAATAGATTGGGATGAGATATTTAAAGAAAACTTAGTGAGAGTAGACTAGTAACAGGTAAATTTTACTTGTTTGAATGAAGCTTGATACCTTTTTACAATCAAAAGTACGTTGGCATTTAGGTTATAACTTAACTTCTATACCTGCTGGTGACCAAGCAAGACTTGAAGAGGCATTAAATAATGTACAAGATTCTTTTTGGGTAAGTAAAATAGTTGAGCAACTAGGTCGTTGTGATGAAGCTGAAAAGCGTACAGACATGACTGGTAGTATTAACAACGATACTATTCCTAGAAACAGGATTGAAAGTATAGCTGGTGACGTTGATAGAACAGTAGCAACTTCAGATTTTCGTGAAACTTTAAAAACTTGGACAGAAATTTATATTTATGAAACAGATAGATTAGCGATGCATTTATATGTTCCAAATTATAGAAATCCAGCTCAGGCTAGATATAGGTTTAACAGAGAAGGTGCAGAATTTATACAAGCTTTACCAGGACCTGCAGATGTAGCTGTAGGAACAAGATTACTTTTGGAAGTTAGTCATAGATAATAATGGCACATCAAGATCCAGCTTTTATAGAACATCCTAGTTATAAAATAAAACCAAGAACGTCATTAGGATATACTTTAGGAATTAATAGAGATAGAGATATTATTAGTCCAAGGGAGAGACAGAAAGCAAGTCCCTTCAAAGGTAGACGTACTAGAATGGCAGGAGAAAAGCGAGTAGATATATTCGCTGTACGTCCTGGTGAGGCACCTTTTTCTTATACAAAAGGTACTAATCTACCTAAACGATTTACTCAAACTTTAGACATCCCAATTGAAAGAGAGGAGGAAACTTAAATGGCTAAGAAAAAAATGCCACCACAATTATTAGAATATTTTAAAAATAAGAATAAAAAGAAGGAAGATGGCAAGGATATGTCTGATAAAGAAAAACGTAAGGAAGCTCTAGACAAAGCTACTAAAGCAAAGGATAAGAAAGAAGAAAAGAAAGATAAGTAAAAAAGCCTTCCTATATAATTAAAACAAGTCCTATGAATAAATAAACGTGGCAAGTAGTAGTTCAAACAAACAACCATTAATGGTTGATCGCCCAGCAACCAATTCGACACTGTGTACAGTTTCGTCTGGACAGTCTTTTTTAACAAGTTTAATTCCAACAGCTGTTGGTAATGCAACAAAAGTATTTGATGTTGACTCTGCATTAACCGATACTTCTATAAGTGGGGCGTATGTAGACGAGATTTGGTTTACATATTCGAAGAGATCTATACAGAAACTTGATGCTGTAACTGCTACTACAGCCACATATTCTGCTACTAACGCTACCTGTACTATTACAGTTTCAGGTGGACATAATTTAGAGATTGGACAAAAATTATTCTGTGACTTTTTAACATATAGTGCAGGAACTGTACCTACGGATGACACATTTACAGTTATAGATTCATCAAATTTTACTGCAACAACTTTTGATATAACAATACCAACTATCGCTGGTGGAGCAACAATCACTGGAAATGTAGCTGTTTCTTTACCAATAGATTTTTGTTTTTATCTTGTCAGCACGGGGACAATTACAAACATTAACCAGTTCTTCCCTTTATTTACTCAAAGTATTCCTCAAGTAGCAGAAAATCAAATTTTAAGTACAACCTTAACCGAAAAATTACCTTTAATTAATCATCCTACAGTTCAATCAGGAGCTTCAAATTTTGCTGGATCTAATAATGAAATTGCTCCAAAGCAAAGAGGTCTAATGTTAAGAAGAGGTCAAGCATTATATGTAGCAGCAAGTGGTTCTACTGCTTTGACAAATGGATTTTATTGTAACGTACAGGGTGGTTTCTATTAAAGATTATGTCATTCGGATTTAAAAAATTCGAAGATAAATCTAATTTCGAATTAAAAAATAGTTTTAAAAATTTCGAAAATATTCCAAAAAAACCTAGTATTTATCCACGAGGTTCTGATGGATATGCACTAGAGAGTGAAGTTAAATTTTATAATCAAGATTCTTTATGGACTAGATGGAGAAGAGGCTATGAATTATATACATTTACACAACAGATATTAGGATCTACTTCTAAAGAAAGAGATAGAAGAGGAGATTATAGATTATTTTTTACATTTCAACAATTTCCTGGAGTTTTTATACCTGCAAGAATATTTACTTTTCCTTCAACTAATCAAGAATTAGGAGAACATATTTGTGGGATGAGAGATACAGATGGTTTTAGTTTTTATGATTTTGGGTTACCAATATTAGATGTCAGATATTTAGCACCACAGGTAAATGCAACATACTCACAAAATGGAACTACTTTGATAGTTACAAAAACTGATCACGGACTTTTTCCAGGCGATAATGTTTATTTAGATATATCTACAGGTAGTGCGACAGATGAGACTCTAACAATTGTAAGTAAGACACAGAATACTTTTACTTTAACCGCTTCAAATTCTGCTACAACTTCAGGAGATGTTGTTTATCATAATTCAACAGAATTTAATGACACTCGTTGGAGATTTATAAGAGTAAAACTTAGATCATTACCGACTGAAGTTGCTTTCTTAGCAGGGGAAAGAATGGCAGATAGGATAGTTGAGAGAGATTCAGGAATATCTTCTACATATTCAAGATCGGGATCTACAGTCACTGTTAATTGTAGTTCTCCTCATGGATTATCTACAGATAATAAAGTTTTTGTTGAAGTAAGTACGGGAGCTCTTTTATCGGGTAGATATAAAATTGAAGTTACGAGTACTACACAGTTTAAATTCACAACAATACCTACTGGTCCAACTTTTGGAAATTTAAAATTATTTAGATTAATAAGAGGATTTAGATATGACGATTATGTTGGATATACAGTATCAGGATCTGATGCAACTACAAATGAAATTATTTTTCAAAAAGCAGATAGTTATGGAGCAAAAACTGTAGATACAATTGCTAAGACGACTGTACCAGCTCACAGAGGTTTTGCAGTAGGAAGATTTTTAACTACAGAATTAAGGTGGAATTGTTCTTGTCAGGATTTCTCAAGGAGAGATAGTTATGATTTATTTAGTCAAAAAAACCATGAGAAATTTCCTGTAACTGCAATCCGAGATACAAAACCTGGAAATATTATTCAAAATGATGGATCTTTAGATGAGAGGAGAGATGAGCCTGGTGTATTTAGAGATTTAGGTTATGTCACTATAAATAATTTTTATGAATTACCTGAATATGAAGATGAAAAACAAGATTCTTTTCAAAATTTACAATATTATCAACTTCGTTGGTGTAAGCATATTTACGCTGCTATGTGGTCAATACTACATGATGAAGGCAATGAGCCACTTAAGTTAGCAGCAAAATATAATCAAAGCGGTGTAAATATTACTGTAGATTTTGAGAATCATAATTTAAATAAAAACGATAAAATTCAATTAAATTTTACAAGTGGAAATGCAATATCAGGTGAATATACAATTACTGATGTTCCTAATCCAAATAGTTTTACTGTTGTTTATCCATTTACACAAACTACTGGTGGATATGTAACTGTAGAAAATTTAAAGAAACATGAGTACGTTGGAGCATGGTTGTTAGAGCCTAGTGATAAACCAATTGGAAAAGGTCTAGAAAGTTGGGAAAAAAGATGGGCAAAAGAAAAAAGAAAAATGCAAGAAGCTGTTGAAGTATTTGCTCTATATAATCGATCAACAAAATGGGAAGGTAATAAAAATATTATTGGTGATTTTAACTTACCTCAAGATGTAGCTAATTTTGATCCATCTGTTATAGCTATGACTTTGACTGATAGTTTAAAAAGAGATGAAACTGGAGGTTTAAACAGATCAGGTAAAGCTTTTAATACTACGAACAGAATGATTGCTATGGTAAATAAATTATTTAATAAAGCCCCAACAGTTTTAGATGATGTAAAATTTGGAATTATAAATAAACCTTTATCGGAATTTACAAATGTTTTCGAAGCAGGTTTATTACAAGCAGGAGATTATATAAATGGAGAATTATTAGATTCTGCAGCCAATACAAGTAACATGGATGCTGGTACATATAATCCAGAGACTGCACAAGATACAGTAGTAGATGCAGGACTATATATAAATGTCTAATTATGGCAGTACAGATTCAATCTCGTAGATCGAGCACAGCACATGACAGACCTTTTCCAATAAGATTAGGAGCTGGTGAATTAGCGGTAAATAATAATAGTGTAAGTCCAGGTTTATTTTTTGCAGATAACACGGCATCTCCAAGCACTGGTCTAATTAAAGTAGGCCCAGTTCATATTGGATCTACTGCACCTAACAACTTACCTGCAGGATTCACATCTTCTAGTAAGGGTGAGACTTGGTTAGATACAGCCAGTACGCATATATTTAAAGTCCATGACGGATCATCTTTTCAAATTGTAAAAGCAGTAGCATCTGTTTCTGCTGGATTACCTGCTAATCCTGTTAATGGTCAATTAGTTTGGGATACAAATGCTGGGGGATCTTTAAAAATATATTTATCTGCAATTAATAATTGGATTGCGATAGGTCCTGCTTCTTAATTATTTATTTAATAAATGATCTAAAATTCTATCTAATTTACTATGAACTGCTTGCATTTCTCTTAAAAAATCTTCTTTTAAAACATAATCATGTAAAACTTCATATTTTAATTTTTCTACATTTTTTTCAATATTTTCAAATCTTCTGTCCAATTTTTTATTAAAATTACCTAAAGCCCTTGATATACCAGCAAAGGCTCCAACACTTCCTGAAATAATAGCTGCAATAACTTGAGGTTCCATAATTTAATTATAATGGTAGGCACAGTTTAAAATAGATAATTATATGCAAATATTATGGCTACAGGGTACGAACCAAATATAGAAGGTGCTATTACTGTCTTAGTTGACTTAATGACAGGTAATAGTTTTGCAATGACTCGCTCACCTTATGAGCCCAATTTCAGAGGTTTAACCGATGCAATTATTGATTTAAAAGAAGGTTTTCCAACATTTGCTCCTTTACAGATTGGATTTGACGCTGAAACATTTGAAGCAGTTGCAGACGGAGATGCATTATTTATTAGAACTTCCGACGGTAAAGTAGGGAAAGCTAGTGCAGCAGATGGCACTTTAGAAAATGCTACAGTAATTGGATTTGCCAATACTGATGGAATATCAGGAGCAACAATAAAAGTTGTGGTTATGGGTATTAAAACTTTTTCAAGTTTAAATGCAGGAGATTTACATTTTCTTTCACCCACTACTGCAGGTGCTATAACTACAACCGCACCTTCAAGTGCTGGTCAAGCAGTAGTAAGAGTCGGAGAAAGTGTTACCACAACAGAATTTGCAATACAACCTGAGCCACCAATTCTTTTAAGATAATGTCTAGCGTTGATGTAAACCAACCCTACTCTCCGAATTATGTAGGACTTGTAGGATCTCTACAAGATTTAAGATCCACAATGCCCAATCAAATAGTTTTTAAAGTGGTTGGTTATGTGGCTGAATGTTTTGAGGATGTGACTCAAGGTGAAGCTTTATTTTGTAGAGACAGTGATGGAAAATTAGGAAGAGCTATTGCTAACGATACTAGAGAAAAAGCTAAGGTAGCTGGATTTGCTGAAACGACGCAAACTGCTGGTCAACAAGTTCGTTCAATAGTAAGAGGAGTTATAGCAACTTCTGGATTAAATGCAGGAAATAATTATTTTTTATCTCCTTCTAGTGCTGGAGGAATAGTTGAGACACCTCCCACAACAGCTGGACATTTTGTTGTCCCTGTAGGAGAAGCTGGGACTCCTGCACAATTTATTATAAAGATAGAGCCTGAAGTGCTTTTGTCCTGATATTTGGTGGTCGTAAAATAAATATAAATAAGTTCTTTTGGTTAAGGACTTGATCGAGATATGAGATGGCAACTAGAAAGGCATTAGTACTTGTTTCAGGTCTATTTCAGGAGTTAAATTCTTCTGCAGATAAATTAGATTTTGCTGGAAATAGTACTACCGATTTAAGTGAGGGCACAAATGAATATTTTACACAAGCAAGAGCTAGAGGATCTGTAAGTGTAGCGTCTGGAAATGGACTGACATATAACTCCACTACTGGAGTCCTTGGAACTAGTGCAATACCTAATTCTCAATTAGCTAACGCTTCATTAACAATAGGAAGTACAAGTGTTGCACTAGGAGCAACAGGTTCAACTATTGCAGGTTTAACATCATTAGCTTCAACAACTTTAATAGCAGGTACAGAAGATGGAGGAAGTTCTATTGAAATTGGAGCTGGGAGTATTGCATTTGAAGGAACAACTGCGGATGCTAATGAAATAAGACTTACTGCACCTGATGCCACAGGTGGAGATAAGGTTATACAGTTACCAAATGCATCAGGAACTATTGCTTTAACAACTGATATTTCTTATCCTGTAACTTTAGATAATTCAGTAACTCTTACAAATAAAACTTTAGCTCTTGGATCAAATACAATATCTGGAACCCTAGCTCAGTTCAACACTGCTGTTACCGATGCAACTCTTGTTTCTACTACAGGCTCTGAAACTCTTACAAATAAATCTGTAAATTTAGCAAATAATACTTTAACAGGAACTTTTGCTCAATTTAATACTGCTGTTTCTGATGCCACATTAGTCTCAACCACAGGCACTGAAACCTTAACAAATAAAAGTCTTACTGCTCCAGTTCTTACAGGATCTTCAACTTCTGCAGGAAGTATAGTTTTTAAAGAAGATACTGATAATGGAACAAATTCTGCAACTCTAAAAGGACCTGCATCAACTGCTGATGTAACTATAACTCTTCCAGCTGAAACAGGAACTGTTCTAACTACTGCATCCTCAATTGCTAACAGTAATCTTGCAAATAGCACAGTAACAATTGGAAGTTCAGCGGTTGCTCTTGGAAGTAGTGTCACAACTTTAACTGGAATAACATCCTTAACATCCGATGCTGTTGTTACAAAGACTAGTGGTTTCAGAATTATTGATAATACTGATACTACAAAACAAGTAGCTTTTGATGTTTCAGCAATTGGCACTGGAGTCACTAGAACCCTTACTATTCAAAATAAAAATGGAACACTTATTACAAAAGAACATAATCCTCAATTTGAATCAGGTTTAACTGTAGCTGGAAATATAAATTGTAACGGGAGTGCATTAACTTTTACTAACAACGCTGGTGGGAAAATAAAATTTATGGATTCAAATAATAATCCTGATTTTCAAATATTTTCCTCTCAAGGAAAATGGCAAGTAGATCAAGTGGATTCTGCCGACCCAATTATATTAATAAATTCTAATAAAAGCGTTGATATTAATTATAATTTAGATCTTGCAGCAGGACTTGATGTAACAGGAAATATAACAGTATCAGGAACAGTCGATGGTAAGGATATAGCTACTCTCACCACAGAAGATTTTGCTACTGCAATAGCAGTGGCTTTAGGATAGTATTATGGCAACTCAAGTTCAATTTAGAAGAGGAACAACAGCAGAGCACTCAGGA